>Ga0207421_10004707_pt1 | contig 15585 bp, 6 predicted proteins | sample SodLakKL_010_SED_4_FD_187542 | JGI IMG/M metagenome (GOLD analysis project Ga0207421, IMG submission 187542) | Alkaline sediment microbial communities from Lake Tanatar, Kulunda Steppe, Russia - 8KL_010_SED (SPAdes) (version 2) | ecosystem: Environmental > Aquatic > Non-marine Saline and...
ATTGTGTACTCAGTCCCTGATTCAGAAACGATCTCTCCTTTCAGTATCTCATCTCGGCCTGTTTTATACGGACTCCGAACGTCAACACCAGGATGGTCCTCAGATACGAGGGTACTTACAGATTGACTCTCCATCTGCTCACGGGCAGAGAGCTCATCCTCGGATAAGATAAGCCATCTATCCCGAGAGAGACTGTCAGGGTCAAGAGAGAATGAATGAACCCCTTCGATTGTGTCGGGGCGTGAGGTACGAATCCCACGTCGGACTTCCTCCACGCCTTTTGCGCTGCGGACAGAACCACACATGACCGAATCGGTATCCAACGTACTCATCCGCAGAATCACGGTATAGGCGTCGACCTCTTCGAACGGAGAATAGTTGGTAAAATCGATTGCCTCTCGTAGCGGATAATTATCAGCGATCGCATCTCTGAGCCCCACACCATAGTCGGCGGCCATGAACTGTCTGGACGTGATGACCCCAAATTCTCCGATGTCACTGAGAAGATCATATGAGCGTTCAATAAATGGGACAAAAATATCGCAACCAGTACCTTCTACCGTCGAGTATAACTCGGCGTGTAGCTCTGATTCAGCAGTGCTGAGCTGTCGTGAGCTAATATAAGGTGGGTTCTCAAGGATAAGATCGAACCCACTCGACCCGGTGTTTGATTCACCGAATCCGAATACGTTGGGGAATTCGAAGGCCCAATGGAAGAGATCGTACTGGGAGCTGAGGTCGGCGGCGGTCATTGGCCGTTCGATCTCAATATACCGATATCCATGGTCTTCGGCTAACTGGATTACAGTATTATGAGGGCCTGCCCGGAGTTGTTTTGTTTCAATCTCGATGTGAGCTGTCTTCGCTCCATAGAACCGCCCGCCAAGGTCAGAGATGGTTTCTTTCGATTCCTCAGGAGGTGAGCCGTCGAATCCGATGATGAGTTTTACAGAGTCAATCGAGTCATCCGACAAATACTGACTTACATCATCTGCTGAAGATATCTCCTCTCGAATACTTTGATTGATAGTTCCTGCATAGATAGAATCGATTGTTGGCTGGACCTGGTCATGTTGCTCCTGTATTTTCGATCGTGCGTCCGCAGCAGTTCTCTCGTTATTCCTGAATTCTTCAATCTTGTCCGCATACGAATCGAGCTCGTCTTTTAATTTGAAGGAAAAGATCGATTGCTGAGTCGTCTGATTATCGTCGTCAGGAGTCAGTAGCTCTGCGTCTGAAATACCGAATAAGGAATTTCCTTGTCTGATGTTGAAATCAATATTGGGCAGCGCTTCGATCTCTGAGGTTCCCTGATTCAAATCCGAGATCATCGAGAGGTAGAGTCGGAGTTTACACACTTCAACGGCGCCTGGGTCAATATCTACACCATAGAGATTATTAATGATTATATTGCGTTTGAGGCGAAGACGAGTTGACGGCCCACGAGATGTCTGTATCTCATCGCGAGCACGAGGGCTGAGCTCCTCTTGACGAGGATAGTTGTCGAATACTGCCAGACATGTCATATAGAGGTCTAATAGTGCTTCTTGGACCGCCAGGAGAAATGCTCCACTCCCGACAGCTGGGTCCAGGATTGTCAGATTCGGTAGGACATCGAAATACAATACTTCAACATGATCCGGATTTATCGCATCAAGGTCTCCCAGCTGAATACTTTGTCCAGCAGACGTGAACACCTGCTCCTGGCCATCATCGACCAGACCGAAGAGATTCTCAATCGAATTATAGCCTACTCCATCGATTTGAGCATTTAGACCGCTTAAGACTCGATCATCGAGCGATTTGTTGGAGATATACCGTGTGACTTCCTCGGGTGTATAGACTGCTCCAAGTCCGTCCTTATTGACTGATTTTTCAAATATAAATCCAAGGATGTCAGGAGTTATCGCCGCCGAGTCGTCAGCGTCACTGGTCTCGTCAAGATGCCAATTCCAGTTTCCGAGAAAATTGAGGTAGTTTTCAATGAGATTATCTCCGGAGGTAGTATCCTCGCCGATGCGGATCGAGTTGTGTTCTTGCTCGATCTCAGTTGGGGTGAAGAGGCTGCCGTTTAAGTAGGGAACTTCTCCAAATGGCTCCTCGTCAATTTCCCTCTCTTCTTGGGGGACAGCCAGTAGTTCAAAAAAGAGAGGTTCGAGGAAGTCCTGATATAAATCGAGTCCAGACCGTTTAAACGACAGAATACGACTCTCGAAATACTCGTCTACATCAGAGGGGTGGCTAAGCGCTCCCTTTTCTTGGAGGAAATAGGAGAAAATGATTCGATCCATTACCGCCTGTGCAAACTCCCGCTCCTCTGCTTCCGCAATATCGAGAGAGTCTGGCACAGAATTAGCGAAATTATCTAGATGGTTTCGGTACTCCCGATAGAATTCATTAACGACTTTTCTTGTTTCATAGATCTCGAAGAACGGTGCAATTCCACCAGGTTGGATGTCATTGAGCTTATTTAGAATAGTTCGCTTGTCTCCAAGATCATCATCAAATTGGTCTTTGTAAATGGTCTTTCGGCGATGCCGAACGCCTCCTGCACCACTCATCGCATCACGAGTAATGAACATAAATTTCTCATAATCATGTGATGCTACTAACGCCGTGAAATCTCTTCGAGAGGTCTCTTGACGGTAGTCATAGAGGTCTTCCCCTGGATCGGCCTCAAGTAGCTTAAAGTAATTTCTCTCAGTTACTTTGAGAACCGGAAGTTGACTTTCGACTTCTTCAGAAACGTCTGTGAGCTCTCTTTTATCAACGAATGTGTTCTTGATGTCGTCAAGAGAACTCCATTGCGTGATATCACTAGCTAGAATCCGATCTCGAGACATGCTTCGAGAAATTGTTGGACCAGTATTAGTTCTGGTGATTAGCTAACAATCCAAGAGATCATCATCTCGATTTTTTCTGTTTTTGCCCGGAGGCTCTCTAACTCAGACTGAAGAGTTTCTTTGTCGTCGATCTCGTCCCTCATGATCTCCGAAACCGCTTCCCCATACCCTTCTTCCCGTAATTTTAGAAGAGCTTTAAGTGTGGATTGAAGAAGGAATTCCAACAGCCTGACGTCTCGAGTCAGGATTTCTCGACGCCTGACGTCATGAGCCTGCGAATTTCTTTTATCAAAAAGATGTCCTTCAATCCAGCTTTCAAATAACTCGGGGTCTGCGGTCTCTGTGAATGGAATAGTCCGCAGTGGTGCTGTCTCCGAATTTGAATCCCGGGTAGTGAATGTCGCGGATTCTAACCCGCGCCAAAGAGAGATGAAGGCGCTTTCCTTATTTGATGACGTGAGTGCCTCCTGATAGGCGCGGAATGATGGTATAATCGCATCATCCATCGGTTTGTTTGACTCAAAAGACGGCATTTCGGAGAGTTTTGAACGAACCCCCTGCTTCATCCTGGCTTGTGGTGGAGTAGTCATAGAAATCCGCACAAATTCAGCTTCTCCCTCAGCTAGTTCCGCAATAATGAACGGCAACACAGTAACAGCGGTTGGAAATCCGTTCCCAAGCCCCTCAGAATCGGGGAGTCGCGATTCCGACGCAGAATGCTGGACATAATTCACCATCCCTAATAGATCAGATAGCCAGCTTTCGAATTTGCTCACCGCTGCGGTGCGGTCTCGCGCCTCTATCGACACTTGATGTGCAGAAAACTCAACTGGACTTCTTGGGGCGAGCTCGGGATTATCTTCAAAGAAGCGATTTATTTCTGACACCTCTGTAGACCCGTGTGACACATATCCTGCATTTTCTAAAGCGCCGGTCAATTCAGAAGGTGTGAGGCGCTTCGTCTCCCGGTTCTGGAACGCGATTATGGAAGGAAATTGCGCTGAATCTCTTCTTACATTGACCTGGAATGTGATTGTATACGTGTTTTCATTTTCACCGAAAAGGTCTCCAATATAGTTGCCCTTTCGAGACCGGAACTCGTCGAAATCACCCCCATCATCGATCGTATCGGCGATTGCTTGGTCGATCTGCTCCTCAACACGCGTTACTGAAACATCTGTATTCTCAGACACAATCGATTCTGCGGCTCCTGCCAGGGCAATCTCGTAGCGAGAATGTCCTGAACGGTTACGAATACTCGGACGGTTTCCGTCTTCGGCGAGTTCGAAGGCGCGAGTGAAGAAATCCATTGGTGTAATGGTAGAGATCTATCTAACTAATAATTGATGCTCAGTGCTGTATGGTCACCGTGCCGTCACGATTCCCCAACAGAATATCCGCGCCTTGGCCGAATTGGCGCCAGCCAATGTCGACTGAAAGTCCGGGTTCTCCTCGATATACTCGTCCAAGAAATCCTGCAACTCCGCTAAGAACACCTCAGTCTCCCAGTCAGTCAACGCCTTTCCGTCGATTCGGAAGCGTTGCCGGAGTTCATAGTCCTCGTCGGTATTAGCCAACAAGACCCCATTCAGGCGTTCATGCAACTGTTCGGCCCACTCGCCGACTTCAATCATCTCCCCATCGGGGCCTTCTACGAATTCGGTGTTGTTCATCAACCGCAATTCGAGATACTGCAGGAGTTTCTCTTGCTCGACGGATATTTTGTCACCCTGTTTGAACGCACCGCCAACCTGTCCGGCCTGAATTTCTTCTAGCCGTTCTTCCAACTCATCATCGAGTCGCTGTTTCAAAGACTGGATGTCTCCAGATCCGAGGTCAACGTCCACCGACTGCGTCTCGGGTGCGATCCCTAACCGACGGACTTTGGCAACTTCCTCCACAGTGTCCTGCCCAGTTGCATGGTATAGTGCCCGTCGCGTCCGGCCTAACGGAGGAGAGCTTCCATCATCGAACCACAGATGTGCTAACCCGAACACACCAGCGTCGACCGTCTCGGGTGAGTTGCGGTACACCGTGTACAGCGGATCGCGTTCTCCGGGTGGATCGTCGAAATAATCTACAGCGAAATCGAAATCGTCGGGCTCCAAGTCATACGTCTCCACCAACTGCCGACGCAGTTCCAAGCGCTCCAACGCAGCACGCTCGTCACTACCGGCATTCCGAAGCAGTGGGTTCGTACTCACGTCGTCAAGTTCGTTGTAGTCCTCGACGGACCGCGTCCGCTCAAGCGACTCGCCGATCTCCTCGACCTCGATTTCCCCGATCGTTTTCTCAGTCTCGATCCCGGCTTTCTCGAGGGCAGCGTTCTCATTGGGGTCGAGAATGTTGTTCTCTTTCCCGACGATGAGTGCGATGTCGCTGATCTTCGCTTGCAGACGTTCCAGCAGTTTGATCGCCGCCTCGATATCGCCGTCCGGGAAGAAGTTATGGACGAACTTGTCGTCGGTGTTCCCAATGCGGTCAATACGACCAACGCGCTGAACGATGCGCATGGGATTCCACGGCAGGTCGTAGTTCACCACGACCTGGACGTCCTGGAGATTCACACCCTCGCTCAGCGTGTCCGTGGCGACTACATACTGGAGCTCAGATTCGCCAGACTCGGCCAGTGTTCGCTGATAGCCCGAGGCTTCAGGAGCGAATCGCTTGATGACCTCCTGTTTGTTGTCGTCTCCCCCTTTGACCACAGCGCTGTTGGCATCGGTGACTCGGTCGCTTTTGCGCCGCAACGACTCGTACACGTAATCTGCGGTCGCCCTGTATTGCGTGAAGATGAGGATCTTCTTATCGTGCTCCTCGATGACCCCGCACAGTTCATCGATCTTCGGGTCACGGAAGCGCTGGAGGCGGAACACCTCTTCGTAGAACTCTTTCGTCTCCTCAATGACGCCCTCCGGATCACGGCCGGGATAGATACGCGGGTTGATCTCGTCTTCAGGCACATCGGGGATCCCCGTCAAATTATTTTGCCCGAGCCACTGGTTGACCCCCACTGAGAGGTCGCTCAACCGACCGGGTTCCTCGCTGATTTGACTGACGAAGATTGCGAGAAAATATGCCAACAACGTGAGGTCTTCACGGATATAACGCACCACGTCACCAATCGTCGCATCCTCGAGTTCGTCACTCGATCCATCCGAACGGATCGCGCCCGTGTCAAACCCGAATTCCTCGAGGGTCTCTTCGATTTGGTTCGCTTCCCGTTCGCTCCCAACGAACTCGGCCAGCGTCACGGGTGCTTCCTCGTCGCTATCTAAGCCCGCCTGCAAGGCCCGTAAGCGCTCGATGTGCTTGTCCGACGGCAACTCCTCCAATGCACGCAGTAACGCCGTTTCACTGTCGTACAGCGTCTTAATCGACTGGACGAACGCATATGTCGACGATTCAAGCCGCTTTAGGAGGTTTAGCTTGAACAGCGCTTTCAGCGTCCCACCGGACTGGGGGTTGCGCACAGTGATGTGGGGCAGATGGAGTGCGTCGATCACCTCCGGGAGATTATCGTAGACCGGCCGATAGGCCCCCGGGAGTTGGTACTCTTCGCGGGTTACCTTCGGCGGCTTGAAGCTCATATCGATGTCGTCACTCTCGATGATGCTGTCTTTCACGTGCTTGCGTGACCGCAGCACCATGATCTCGTTGAGGATCTTCGAGATCTCTTCGGAACGATCCTGGAGCTGGTCGTTGATCTTTGCGAGACGCTCATCGGAGGTCTCTTGCGTTCCAGAGACTATCTCCTTGCGATCCTCGGACTGCTGGACGTACTCATCAAAGGCGTTGAAATCGAGATTCGCCTTGTTCCGGAGTTCGTTCTCGTCGGTGAACAGGCTAATGAGATTTTGGAGGTCCCGTGCGGAGTTGTTAATCGGCGTCGCGGTCAGCATGATCATCGTCTTCCCGCGTAACTCGCGAATGTTGGCGTGGCGTCGTGTCCCCTTGTAGTCATCTTCGTCGTCCGGATTGGGAGCCCATTTACCGTGGTTGCGGAAGCGGTGTGCCTCGTCGATAAGCACCACATCCCACTGTTGCTTGAACTCCTGGAGGGTCTCGTAGGTGAGGTTCTGGAACTTGCTGATACTCATGATGTCGAGGTGGGTTCCGTCGACATCAAGATTGAAGAACGGGTTCCCATCCTCGTCGGTGGCATCCTGCAACAAGTCAGACCACTGGTCGGTCAGATTTGCAGGGACGATCAACAGACACCGCTTGTTGTTCAGTCGGTAGTCGCGGAGGAGTTCACCCCCGATGAACGACTTCCCCAACCCGACTGAGTCGGAGACGATACAGCCATTGTAGTTCCCGAGCTTCTCGCGAGCACTTTCGTAGCCTACCGCCTGGAAGTGGTAGAGGGGACTGTCGAGGCGTTCGTCGATATTCCCCCCGAGGGCATCGTAGGCGACTAGCTTGTACAGTTCGAACGGCTCGATCTCCGTGCCGAACATCTCCGATTCGCCACCGTTGGATGCATTCCAGTCCTGGTAGTTGTCGTTCTGTTGGATGACATCGATGATGTCGAGGCTGAAGTCCTCTGAGTTGGCCCACTGGCTATCGTACCACTCGTCGAACGCCGCGACGTCGTCTGACTCTTCGGTGGTAAGGTTCAGTTCGATGTTACGGGTGTGACCCGAGCGCGTGAAATTCGACGACCCGACGACAGCCGCGGGGTCATCGGACGCAGGGTAGCCATCTTCGGTCTGATCGGCAGTGTGGAAGCTCGCGCCCTTCGCATGGAAATAGCCGTCATCGGTGAGGCGAACGCGGACGTCGACGACGCCTTGTTCGATATACTCGCGGAGTTGATCGACCTGTTCCAGTTGCGCGCTGTTGAGCTCAGAAAGATCCTCATCGAAGCGTTCGCGGAACGTCTCCCGGAGGGTCATCCCCTCATCGATCTCATCGGCGGTACGCTGGTCTGTTTCATTCCCCATGAGGACCCTGAGGGGTGCCTGTTCGTCCTCGTTGGTTCCGTGGAGGTGGTTGAGTGACTCGTCGACGAGGTCGAACCCAGAGAGATAGAAGTAGCCGGTCGCAATGCGGATTTCCTGACTTTCAGGGACGAGCGAGTCGAACGTGTCCGCCAGCGTCTGGCCGCGATTATCGATCAGGCGCTCGAGGTCACCAGGCATTGGTCTTCCCTGTTACTGCCATCCCCTAAGTATGTATGCAGTCGGCCGAACGAGGGAATGTCTGGACGGTCAGGTTACGCGAGTTCGTGATACTGCTCGCTGACCATCTCGAGATACTCGCGGTCCATCAGCCGTGGGTTGTCGACGAGGTGGAAGTCGTCGAGGACGAACTGCATTTCCTCGGGGTCCAGTCCATAGGCGTGGAACGCGGCGGCGTCGATCTCAGCACGGAGCTGCCGGCGCCCGTCATCCTCGGTCACCGGGTCGATACCGTCCAATCGCTCGCGCATCTCCTCGAAGGCATCGCCGTAGCAGTTGAGCCGTGCAGCGCGCGTCCAGATGAACTCGAACCACTCGTCGCCGTCTGTGAGACGCGGAACTTGCGACTCTTCAAGCTTGTATTTGACAATGTGAGTGTCGATCTTCGTGCGCATGAGGAAGTCGAACGGAATACTGTTGAGGAGTGCTACAGCCCCGAAGAGCTCTTCATCGGAGAAGATACGGTTGTAACAATTGTGGAGCGGCTGGGAATTCAGCTGCTCTTTGTTGTCGATCGATATCTCATACGGGCGGAACGACTGGAGAGTCTCTAAGCAGGCGACCCCCTTCGGAATTACTGTTGCGATCATCGTACGCTCGTCGGTAGCACGAGCGACATTTCGGTACCCAATCCGGTATTCCGTGTAGTCTGGGAGAACATCCGATGCTTCGAGACCCACACCACGAACACTTTCCAGTAGGTCGTTGACGAATGATTTCTGTGATTTACTCGTGTCACTACCGTCAAACGTAGAGTAGATCGACTTCTTCAGATAGCCCTTGTTGAACGCCTTTTGCCGAATTCTGGAGCGTGCACTCTCGTCCGGATCCTTCGAGTCAACACTCCAATAGTTTGGTCCATCGATGTCGTAGATTTCCGTGTCATGGGCGAACTGATAGATGTTCCCTCCGCCGTAGATCGGATAATCGCCCAATTCGGGGTCTTCTACGAACCGCCCCTTGTCAGTGGGTTCGTGGAGCTCTTTCGTTACGAGATCTCCCCACCACGGTTGTTCCCTGTCTGCAATTGTCGGATGCTGTAGAATCGAATCAAGCGTATCAGCTTGCTCTTGCGATGTCACCGACGGGAAGATCACTGCGTTAGGCGAGTAGGATTCAAGGACACGTCGCGGGATGTAGGCTGCATCCTCCTCTATTGTCTGGAGGATGTCGGTTGAGGTTTGTGCAAAAACGCCGTTTACCCCTTCAGTCTCACCGCTGTTCTGGAAGGTGAGGATTCCGAAGCGGTACCGATCATCGATTTGACCGAATATGCCCTTGTTCTCGAATCCGATGGTTGTCTGGAGCGTCGTCTCATCGAGCAGATGCTGACGCAGATCCTTTGCAATAGCACCTGTAAACACGAAGCCGGGGAGGATTAGACTCGTCCACCCGGACGCCGATACCAGCCCGAACGTCCGCTCTAAGAACAACGCCGAGAGGTCATTCTCACTGGCTACATGCCGCCCGTTGACTGATGGGGACTGCAGATTGTAGTCCGGTGCGGTGTTAAAGTACTCTGCTCGCTGTTCCATCCCGCGCTGGTACTCTTCCCACTCGGACTTGATCGACTCGTCGGCGAGCAGCTCTTCCTCCACCTCGTCTTTTCGGTCGGCGTTGTACGTTCGGAAGCGCTCGTCGTACTTCGAGAAGAAGTCACTGCGATTCGGACTCAGAACCTCCCACGGCGGATTCCCAATCACCACGTCGAATCCACCGTCGTCCATCACTTCAGCAAACTCGACGATCCAGTGGAAGGAGTCGAATTTCTGTAGCGTCTCGGCGTCCATTTCTTCCATCCCAGCGTCCCGCAACCGCTGCGCGAGGTCCTCGTCGAGATCGCTTCGATACTTGCTCATTCGCTCTTCAGCGATCCGACGCCAGTTTGCCGCATCGGTACTCGTCGTCGCCGCCCGATGATTGTGAACCGCCTCGATCACTTGCTGGAACTTCTTCTGGACAGAGAAGTCGCCGAAAGTCGTCGCCCCATCTGAGGCCGACGGAAGCTTGTCGATATACCCGATCAACGAGTTCCCTTGGCGGATGTTGAAGTCGATGTTTGGCAGCGGCTCAACTTCATCGGGATCGTTCTCAATGTCGGCGACCATCGACAACCACAACCGGAGCTTGCAGATCTCAACGGCCCCGTCATCGATATCCACCCCGTACAGATTGTTGAGGATGATCTCCCGCTTGGCATATAGTGTCTTGCTCCCAGAGTGTTCCACCTCCTCTAGCGCCCCCTCGATGGCAGGCGTGCGCTCGAATGCCGGTAGCGTCTTGAAGTACTCCAAACAACTCAGATAGACGTCTAAGAGCACGTCCTGGGCCGCAAGGAGGAACGCCCCACTCCCGACCGCGGGATCGATGACACGCCCTTCCTGGAGGTGCTCGAAATACAGCGTCTCGACGTGCTCTCGCTGAATCGAATCCACCGCCCCGATTTGTGCGACTGCGCCGCCATCAGCGATCGCCACATCGGCCTCTCCATCAGTTTGGCTGCCCAGCCCGAACAGGTCGTCAATAGACTCGTAGGACGTCCCAACGTCCTCGTTCAATTGGTCAAGTAGATACGGGTGAATCGTCTCCCGAGCCATGTAGTCGGTGATCTCCGCAGGCGTGTAGTACGCCCCCATCTCCTTTTGATTGACAGTCTGCTCGAAGATGTGGCCGAGGATCTCTGGCGAGATGTTCTTTGGCTCGACAATGTCAAGCCGTTCGTCGACGTGCCAGTTCCACTCGTCGAGAAACTCTAGAATCTCACCGAATAGTTCGTTTGTCTCTTCTGTGGTCTCGCCGAGTGTCACCTCCGAGAACTCTTCCTCGACAGGCGTCGTTGAGAACAGCCCGCCGTTGAGGTACGGCACCGTGCCGAAGCCTTCGGCCTGCTTGTTGTCCGCCAGCACCTCGAAGAAGAGCGGGTTGAAAAACTCCTCGTACACGTCTTCCCCCTCGTCGACATACTCGGTGTGCTTCTCGAGGAGATAGTCCGTGTTGAAGTTGAGGAGGTTCTTTTTCTGGATGAAATACAAGAAGATGAGACGGTCCATCAACACTTGCACGTAGCGCTGTTTCGCGTCGCCGCGGTCGTCGGGGATTCCCGCAACTTCCGTCACCAGGTCTGTCCGCAACGACTCGAATTTGGTGTAGAATTCATTGACGACTTCTCGGGTATCGTACAGTGCTTGGACTGACTGTCCGTCGCCGTACTCGATTTCGTTGAGTTTGTCGAGCACCGAGAAGCGACTCCCACCGTCTTCAAAGGCACTTCGGTCAAATGAGAACTGCTGGTAGGAGATCCGGCCAGCTTCCCCAAATGAACGCCGCCGTGAAATGAAGGTGAACTCCTCGAACTCGTTGGTCGAGACGAGGTTCGTATGCCGGCGATAGGTCATTCGGTTCGTGAATGACTTCGCGTCCTGCGTCGGTCCGGCTTCGATGATGGAGACGAACTGATCGTCGTCTAGTTCCATCACCAACTCGTCGTCCTCGCCGAGATCCTCACGGGGGACGAGACCCCGCTTTTGGAGAGACGTAGAGATATCCTCAAGCGAGGTCCAGCCCGCGACGTCGGCCGCGGTAATCTGCTGCTCCATGCCTGGGAATCCAGCCGCCCCTTATTGAATGTACAGTGTCGCGACGAGTGGGATCATCCAGACGACCGTTTGTCGTTTGTGACTTCGCAGTAGCGGAATTCAATACTTCGCCGAGAAGTCCGCCTTCTTGTAAGGAGCGACGAAGCTGCCTTGGAGAAACTTCGGAACGACCGTCCCGTAGGCAAACCTATTGACATCCTAAAGAAGAGGTGTGCCATTGCTACCGCGACACTGTCCCTATTCCGTGTATGAATCTATTTGTGTCTCATCAACCATGTCTTGCCAAGAGATGACCGGAGTCGTAATTCTCCCCGCTGGTCGCGACGACGCTTTCGAGGACTACAAACAGTTCATCCGAGATGGCCATCCAATAGGCGATATCGAGTCCTATCTCGATGAGGGTGACCTCGAACTGTTTCGGACGACATCGGATGACGATCTCGTCCACGTCTGGGGTACCTCAGTAGACGGGACGTGGCGCAACGTCAAGCGCAATGACATCGCGCTCGTCTACCACGATGGTGAGTTCGTCGCGAGGGGCCAGGTCCTCCAACTCCGACACGATCCGGATCTCGCGAAGTACCTCTGGAAGCAGAATGTCGACCACGGGCGATGGGACGATGAGAGCCCTTGGGAGTACATGACCTTCCTCACTGATGTCGAGGAGGTCGACGTCGACATCGAGGAGTTCAACGAGCTCGTCGGCTACGACGAGACCTACCGCCCCCAGGGATTCACCCGAGTCGCCGACAAGCGCCTCGACCAACTTGCCGGGGAGGAGTCGGTCGAGACCGCCATCGCCGACCTGACCGATGCCGGCGAGCGTGTCCACCCCGTCGACGACGAAGGCGACGAGGACGACGGACCAACTCCCGCTCTCGCTGACCAACTCCAAGTGGCCAGCACGGATGGAACTGCCCACGAGGAGTTCGAGAAACTCGTCGCGAAGGCCTTCTCCCAGCTGGGGTGTACCGCCGACTGGATCGAGGGAGGGGGTGACACCGACGTGGAGATCCGATCCCCGGAACACGTCGTTGTCGAAGTGAAAGCTCGGGGTAACGGGCGAGTCAACTCCCTAGAAGTCACGAATGTAGACAAGCACCGCCGCCAACGAGGGGCCGACCATGCTATCGTGGTCGCCCCGGGGTTCGCACCAAAGGTCATCGACAACGCCGAGACGACCGACCTAACCACCCTTGCCGTCGACGACCTCGGCGAGCTCCTCGACCGCCGGGACCGATACGCCGTTCCCCCGGAGGAGACCCTTGCTCTCATGACCCGCTCTGGGGCCTTCCAAGACGACAGGCTCGATCTCCTCGACGAGTCCATTCAGGACCGTACCGATGCCGGGGAGACCCTCCTCGCGGTCATCCGGGCCCTCGAGCGGGCCGATGGCCCGGTGGAGACGGCGGAGGACCTCCGATGGATCGTTGTAGGCATGGAGGATTCCGACGATGTCCCGACCACTGAAGAGGTCCGGTCCGCCCTCCAACTCCTCGCGCACCCCAGTGTGGGGGTCGTCGACCAAGACGAGGAGGGATATCGAGCCACCACCGACTACGAGAACGGGGTGCAGTTGGTCCGGTCGCTTGGCGAGGTAGTACAATCACCAAGGGGGAAAGAATAGGTCGGGGCTTCCGGCCTATTCTGTTTGTGCCAGTCTGTTACGTCGATATCTAGGGCGCACCGGTTGCTGACGACTTCCAACCGATTACCCGAATATATGGCCGACCCGGGACGTTGGGAATGCATTTGTCGAACCGAATTCGGACGTTTCGCTCGGCGAAAAAAGCCGTTTACCCGACAGATACCGGTATCACGAGTCGTGTTCAACTGACACCCAATTACCCTGACCAACTGCAAGTGGTATTGGAGGTATCCCCGACCAACCCGACCCGGCTTAATACGTGACGAGCCCGGCTCCTGTACAATCCAAATAAGGTCGTTTCACCCGGCGAAAATAGAGGTTTAGCCGGTAGAATGATCCACAACGTTTGAAACCGGAAGGTGATCTTCGTCGCCATCGGGGAACCCCCGGCGATTACCGGAGTCGAAGGGTCGGTCTTCAACCATTTCTCCCCGGCTCAATAGGGAATAGCCCCACTCCCGCCTGAAAAAACGAATACGGCTATTTCGCCCGGCGAGAAAGGCGATTCTCCCGACAGAACGAGGTTATTCTCCGACCCGTTCATGTGTTGCTCACTGAAGCCTGCCAGCTCTCGGCCATTACCCGACCAATTCATCCCGATGATCCGGGAACGCTACCCCCCGAGTCCCCCAACGGCAGTACCCGTATCTCCAAATCCGAATTTCGACGTTCCGACCGACCGAGATTCTGTTTCTACGGATAGATCGAATTCACCGTCACCGGGGATCTTCCTCACCGTCGATCTCCTGTTCTCTCCCCCGGCTCCCCCGGCCCTCAGTGGCGGCCCTATCTACTCGTGGAGTACCAATCACCCCCGACAAAGACATTCATGTGATACCCGAGTCATATCTACGAGATGCCGGTGGATGTCGTCGGCGAGCCGGTACATCGCCTCAGCCTGTTCCTTCGTCGCGATACCAAGTCTGTAGTAGGTCTTCGTTCGGTTCCGGTTCCACAGCTCGGCGAGATCCTCCCCGAACGCGTCGTCGTAGAGGCCAATCTCGGCACCGCGTTGGTAGAGTCGTCGGTGGCTACTGATGACCTCCGCGGCCGACATTGCCCCATCGTGGATCAACCGGAACTGGATAGTGCGCTCGATGGCGACGAACGCCGACTCGATCACGACCGTGTAGTACCCTTGGTCGAGGAGGTTCGAGCCGACTTCTAAAAGCCGGCAGGCACGGCGAAGTTGGACCAACTCTGCGTCGTCGACGTCCAATCCCTCCTCAATCGTTCCAGGGCTGCCCTCGAAGGTTCGCTCGGCCTCCACCAACCGGTCTCGGATATCGTCATTCATCGGCGTACACCTCGGTCCGGAGCTGGGAGAGTTGGTCAGAGCCCACCAAGGTAATCCCGTCGTCGAACTGGGGGCGGAGTTGGTCACCAATTCGTTGGACGCTGTCCGTCGATTCGACGAGCGGCTGGAACGTGTACCGATTCCCCTCAAACCGTTTATCTTCGAGCTCACTGACGACTGACTGGACGGTCCGACGAGCTGCTGTCCTATCTTCGTCGACGATCACCAATAGGTCGATGTCGCTGGTCCTATCTGCTTCCCCCCGGGCGACGCTTCCGAACAGGACGACCCCGACTAATTCGTCCAACTCGTCCTGAAGTCGTTGCAGGAATACTCGGACCGGTTGGTGGAACTCGGCCTGCGGGATAGAGAGAACCGGGTCCGGTTTCGTGAGCCGTTCTCGGTTGATCCGGACCTGCTGGGTTCGCCCGTCCGGTTCGGTCTCGATGACATCGAGCTCGGAAAGCAGCCTGACCGCCTTCGAGATTGTTCCTTGATTTGCTCCCGTGAGGTTCGCGAGCTCGCTCATCGAGTACGTCGCATACGGCTGGTCGATAAGAACGTCGAGAACATCCTGCATCGCCTGGTATCGAAATACTCGATCCTCCGGAAACGGATACTGCAACTCTATCGAGATCGACTCTTTCCTATTAGGCATACGATTCCTATTAGGAAACAATATGAAAACTCTGGCGGTGAACTGGTCCAATTCCGACGTACTGGATTGCGGCCCTCCTAGTTCGGCCTCTATGCCCGCATGGCCTCTCCGATTCGTGCCTCGGTCGGCTCTGCAAGGTAGGGTTCGATAGCAGAGTAGTCAGACCATCCACCGACGCTCATCATAGTCCGGACGTCGACCTGGCGCTCGACGAGATGGTAGGTCGCCCATGATCGGCGTAGATCGTGCGATGATACTGACTGCCAGCGCGGGTCGTCAGTTTGCTCTGCGACGGCATGAGCGGCTTCCTTGACCCACCGGCGAACGGAGGGGGTACTGGCGTCGATCCACTGGTCGGAG
>Ga0207421_10004709_pt1 | contig 15581 bp, 16 predicted proteins | sample SodLakKL_010_SED_4_FD_187542 | JGI IMG/M metagenome (GOLD analysis project Ga0207421, IMG submission 187542) | Alkaline sediment microbial communities from Lake Tanatar, Kulunda Steppe, Russia - 8KL_010_SED (SPAdes) (version 2) | ecosystem: Environmental > Aquatic > Non-marine Saline and...
GTCCCTGGTTGCTTTCACTGCGCCGCCAGCCAGCTCCCCGACGCCGCCAATGACTTCCCCTCCTGTCTCCTTTGCTCCTCCCACGGTCACCATGAGCACATCACGCGTGGTCTTGACCGTGCTGCCGGCCAGTTCTCCGGCTCCGCCGATGACGCCTCCCGCAGTGTCCTTGACTGCGGAGGTGAGGTTCGATGCAATTTCCTTGACCGTGACCACAGTTCCGTTCGCCGTCCTTCTGGCAAGTCCCCCTGCTTCACCGCCGAAGGTGGCAGCGGAATGAAAAGTTCCCGAAACCGCTCGGTTTGCCGTGCTCAGCACTTCGCTGCCAATTTCATTGGCGCCTCCCACCACCCCTTTGGCGATCTTGGTGGTGCTTCCCACAAGTCCGATGCTCACCTCCTCCACTGCCGAGGCTGTTCCTTTGACCACTGTTTGTGCAACTTTTACAGCGTCACCCACGACGGCCCCGGTGGTCTTGATGAGGTCCCCCAGAGTGTTTCGAACAAGGTTCATTGCCTCCGCCTCGATCTCACCTGTTGCTTTCAAGGTGCCGATGATGCCGTTTTTGATGCCGCGTCCCGCGTCCTGAGCTCCTTCCACAACCCTGCTTTGCTGGACCTTTTCCTGTTGTTCCATGGCCTCTCCCTCCACTGGTGTCGTTGCGTTTACCGGTGCTTTTGATGCGTCTTTTGAAGTGCGCTTCCTTGAGGGCGACGCTCTTCCCCTGCTTTGCTCGCCTGAAGTTTTTTGAGCCGACATGGTCTGACCTCCTCCTGCAAAACGCTCTTGCTCCCTTGGAACACCAGCGTTCCAAAGAGGGAAAAAAATGCTCAGTGACCTTTTAAATGTTTGAATATTTGAAGAATAAAAACAGCTCAGGACGCCGTTAACAGAGATGATAAAATGTTATTGTCCTTAGAACTTCTTAGATTTCCAGCGGGACTGAGAAGCACACAAAGTGAAGATTTGGCAGTGCAGAACTTCTGAACGATATGGTTTGAAAGATTGGAACTGCTCGCTTCTCCATGCTTTCGCTGTTTTTCTTTGAGCAATCATTCACTTGTAGTCTAAAAATAAGATCTTTTTAAGTCCACTGATAAAACCATTACTTACACCCATGTCGCTCAAATGACACATAACAGTAATGGCATTGTCTCATTTTGTGCATCTCTCTGATGGAATAGAATTCCAACCCAGCTCATGAGCTCAGCGGACTGCTCCGCCCAATCTTTGTAAATCACCAATGATTACCAGTGGTTGAAGCTGGCCTTCGAACAGGGAGGTTTAAATTGAGGGGTGTGTGAGGCAAGGAGCAGAAAACCGCCTTGGTTCAGGCCGTGACAGCGGGTTGCAGTCGAGCTTCCATGATCAGGCTGGTCGCGTACCAAAAAGCGGTGATGGCAGGAACCATGACGTTTCCTTCCATCAACTGGAAAAGACCGATGATGATGAGAAGCAGAAAGGTGAGGCCGGTGAAATCAAGTCCGCCGCCTGTAAAATCTTTCATCTGAAGGTTCCAATGTTGAATGCTCCGGGAAAGGGCCTCATAGAAGGGTTTTGACCGCCATGGGGAATCCTTGAGTGCAAAGAGCTTCTTACCGCGCGCCAGGCCTTGCAGATCGAACTCCTTTTTCTGCAACACGATCAGAACGCTTCCGGTCAAAGGATTGGCTTCGATGTGGAGTATCCCGGGGGATTGCGCAAGCGTTTTGACCACCGCATCGAAGTAGAGGGCATCTCCTTTTTTGGAGGGAATTCTGACACGGATCCGCTCCGAAGTCCGATGGCAAATATTGGCCTCCGGGAGCTCCATCACTGTCCCTCGCTGGCGGGTGACGTGTGGGCGGATCCAGCTTCGTCAGCCTGAGCTACTTCAGCTCGAGCCTCCGCTGCCAGATCTTCGATCACTTCGGCTGCTTCGGCAACCATCTCCCGGCTCCGGTCATAGAGGATCATGCCACTCTTAATGCCCGCCTTCACGAAGGGCTTGGCCACCGCACCCAGAATGGGCAATATTGTGGGCGCAAGGACGATGGCCCCAAGTCCCACGGCGACACCAGTTCCAAGTTTCCAGCCATTATTGAAAAGAGCCATGGTCATCCTCCTATCCGTGAACTTTATACATGCTATCTAAAGAATCAGGGGTTTGTGCAAAGCAGTGATGAAGTGAAGCCGTACAACGAAAGTAATTGTTTCAGTATAAGAGAAAGTATCAAAAGTGTCATTTGCAGTTTTCATTACCAACCTATCTATTTCAAGGGATCGCCCTGTTTGTGAAAATCATAGGGAGGTGATGGGTACAATGCTCTAGATGGAGTTTTTTGTGATAGGGTTGCAAAAGGCTGAGGAGCAAACGTCCTCAAGTTGCCATGTGGAGGAGGGTTAAATTTTATTGGAACCTGTCATCCCGTCATGATGAATAAAACGAAAAAAAGAAGCCTCCCTGTTTTTTTTTGCAGCTTTTGGAAATGGAGTTTTCCTTCTACTCCGTTTTCTCGATGGCTACCTTCAAATAGGTTTTGCACAGGGGATAACCGGAACATCGAAATCTCAAGAATTTATCCTCTCGCCTGTAAAGGTGCATCTTGAGGCCGCAGGCAGGACAAATGGGCTTGTCTGTGATGTGGGCTCTTTCCCGATCAAGAATGAATTGAGTCCCGCAGATCAGACACAGGTACCTTTGTTTGTCATGTCGTGTTTTTCCATATCGGTAGAACGCGTCACACCCGCAACTCGGACATTTGTCCCCAGGCATTTGTCTATCTTCAGGGCTGGCCATCTTCTCTCCTTTGAGAAAGGAACCTGAGCTGAGCGGTTCTGAGTTTAAGAAGAATTGCCCTTTGGCGCATTTTAATGAAGCGGAAAGGAATTTTGCCATTCTGGTATGATTTGCAAGTGACCCCAAAGCGAACCTTCATGACTTGAGGGCTTTGCTGCGGGTTTAAGCGATTAAGCTTGCATCAACCTATGATAGATTACGAGGCTGTTGTTACAGGAATATGACGCCCTCAATTTTGTTTTCGCTTTAGGACAATGGGCCACGCTGTATAGGGGTTTTGGATTCCGAAGGAGGGCAAAAGTGATATGGGACAAGACTGAGCAGGCCGTTCAACAATATTTATGGAGAAAAAGCCGGATATCCCGAAAATCGGGCAACCGATCCCGGAGGGTTTCATGCTCCCAATCCCACCATGCGCTTTTTTCGATCCTTTCTGCAATGGCCCCGGGAAACCGTTTTTTTATAAGCCTTGCTGGAGCCCCTCCCACGATCGTGTAGGGTTCCACATCCCGGGTCACGACGGATAGACTTCCCACGACGGCGCCGTTTCCGATGCAAACCCCCGGCAGGATAACGGTGCCGTGTCCGATCCATGTGTCATGGCCGAGGGATACACGCTGAATGCTTCGCCAATTGAAAAAAGCGCTGTCCCGGGCATCGCAAAATCCATAGAGATTGCCCCGGTAGGTGAAGTGATGGAGGGAAGGACGCTCAAAGGGGTGGTTTCCGGGGTTTATCCGCACCATGGATGCAATGCTTGCGAACTTCCCGATGTCTGCGTAAATGACATTGCAATGATCACAGAGATAACTGTAGTCCCCGAGAACAGACTCTTGCAGCACCGTATTTTCCATGATTTCGGTATATTTACCTATAAAACTCTCGACAATAATGGCATTTTCGGCGATTGTCGGTGCTTCTCCAAGCATTTGTCGAGCCGGAAGATTTTTATTGTACTTCTTCATACGCTTTCCTGCTCCGGATCGATCCACAAACTGTATCCGTGAATCCTGAATCCCGCATTCATATAAAAGCAATGGGCCGCCTGTCGTGACATGTTGCTGGAAAGGCTCATTTTATAACAGTTGTACTGCCTGCTTATTCCAATGGCATGTTCGACCAGATTCCTGCCGACTCCCTTTCCCCTCCAATCCGGATGGACCACGACATCCTCCAAAACGGAGGCCCTCTTTCCGTTGTGCGCGAGATAATCAAGCACCGTCAGAACAAATGTTCCGACGATGAAACCATCGTAGCGGGAAACGTAGAGACGGTGTCGGGGCTGTCGGGCCATTTCCCGGAAAACGTCAGCTGCCTGTGCGGGTGAAAGTGTTATGGAGCCACTGCTTTCAAGGGCTTCATACAATTCCAGGATGCAGGGCAGGTCGTTTTCAACTGCTTCGCTTATGATCAGCTTGTTGATGTCCATGCGTATCCATTGCTTGCCGCGGGTTGAATCGAAAGCGCCATTGCAGTCCGGGTTTTCAGTTTTCCAGTGTGGCACATCGATTCTCCATAAGTGCCATCGAGATCTCATGGGCTTTCCCGATTTTTTCCGGATACAGGTATCTCCTGGAAAGCTCGACCATGTATATGCCGTCGTACGGGTTCATCATGCGGAAGAAATCGGGAAAAGGGAATGTTCCGCTTCCCGGGACCAGATGCTCGTCGCCGATTCCGAAGGGCAGCATTCCGTCCTTGTCCTTGTCGGTGTAATAATTGACGATACCGTGGTTGTCATGAATGTGGCAGTGAACGGTGAGCCGGCGAATCGCTTCCATCGCATCTGGAAGGAGTAGCTGATGATATGCGGCAGCCAGGTTCAGGTGCCCGGTGTCCAGTGTGACCCCTATATTATGCATGCCAATCCGGTCAACCTGCCGGGCTAGTTCAAGGGGGTATTCAGCATATGAATAAGGAGAGCAGTCCGCATAGGGGCGCTGGTTCTCCATGGCAATGGTGACTTGGGGGTATGCCGTTGCAGCCTTCCTCAGAATTTGGCGCTCCCGCTTCATGAGCTGCTCCGAGAAGACCTCGTTGGGATCCGGCTTGCCGTAGCGTGCAAACTCTACGTTGTCGATGTGTCGGCCGGGATGAAACACCAGGATTGGGGCTGAAAGGGCCGAACAAATATCCAGGCAGGAATAGAGAACCCGTTCATGGATTTCGGGTATTTCCCGGTTGAACAGGTTCAGGCGAAGTGGTACGTGAACAATAACTTCGAGATCGTAGTGACCAAGCAACTCTTTCAGGGACCAAAGAAGGTCCTGCTTTATCTGGCCGCACTCCAGAAGCTCGAAATCATCGGGAGAAATCTCAATGGCATGAAAACCCGTTGCTAAAGTCTGATCGAGAAATGCTGCCAATGCCTTTTCGTTTCCCTCTATTCTGGCACCGTATGCCTTGATCCCTATCTTATGCATGATGCGTATACCTTTCTTCCGTTGACAAATGTCGCCGCAATCCGGGGATAGTCCAGCGCGGTGTCCACGAGAACCAAGTCCGCCACGAGGCCTTTGGAAATGGTGCCGGTGCCACGTCCCAGACCGAGCGCGTTGGCCGGGTTGGTGCTGAAAAGTTTGATGGCATCGGGAAGGGGGAGGATCCCTTCAAAAACAATCCGGAACAGGGCATGAACCAAGGTGGATGGAACGTAATCGGAACATACGATGGATCCGTACCCCATCGAAATAAGGTCCAATGCGCTCAGATTGTTGTTGTGAGAACTTCCGCGAACAATATTTGGAGCACCGACGGCCACCATCATGTTTCGTTCATTTGCGAGCGCAGCAGCCTCCAGGGTGACGGGAAACTCCGAGATGACCGCGTTGCAGGCGGCGACAAACTCGATTTTATCAGCTGTGTCATCGTCATGGCTGGCCAGGGGGATGGCGTATCGGCTGCAAAGATCCGCAATCGCCAAAGCATTGGAAACTCCTGTGCAATTTCGGATCTCTTTTCGTTTTGCCATGATCCTTTGGATTTCGTTCTCATCATTGGAATAGTGCGATCCGTAATACTCCCGAAACTGATCGGGCGTTTTGAACTGACCCTGGCCGGGGGTGTGGTCCATGATGGAAATCATGTCTAAACAGCCTTCAGATGCAAGTTTTTCAAGGGTATCGAGTGCTGCTGTATGGGTGATCTCGTAGCGTGCATGAATTTTCGTGTGAACCAACAAGTCGGGCTTCATTGCCAGGATGTCCCGTATCACGCGGTCTGCATGTTCCATTGTCCGGAGAATCTCCGCTTCGCTGTCCGCGAAGGCCAGAGAGTGGAATATGGTTGTGACACCGGATGCAGCCAGTTTTCTGTCGAGTTCGGACACCGCGACGGATACGGGGAGAAAACTGCCCGGCCGGGTTTCGATTTCCCGCTCGATGGCGTCACTGTGGATATCGATGAATCCAGGCAGAAGAAACATACCTGCTGCATCAAGAACGGGTGTGCCCTTGCGTTGAAAAGACCCCTTTTCTCCAATTTCGGCAATGATCCCGTTTTCTATGAAAACCCAGCCTCGCTGAAGGATTTCATCCGCTAAAACCACGTTGGCGTTGATGATTGAAAAAGGCTGTTCCGTTTTCATTGAATCGTTCCCCGGTCAGAATCTGTTTTCATTCGATAGATCGCATCGGAAAAACGGGCGAGGATTTCCGGTTGATGAAAAATACCGATCATGGTGGTCCCCTTTTCACGCAGTGCCAAGAGAATGTCGAGAACCACGGAGGTCGTATCCGCGTCGAGGCACGCCGTTGGTTCATCGAGGATCAGGAGGTGCGGGGCCTTGATAATGGCCCGTGCGATATTGACCCGCTGCTGTTCACCGCCGGAGAAGGTGGCCGGGTAGGCTTCGAAAAGCCGTTGGGGAATGCCCAGTTGCTCAAGCAAATCTCCGGCAGCCGACCTGGCAGCTTTCCGAAACGCGCCGGCCTCCATGAGTGGAGCCGACACGATATCCAGGGCCGATACCCTGGGGATGACTTTCAGAAACTGCGTGATGTAGCCGATTTCCATCTCCCGGATCTGGTTGATAGTTCTGAGGGGCGACCGGGTGAGGTTCAGCCGTCCAAAGCGGGGCGACTCATACCAGATATCGCCGCGGGTCGTCAGGTAGCTCCCGTAGATGCATTTGAGCACAGAGCTTTTACCGGATCCGCTGGGGCCCGATATGCCCAGTGCAGTTCCTCTGGGAACCGTGAATGAAACATCTTTGAATCCTTCGATGATTTTGCCGGACAGTATGTGGATCGTAAATGTTTTGCTGATGCTGTCCACGTTGAGCAGGTTCATAGCGTCTCCGGTATCTTTACAGGGTGGAGCAGACCAGCAGCTGGGTAAAAGGATGCTGCGGATCTTCCAGAACCTGGTCGGTAAGCCCCGCCTCCACAATCTCGCCGTCTTTCATTACCATCGTACGGGTGGTCAGGTGACGGATTATTCCCAAGTCGTGCGATACCACGATGGTGGCAAGGCGCATCTCTTTCTGCAGGCTTTTGATCAGGTCGAGGACCCTGGCCTGCACGGAAAGATCGAGTCCCGTGGTGGGTTCATCCAGGAAAAGCAGCATCGGCACATTGGAAAGCGCCTTGGCGATCTGTACCCGCTGCTGCATGCCGCCGCTGAAGGATGCCGGTGATTCATCGAGCCGGTTTCCGGGCACTTCGGTTTTTTCCAGCAGGTATATGGCCCGCTCGCGAATTTTGGCAATATTCCGGAAACCGGCCATAAAAAGCTTTTCGGCGATATTTCCACCGGCCGAAATGTGCATGCGGAGCCCAAGGAAGGGGTTTTGGTACACCATCCCCATATAGTGGTTTCTGAAAAGCCGCTTTTGATACGAGTTCAGTGAAAGGACGTTTGCTGCGTCGACACTGCCCATAAACGCTTCTCCGGGAAAACAAGCGTTTCTTTTTGTCAAATGGATAAACATTTCACCCGATGTTGGTTCTTCCTCGAAATAAAGAATTTTCAGAAGCGTGCTTTTACCGGACCCGCTTTCCCCCACAATGCCCAAAACTTCTTCCGGATAAAGATCGAAGGATATGTTTTTGCATGCAACGATGGCACCGCACCATGGGCACTTGTTTCCACAGATCTCGTCGTTACCGTCAAAGCAGCGGCTGCATGCCGTACCGAAAATTCTGAATAAATTTCGAACAGACAATACGGGTGTCATACGTCCTGCCTTTTTTGCATTTGGCGTTTTTCGCAGAAGGAACTGTCGGAGCAGAACCACTTTTTCATCCCACTGCCGGAGTCCACGATCTCATTCAGGAAGGTGTCCGTACTTTTGCAGGAGGCGCACTCATGTCCTCTGAAATCTTCGGCCCTGAACGGAAAGTCCTCAAATTCGATGGGAACGACCCGCGTGTGGGGCGGTATGGCATAGATCCGCTTTTCCCGTCCGGCCCCGAAAAGAAAAAGGGCTTCGGCCATGTTGAGTTTGGGGACATCCCAGCGAGGAATTGGGCTGGGCGACATCATGTGCCGGCCGTTGACCATTACCGGATACCCAGCACCGATCGTGGTTTCCCCGTATCGGATAATATTCTCGTAGAGATAAAGCCACATGCCGCTGTAGTCTGCTTCCGCATGCATTCGGCGCGTCCCTGTTTCCGAGTGCTCAATTAACCGGAGCGGCTCGGGGATGGGGACTTGCAGGATCAGAACCTGCCCTTCATTGAGCTTTTCCTCGGGGATCCGGTGCCGGGTCTGGATAAGTGTCGCCTGGGCGGTGTCTGTCGTGAAGCGCACAGAAGTGGTTTGCGCTATGAATTTTCGGATATTGACCGCATTGACCGAGTCATCGCTTCCTTGGTCTATGACCTTGAAAGTGTCCTGCTCGCCGATGATGGAGAGAGTGATCTGGAGTCCGCCGGTTCCCCACCCCCGGGCGATGGGCAGTTCGCGGGATCCAAACGGCACCTGATAGCCGGGGATGGCGATGGCCTTCAGGATTTTGCGGCGAATTTCTTTTTTGGTGCTCTCGTCGATAAATGCGTAATTATAATTGGCTGTCATGATTGTTCTCCCGATCTGGCTGCATGTTTTCCGCTTTTTTTTCGATCTTCTTCCTTGACGATCGAAGCATGTCCAGTTCGGATTGAAAGGTTACGTAATGGGGCAGCTTGAAGTGATTGGCAAACCCCATTGCCTCGATCCCATCAATATGGGTGAGGACGAACTCCTGGTCCTCGGAAGGATAACGGGATTCCCCGTTCTGCATTGCCGCGTCAAGGGTCGCCATGGAAATGGCTTTTATTTCGTTGTTTCCGAAGCACAGGCCGTATCCGATTTCGAATTTTGGATCCTTGGAGTCTGCATTGATCTTTGAAATGATTTCAGCCTCAGTGACCGGGATTTGTCCGGCCTCAACCCGTTTAGCCGTAAACGGGTGCTGTACGAAAACCGGGATCCAGCCGGTGCGGATCTCCCCGATGGTGGGATGGGCCGTTCCATAACCCCGCATGTTGGAATAGGCCAGAGCCAGCATGCCGCCCGTTTCCCCCCTTGCCATGGTCTGCAGGGTTGCGCTCCTGTCCGAGGGAAATTGAATGGCGTCCCGGGTGATATCCGTAATTGCGGGCTTCAGACCTGCGCTGCGTTCACGAGTGGCAACCAGGTTTTGCCGACGCAGCATGTCGACAATTTTGGGAAGTGTTTCCGGGATTTCATCACGGAGACCGGTTTCTTTCAAAAACTGCAACCAAGTGTCTTTCACTTCTCCTTTCATTTCATTGCAAAGGGAAAAATCAAGCAGGCGAAGGGTATAATCTGAGGATGGCCCGAGGATCTGCCCTCCGGGAATTTCCTGAAATGCGGCCGATATTCTGCGGCAGATACGCATGTCCCGGGTTTCGGAGGGAATGGAATATGCGAGCCGTTCCAGGGTTGCCCGGTACGCACGTACCATGAATGCGGCTTCGAAGGCATCCCCTGCCGACTGCTTGATGGCCAGGGCGGCCAGATCCGGTGCATAAAGGGATCCTTCTCCCATGACTCGGTCCACGAGAAAGTGCAGTTGATCGCGGATCTGGGAGATCGAAACCGGAGGTGAGCCTCCGGCCGACCTTTTGTGTTCTAAAAATTGTATGGAATTTTCGATCGCTTTTTCGCCGCCGCGCACAGCTATGTAGCCCATGTATTTTTCCCTTCTGAATCTTAGTGATCCTCTTTTCTTCTGACCCGGTGGGCAATGGCTCCCACCTCTTCGAGTCTTGTGGAGCGGGGTATGGAAAACAACTGCCTTTCATCGCAGGCGATGACATCGATTCCAAGGGGATATTCCCCGTTGATTTCCCTGATCAACGCAAACTCGTCCGCTGAAATGCCGCTTATATGCCGCACAGTCGGTTTATCGATACCCGGCCCGGAAAGTTGAAAAGGTATCCCTTCATCCCGGGCAATCCCGGAGCAGTGGTAAACCACGGTTGCCCCGCTGTCCGGGTATTCAAGTGTTCCCCGGAAGGCATCCCGGAGGGCCCCTCTGCTGGTATCCCCGCAGACGAGAATGTAGTCTGCCGCAGCGACCTCCGTGCGCTGTGCCCCGGTCAACATCAGCACCTGCTCTTCCATGTTGCCGTCCGATGGTTCCCCGATTATTGAGAAGGAAACCTCGTGGTCGAGGAGCGTATTGCAAATCATTAAGATCACGGGCATGTCAGTGGCGACACCCGGAAGGGATGCGCTGTGGAGCGATCCCGGGTGGACCATGGACTCCATGAGTATCCGAAACATTTGACAGGTTTGCCTGAATGTGAGTGCGTGCATTATTCTTCCGCCATCGATCCGAAATGCACCTTGGTAGTGGCTGACATTCTCTTTTCATCCTCTTTGCGGGTCTTCCAATGGCGTCTGTTCACGTCAACCCATTGATCGATGACCGCAATAAGATTCTGGTTGCCGGAGCGCTCTGCCGCATCGATGGATGCGGAGAGGAATGCATTTTCGTAGACGTCTCCCAAGGCGATTCCCCAACCGGCAGTGCCTGACAATGAGATCTTCACTTCCCTTGCAAGCGCCTCTCCGACATGAAACGGTGTATCGAAACAGTCTAAGGCACTCATCATGATCATGCCGGTACGGTCCGAAAGTACCGTTACCCCGAACTGATGGATCCGGCTGCACAGAGCTTTCTTCTCAGAAAGCGGTGCTGCGAAGAGAACCGACATGTCCGGATCTTCAACAAATGATTTTCCCATGGGACAAACTCCCGTATTTCTGCATTGCTCAGGATGCAAGCCGGTAGCGCTTTTTCAGCCGGGTTGCCACGACTTCCAAAAGGATGGCAATGACCAGTATCTGGTAGGTAATGAACCCGATTTCGCGAATATCAAAGAAATAGCCTGCCGAAATAAACATGTTGTAACCGATGCCGCCGGCGCCTGCGGCTGCGCCCATTGCCACGGCCACGGCGAAATTGATTTCGAATCGCAGAAACGTCCAGGAAAGAATCTGAGTGATCGACGAGGGCAAAACCGCCTGGGAAACGATATGAAGCCAACTCGCCCCGGAAGCGCGTAGTGCCTCGATGACCCCTTCATCGATCTCTTCGAACGATTCCGAGTACGCTTTGAGCAGATACCCGATGGTGTGGAAACTCATCCCGATAACAGCCGCAACCGCGCCAAGCCCGGCTCCGATCGCAAAGATCAGGACCCAGAGAACGGTCGGCACGGCCCGGATCAATGCCATCAGACCTTTTATGGCGTTGCTGGTCCGGGGACCGGTGAGATTTTTTGCACCGAACAGGCCCAGCACCAATGCAATGACCCCCCCCAGAAGGGTGGAGAGAAAAGCAAGCGAAAGCGTCTGGAGCACAAGATTGAAAGATGCCAGAAAAAGAGCGGCGGTACTGTCGTTGAACACACCAAAGTGGGAGGGCACACCCCTGGGAGAGCCAAACATCAACCCAAAATACTCAATCGTTCGTGTGGCCGCATCAATCAGGCCGACTCCCTTGGTATCAAGAACCAAGAAACCATAAACCGTTGCGCTGCTTAAAACAACAAGCACGGAATACAGCCATGCCTGAGATGTTGTGAGTCGCCTTATGGCAATCTTGCCCGTCCAGCGGTTGTAGTCGACTGTGCTCATAAAATTTTCCTTCTGACATGGTTCGATAGAAACTCGATGGTCATGACGACGATTACCAGCAGGATGACGACAAGGGATGCGCTTTTGTATTGCTGCGTTTTGTAATACAGGTCGAACAGAAAACCGATGCCGGAGCCGGTCAGCAGTCCCACAAGGGTGGCGTCACGAATGTTGGTTTCAACCATGTAGAGAACCCAGCTGATCATTTGGGGGATTGATGCGGGGATCACCGCCTGGGCGATAATATGCGGATACGATGCGCCGGTTGCTCGCAATGCCTCCACCTGGCTGTCAGACGCTTCGTCGATGGTTTCTATGAAAGCCCGGGTAAGAAAACCGAAAGAAGCGAAAAAAAGGGCCAGGTAACCGGTGAAGGCGCTCATTCCAAAGGTCACCAGAAATATCAGGGCCCATGCAGCAATGGGAATGTTTCGGCTTACCGAGGCGACGGCGCGGGACGCAATGGCGAAAAATCCGTTGATTCGAGTGCACTGTGAACCCATGATGGCAAAAAGGAAAGCAGTGACGGCGGCAGTGGTTGTCGCCATAATCGACAGGAAAATGGTTTCGACCAATTTTTCCAGCATGGACGGAAACCGCGACCAGGCTGCCGCATCCGGAACGACATGGGCGAAGATCCAGGATGCCACCCGGGGCAGGGCGGTAAAAAACGTCCCGACTTTCAGCTCCGTGTGCCATGCAGACAACAGCGTCAGTGCGATCAGAATAGCAAGAAATATCCGCAGCATAACATTTCTGTAGCGGAAAAAGTCGGATGGTGTTTGCATGTCAATCGTTGATGAGTTCACCGGCTTCAGCTCCATATATTTCGTATATTTTCTGTTGGCTCAGCTGATCCGAAGGGCCGTCAAAGACGAGTGTGCCTTTGTTGAAGCCAAGGATCCGGGAGCTGTATTTTCTGGCCACATCGATCTGATGAAGGTTAACAACCATCGTGATCCCCATTTCCGTGCGGATTTTCAAAAGATAGTCCATGATTATCCTGGCGGAGCTTGGGTCGAGGGAGCTGATCGGTTCATCACACAGGATGATCCGGGGGTTCTGGACAAGCGCCCGTGCGATTCCGACCCGTTGCTTCTGTCCCCCCGAAAGCATGTCGCATCGGCGATACACGAGCTCCCCCAGCCCGAGCAATTCCAGAATTTCCAGGGCATGTCGCTTTTCCTGCTCATCGTACATGGAAAAGACGCCCTTGATGGCCCCCTTGTAACCGAGTCTTCCGTGCAGCACATTCTCAATGACCGTCAACCGGTAGACCAGGTTGTAATGTTGAAAGATCATTCCAATGCGGGCTCGCTCCCGCCGCAATTCGGGGCCCCTGAGCGCTGTCATCTCTTTCCCGTCGAAGACAATTTCTCCGGCTGATGGTTCTATCAGGCGATTCACGCATCGTATCAACGTGGTTTTGCCCGATCCGGAAGGACCGATAACCGACACGAATTCACCCTTTGAAATTTGGAACGAGACATCAGACAAGGCTTGTGTTTCGCCATAAGACTTTGTCAGCTTTCGTACATCCAAAAGAGCCATTGGTCTTTCCGGAAACGGTTTTCTGGCCGGGTAAGCGTTTCACATCCCCAATGCAGTCTGCGAAACGTTACCCTGCCTCTTTGTGTGCAATGCGATCACTTGAGGGGAAGTCCGCTCATTTCACGAATCGGGTTGTACCAGGCATCCTCGACGGGCACGAATCGCTGCCCTTCATCAAACAGGGTCGGGTTTCTAGCATCGCTTCTGTCTCGGAAAATTCTCCGGTTCGCAGCAGCCTCATCGGAGGTCAGCACCTTTGTGATGGTGTCGATTTCCTTTTGACTCAGGACATTGGCATTGACCACGATGCACTCATTGAGTACCGGAACAGTAGCCACCAGCACGATCTCCTCTCCGCTGAAACGATCAAACGGGGTGGTTGCATCGTCTCGAATCCGGAACACATCGCCCGGTTGGGGATCGGAGAAGTCCCCTTTTGTAAAGTTGATGTAGTGCTCGATACATGTGTTGCAGAAGGCGCCGATATCGGCCCTGTTCTGAATCACGTTCAGCAAGGCGCCCTGGTGACTTCCTCCAAAAAGGACCTCTGAAAAGACACTGTTTCGACCCCCTTCCAGTAACGCTTCCGCCTCTACCTTGAAGTGGTCGGAAATAATGCTGGAGGGAACCCGAAAGCCGGATGTTGAACTGCTGGACACAAAGGAAAAACGTTTCTGGCTAAGCGTGTCCAGATCATAAACCCCATTGACAAGGTACTGATCCGCCGTTTCCTTTCTGACTCCGAGCATGGCGTAATACTTGGCATCATCCAGGGTCCCGGACGCCCCTGTATGTACCGCAATTGCCTGGACGGCGGGTTCGCGGTGATTGGCCTGAACGTATCCTTCGCCGCCAAACCATGAAATGGCAGCATTTCCATGAACGAGGGATTCGATGGCTATGGAATAGTCGGTGGTCAATTGCTGGCGAATATCCCGGCCAATGGCCTCGGAAACCATCTCCACGATGGCGGCCCTTGATGCGGCTCTTTCAGGCGTGGACTCATTGGGGTACCATACCCAAACCAGCGTCCTGGCTTCGGCCGGTGCCGTCACCAACAAAATGCCAACGATGACAACGAACAAGTGAACAAATCCCGAAAAACGGCTCCACTTTTTCCTGCATGCGCACATTTCAGTTCCTCCATTTTTAGTGATTTTTAGGCCAGGTTATCTGTTGCATTCTGGCTGCAAGTTTCCTGTTCGAACAAAGAGAATCACTGACAACAGGTGATTCCCTGTATCTCATGGCTTCGTAGCAGGCTGGTGACATGGTGGTGACGTGTTGATGAAAAAATGGTGTTTCTGGGCGGGGCTGTTTTGAAGTCGGACCGAACTGATACGGATATGCCGAAACTTATGATCACATTTTTCAAAAAGGGCGGTTTTGGCCTTGGAGTGCCCTTTTATCGACAGTATGAACCTTGCAAGGATTTAATTCTTCACGAAACTCCGAATGCAGTGGTTGGAAAAGGCAGAAAATCCTTCTCACAGTGGCCCTGAATCACTGCCATGGTCCTATCTCAAATGATGGATGAAGGCAGTTCTAGGAGGAGGTGCGGGGTGGTCGTGCGTACAAGCAAAATGGGGCTTCACATATGGAGTCTGCTCGGAATAAAAAAAAGGACCCAACGGCAATCCCGCCAAGTCCATGATTTTCCTGGCAGGCCAGGAGGGATTCGAATCCCCAGCCCCATGATTTGGAGTCAGCATCAAAAGACTCAGGCAACTCCGTATCAAAATCCGGAATGAGCTTCGAGATTCCGGCCAAAAACCCTTCGCTCAGAGATTTGGAGTGCCTTCTGGAGGCGTTTCCAATGCAAGAACCTAACCGGACATTGCTGGCTTTTTGTCTTATAGTCCCGCACGGAGGGTCAACTTCACCGATTTCTTCCTTTCCTCCAATACAGCCGATGCGCTGTCAAAAGTGAAGGCGGCCTCGTTGCTGATGAGTTCCTCCCCATCCCGGAGGGAAATGGCCAGGGTCCGGGGCAGCACCCGCTCGGGCACCGCCTTTGTCTGGATGAAATCAAACCGCTGGATGTTGCTCGTCACCTTCCGAATGGATCCCAGGAGAGAGACTTCCACCTTTTTCGTGGTATTTTTTTCTGCCGCTTCGTGAAAAAGCCGGTAAAGCTCCCGGGTGTAGGCGGCAA
>Ga0207421_10004711_pt1 | contig 15576 bp, 17 predicted proteins | sample SodLakKL_010_SED_4_FD_187542 | JGI IMG/M metagenome (GOLD analysis project Ga0207421, IMG submission 187542) | Alkaline sediment microbial communities from Lake Tanatar, Kulunda Steppe, Russia - 8KL_010_SED (SPAdes) (version 2) | ecosystem: Environmental > Aquatic > Non-marine Saline and...
TCCTTCGGCCTCCATTCGCCGGGCAAAGCCCAGCTCCCACATGGTGGTTCAGCCTCAACCGAGATGCGCGCCAGATGGCAGCGATCCCGAAAAAATGGTTCCGATTATAGCGCGGCGAGGCCCCCGGCGTCAGCCGGACTGCCCGCGCAGCTGGTGGGCCTTGACCGGATAGCCGCGCTTCTTGTAGGTCTGCCAGCATTCGCGCTTGGCGACGAGCACGTCCTGGTGCTGGTTGATGATCTCGGCGACCCGTTCGAAGCGCGAGAACCACTCGGGAATGCCCGGGGCGAGGTTGAGCAACGCCTGCACGGCGAGATCGGGGGAGGGCGGGGCCTGCCAGCCTATGGTGACCGGAATCCGCGAGTCCGCCTCGGCTCCAGTCGGGTCATCCCCGAGAAGCGAGTGGGGCACATAGGCGTCGGGCCGGAAGGTCCAGAGCCGCTCATCGAGATCGCGTGCCATGGCCTCATCCTCGGCATGCAGATGCAGGCGATAGCCCTTGCGCTGGATGGTCTCGGTCAGCCGGCAGGCGAAATCAAAGCGCGCCTCCAGGGTAGTGTCGGGCAGGACGTAGAAGTCGATCTGGGTCATGGCATTCGCCGGAAAGTGCCGCTGGAGCTGATCCGGCGACGGGACTCCGGGGAGGCGCTGTGAACCCTTCCCTGGGCGCTACCGATGCCATCCCTGGCATAGGACCTCCCCGACGTCCCGTCCCCGGTGCTCCATCAGCAGGTGGAAGTACCGCTTGCGGTGTCTTAGACCAGGCGGGTCAGCCAGCCGTGGGTATCCTCGGCGCGGCCATACTGCAGGTCGAGCAGCTTGGTGCGCAGACGCTTGGCGATGGGGTTGCCGCTGTCCGCCTTCAGCCGGATGGCGCCGTCCTCGGTGATCAGCTCGCCCACCGGGGTGATGACCGCAGCCGTGCCGCAGGCGAAGACCTCGGTGAGTTCGCCTGAGGCCGCCGCCTCGCGCCACTCGTCGATGCTGATGGGGCGCTCCTCGGGAGAGAGCCCCTCATCGCGGGCCAGGGTCAGCACCGAGTCCCGGGTGACGCCCTCGAGGATGGTGTCGGTCAGGCGGGGGGTGGCGATGCGGCCATCCTTGAAGACGAAGAACAGGTTCATGCCGCCCAGCTCCTCGATCCACTTGTTCTCGACGGCATCCAGGAAGGCCACCTGGCCGCAGTCATGGGCGCTGGCCTCCTTCTGGGCGGCCAGGGAGGCGGCATAGTTGCCGCCGCACTTGGCGAAGCCGGTGCCCCCCGGCGCGGCGCGCTTGTAGTGGCTGGAGAGCCAGATGGAGACCGGTTCCACGCCGCCCTTGAAGTAGGCCGCCGCGGGTGAGGCGATGACGTAGTAGTCCACTTCATGGGCCGGCCGCACGCCGAGAAACTTCTCGCTGGCGATCATGAAGGGGCGCAGATAGAGGCTGCACTCGTCGGCCTCACTCCGCGGTGTGGGCACCCAGGCATGGTCCTGGGACAGCAGCGCCTTGAGAGAGCCGATGAAGTCCTCATCGGAGAGCTCCGGCAACGCCAGACGGCGGGCGCTGCGGCGGAAGCGTTCGGCGTTCTTCTCCGGACGGAAGGTCCACACGGAGCCGTCCGCGTGGCGATAGGCCTTGATGCCCTCGAAGATTTCCTGAGCGTAGTGCAGCACGGCGGCGGCGGGGTCCAGGGTCAGCGGTCCGTAGGGCCGCACCTCGCGACCGTGCCAATCGGCGTCCAGGGTCCAGCGCACATGGGCCATGTGGTCGGTAAAGTACTGGCCGAAACCGGGGTTGGCGAGGATATCCTCACGGATCGAGTCGGCCGTGGGAGTGGAATTGGGCAGGAGTTCGAAGCTGGCAGTCGACACGGCAAGGGGTCTCCGCTACGCCCGAGGCGTGCCTGCCCCGGGGTGATACAGGAAGTTCGGGCCGGCGAGAGCCGGCCCGGGTCGTGGATTCATCGTCAACCTCACATGAGAAAGGCGACGAAGGGAAAACGCAAGCCCACGCCGCTATTCCGCCTCGGTTTCCACCACGGCGTCGCCTTCCCGGTCCAGCAGGTACTGGGTCAGCAGGCCCACCGGGCGTCCGCTGGCCCCCTTCTCCTTGCCGGAGGACCAGGCGGTGCCGGCGATATCAAGGTGCGCCCAGGGGAACTTGTCGGCGAAGCGAGAGAGAAAGCAGGCGGCGGTGATGGTGCCCGCCGGGCGGCCGCCGATGTTGGCCAGGTCAGCGAAGTTGGAGTCGAGCTGCTCCTGGTACTCATCCCACAGCGGCATGTGCCAGGCGCGGTCCCAGGACGCCTCGCCGGCGTCGAGCAGGTCCAGGGCCAGGTCGTCGTCGTTGGAGAGCAGGGCGGTGGCGTGGTGGCCCAGGGCGATGATGCAGGCGCCGGTCAGGGTGGCGATGTCCACGACGCTGGCCGGCTCGAAGCGCTCGGCGTAGGTCAGGGCGTCGCACAGCACCAGGCGGCCCTCGGCGTCGGTATTGAGCACCTCCACGGAGAGTCCCTTGAGGGTCTTGATGATGTCGCCGGGCTTGGTGGCGCGACCGTCGGGCATGTTCTCGGCGGCGGCGACAATGGCGACCAGGTTGACCTTCGGGCGGATACCGAGCACCGCCTCGACGGTGCCAAACACGCTGGCGGCACCGCACATGTCGAACTTCATCTCATCCATGCCTTCGCCGGACTTGAGCGAGATGCCGCCGGTGTCGAAGGTGATGCCCTTTCCCACCAGCACATGAGGGGCCTCGTCGGGGTCCTCGGCGCCCTGGTATCTCATCACGATCAACCTCGAGGGCTGCTCGCTGCCGCGGCCCACCGAAAGGAGGCTGTGGGCGCCCAGCGCTTCCAGGGCCTCCTCGTCGAGGATCTCCACCGCCAGCGCGCCGCGGGAGGCCTTGCCCAGTGCCTCGGCCTGTTCGGCCAGGTAGCTCGGGGTGCAGACGTTGCCGGGCAGGTTGCCAAGGGTACGGGCGGTGTTCATGCCCCGGCCCACGGCGTCGCCGATGCGCGCTCCCTCGCGGGCGCCAACGGCGTCGCTATCCTCGGTGACCAGCAGGGTCACCCTCTCCAGGGGTGGACGTGGTGCCTTCTCGGACTTGAACTGATCGAAGCGGTAGAGCGCGCGGTGGGTCGCCTCGGCGACCATGCGCGCCTTCCAGCCGGCATCACGACCGGCCAGGGGCACGTCGGTGAAGGCCACGGCGCAGTCGTCCACGGGCAGGTCTGCCAGGACGGTGAAGGTGGCGTCCAGCGACTTGCGGAAGGCCGCCTCCTGGCACTTGTCGCGCTTACCCAGGCCCACCAGCAGCAGCCGCTCGGTGGAGAGGCCCGGGGCGAAGGGAATCATCTGCACCTTGCCCAGCTTGGCATCGAAGTCGCCGCGCTCGATGAGCTGGCCGATGAGCTTCTCGCTGGCGTCGTCGAGACGAGCGGCGGCGGGCAGCAGCTCGCCGTCCTGATATACCGGGATGACGAGGCAGGCGGTCTCGACCTTGGCGGGGTTACCCGTCTTTACTGGGAATTCCATGGCTTCTCCACAGGCAAGCGTGTTGGTTGCAGGCGTCGAGGTTACAAGGGTTAGGGTTACAAGTGCAGGGGGATTCTGGATAATGCCGACACGTCGCCATGCCGAACCAGTGTATCCAAGGCATGGCCCCATTGCATGGCAGGCGCCGCATGATCATCTTTCGTTACCTGACCCGCGAGATCCTGCTGACCATGGCCGCCGTTGCCGGCGTGCTGCTGCTGGTGATCATGGGCAGTCGCTTTATCCGCTACTTCAGTGACGCCGCCGAGGGCGACATCCCGGCCAGCATTCTCGGCACCCTGATGCTGTTCCATCTGCCGGGTTTTCTCGAGCTGATCCTCCCGTTGGCCTTCTTTCTCGGCATCCTGCTCGCCTATGGCCAGCTTTATCTCAACAGCGAGATTACCGTGCTGGTGGCCTGCGGCACCAGCCCCAACCGGCTGCTGCAGGTGAGCCTGGTGCCGGCCACCCTGGTGGCGGTTCTGGTGGCACTATGCAGCCTGTGGCTGACGCCTGCCGGCGCCCTGCACAACGCGATGATGCTCGAGGAGCAGCGCAGCCGAATCGACTTCTCGGCCCTGGCGCCGGGTCGCTTCCAGGAGTTCGGCAGCGGCCGCACCGCCTATATGGAGGGGATCAGTGATGACGGCAGCGAGATGCGCGGCGTCTTCATCAGCGAGCGGCAGCGGCGCCGAGACGGGACCCCGGAGACGGCGATGACCCGCGCCGAGGGGGGCTACCAGACCCTGGACAGGGAGACCGGCAGTCGCTTCCTGGTCCTTGCCGACGGCGAACGCTACAGCGTGGACCCGGGGCGCTTCGAGGCCGAGCGGCTCGAGTTCGACACCTATGCGGTACGCCTTTCCCAGACGGACGAGCTGCGCGAGCTCGACGCGCCCGAGTACGCCACCACCGCGTCGCTGTTCCGCGACGACTCGACTCGCGCCCAGGCCCAGCTGCAGTGGCGGCTGGGCCTGCCGCTGATGGTCTTCATCCTGACCCTGCTGGCAATGCCGCTCTCTCGGGTCAACCCGCGTCAGGGGCGGTTCGCCAAGCTGCTGCCGGCGATCTTCCTGCACGTGGCCTACCTGAGCCTGCTGCTGGCCGCCCTGGATGCCATCGGCCGCGGTGCCCTGCCGGCCATGGTGGGGATGTGGCCGATCCATGGCGCCTTCCTTGCCCTAGGGCTGATCATGATGGCGCGCGCCCAGCGCAAGGGGATGAGCGGATGATGATTGCCGATCGTTTCGACCGCTACCTGGCGCGCAACGTGCTGGGAGCCATCATCGTGGTGCAGGTGGTGCTGCTGGGCCTGGACCTGGTGATCACCTACATCAACGACCTGGACGACGTGGAAGGCAACTATGGCGCCTTTCATGTGCTGCTCTACCTCGCGATGCGGCTGCCCTGGCGTTTCTATCAATATGCCCCTGTGGGTGTGCTGATCGGTGCGCTGATCGGCCTGGGCAGCATGGCCTCGAGCAATGAGCTCACCGTGATGCGTGCCGCCGGTCGCTCGCTGACCCGCATCCTCTGGGGCGCGATGAAGCCGATCATCCTGGTGATCGTGGTAGTGCTGCTGGTCGCCGAGTACGTCGCCCCACGTACCGAGCAGTTTGCCAATGCCTGGCGCCTGGAGCGTATCCAGGGCGCCGGGGCCGTGGTCACCGAGCGCGGCGGCTGGCAGCGCGAAGGAGACAGCTTCTATCGGTTCGGGGCCATCCGCGCCGACGATACCGTGCTCGACCTGACCCGGTACCGTTTCGAGGGCCAGCGCCTGGTGGAGGCCGCCAGCGCCGAGCGTGCCGCCTGGCGCGACGGTAGCTGGCGGCTGGAGGGCGTGGAGGTCACGCGCTTCCTTGAAGAACGCACCGAGGCGGAACGCCACGAGGTCATGCCCTGGGAGACCAGCCTGACGCCGGAGCAGCTCAACCGACTGCTGCGCCCCATCAACAGTCAGGCGCCCAGCGAGCTTCTGGCCTATGCCCGCTACCTGCAGGCCCAGGGGCAGGCGGCGACCCAGCCGCTGCTCTATTTCTGGCAGAAGATGCTGATGCCCTTGACCATGGGCTCGCTGGTGCTGGTGGCGGCCTCCTTCGTCTTCGGCCCCCTGCGGACCGTGGCCGCCGGCACCCGGGTCTTCTACGGCGTGGTCACCGGTCTGGTCTTCAAGTACCTGCAGGATCTGCTGGCGCCGGCCTCGATGGTGTTCGGCTTCTCGCCCGCCTGGGCGGTGCTGGCACCGACCCTGATCTGTGCCGCCGTGGGGCTCTACCTGCTGCGGCGAACCGCCTGAGAAAGGAACTCCCATGCAACGACGTTTCGGCAACCTGGACAATGTCTGGCCGGCGGGGCTTGCTCGCCGGCTGGGTGCCATGATCTACGACGGTTTCCTGGTGGCGGCCATCTGGCTTCTGGTGGCTGGCTTGCACCTGCTGGCCGGGCGCTATCTGCTGGGGGTTTCCGCCGAGCAGGTGGGAGATGGTGCGTTCTGGGCACTGTCGCTGCAGCTCCTGCTGCTGGCCTCGGCCTTCGCCTTCTTCACCTTCTGCTGGGTACGCGGCGGCACAACCTTGGGGATGCAGGCCTGGCGACTGCGCGTCCAGACCCTCGACGGCCGCTCCATCACGCCGGCCCAGTCGTTGCTGCGCTGCGTGATGGCCATCGTCTCCATCGCCGTGCTGGGGCTCGGCTACCTGTGGATCCTCTTCGACGCCGAGCGACGCAGCTGGGGCGATATCGTCTCCGGCACGCGGGTGGTGGTGGTGCCCAAGCCAGCCAAATGACGGGATAGCGTGATCGGCATCAGGCATTGGTCGCTTCCTGCTTGCAAGAGCCTATGCGAATCATTTACATTTGTCCTTGCAGTCATCAGCGAGGTGATGTCGATGTACGTATGTCTCTGCAAGGGGGTCTCAGACCACCAGATTCGTCGAGCCGTCGAGGACGGCGCTCGCAGCTGGCGCGAGGTACAGCGCGAGACAGGCTGCGGCACCCAGTGCGGCAAGTGTGCCTGTCAGGGCAAGGGCATCACCCGCGAGGCTGTGAAGGACGAGCTGATGTTGGGCGCCGGGGATCTCGCCTACGCCGTCTGATGGAATCTGGATCATTCTCGATTTCGTTATCAGGCGGTTGATTTAATTGGTTTTTCGTCATAATTCGCTAGACTGTTGGACAGCGCCTGGCAATGCCGTCCTTGGCATGCCAAGCTGCATCGACACTTCCTCCGACGAAAGACACAAGGTGAATCCATGAAAGGCGACAGCAAGGTCATCGAGCATCTCAACAAGGCGCTGGGCAATGAGCTGGTGGCGATCAACCAGTACTTCCTGCACGCCAAGATCTACAAGGACTGGGGTCTGCAGAAACTGGCCAAATGGGAGTACGGCGAGTCCATCGAGGAAATGCAGCACGCCGACAAGTTGATCGAGCGCATCCTCTTTCTCGAAGGCATGCCCAACCTTCAGGACCTTGGCAAGCTCAATATTGGCCAGAACGTCCGCGAGATGCTCGAGTGTGATCTCAAGATCGAACACGAAGGGCGTGCCGATTATATCGAGGCGATCACCTACTGCGAGCAGGTCAAGGACTATGTTAGCCGCGATCTCTTCCGCGACATCCTCGCCGATGAAGAAGATCATATCGACCATATCGAGACCGAGCTCGGCCTGATCGACAAGGTCGGCATCGAGAACTACATGCTCAAGCAGATGCAGGTCGCCGGCGAAGAGTAAGCCTTCGTCCCCACCTCGTTCCGCACTTTCAACCGGCGCCCTTGTGGCGCCGGTTGCGTTTCCTGGCTCGGGCGTCCCATTTCCCGCCGATGTTCTACGCTGGTGCATAGTCCCCGCCGGGGCGTCGGGCTTTGCGCCGTCATGGGGCCGGTTCAGACGCGGTGGCTGCTCCGCCATTGCGCGCCGGCCCTGACCGAGAGGTCAGGCCGCCAACCTGGCAGGCTTCCTGCATCATCATGACTACAACCGATCAGCGCGAGGGCATTTCCATGAGTCGTCATCTTCCAAACTACGCCGGTCTGCTGGGCGGCGTGCTCGGCCTGTCACTTGCCGGTGCCGTCCTTGCCAGTTCCGTTCTGGCCGACGAGACTCGCATCCGCTTCCAGCTCGACTGGCGCTTCGAGGGCCCCTCGGCACCCTTCCTGATGGCGGTGGAACGCGGCTACTTCGCCGAGGAGAATCTCGACGTCCAGGTCGACTCCGGCAGCGGCTCTGCCGGCGCCATCAACCGCGTGGCCTCCGGGGCTTACGAGATGGGCTTCGGGGATCTCAACGCCCTGGTGGAGTTCCTGGCCGAGAATCCTGATGGCCCCGGTATCCAGGGGGTCTACGTGGTCTATGACGGCTCCCCGGCGTCGGTCTTCGCCCGAAAGGATCGTGGCATCGAGTCGCCGGCGGACCTCGCGGGCAAGTCGATTGCCGCACCGGCCTTCGATACCGGCTACCGCGCCTGGGGCATCTTCGCCGCCGCCAATGGCCTCGATGCCGATGACGTCGAGTGGCAGAATGTCGATCCGACCCTTCGCGAGACGCTGCTGGTGCGCGGTGACGTGGACGCCATCACCGGTTTCTACTTCACCAGCCTGCTCAACCTCGAGGGGCGCGGCATGGGCGAAGAGGACCTGACCATCATGCCCTTCCCGGATTTCGGCGTGCCACTCTACGGGAACGCCATCATTGCCAGCGAGTCCTTTTCCGAGGAGAACCCCGAGGCGGTGGCCGGCTTCCTGCGCGCCTTCAATCGCGCGCTGGCCGAGACCCTGGCTGACCCCGAGGGGGCCATCGACTATGTGCTGGCCCGTGACGGTCTGATCGACGTGGAGATGGAGACCCGGCGGCTCAAGCTGGCCATCGATAGCGTGATCGACACCGAGGAGGCCCGCGCCCACGGTGCCGGTGCGGTGGACGAGGCGCGCCTGACCAACGCCATCCAGCTGGTGGCCGACGCCTATGACCTGCCCGAGGTGCCCTCGGCGGAGCGGGTCTTCACCTCCCGCTACCTGCCCGAACTGGGCGAGCGCATGATCTTCCCGGGCCAGGGAGACTGAGCATGACGGCACCCGCCACCCTGGACCAGAACACCGTTGCACCGCCCGGGCCGGCAACGCCTTTCGTGGCCTTCGACCAGGTCAGCCTGGCCTATGACGACTCGGGCAACGCCATCGAGGAGATCTCGCTCACCATCGAGGAGGGCGAGTTCGTGGCATTCGTGGGCCCCTCGGGGTGCGGCAAGTCCACCTTCATGAAGCTGTGCACCGGCTTGAACGCGCCGACCGCTGGCAGCGTGCGAGTCGACGGCGCACCGGTGGGAGGGCCGCTGAAGATCTGCGGCATGGCCTTCCAGAGCGCCAACCTGCTGCCCTGGCGCACCACCCTGGACAACGTGCTGCTCCCCCTGGAGATCGTCAAGCCCTACCGCTCGCAGTTCCGCAAACGCCGGGCCGAGTTCGAGGGCTGGGCTCGGGAGCTGCTGGCCACGGTGGGCCTGGCGGGCTACGAGGATCAGTACCCCTGGCAGCTCTCCGGGGGGATGCAGCAGCGCGCCTCCATCTGCCGGGCGCTGATCCACCGCCCCCGGCTGCTGATGCTCGACGAGCCCTTCGCCGCCCTGGATGCCTTCACCCGGGAGGAGCTGTGGTGCGTGCTGCGCGACCTCTGGGAAGCCCAGCGCTTCACCGTGGTGCTGGTGACCCACGATCTGCGCGAGGCGGCCTTCCTGGCCGATACCGTCTACGTGATGAGCCGCCGCCCCGGCCGCATCCTCGAGCGGCGACGGATCGACTTCCCGCGCCCGCGCGAGCTGGAAATGACCTTCGAGACGCCCTTCACCGGCCTGGTGCAGGAACTTCGCTCGCGGATCGGCACCATCCGCGGCAGCTGAGGACCCCTCATGACCAAGAACAACCGGCTGCTCGAACGCCTGGCCCCCTGGATCGCCGTGCTGGCCCTGATCGTGATCTGGGAGGTGACGGTGCGTCTGTTCAAGGTGCCGCCCTTCATCTTCCCCAGCGCCTCGGCCACCGCCCAGGCCCTGGTCACCTTCGCCGGCCCCATCGGGATGCACTCCTGGCAGACCTTCTGGACCACCATGGCGGGCTTTGGCCTGGGCGTGGCGGTGGGGCTGGTGCTGGGCTTTATCGTCGGCTCATCGCGCTTCCTCTACCACGCCTGCTATCCGCTGCTGGTGGGCTTCAACGCCATCCCCAAGGTGGCCTTCGTGCCGATACTCGTGGTGTGGTTCGGCATCGGCTCGGTGCCGGCGATTCTCACCGCCTTCCTGATCTGCTTCTTTCCCATCGTGGTCAACGTGGCCACCGGCCTGGCGACCCTGGAGCCGGAACTGGAGGACGTGCTGAGGGTGCTGGGGGCGAAGCGCCTGGACGTGCTGCTCAAGGTGGGCCTGCCGCGCTCGCTGCCCTACTTCTTCGCCTCGCTGAAGATCGCCATCACGCTGGCCTTCGTGGGTACCGTGGTCTCGGAGACCGTTGCCTCCAACCAGGGCATCGGCTACCTGATGATGAGCGCCGGCTCACAGATGCGCATGTCGCTGGTGTTTGCCGGGCTGATCGTGATCAGCGCCATGGCCATGGTGATGTACGAGCTGTTCGCGCTGCTGGAGAAGCGGATGACCGGATGGGCCCACCGCGGCCAGCGCTAAGGGGCGTCAGCATAAGGGGCGTCAGAACGCCTTCTCGAGCTCGAAGCGCGGCACCGGTTCGCCCTGCACCTCGACCAGCTCGGTGAAGTTGTCCAGAGGGCGAACCCAGAGGCCGTATTCACCGTAGAGGGCGCGGTAGACCACCAGAGGCTCCTCGGTCTCGCTATGGTGGGCCAGGCCCAGAACTTCGTAGCGGTTGCCCTTGTAGTGGGCGTAGATGCCGGGGGCGGGAAGCAGGCGGGACATGGCAGACTCCATGGGCAAGTTGTCAGGGACTGTGGAGCTGGAAATGGGGCATCAGGGGATTGAAGGGTGAGCTCAGGGCATCGAGATGTCATCGGCGGCAGACATCGCGGCTCGTTTCGCCAGCCGGGCCAGCACCCGGGAGGCGGCGGTGAAGCCGAAGCTGCCGGTGACGAAGGTGGCGGCGCCGAAGCCGGAGGCGCAGTCCAGCCGGGTGGACTCGCCGCTGCCGGGTTTCTGGAGGCAAACCTCGCCGTCGCTGGCCGGGTAGACCAGCTGTTCGTCAGAGTAGACGCACTCCACCGAGAAGCGCCGCTTCGGGTTGCGCGAGAAGCCGTAGTCGCGGCGCAGCCGAGCGCGCACCTTGGCCAGCAGGGGGTCGTGCTCGGTGCGGGCCAGATCCCCGACTCGGATGCGGGTGGGATCGATCTGGCCCCCGGCGGCACCGGTGACGGTGATCGGCAGCTTGCGCCGTTTGCACCAGGCGATCAGCGCCGCCTTGGCCACCACGCTGTCGATGGCGTCCACCACATGATCGGCATCCTCTGGGATGCGTTCGGCCAGGTTGGTGGGGGTGACGAAGGCGGTGTCCGCCACCACCTCGATGCCAGGCTGGATGGCCCGGCAGCGCTCGGCCAGCACGTCGACCTTGGGCCGGCCGATGGTGCCGTCCAGGGCATGGAGCTGACGATTGACGTTGGAGACGCAGACGTCGTCCAGGTCGATCAGGGTGAGCCGACCTATGCCGGAGCGGGCCAGCGCCTCCACCGTCCAACTTCCTACGCCGCCCACGCCCACCACCACCACGTGGGCAGAGCGGAAGCGCGCGAAGGCGCGGGTGCCATAGAGTCGGCGGATGCCGCCGAAGCGCAGGGCGTAGTCGTCCGTGTCGACGGAGTCCTGGGGGGCGATGGCGGAAGAGGTGAAAGGCAGATTGGTCATGGTGGCGTGTCGGTCAGTCGGTGGCGGCGGGTTCATGATGGGACGGGGTCTCCTGCACGGTGTCCAACGGCAGGTGGCCGGCCCAGCCGAAGCGCTGGAACAGCGCCGTCATGGTGGCGTCCAGGGCGCAGCTCAAACGCAGTGGCCGCCCGGTCACCGGATGCTCGAGGTCCAGCCCGGTGGCGGCCAGCAGCAGCCGCGGGGCGTCCAGTCGCTCGGCGAAGAAGCGGTTGTGGTTGCCCTTGCCGTGCTTGGCATCGCCGATGATCGGGTAGCCGCGCTGGGACAGATGGCGGCGGATCTGATGGCGTCGCCCGGTGAGTGGGCGCGCCTCCATCAGTGAATAGCGACTGTGCGGATAGCGATCCACCTGCACCGGCAATTCTACGCTGTCCAGGCGCCTTATCTCGGTGACCGCTTCCATGGCGGGCATCTCGGCCTTGGGGCGGCTGCCATCCTCCTCGCGCAGCGGATACTCGAGCCTGTCGACCAGGGGACCGATGCCGCGCACCACCGCCAGGTAGCGTTTGGCCACCTGGCGCTCGGTGAAGGCCTCGCTGAGCCGCTTGGCGATTTTCGGCGTGAGGGCGAACAGCATCACCCCGGAGGTGGGGCGGTCAAGCCGATGCACGGGGTAGACCCGCCGGCGGAGTTGGTCGCGCAGCCGCTGCAGCAGGAATTCGTGCTCGCCCCGGGCCAGGGCGGTGCGATGGACCAGCAGTCCCGCCGGCTTGTTGACGGCGATCAGGTGATCATCGAGATGCAGGATGCGCAGGGGGTCGCTCATGCCGGGGAACCGCCGAGTCAGTAGGTAGCGTCACAAAGTGGCCGGCCATTGTCACCGCCGGAAGCGACGATGTCACCCACGAGTGGGCGTGACCCTGGCCGTCACGCCGGCGGCAGCAGGCCCCGGACCAGCGCCTCCGCACCCGGCTGGTCGAGATAGCGTGGCACCGCATAGGTAAAGCGCGCCTCGGCCCTGGCCGCCCGGGCGATGGCGGGGATGTCGGTTTCCCGCAGGTCGGCCAGGTGGTCGGGGATGCCGAACGCCTCCTTCATGTCACGCACGTGCGCCACGAGGGCCTCGGCCCGTTGGCGCGAGCTACCGCGCTCGGGGCCTAGGCCGCAGTGCCGGGCCAGCTGTGCCAGGCGTGCCTCGCAGGCCGGCAGGGCGTGGTCGAGCACCCGGGGCATCGCGATGGCGTTGGCCAGGCCGTGGGGCGTGCCGTAGCGGGCGCCGAACTGGTGGGCGATGGCATGCACATAGCCTACGCCTGCCTGGGTGAAGGCTATGCCGGCCAGGTGGGCGGCCCGCGCCATCTGCTGGCGGGCCTCCCGGTTCTCGCCGTTGCGGTAGGCCTCCGGCAGGTGGAGGATGACCAGCCGGGCGGCCTCCAGGGCCTTCTCGTCGGTGCGGGCCAGGGCATTTCGGGAGATATAGGCCTCCACCGCATGGGTCAGCGCATCCATGCCGGTGGCGGCGGTGATGTGGGGTGGCAGGCCGACCATCAGCTCGGCATCCAGGGCGGCGGCGGTGGGGATCAGCCGCGGGTCCACGGCAGCCAGCTTGCATTGGCGCTCGGGGTCGCGCACGACCGCCGCCAGGGTCGCCTCGGAGCCGGTGCCGGCGGTGGTCGGCACGGCGTAGAGCGGCAGCATGCCGCGGTGCACGCGGAACAGCCCGGCCATTCTTGCCACCGGCTTGCGGTTGCGGGCCCGAGCCCCGATCAGCTTGGCGGCATCGATGGGCGAGCCGCCGCCCACCGCCAGCAGCGCCGTGGCCGCATGGCGTTGAAGCGCCTCGAGGCCGGCCTCGATCTGGTCGATGGTGGGGTCGGGGGTAATGGCATCGAAGAGGGCCACCTCGACGCCCAGCCGCTTGAGCTCCGCACACAGCGGTGTCAGCAGCCCCAGGCGTACCAGAGTGGCATCGCTGACCACCATCACCCGGCGGTGGCCGTCCGCGGCCAGGCGCCGGACCAGTTCCAGGGCGCTGCCCGGGCCCTCATACACCTCGGGCCAGCGGAAAGGCATTACCGCGGTGATGGCCTTGAGGCCCATCAGGTAGCCGCGCAGCGGCAGGGTCTTCCACATCCTCGCTCTCCCGGCGTGTTCTGCCCACAGCGTGCCGCGAGACGGGGTGAGAAGCCAGCGGCGTTGCCGACGATTCAGCTGGCGGCAGAGGGCAGCGGCGCCAGGCGGCGAATCTCCACGTGGGAGAACCAGTCGAGGTCCTCGGCGGCGGCCTTCAGTCGACAGGCCGTCTGCTGACTCTCCAGCGGCGAGTGCTCATCGAGGCAGGCCACCACCGTGACCCGACCCTCCAGGTAGTGCAGTTCCAGGTCGCGCAGCTCAGGCCAATCGGGCAGGGTGGACCAACGCTGCGTCAGCGCCGCCTCCACCTCAGGGCGCAGCGGCAGGCCGGGCAGGCGACTGGGGTCCCCCGAGCCGGCGTCATCCTCGGGGTCGATGTGGAAGGTCAGGTCGGTCAGCGCAGGAAAGGCCTGGCGCAGTTGGCGGCTTACCTCGTTGCCGATCTCATGGCCCTCGGAGACGCTGATGCGCGGCGATACCACCACGTGAAGATCCAGCATGGTGCGTCCGGCCGACTGGCGAGTGCGCAGGTCGTGGATGCCCTCCACCCCCGGCACACCCAGCGCCACGTCGCGCATCGCCTCCTGCTGGGTCACCGGAAGGGCGGTATCCACCAGCTCTCGGCCCGACTCCCAGAGCAGGTTCCAGCCCACCTTGCCGACCAGCAGCCCCACGATCACCGCGGCCACCGTGTCAAGCCAGCCGTGGCCGAACTGGGTGCCCACCAGACCCACCAGCACCACCCCGGTGGAGAGCACGTCGGAGCGGGAGTGCCAGGCGTTGGCGGCCAGCAGCTTGGAGCCCAGGCGGCGCGCCACGCGCATGGTGATCTGGAACAAGGCCTCCTTGGCGAGCAGTGCGGCCAATGCAATCAGCATGGCCCAGATGCCCGGCGGCGGGATCTGGGCGCCGGAGAACAGCCGCTCCACGCTCGACCAGGCAATGGCGCCCGCCACGAAGATCAGCACGCTGCCCAGAAACAGCGTGGCCAGGGTCTCGATACGACCGTGGCCATAGGGATGGTCGTGGTCCGGGCCCTGGCTGCCGTAGTGGGTGGCGGCCAGCACGAAGCCATCGGTGATCAGATCCGAGAAGGAGTGGATGCCGTCGGCGATCAGCGCCGCCGAGCCCACCAGGACGCCAGTGATCATCTTGACAAGACCGACGATGCCGTCGACCCAGATGGCGAGCACGGTAACGCGTCGGGTGTCGCGGATCCTCTGCTGATGGCTGATCGCGGTATCGGTGTTCTGCATGGTAGCCAGGCCTCAGGCGCCGCGGTCGGCGGGCACTTGCCGCACTCCGGTCATGGACGTTCTGCATCCGGAAATAGTACCGAAAAGGTCCTCTTTCGTGCAACGGCCCCGGCTTGATGTCGGCGCCAGGCTGCGCCACTGTCCCTGCTGTCACTAACGATTGAGGAGTTGTCATGCCTTCCACCGTACTGATTACCGGCGCCAACCGCGGCGTTGGCCTCGCCCTGGCAAGCCACTACCGCCATGTCGGTTGGGAAGTGATCGGCGTCTGCCGCGGCAGCGGCGATGACACCGCCGAGCTGCAAGACGTGGCCAGCCGCGTGATCGAGGGCGTCGATGTGACCCGCGAAGAGGACGTCGCCCGACTGGCCGTCGAAATGGAGGGCCAGCGCCTCGACCTGCTGATCAATAACGCCGGCCTGCTCAAGGACGAGCGCCTGGGCGAGCTCGACTTCGATTCCATTCGTGAGCAGATGGAGATCAACGCCTACGCGCCGCTGCGCGTGACCGAGGCGCTGCTCGGCCGCCTGGGCGAAGGCAGCAAGGTGGCCAACATCACCAGCCGCATGGGCTCCATCGCGGACAATGACTCCGGCGGACGCTACGGCTATCGCGCCTCCAAGGCGGCCCTCAACGCCTTCGGCAAGTCCCTGGCCATGGATCTCAAGCCCCGCGGCATCGCGGTGGCCCAGCTCCATCCGGGCTATGTGCAGACCCGCATGGTCAACTTCGGTGGCCTGATCACCCCCGAGGAGGCCGCCGCCGGTATCGCCGAACGCATCGAGGCGCTCAACCTGGAAACGACCGGCGGCTTCTGGCACAGCAACGGCGAGCCGCTGCCCTGGTAG
>Ga0207421_10004713_pt1 | contig 15571 bp, 16 predicted proteins | sample SodLakKL_010_SED_4_FD_187542 | JGI IMG/M metagenome (GOLD analysis project Ga0207421, IMG submission 187542) | Alkaline sediment microbial communities from Lake Tanatar, Kulunda Steppe, Russia - 8KL_010_SED (SPAdes) (version 2) | ecosystem: Environmental > Aquatic > Non-marine Saline and...
CCATTAAACGAAGCAAAACGTAAATCCATGTTATGCCACTGACCACTCATCTTTTGTGTAATATATTGCATTTCTGGCCAGGGAAAGTGACCAATCATGGTTTGTTTCGCTTTATCAAGTGTGTCATTCACAATGGACTTATATAAATCCATAGATGGTTCAAAGAGATAAAGTGCCGCATTCACCCCCATATTTTCGGGGTCTTTTATAACACGATCGGTAATATTTTTAGGAATAAGCGTGTTCATTGGAAAATCTTTATAAATATCATGCCATTTCCAGGTGCCATGCTCATAAACACTTTTTGGAATGACGTAAGCATCATTGGACGCATCCATTGTATATTCCTTTTTCTCATTGATGATACCGGCCGGTACATTAAGCGCAAACAAATCATCGTAATGGCGCAAGGGCAAAACGTCTGCATCACAAATTAAAATTTTATCGTAGGAGAATCCCAAATCACCGTCTTTGCCCAGTCTCAGGGCATTAAAGCGTGAGAAAAGAAACGGTCTATCCTGACGGGATTGACGGTCGCTATGTGCAACATAAAATTCCGGCAGAACAACCACATGATCATACAATACACTTAATGCGCCGCGCGCTGATTCACTCACTTCCTCAGAAATAATAGCTACCAAGTCATGCGGCGTTTTTTGAGACCTCAGACCATAAGCGAGCACCAAGGCTCCAGGTAAAAATGAGTCGTTTCTAATAATAAAAGTAACATAAGCATATTTCATAATATCATTCCTTTTAAAAAGGGACTTGCGTCCCCTTTTATAATGCGGCATTTACATTTTCTAAAATGTCTTCCTTTAGCCGTTTCCCATCATTTATATACTGGTATAGTTTTTTAGTGACATCACCAACATACGTTTCATCACTGATTGAGGATAAATTGATTTTAACATTTAAGGCAGCACCTTCCAAGGCCGAGTGCATCATGAGTGCCGCAACGCCCACATCACTAATCGCATTTTTATTGCCATACTTTGTAATGATTTCCATTTTATATAACACATTATACGAAAGTTCCGCCAAACGGAGCGGCACCTCTGTGGCTTTATATGTGGCATCTTTAATCGCTTTCTTACGATCTGCTTTTTCTTTGTCGGTTTCTTTAGGCATCTTAAAAGCCTTCATAATCTCATTAAAAGCATCGGTATCCTCATCAACCAACTTCAAGGCTTCTCGTTGATAGTCTTTTAAAGACTCATGCACATCAATAAATGCATTTTGCGCGGTTTCATCCAATGCATTGAATTTTTTCTTGGGAATGGTCAAATGTCCGACCATGCGCGTTAGTGCTGAACCCATCGCTGCAGAGATTGCGGAAGCAGACCCTCCACCGGGCGCAGGAGACGCACTATCAAGATTATTAATAAATTCCTGGACACTGTAATCAATTAATCGCATTGGTTATCCCTCCACTACTATTGTATTATCGACAACTTTTTTACCATTTTTATATACATCAACCACATGATTGACTGCAAAATGATATAGAACATAAGGCCAGTTAGGTGCATCATACACAGTAATATCCGCTTTGTAGTTTGGCGCAATGACACCAATTTCATGACCGCGATAAATGCTATGGGCTGCATTGATGGTTGCAGCGTTTAATATTTCATTGGGCGATAGTTTCAAATGGATTGCCGCAAGATTCAGGGTGAAAAGAAAATTTTCACTTGGCGAAGAGCCTGGATTATAGTCACTGGATAAAGCAAGTGCAAGGCCTTTATCTATCATAACGCGTGCTGGTGCGTAAGGTTTGCCAAGATTAAAGGACGTTGAGGGTAAAACATTGGCAACTGTTTCGCTCTCACTGAGCGCCTTATAACCGTCCGCATTAATCGCCATCAAGTGATCAGCACTCGAAGCCCCCAACCGTGCTGCAAGAGGGACACCACCAAGCGCTTGGATTTCATCAGCATGAATCTTTAAACCGAATCCTTTATCTTTTGCGGCTTTAAGAATTTTTTCACTTTCTTCTACAGTGAAAACACCCGTTTCACAAAAAACATCAACAAATTCAGCTAAATTTTCGGCCTTAACGGTATCCATGGTCTCAATGACATGATCTATGAACGCATCGCGGTCGTTTTCATATTCTTTAGGCATGGCATGCGCGCCAAGGAAAGTTCCAACAATGTCGATTGGATGATTGTCATTTAACTTTTTCTGTACTCTCAATTGTTTTAATTCTGTATCTTTAAAAAGCCCATAGCCACTCTTACCCTCTACTGTTGTCGTGCCATGTTTGAGCATGGTGTTTAGACTATGTCTGGATTGACGGTATAAATTGCGTTCACTGGCGTCCTGAGTCATTTTGACACTCGAAAGGATTCCACCGCCTTGTTTAAGGATTTCCAGATAATCAACACCGCGCATTTTTTGTTCAAACTCATATTCACGCGACCCATAATGCACCACATGTGTGTGTGCATCGATAAGTCCGGGAGTCACAAGCTTACCATGTACATTGATACGCTCAGTATCTTTACTCAAATAGTCTTCACCATCCCCAGCACCAAATCTTAGAATCATACCATCCTTTATGGCTATGTATGCATTGTTAATTTCAATGGCATCATCCATGGCTTTGCCACGTAGCGGCTTGGCATGGGGCCTAGGTGTTATAAGGGATCCGATATTATATAAAATTGTATCCGCTTTGACATTCATTCGATATTCGCCTCAATAATTTTGGCTTTAGTAAAATCCCTAAACCCCAGTATATTTGTAGCATAGTGTGCAAGGGTATCATAATCAGCTGAGTCGTTCATTGTCATCCGGTCGCGTTTCATGTAGTAATTAATTGAACGTACCAATGCATCTTTTGGAACAAGGCCTACAATTTCACTGGATGGCACTTCGACTTGGTCTCGGGCCGCTTCCATTTTCACGGTTTCCAAAACGCGATAAATTGGATTTTGCTTATAGTTAAGAATATTCATGGTCACCTGGGCATGACCGCGCTCACTTAAAAGCACAGGCCCTGCTTGAATGTGCTTGAAACCACCACTTGACCCCCGGATACTTCTGGCAATCCGCTTGGCAACGTCCATATCCTGTGTATTAAGGTCAATATTATAGGCAATCAGCGGTAACCGTGCCCCAATCGCAAGCACACCAAAGGTTTCATCAATGGCTGATGGCCCATAATCGGGCGCCCACTGTGTTTCTTTGATTTTTTCCTTCATTGCTTCAAATTCACCTTTTCGAATGTTCGGCAATCGTTTGCGGCTCTTGGTCTTGGCGGCTTCACCATACAAAAAAACAGGGATATTAAATCGCTTACTCACGGCATTTCCCATCTCTTCAGCAATGTTTTTACATTCTTCCATATCGATATCTTCTATGGGAATAAATGGAAGGACGTCAACCGCGCCCATGCGAGGATGTTCCCCTTCATGCAAACGCATGTCGATAAGTTCATGTGCCTTCTCAATAAATTTAAGGATGGGTTCATGCATCGATGAAGGGTCTCCAATAAGTGTGATAACTGTACGGTTATAATCCTTATCGGGTTCATACCCAACCAAACTAAACCCTTTTTGGTTCTTAAGGGGCTCAACAATTGCTTCAATTTTCTTTTCATCGCGTCCTTCTGATATGTTTGGTACACATTGCACTATTGCCATTATTCCACTCCCTTATTATCATTCTTTTCCATTTTTTGCTTTATTGTTTTCTTATCAGGTCTATAAGGCATTAATACCTGTCCATCTTCTGCACGCGCATTAAACGCTTCTGCAGTATGATAGGCGTTTTCATTACACGCCCAGCTGCGACGGCTTACGCCTGCCATGACATCATATACAATCGCGCGCTTGATAATCTCATCCTTTTCCTGCGACCCATCAAGCACAAGACCATATCCCCCATTAATAGCTTTGGATGTGCCAACACCCCCACCATTATGAAGTGCCACAAGGCTCATACCGCGTGCAGCATTTCCAGCATAAACATGCGTAGCCATATCAGCGGTAACATTTGAACCATCTTTAATGTTTGATGTTTCACGAAATGGTGAATCTGTCCCACCAGTATCATGGTGATCACGGCCAATCATGATTGGGCCCACTTTGCCTTCACGGACCAGCCGGTTGAAAGCAAGCGCAATATCACGGCGGCCATACGCATCCTGATAGAGAATGCGTGCCTTTGAACCCACCACCAAATCATTCTTAGCAGCATTCTTTATCCATTCATAGTTATCAAGATCCTGAAAACGACGGTTGGGATCTATCACGCGCATGGCCTCTTGATCGGTAATTTCTAAGTCTTCAGTTTTACCGCTCAAACAAACCCATCTAAACGGACCATACCCATAATCAAAAAGCACAGGCCCCATGATATCTTCAACATATGAAGCATAAATAAACCCTTCATTTGGGTTTTTAGTATCCTTGGCAACATTTTGTATGCCCGCGTCATAGACAGCCTTCAAAAAACTATTGCCATAATCAAAGAAGTAGGTCCCGTTTTTACTGAGTGTTTCAATGGCTTGGTAATGTTTTTTTAGTCCTTCATCGACATGGCGTTTAAAGGCATCATAGTCTTTATACAATAATTCAGAGCGCTCAGCGAATGTGAGACTTGCTGGTGTGTATCCCCCATCATAAACGTTATGACAACTTGTCTGATCACTTAATAAATCGATGTGAATATGATGTTTAATCGCATATTCAAGCAAATCAACCACGTTGCCTGCATATGCAATGGCGCACGCTTCATGATTTCTTTGACATGACAATGCGGTTTCAAATGCGGACTGTGGACTTTTTGCGACGTGGTCTACCCATCCTTGTTCGTAACGGGTCTGAATCCGTGAATCATCAACTTCCGCAATTAACCCAACGCCGCCCGCAATTTTGCGGCTTTGCCCTGCGCACCACTCATGCCCCCAAGACCGCTTGAGACGAACAAGACACCCTCTAGGCGGTCATTATTTCCAAGGCCCAGTTTGAGACGTCCAGCATTCAACAAAGTAGAGTAAGTTCCGTGAACAATGCCCTGTGGGCCAATATACATCCATCCACCTGCGGTCATTTGACCATAATTGGTAACTCCGAGTGCTTGAGCTCTTGCAAAATGTTGTGGGGTATCATAAAGGCCTATCATTAACCCGTTGGTAATCATGACCCGCGGGGAGTGCTTAAACGTTTTAAAAATACCGTATGGATGCCCACTGCCAATCACCAACGTTTCATCGCTCTTAAGCTGTTTTAAATAAGCCTTAGTGAGCTGATACTGCATCCAGTTTTGAAAGACTTGTCCGCTCTCACCGTAAGTCACCAGCTCATAAGGATATAATGCAACCGCATGGTCAAGATTGTTATCAATCATTAACTGAAACGCTTTACCTTCTACCGAATGGCCATCATATTTGTCAATGGGAAGGGCTTTTAGCGGCGTCTTAGGCATGAAACGATATCCATAAATTCTACCAAAAGTATCAAGTTCCTCTATGAATTCATCCATCACTGCCGCGTGCCACTGCGTAGGCACGTAGCGTAATGCATTCATAATTGCTTGCTCCTTATCTTTATTGGACAAAGAACTTGTTCTTTTAGGGGCACGACGAATTGTTGAATCAAAGATTGGATACTCGGGCAATGATGAATAAATGGTGTTTAGCGAGATGGGTTTGGCCATAGTCTTTCCTCCAATTGATTGACTTCAAAGGCATCCTGAGTAAGTAAATTCTCCACAGTATCCATATGGGGTTTCATAATCGTATCCTCTTCAATAAATGGCACCACTTTACGAATGGTGGTGTGAACGTCTTTCATTATAGGAGAAAGATTCTCAGCACCTTTAAAGTCAATCGCTTGCGCTGAAGTGAACAATTCAAGCGCAACCACTTTACGGGTATGCGCTAAGACTTTTTGTGCTTTTCTTGCGGCGATGGTTCCCATAGAAACATGATCTTCTTGGTTCGCACTTGATGGAATCGAATCTACGCTTGCAGGATGAGACAGGGATTTGTTTTCACTAACCAAAGAAGCAGCGGTATATTGAACAATCATAAATCCTGAATTGCGTCCCTTTTCTACAGTTAGAAACGGTGGGTATTTCTTGTTTAAACCGGCATTAACCAAACGTTCTAAACGACGTTCCGAAATGTTTGCCATTTCGCTAATGGCTACTGTCATATAATCAAAGGCCATTGCCAGGGGTTGCCCGTGGAAATTCCCTGCGGACAACGCTTGAAAAGAGTCTTTAAAGATTAAAGGATTGTCCGTCACACTATTCATTTCAATATCAAGCAAATAATGCACATGATGCAATGCATCCAACGTTGCTCCGTGCACTTGCGGGATGCAGCGTAAACTGTAGGCATCCTGGACGTGATCTTGACCCTGATGGGTGGTATTGGTTGACCCTTTTAAAATATGGCGCATCAGTTCGGCAATTTGGATTTGTCCTTTATGTGGCCGGATGGCATGAATCTGAGCATTGAAAACATCCTCAATGCCATCAAGCGCTTCAAATGTCATGCCTGAAGATAGCCCACTGTACGCAAGCGTCTTATACGCATCATAAAGCGTGTGCGCACCAATTGACGTCATGGCCTGTGTTCCATTGATTAAGGCCAACCCTTCTTTGGCTTCCAGTGTTTTAATCGGTGCTATTCCTTTTTCACCAAGCACTTCTGAGGCACTGCGAACAACGCCGTTGTCAAAGACTTCCCCTTCCCCTATTAAGGGTAAAGCCATATGCGCTAGGGGAACCAAATCACCACTAGCACCCAAGGATCCTTGGGCATAAACAACGGGGACAATGTCTTTGTTTAAATATGTAACCAATTGGTTAATAAGGGTATAGTGTACCCCACTATACCCTTTAATCAACGCATTGACCCTTAATGCCATCATGCCCCGAATAATATCATGATCTAACAATTCTCCACTACCGCAAGCATGAGACCGAAGCAAGTTATGCTGTAAATCCCCTAAATCACTATCGCCAACGCGTACATCGCTTAAACTTCCAAAGCCTGTATTAATACCATAGACAACGTGTCTGTCTTCCAATATCTTTTCAACGCTCTTGCGAGATTCAATACTATTTTTCTTAGCAGTTTCACTAATGGAAACCGTTTGTTTATCACGACTGATTGCAATCAATGAATCAAGTGTCAATGTCTCACCTGTTAATGTAATCATGGTTTTTCCTCCTAACATCACGGTTCCATATTATCACAACACACACATTGTAATAAAAGCGTTTACACATGCAGCATAGACCGCTTTAACCGGCCAAAATAAAAAAAGAAGCCATTTAGGCTTCCATTATTATTCATATTGGCAGGGGTACCAGGATTCGAACCCGGACTAACGGTTTTGGAGACCGCTGTGCTGCCGTTGACACCATACCCCTAATTATGGTGGAGGGGGACGGATTTGAACCGCCGAACCCGAAGGAGCAGATTTACAGTCTGCCGCGTTTAGCCACTTCGCTACCCCTCCAAAAAGAGTGCGTCTCATTTAAGCGCTATTGTATTATAGCAAAGACATGCATCAAAATCAACCATTACCAAACACAAAGAATGGCATGGGCCGCCCATGCCATAGCTTTAGGATTCTACTGTATAGCCTTTACTTTCAATAAGTTCTTTTGCTTTAGAGATGTCGCCTTTTTTAAAACTGACAATGCCATTATCAAGATCGACTTTCACCTTTTTAAATCCATTGTCCTTAAGCACAGTTTCAACGGCCATTTTGCAATGTCCACATGACATGCCTGTAACTTTTAATTCCATATAATATCTCCTTTGATTCTATTTATAGTAATCACTAGTAAAACGCTAAATCTAAGCTATGATAAACCAATTATATTATTAACTTTGATTATATTTTCTAAATGACTCACAAACATAGACATTTTCATCCTTTTGCTTAATGTGATTCAGAAGCCTTGCATAGTCCTCCTGGAGCAAATCACTTTTTTCACGATATGACGCAATGGATTCAAGCAAAGGGGCTTGCGCTTTAAACGTTTCGGTTAAATAATAAAAGATACGTTGTTTTTCTCTTCGGGCGTCAACCATATGCGCTTGTTTAAGTAAATTAAGATGTTTTGAAATACTTGCTTGACGAACATTGGTAATCTCTTCTAGTGCACAAACACAGAGTTCATATTCCAAAAGCAACGCAACGACGCGAAGTCTGATTGGGTTAGAAAGCTGTTTAAAAATAGTTGGGTAATCCATATAATCACACCCTTAGTTACTGTATACCATTACTGGTATATACTTGTAAAAGAATATAGTAATAATGACCGTTTTTAAACCATTTTACTTGCCAATCCTCTATTTTATTCGTATACTAACGATGATAAGGAGGAAATCCCATGGAAACACTGACAAGTTTTGAAGCGTTTAAAGCGGCTATTCAAGAACCGTTTGTCATGATTGTTGCGAAAACACACGGTTGCAATACATGCAAAATGATTAACGCACATTTAAACGCGACCGTTAAAGCATTTGATGACTTAAAGAAATATCAAATCTTTGTTGATGATGTTGATCAATTTCGAGGGGAACACGTTGTTTTTAGCGTTCCCACAGTTCTTATCTTCTCTGAAGGCAAGGAAATGCTCCGCGAATCAAAATTTATTGATACCAATAAAATCAACCGGCTCATTGATATGGCTTTATAAATAAACGGATTGAAATTTCAATCCGTTTTTTGTGTAGCCTCAAACAATACTTGAGCCGTTAAAGTGTCTGCTTTGTATATATCCACACGTTTACCAGTCATGGTTTGCATGACATGTAAAGTTAAATGGTCGCCTTCAAAAGCCTCTTGTCGAAATTTTACGTGAATATTGTAAATGGTAACATTGTCAACCCAGTCCCTCTTTAACGCTTGATAAGCGTAATAAGGATAATAGGCATTGTTCAAATGATTGTTCACATCAATGCCTTGATGTGAGACACGCGTATCGACTTGATATAGCGGTTCCCCACCTTTATTGTCCCATTTGTCAAACGCCAACATGGTAGGCTCCCTTAGCGCATCAGTAAAACGTTCAAGCATGTCTTGTGTGGGTCTTACGAATGCCTTAGTGTCGATGTTGATGAGTGCAAATTTTCCTTTACCCTGCATAATGGTATTATGCGCGGCGTCTTTTCCACTGTATATACGGTACCCATACATGCGTTTAAACGAATAAGGCAGTGTCCCCACTCGAAAATATTCACCACTTGAAGGCCAACGATTAATATTGATTTGATATTCAACCAAAACCCAGGCCAAGCGATGTTCCAAATGATAAGCAGCACCCATACCATAACTTTCCGCATTGCGTTCCATAATGTCATTTAAATAAAGAAAAAGTGTAGGGACCGCAAGTCGTCCCCCACGATCAGCATTAAATCGTTCTATATAATAATTTCTTTCAAACATTGAACCACCTCCAACAGCTAAATTATATCATATCATTGGCGGGCGTTGCTTTTTCGCTTATAATAAGGCTGAGGTGATTCTATGAACATTGCACTAATCGCACACGATAAGAAAAAGACAATGATGCTGAATTTAGTCAAGCTTTTTAAACCTACACTCAAGCACCATAGACTTATAGCTACAGGGACGACGGGAACACGCATTATAGAAGAAACTGGACTAGAGGTCAAACGGTTCCAAAGTGGCCCTTATGGTGGAGACCAAGAAATTGGTGCCCGTGTTGCACAAGGAAAGGTTGACCTCATCATATTTTTGCGTGACCCACTCACCCCTCAACCGCACGAACCTGATGTCACAGCGCTCTTTAGACTGGCTGATGTTCACGAAATACCAATGGCCAGCAACATCGCGACCGCACGATTGTTACTTGAAACGGTGAAATCACTCACATAACATAAGGCATCCAGGCCTAGACCTGGATGCCTTTATTCATTCAATGCCTGTTTATTAAAAAGGGACACGTTGGCAAACAATAACAATATGCTCAGGACAATGACAGATAATAACGCACCATACGCCTCAGACCATGTCAACTGATCTTGAACAATCAACATGGGAAACGCATAAAGGCGCCATGGCATCCATGCGAGTGGTCCTTGGTCAAAACCACTGAGTGCACCAAACAAAATATAAAGCACAATTCCAACGGTCAAGCTCATAATATAACTGCCGTTAAAATGGGCAATAACACCGACTAAAAGCATAAAAAACTTGATAAGCATCATGAATACCAAGATGGCAAGGGAAAAAGGTAAAACATTAAACCCTTCAAAAATAACCAACGCATAAAACCCAAATATGATACTGCCTATGACTAATGATGCGAAAATAACATGCGTAGCCACAGTGAATTTCGCAAGTACTATACGGCTGCGCGCAACAGGATGCGTGAGAAGATAGGGATACATGTTTTGAGCTTTCTCTTTCGTAAACATGCCGACAATGATAAAAAGCACAACCAGGAAAAAGATTTGTTGGTAATTATTAAAAAACTGTGCATAGGCATCAACAATAGTCCCTTCAGATAAATCTATATTTTCAATACCCTCTGCAGCTAACGCCCATTCAAGAATGTGATGAATGTAGCGCGCGGTAATGACACTTAAAAGACTCAAAAATATAGCCAAAACGCTTAGAACCATCGCGCGTGGCGTTTTCAAAAAATAAAACAGCTCATATTTATATAGCGTTTTCATTGAGCACCTCCACAAACGCCTCTTCAAGGGAAGGCACTTTTTCATAGACGGCTGTAATCTTTTCATCCACAGAAGCAAGTGCTCTGAATAGTTTGGCAGGGGTTGCATCTGTCAATGTAACTTCAATGTGTTTTTCCTTTGGCTCAATGGCCTTAATCCACGTTTGATTAGTTAAGATGTCAATAATTCGCTTTGGATGCAATGTATCAATAATATACGTCGCATCGATGGCCGGTGCAATCACTTCTGTGACAGAGCCTTCTTTAAGCATTTTTCCTTTATCTATAAGTCCGACGCGATCGCAAATCGCCTCAGCCTCACTTAGAATATGGGTTGAGTAAAGGACGCTGGTTTCTTTTGCGACTGATTTGATGATTGTTAAGAATGCACGCCGACCAATTGGATCAAGTGCACTGGTCGGTTCATCCATAATAAGAAGCTTGGGCTCTTGCATTAAGGCATTCGCTAAAGCTAGGCGTTGTACCATCCCCCGTGAATATGTCCCAACTTTTTGGTTCAGACGCAAAAGACCCACACTATCTTTAAGTTCGTTAATTTTTTCTTGCGTCTTTTTTGAGTCATACCCACAAAACTCAGCCGTTAACTCTAAAATTTCACGACCTTTGAGATAACGCGGAAAACTGGGTACGTCCGGCATATAAGCCACCATTTTTTTAAACGTATAATCGTCTTTATTAAGTTTTTTTCCATCAAATGTAATGGTACCTGTTTCATAAAAACTAAGCTGCATCAACACATTGAGTGTCGTTGTTTTACCAGCCCCGTTTTTACCGATAAACCCATAAATTTCATTGGCATTCAGCGTTAACTCAAAGTCATCAAGAGCTTTAAAATTACCATAATATTTATTTAACCCTCTAATCGTCAAAAGTGGCATAATCACGACCTCCTAAGAAATATACAATCCATGCATAATTAATGATTAGCACCACAAGGGTCCATCCAAGCTTGGATAAGCCTTTGACAGCGCGTTCTTGTTTATATATGTCAAGAATACTGACAATGCGCATGACAAGATCCAAAAGCACAAAAGGGACCGCGATAAGCAAAAGATCATAAAACTCACTCATGATGGGTTTCCTTCTTATCCATCTCATGAAGACCACTTATGCTACTTATTAAGTAAAGAATTGCAGTCAATTGATTAAACAGTAAATTGATAGCGCCCCAAATAACCTGCCAAACAAACAAGCTACGCACACGGCCATATTCATAATGGCCACGAATCATTTTACTGAAGAAAACAAGATTGATGATAAACACAATACTCCAAATAACAAACATTCCCAAAAGAAAGAACCCTAGTATCCTGGCAATGGTATCAACCAATGATGCATTGATTTCAAATGCACGGGCAATCTCATCTATGACATCGTGATAAATGAAACTTTGAGACAAAATCATGAGCCCCAGTAAAAGAATCGGTACAAGGTAGAGCGCTTCTGCCACAAGCCCTGCGATAGTTGTGCCTTTTGAAAGTGGATTTATTTTATGCATTGAAAACCCCTCCTAACACGTTCATTATACATGACAACATCGCCTCGCACATAACAAAATAAGCCAAAGCAATTAAAAAAGCGCGAAAAAACGCGCTTTTCATCATATAGTAGTGTATTCTTTATATCTAGCACTTCAGCCTTTGGGTTAAGCACTGTATTTATTATAAATGTCACAGTATTATAATTATTGTCATGCATAAATCATTTAACGGGAAACTGCTCAATAAAGGCTTAAAGTAACCCTGACATTCTAAAGATAACCACAAAGAAAAAGATAGTAAACATTGCAAGTGCAGTCGACCATATCAATATTTGTGACGCAAGTTCGTCATCACCTTCAAGACCTTGGGTGACTGCAACCGTTGCGACGGCAGTCGGTGAAGCAAAAATCGCAATCATTCCTGCCCATGCACCATCAAAATCAATGATATGACGCATCAGATACGCGGTTATAAAAACCAAAGCCGGCAAAATCAGTAATCTTCCTGCAACCGCAATCACAATGGGCCTAAGCAAATCTTGAACACGCGTCAGTTGAAATTGCCCCCCCACTGCAATCAGTGCCATGGGTGTCGCCGTCTCACTAAGCATATTCAGCGTTTCATCCAAAAACTGCACATTATCTCTAATCATAAACCAGCCCGGTTGGAATATGAACGCCACAATACCGAGAAACACCGCAATCATCAGCGGATCGCTCACGGTTTTATATAAGAGTTCTTTAAGCGCACTGAAACCAAACTTACCATTATTTTGCCATGCACGGAAGACAAATATACTTAGGAAATTAACAACCGGTATCAAGAAAGCATTGAGCATGACAATCACGCTGAGCGTATCGTCCCCGCCAAGTCTTAAGGCAAGTGGAATACCTATGAGTGTATAATTTCCACGAAAAAGCGCCTGAACAACGACGGGGCGCTGTTTGCTCGTAAGCTTGGGCTGAGCAAGGACAAACACTGTTGATATAACAGTTACAACAAGTACCATGATGGTCGCAAACCAAATCACGGACCAGTTCAGTGCACTCAAATCTTCAATATTCGCAATGGTTGTGAATATCAATGCAGGCAATGCGACTAAGAAAATAAATTTGTTGAGATGAGACACAAACGTTTTTGATACAACCTCTTTGCTTCTAAGGAAATAGCCGATAAAAGCAAGCGCCAACAACGGTGCCAGGGCATTAAACGCAAATACAAAACTTTCCATTGTTATCACTCAAATCTAAAAATGTGAATTCTTTTCAATTTTATCATAACCGCACATAAATAACCATCGACATCACTTGATAAAACAGATGATTTCTTATATAATCTGCTTTATCAGATTAAAGAGAGGTAATAGTATGAACCTACCCTTCAATTATACCAAAACAAAAAGCCACTACGTTCAGTACCATAACGGAGAAACGTGGGAACAAGGACATTTACAACAAAAAGAAAATCTAGAAATCAATCCAATGAGTACGTCACTACAATATGGTCAGGAAGCTTTTGAAGGACTAAAAGCTTACCGGGGTAAAGATGGACGTGTCCGCCTTTTTCGCATTGAGGAAAACGCTAAACGATTCATTCGATCTGTAACTTTTTTACACATGCCTGCGCCAACTGTAGATATGTTCATGGAAGCGGTTAAGCAAACAGTCTTTGATAATATCGATTATGTTCCACCTTATGATAGCGGGGGAACACTTTATATCAGACCCTACATGATTGGCATTGGTGGACAACTCCCCCCAGCGCCTTCAAAACATTATTTATTCGGCGTTGTTGTGATGCCTGTAGGCCAATTGTTTGAACCTTTAAAACCCATTTCATTGAAAGTGACACACTTTGACCGTGCGGCACCCAACGGAACAGGATCTTATAAAGTCGGCGGCAATTACGCAGCAAGTATGCATGCACAAAACGAGGCCAAAAACGCCGGATACAACGATTGTTTGTTTTTAGACCCAAGAACCCATGAACACATCGAAGAAGTCGGTGTGGCCAATTTTTTTGGCATTACAAACGATAATGTGTACGTAACGCCCGAATCGCCATCCATATTGAAAGGCATTACCAATTTGAGTCTTCAATATATAGCAGCGGAAGAATTCAATATGGATGTGATTAAACGCCCAGTTCCTATAAAGGAACTAAAGACTTTCAAAGAAGTGGGTGCCTGCGGAACGGCCGCAGTCATCACACCAATTGAGAAAATTGCGACCGATGAACAAACATTGACTTATCCTAAAGCCACCAATCAAAACAGTATCACTGCAAGGCTTCATAACCGGTTAAAAAATATCCAGTTCGGTGATGAAACCCCGCCAAAAGGCTGGATTACGTTTGTCAATTAACGGATGGAAATGCATCCGTTTTTTGTTGCATAAAAAAAGACCAGAAAATCCGGTCTATTAGATAAATTTGGTGACCCGTATGGGATTCGAACCCATGAATGCTAGCGTGAAAGGCTAGTGAGTTAAACCGCTTCTCCAACGGGCCACATGGCGGAGTAGGAGGGATTTGAACCCTCGCGCCGGAAGACCGACCTATACCCTTAGCAGGGGCACCTCTTCAGCCAACTTGAGTACTACTCCATGCGTAGCTGCCAATTTGCAGCTACTATATAATAATATATTTATGTGTGACTGTCAACTGCGTTTAAAGGCAATTTCAAATTGTTCTCAACCGCTTGAAACAACGTTGAAAGGGTCATTTTTTTGTGGGGTCAACCATTGAAAGCTGCAAGCGGCTACGTTCCATGTCTACGCCTTCAACCCATACATCCACAATATCGCCAACTTTAACAACATCCATCGGGTGTTTAACAAAAGATGTTGACAATTTGGAAATGTGAACCAAACCATCCTCTTTGACGCCGCAATCCACAAATGCACCAAAATCAACCACATTGCGGACGGTCCCCTGTAGTTTCATGCCTTCTTTAAGATCACTAAGGGCAAGCACGTCGCTTTTTAATATGGGCGCAGGGGCTTGGTCTCTCGGGTCGCGCATCGGACTTTTAAGCGCATCCAATATGTCATTGATAGTCGGGATGCCCGCCCGCGTCACCTCTACAAAATCTTCTGCTTTCACATGGGCCAATTTTTCTTTGAGCGCCTCACTGCCGAGCATGGAAGAATCTGCATCAATAGAGGTCAGGATTTGTTTCGCATCGTCATAGCTTTCAGGATGAATCGGCGTTTTATCCAAAGGTTCTTCACCTTTAACAATTCGTAAAAAGCCGACTGACTGTTCATAACTTTTTGCGCCCAGTCCTTTAACGTTTTTCAGTTGCTTACGGTTTGTAAAGGCACCTTTCGTTTCACGATGGTCAATCATGGCATTCGCAACTTTCTTGGAAATGCCAGCCACATACGTTA
>Ga0207421_10004714_pt1 | contig 15570 bp, 12 predicted proteins | sample SodLakKL_010_SED_4_FD_187542 | JGI IMG/M metagenome (GOLD analysis project Ga0207421, IMG submission 187542) | Alkaline sediment microbial communities from Lake Tanatar, Kulunda Steppe, Russia - 8KL_010_SED (SPAdes) (version 2) | ecosystem: Environmental > Aquatic > Non-marine Saline and...
TAACTTAAGTGATACTGCTCCATTAGCCAATGAATGCTCTGGCCTTGGTGATACTGCTCAACGATGTCTCGATTGCGGCTTGCAATATGCTTTTTCGTTCCGTTGCTTTCTCCCCAGCCGAGACGCTTGCCCGGTCCTTTCGGGATGTAAATTTCTGTCCCTTCTACATACTGCTGCACTTGGCGAAGAAGAGCGGGGGGCAAAACCTTTTCCGCGTTCTGGTACATGTACGCCAACGTCCTCCTTAGGCATTGTTTGCTGGGGCGTTGGCCTATGGGTGCCTTCAACTACAGATCGGCCGGTGGAGACACACGTCCAATCCGGGGCAGGCCAACGCCGGTGTTCGACAACCAAAGGGCATGGAATGCTGCACTTGCAGCAGCTTGATTCCGTGTCATCACATTGGCCACCTCCTTCTTCCATTATATTATCAGAATACTGGATTTTTGCAGGGGGTGCAAGGGAAAGATGAGTCCGAAATTTGTTTTCCGCTAACCTGTTCAATTCCGCCTTCAGCAGAGCACGGCATCTCCCAGGGCCGCCCAATAATCCGTCGCCGCACCTGCGGCAAACCTTGCCCTTGCCCGCCAAGGTACCATGTTCCATCTGTGTTGATCAGATGCCCATGGGCCGGCCCTCAGGCGGAGGAGATTCCAGCAAAAAGGTCTTTTTTGCTACCGCTTCGACGCAAAACCACGGCTGGCATGGAAAAGACGCTGTCGGATGCGGTGCCACAGGGATACAGGGCCGGTTTTGTCGATGACCTGGTGCTCGGGTGAGGATTGTCGGACATGGGCCGAGCCGTCTTGAGTCGAAGACACAAAAACTTTCCTTGCCCCCTCTCGCTCGAGGGCAGTTTTCTTTCCAGACGCGGAGCGGTTTTTTTCCTCTCGCATCTGCGATTCAGTTTTAAGACGGCCATTCGTCGCTGTTTGTGCGGTCCTCTGTGGTCTGCTGCGGCCGTTGCCCTTGGGGCTGCGGTCGTTGCCCTTGCGGCTGCGGCCGGTGCTCTTCGAGCTGCTGCGGTTGGCACTCTCTGCCGGAAGGGGCTTTTCAGCGATCAAGACACCGATGTGCTCCTCGATTTCGTAAAGACCCATGATGTCCTCGCCTGTTACCAGGGAAATAGCTCGCCCATCCAGTCCTGTCCGGCCGGTTCGCCCGATACGATGGACATAGCTGTCCCTTTCCACAGGAACATCGTAGTTCACCACTAGGGACAGTTCATCGATGTGTATGCCTCTGGCTGCGACATCCGTGGCTACCAGGATGCGTGTGCCGCCGGCTTTGAAGTCATTGATCGTTTTCATGCGTTTGTTCTGGGAAATATCGCCGTGGAGAGCCTGTGCAGCATACCCCTTTTGTGAGAGGAAACGGCTGACCCGGTCGACCGCGTGTTTTGTGTTGCAGAAGACAATGCAGCTGGCCGGTTGCTCGGCTTTGAGGACGCGGTTCAACTGATAACGCTTCTCGTGAGGCTCGACCCGATAGTAGAACTGCTCCACCGTGTCCACCGTTTTGGTATCGGATTCGAACGCAACCATCTCTGGTCGGACCATGTATTCCTGGGCAATGCGGTGCACCTCGTCAGGCATGGTGGCAGAAAAAAGCAGCGTTATCCTCTTTTTCGGCAGGGTTTTGATGATACTCGCGACCTCGTCAATGAAACCCATGTCCAACATCCGGTCTGCTTCATCAATCACTAGAAAACGGATTTTGCCCACTGCCAGGTTCTTTCGGCGAATATGGTCATAGACCCGGCCGGGCGTTCCCGTCACGATCGCCGGCTTTTTCTTTAGCGCAGCCATTTCCATATCCATGCTGTGCTGCCCATATACAGCAGTGGTCTGATGCGGCAGGTACTTTGACATCTGGGCCAGATCGCTGTCTACCTGGACGGCCAGTTCCCGGGTGGGGGTCAGCACCAGTGCCTGGGGGCCCGATTCCTGGCTGTCCAACATGTCCAGCATGGACACGCCGAACACGGCAGTTTTGCCGCTGCCGGTTTTGGAGCGGACGATGAGATCTTTGTTCTCAAAAACGTGGGGGATTGCCTCTGCCTGCACTTCCGTGGGCTGTTGGAACCCCATCTCGCCAAGGGCGCGCAAAATGTGCTGGGATATACCCAATTCGTGAAATTCTTTACTCATGGACAAACCTCTTTCATAGATGCAGTATTGTTCTATTATACCATTGTTTGGCGGCTCTGCCCAGTGGGATGTGCTCGTCTGCTCGTCGTTGGGCACCGCTCTGGGGCACCGCTGGGCACCGCATGGACAAGGCGGGGGCGTAACATCTGAAGGCAATTCCTTGCCGTAGATGCGGCCAGCAGGGAATTGCAGTGCCCATCGGCCTATAATAGCACTCCACAGGCCGGTTCCGACATCGTGTGTCCCATGCAGGGAATTTGTTTGCGGCCAACGCCATTGGACGGGTTCAGGGGGAGAACACCATCGAACCAAGGGCGGACTACCAGTCTCTGAGGAATTGGACGCGCATTCGGCCATGACAGTGGCAGAAACTTGAGGTGCAAAACAGGAAATACGGGTGATTTCTGGAAGTCAATAAGGACCGGGATGCTATCTTAGAAGGGAGACGGCTCGCGGCAATTCAGTCAGAGCGCCATCGGACACCAAGTGCCGATGCAACGCCTTGGAGGTGACCATGTTGATACGATCTCTAGGAGCCGACGAAGTTCGATCGATCTGTAATGTCAGTGCATATGGGGGAAGCGATGAAGAGTTAGCCCCTGAGGACAGTATCATCGGGCAGGAGCGGGCCATCCGCTCTCTGCGGCTCGGATTGGATATTGCATCGTCCGGGTTTAACATTTTTGTTGCCGGAGCGCGAGGAACCGGTAGGACAACGGCGGTTCGCCGGTTCCTCAAGTCAGTGGCCGAAGATAAGCCGGAACCGCAGGATTACTGCTACGTCAACAATTTCAAGAGTCCCTATGAACCTAAGGCCCTTTCGCTTCCGGCAGGGAAGGGACATGCTTTTGCCAGTGATGTCAGCAAACTGGTGGAATCAGCCAGAAAAGAGATCCCGGAAGCGTTCGAGAGCGAAGACTACAATGCCAAAAAAGAGGATGTTGTTAGTTCCTTTAACCAGCAGCGAGAGCAGATGCTAGAAGAACTCAACGAACGCGCCAGAAAGAAAGGCTTTCTGATTCAAGCAACAGCAGCGGGTCTGTTCATCGTTCCGGTTAAGGACAACCAGCCCATGCGGGAACAGGATCTTATGAAGTTGGACGAAGAAGAACGACAGCAGATCCGGGAGCAGCAGCAGGAATTGCAGGAAGAACTTAAGGCTGTACAGCGCAAGATACAGCGACTGCAGGTGGATGCCCGGCAGGCTGTGGACGAACTGGACCGGGAAGTGGCTTTGTATGTCGTAGGAGAGCTGTTCACTGATTTGGAGGAGAAATACGCAGATCACCCTAAGGTAGTGGAGTATCTGGAAGCCTTGAAGGAAGATCTCCTCGATAACATTGAACTGTTCCGAACAAAACCTGAAGAGCAACAACAACAGCAGGCACAAATGCCAGCTCCGATGGGAGCTGGCGGCCAATCATCCGAGGAGTTGTTCCGCAAATATGAAGTCAATGTGCTCGTGGATAACAGTGAGACCAAGGGCGCTCCTGTCTGGGAGGAATTGAACCCGACCCACAACAATCTCTTTGGGAGAATTGAAAAGGAAGCCCGAATGGGTGCTTTGGCCACCGACTTCACTCTCATCCGGGCCGGCGCACTGCATAGGGCCAATGGCGGATTCCTTATCGTGCCGGCGGAGGACCTTCTGCGCAATTTGTTTGCCTGGGAAGGCCTGAAGCGCATTCTCCAAAACCAGGAAATTGTTATCGAAGAAGCCAGTGAGCGCCTGGGTTTCATGGCTACGCGCAGTTTGAATCCGGAGCCGATTCCGTTGCAGCTGAAGGTCGTGATAGTTGGTGCTCCTGAGATCTACCATCTGCTGCATATGTACGATCCAGACTTCAAAGAACTGTTTAAAGTAAAGGCAGAATTTGACACAGAAATGGACTGCATCAATGAAAATGTGCAGAAGTATGGGTCGTTCTTCCAGACCCTTTGCCGGAAAGAGGATTTGCCGGTGTTGGATGAATCGGCCGTCAACCGAATGGTGGAGTACGGCTCGCGCTTGGCAGCGAATCAAAACAAACTATCAACCCGCTTTGCTGATCTAGCGGACATCGTAAGGGAAGCGGCTCATTACGTAGTGGAAGAAGGCGGAGACAAGATCACCGATGAGCATATCAGGAAGACGATTGAAGAAAAACGCTATCGGTCCAACCTGCTCGAGGAGAAGATTCAAGAGCACATGCAGGAAGGGCGGATCCTGATTGAGACACGGGAAGATGTGATCGGGCAGGTGAACGGTCTTTCTGTGTTGGCTCTAGGAGACATTGCCTTTGGCCGTCCATCCCGCATTACGGCAACGGTCGGGCTAGGGCGAAAAGGTCTAATTGACATTGAGAGAGAAGCGCAGCTTGGCGGCAATATTCACAGTAAGGGAGTCATGATCCTGTCGGGTTATCTCACCCAACGTTATGGACAGAAGACGCCAATCAACCTCACGGCCCGATTGGTTTTCGAGCAGACCTACGGCATGGTGGAAGGTGACAGTGCTTCTAGTGCAGAACTGTATGCGCTGCTGTCTAGTCTGTCGGGTCTGGCTGTCAAGCAGGGTCTCGCGGTAACGGGCTCGGTAAACCAAAAAGGAGAGCTGCAGGCTATTGGCGGTGTGAACGAGAAGATTGAAGGGATCTACCATGTCTGCAAACTGCAGGGATTCACTGGAGGCCAGGGTGTCGTGATCCCCGAGGCTAACAAAGACGATCTCATGCTGAAAGAAGAAGTGGTGGAGGCCATTCGCGAGGGCAACTTCCATGTCTATCCTTGTTCCACCGTTGATGAAGGCATCGAAGTCCTTACAGGCGTAGAAGCCGGAGAAGAAGGTGCGGATGAGGCCTATCCGGAGGGAACCGTAAATGCCCTAGTCGAGCAGCGCCTGCGGGACATGTCGGAGCAGCTTCGGGACTTTGCCCGGGAGGGCACGCAAGAGAACGAATCGTAGACTCCTCGTCAACCGGTAACAATCTGCAGACACTGCGCCTCCCCGCCCATTGCCTTTCCTGCGGGAGGCGCAGTCCTTGTCTGGCTTAGCCGCGCCAAACGGCGCCGGATCGAAGGAAGGCGGCAACTATGATAATCGGAATACCACGGGCCTTTTTGTACCATCGCTACAGCACTCTTTGGAAGACATTTTTCGAAGAACTGGGTATTGAGTATGTCATCAGCCCTGCTACAACCAGGGAAATAATGAGCCAAGGCATGGCATGTGCCATTGACGAGGCATGCCTCTCCTCTAAGGTGTATATCGGGCATGTGGAATGGCTGATAGACCGGTGTGATAAGATTCTCGTGCCACGGATTTCCTACTACGGTCCGCACGGCACCGTCTGCACCAAGTTCCAGGCCATCTACGATGTGGTCAGGAATACCTTTCGCAGCCGCTCGGCCGAATTTCTGGACTACAATATCGATACCCAGACCCCGGAAGGCGAGCCAAAGGCCTTTCTTAAGCTTGGCAAATCCTTGGGTCGCCGGACGTCTTCATCCATGCGCGCCTATCTTGTGGCCAGGCAAGCCCTGAAAGCAGACGAGCTTATGGAGCAGCGTCTGCAGGAAAAGCAGTTGGACGAACCAGGGATCAAGGTGTTGGTTGTATCGCACCGGTACAATATTTACGATAAGTTTATTGGAGAACCGATTCTGCAAGATCTGCGAAGGATGGGGGTTGTCCCCGTGCTGGCTGACGCGGTTAACCGTCAGGAGGCCGTGAACGCTGCTGCTGAAATCAGCGGCACACTTCCTTGGGCTTTCAATAAAGAGCTGGTAGGAGCCATGGCGCTCTGGAAAGAGCGGGTGGATGGCATTATGCTGGTCAGTACCTTTCCATGCGGTCCGGATTCGCTGGTCAATGAAATTGTGGTGCGCCGCATAGACGACATACCGATCTTGAATCTTGTCATTGACGGCCAAGAAGGCAGTGCAGGGCTGGAAACTCGCCTAGAGAGCTTCATTGATGTCATTAAGTTTAAGAGGGATGACTACAGTGCAGAAGTATAAAGTGAGCTTTCCTCACATTGCCAATTACTGGGTGCCCATGAAGATACTTTTTTCGGAAGGTCTGGACGTGGAGTATGTTGTACCGCCGCCGATAACCAAGCGTACCTTGGACTTGGGCAGCCGCTACAGTCCCGACTATGTCTGCGCGCCATTTAAGTACTGCCTCGGGAACTATATCGAAACCATGGAGGCAGGCGCTAATACACTGGTGCAGGCCGGCGGGGTATGCCGGTTGGGCTACTATGGCGAGCTGCACGAACAGATCCTGCGGGATTTGGGATATGAGGTTCGCTTCGTCAATATGGCCCGTGCCCGCTTCTCCAAGCCGCTCATTATTTATAATCATTTTCGAGAGATTAACCCTCATATGTCCGTAAAGCGCATTGCTCGAATTCTGCCGGTGGTCTTGAAGATGGTGGAGTGTATGGACGAAATAGAAGACTATATGCGTAAGAATATTGGTTTTGAAGTCCAAAACGGATCGCTGGCGGCTGTCTATGAAGAGTTTCTGACAGATATATCGCAAGTGCGGACCAAACGCGAACTGCGCCGTGCTTACAACCGCTGCAAAAAACGGTTGCGGCGGGTTCCGTTGAACGTGCCGCAGCATCCACTGCGGGTAGGCATTGTGGGTGAATATTACACCATCATGGAACCGTTCAGCAACCACTATATTGAGCGGGAACTAGCACGCATGGGCGTGATAATCGATCGATGGATGAATATCACCAACTCGCTGCGCCCTTCTAGAAAACGGGACATCAGGAATCGCATCAAGCCCTACGCGAAGTATCACATGGGAGCTACCAGCATGTACACCATCGGAAAAGCGCTCGAGTTTGCCAAGCGGAAATATGACGGTATCATTCATGTCAAGTCCTTTGGGTGCACACCGGAAATGGATGCCATGCCGGCTCTGCAGAATATCAGCAGCGATCATAAGATACCGATTTTGTACTTCAGTTTCGATACCCAGACCAGCGACACCGGAATTCAAACCCGCCTGGAAGCATTTTACGACATGATGATCATGAGAAACGAGGCGAAGTAATGCGTAAGGCTTATCTAGGAATTGACATTGGTTCTATCTCCACAAAAGGAGTTATCATAGATGAAGACCAGGCCCTTCTGGCCCATGACTACCTGGGAACGGAAGGCAATCCCATCGGTGCCGTGAAGCGCCTGCTGGCATCCATTGATGAACAGTTAGATCATGCCCGGTATAAAGTTGTTGCAGTGGGAACAACGGGAAGTGCGCGCAAATTGATTGGCGCCATGAACGGGGCGGCCATGGTCAAAAACGAGATCACCGCCCATGCCATTGGCACGGTTTCTCTGTATCCTGATGTAAAAACGATTCTTGAGATCGGAGGCCAGGACTCAAAGATAATTCTCATTGACAATGGAGTTGTGGTGGATTATGCCATGAATACTCTGTGTGCCTCCGGCACCGGCGCGTTCCTATCCAGCCAGGCCCATCGGCTGGGGGTGAAGGTAGACCGTTTCGGCGAAATTGCACTGCGGTCCAAGAGCCCAACGCGCATTGCCGCCCGTTGTACGGTCTTTGCGGAGTCGGATTTGATCCATAAGGCCCAAATCGGCCATTCCCAAGAGGACATCATTGCCGGATTATGCCGATCTGTGGTCAGCAATTACTTAAACAACGTCGGGAAAGGCAAGGCGATTCGGCCGCCCCTTGTGTTTCAGGGCGGTGTCAGCAAGAATGTAGGGGTGGTAAGGGCCTTTGAAGAAGCTACGGGATATCCGGTGACCGTGGATGCCAACAGTCACCTCATCGGCGCCCTTGGGACAGCGATTTTGGCCAAGAAGTCGAAGTCGGAAACACCGTTCTCCTTCCAGATCACGGACATTAACTTTACCACTAAAGGCATGGAGTGTCAGCAATGCAGTAACCACTGCGAAGTGATATGCATATACCGAGACAATGAGTTGGTGGATGCATGGGGAAATCGCTGTGAACGCGGCGCCGTGCGGCCCTGATAGATACCATGGCGTTTGGCGTCCGCCTCCTGGCTGGTTTGCGATAGGGCATGGATCGCCCTTGGCCCGGCGATGGCACCGCAATACACCTGCCGTTGATCCTGAAATGAAGGTGATGGCATTGGAACCGCAAGTGTACGGGGATTTTGAGACCATTGTACTGCAGGAACGGCCTTTGATTGACGTGCGGGCTCCGGTAGAGTTTGAGAAGGGAGCATTTCGGAATGCTTGCAACCTGCCGCTCATGGGTGATGAAGAGCGGCACCGGGTAGGGAAGTGTTACAAGGAGTATGGCCGCGTCGCTGCGATTGCATTGGGTCACAGGCTTGTATCCGGGGAACAGCGCCGAGAAAGGGTGCAGGCTTGGCTCTGCCACCTGAAACACCATCCGGACAGTTTGATCTACTGCTTCCGCGGCGGCCTGCGCTCCCAGCTCGTACAGCAGTGGGTCCGTGACGCCCAGGGCCGAGCACCCCTGCGGCTTCAAGGCGGCTACAAGGCGTTTCGGAATTACCTCCTGGGTCGATTGGCACCGGAGGGGCAGGTAAGCCTGCCGGTCATTCTCGGCGGTTTCACGGGAGCCGGCAAAACGAAGATTCTCAGGCAATTTCAGCACAGCGTCGATCTTGAGCAGATTGCCAACCATCGCGGTTCGGCCTTTGGCCAGCAAGTGTCGCCCCAACCTACACAAATCCAATTTGAAAACGACCTGGCCTATGTGCTGATACAGCACCGGCACTGCCGTTATCGGTTTTTGCTCTTGGAGGACGAGGGCAATCATGTGGGTAAACGTTTTATTCCAAGACCATTGGTCACTTATTTTCAGGGCGGCGCTTTTGTGTTCGTGGAGGCGCCGTTGCAGGAACGAGTTGATAACACCTTCAACGAGTACGTTCTGCAGAGCCAGGCTGCCTACAGAGAAGCATTTGGTGAACAAGGTCTAGGTGTCTGGGCTGACTATGTCCGGAGTGCCATGGGGAAACTTCGAAAACGCCTTGGGAACCAACGCTGCAGCCATATGCTCGCCATCTTTGAAAGCGCCTTTGCGGCACAACGGCAGAATGCGGATAAGGGCTCTCACCGCCATTGGATTGAGAAGCTTTTGGTCGAGTACTATGATCCTATGTACCAATACCAGTTGCGAAAAAAGAGGCAGGAAGCGGTCTTCCGGGGAAATCCTGCAGAGGTCCTGGGATTCCTCCAATGCCATTACCCGGATACGGAACGAGTGTCCCTAGACGCCGTGAACCAAACACCTCCATCGGTAGAAAGCCAGTAGATCCCGCCCACCCCAGGCCGGAACGCTGGCTTTTTTTGTGACCGCATGAGCGGCCGTGCCATAGTGCCGCCAAAGGAAAAAGCCAGCTTCAACAAACCTATGCGGAGTCTTATCTGTCCGCTGTCCGGATGTGGTTTCATCTCTGCTCGCCGACCCGAGTGCTGCGGGAGGATTCTGTGTATGGTCATGCGTGGCACTGCTGCCGGGGTCATGCCTCGGGTTGCTCAGAGTTTACCCTAGCGGATCGGCGAAGATGCCTTTGAGCGGCAGCATAGTCTTCAGCCGAGTTCACGTTGAAGAAAGACAGAAGATCCGGGTCATACAATCTCAGGCTGGACTCTTTGATCTCGCAGACGGAGACCTGGACAAAGAGTTTGCCTACTTTGTATTCACCTCTTTCCAGCTGTTCGACAATAGGATCAGCACAGCGGACATCGTAGACGGCACACAGCGGTTCACGAAAATCCCCGTGACGGGGAATGGTAACCCACGCGTCCGATGATTGGTGAACGAGGTGACGTACCAACTGCGGGTTCACAAAAGGCATGTCGCCGCCGATCACAAAAGCCTTGCAATTGGACACCGCCGTGAGTCCTGCATGGATGCCTACCAAGGCACAGCGCCTGTGCGCCGAGAGGCGGTCCGAAACAATTCGTGTCTGCGGCTGCCGGTGCTTCTGGGGTTCTCTTGTCACCACAACTACTTCTTGGAAAAGCAACTGCATCAGCTGGGTAACATGGGACAGCAGCGTGCCATCTCCCAATGGAAGCAGAAGCTTGTCTCTCCCCATACGCCGGCTGTGGCCCCCCGCAAGGATGACGGCCGAAACATCCCGCAAACGTTCGGACATGTTCCCCACCCCATTCTACTCAGGATATACCACAGTATAACATAGATGTTGCCCGTGCTGCGAAAAACGCCGTGGGGGATAATGAACTATATTACAAAGTAAATAATAAAAATCAACAAATTCTTTAATTTGTTATAAAAAAAGAAAGGAAGGGCAGGGATCGCCGCCGCTGCATAGAAGTATGTACTAAAGTTTGTTCTATTAATAACAATTATGAAGCCTAACGAAAGAATGCTGAAAAACAGGAGGAGCGGCCGGGCCGAAAGGAGCAGGTAACCGGTTTTGGACATTTGCCTGTTTCCGACAGCCTTTTCTGCTTGTGAACAAAACAACGCGTGTTGCTTCGGCAGAGTTGCGAGAGGACACGAAGGAAGGAGGTATCTGGCACCGTTGCTGGCAGCAGGAAGAGAGCGAATGGCCGACGAGATTGCACGCTGTCAGACAGTGTACAAAGGTTTCGGCGACGCGGGGAAGATGATACTGCGGTTGGTGGATGTGCTGGACAGATGTGCCCAACGGTACGGGGGTCTGGAGAAGAATACCCAGCTGCGGGACCTAGCTTTGGAGGAGCCGAAGGTTCGGTTGGCCCAGGGAAAGTCGTTGAACTACGGGTTTACGGTCAGTGACGAACTGTTTCTGTCCATGCTGCAGCGTGCTGCAGCGGCTTTAGGAGACAAGCATGCCATTGTCGCCGGCTGTCTTGGGGAATTTCGTGAGTCGCACAGGTGCCGCGACAAGCAAGCGACCGGGAAGCTGACCCTTGAGGATGGTCTTGATTTGTGGCAGTCCATGCGACAGAAAGCCGGCTTAGCTCCCGACTTTACGTCACTGCTATTTGCCGCTGTCCTATCGAAACTTTACCCGTCAAATGCCCATGGCAGCCAGGAAAATGAGGGCTTAGAGCACTGGCAGCAGGGTTTTTGCCCTATCTGCGGCCAGACACCCCACTATGGGCAGCTGTATTCGGAACAGGGGGTAAAAGCATTGGAATGCTGGCTGTGCGGTACCCAGTGGAACCATATACGGCTGCAGTGTCCGTTTTGCGGAATTCGCGAGCATGATAAAATGAGATATTTTTCGGTGGAGGGGAGGGATTTTTGTCGGGTGTACGTTTGCCATAGCTGCAGTCAATACTACAAAGTGTTTGATACCAGGGAAATGGCCGACCCTGCCGTCGTTTTGTCCATCCATCACCTAGCGTCCCTTGAATATGATGTGATGGCTGAACAGGAAGGCTTTTGCCCTGGATCCGGTCTTTCTTGGACGGTTGAAGCATAGGCGGCTTTAGGAGGAGGTTGATAGTGTGAGGATTACCCGGCGAAGCTTTTTGAAAATAGGCGCGGCGACAGCAGCCTCCGCGTCGCTGAGCGGTTTAGGGTGGCCGCATGCGGCAGATGCATCCCAGAATCGATTGCGCATTCGCTACACCAAAGAATTTCACACCATCTGCACTTTCTGCGGTGTGGGATGCGGCATCATCTGTCACGTTCGAGACGGGGTCATCATAAACACCGAAGGCGATCCCGACCATCCCATCAACGAAGGGACGCTCTGCAGCAAGGGAAGCTCCATCAGCAATATCTCGTACGTCTTCGACGAAGCGGGACGGCCGAAAGTGAATCCGAAGCGGCTGACCAAGGTTCTGTATCGGGAGCCAGGCGGTGACAGTTATCAGGAAAAAGAGTGGGATTGGGCTTTAGATGCCATTGCCCGGCGGATCAAAGAAACCCGTGATGCCACCTTTGAAGCCGCGGCCACGGTTGGGGATAGGGAGGTGACGGTGAATCGAACACCCGCCATTGGATGGCTGGGGAGTGCTTTCTGCACGGGGGAGGAGAACTATTTATTCCACAAAATGGCCAGGGCCATTGGCGTTATTAGGATGGATCACTGTGCCCGGTTATGACACTCTTCCACGGTCGCCGGTCTGGGCGCCACGTTTGGAAGAGGATGTATGACCAACCATTGGATTGACTATCAGCACAGCGACGTAATCATGGCCATAGGCGGCAATACTGCCGAGAACCATCCAGTTTCTATGAAATGGATTGAGCGCGCCCGGGAGAACAAGGGAGCGAAATTGATCTGTGTTGATCCCCGGTTCACCCGTACAGCAGCGGTCTCAGACCTGCACGTGCCACTGCGGCCCGGCACTAACACAGCGTATTTGGGCGGTTTGATTCGCTACATCCTGGAGAACGAGCTCTACCATGAAGAGTATGTCCGCAGCTACACCAATGCTCCGTTCTTAATCCAAGGCGATTTCAGTTTTGATGCACTGACGGGTCTCTTTTCCGGTGTCGAGGATGATCCGCTGCGCAGTGCCAAACGATACGATCGCTCATCATGGCAGTACCAGAAAGACGAATATGGACATGATGCTGCCGATACATCCATGCAGTCGCCCGACTGCGTGCTGCAGCTGATGCGAAAGCACTATGCCGATTATACAGTGGACAAGATTGCAGAGATTATCGGGTGTGACCGGGACGTGCTCGAAGAGTCCTACCGTCTTTTTGCCACCACGGGACAGCGGGGCAAAGCGGGGAATATTCTGTATGCCATGGGAATTACGCAGTTTACCCATGGAGCACAGAATGTTAGAGCTATCGGCATCATCCAATCGCTACTGGGAAACATGGGTTTAGCAGGCGGAGGTGTCAATGCGCAACGAGGCCAGTCCAATGTGCAGGGTGCGACGGATATGGCCATACTCTATCACATAATGCCCGGTTATATGGGCACTCCCCAACAGGCCCATCACGCCAGCCTCGCTGACTACCTGAGTCAGGAAACGCCCGAGGCCGGTTGGTGGACCAACAAACCCAAGTATTTTGTCAGCCTGCTGAAGGCGTTTTACGGCAGGCATGCCGTGGAAGACAACGAGTTTGGTTACCAGTGGCTTCCCAAACTCGACGGCAACGACCATTCCCATATTGCCATGTACAAGTCCATGGCGGAAGGGGACATGGAAGGGTTGATCTGCTGGGCGGACAATCCGGCGGTGTCCGGTCCGACAGCAAGCGATAAACGTCGGTATACGGCCAACCTTAAGTGGCTGGTGTCCGTCGATCTCTTTGAAACCGAGACAGCGTCGTTTTGGAAAGAAACGGGCAAGAACCCAGAGGATATTGACACGGAAGTATTCGTGCTTCCAGCGGCGGCATCGTATGAACGAGCAGGAAACAAAGCGAACAGCGGCCGCTGGATTCAATGGCAGTGGAAGGTTCAAGATGCACCGGGAGAGTGTCAGTCGGATCTCTGGATTGTCAACGAGCTGTTTAAGCGCCTGCGGGATCTCTATGCCGAGGAGGGCGGTACGGTGCCAGAACCTATCGTCAATATGGCGTGGCAGTATGATGACAGCGGCGGGCAGATCGACATTGTGAAGGTGTGCCAAGAGATAAACGGCTTCCACGTTGACAGTGGCAGCCTCGTCGAAAATTTCTTGGCACTACAGGATGACGGGTCAACGGCCTGCGGCAACTGGCTGTATAGCGGCTATTACAATGATCTGGATAGGCCGCCGTGCAAACGCCGGGAGCCGGAAACCGAAGGCATTGGCTCCCATCTGCAGTGGGCCTACGCATGGCCTCTCAACCGCCGTATCGTGTATAATCGCTGTTCTGCTGACCCCGAGGGCAAACCTTGGAATCCAGATGTCCCCCAAGTTTGGTGGGATGATCAAACTTGGGAGTGGAAAGGCCATGATGTGCCGGATTTCAACACCGGCCTGACACCGATTAATTCCAGCAGAGCTCCCTTTATCATGCTTCCCGAGGGCAAGGCGCGGCTGTTTTCCGCTTTTCTCAGTGACGGTCCATTACCTTCGCACTACGAGCCAGCGGACAGTCCTACAGCCAACCTTCTCTACCCTGAAGCAAGCTTTAATCCCATCAGCCAGCGGTTCTACGAAAACCATGTGGTGGAAACGGATGCCGATAGAGAGAAGTATCCGCACGTGCTTACGACCTACAGGGTCGTGGAGCACTACCAAACAGGCATCATGACCCGTAACATGCCGTGGTTGAACGAAATGATGCCTGAACTGTTCGTAGAAATCGATGAAGAGCTGGCGGCGGAATTAGGGATTGATAATGGCTGCCGGGTGGCCATTACGAGTAAACGGCTGGAAAACCAAGCCGGCATTGAGGCAAAGGCATGTGTAACACAGCGGCTGCGTCCTATGATGGTTAACGGGCGGAAGGTTCACGTGGTGGGTATGCCCTTCCACTGGGGATTCATGGGAATGAATAAGGGAGCGGTGGCCAATGATCTGACGCCATCCGTTGGTGATCCTAACACTACGATCCCTGAGTTCAAGGCCTCTCTTTGCAGCATAAGGAGGTGCGATGAATGAGAAGCCAGATCTGTCTGATTGACACCTCCAAGTGTATAGGCTGCCGTGCCTGCCAATCAGCCTGTAAACAATGGAACCAGCTGCCGGCGGAAAGCACCACATTTGCCGGCACCTACGAAAATCCACCGTACTTTTCCTGCATGACCTGGACGAAGGTGGTCTTTCGAGAGCACAACGACAATGGCCGCACTAGCTGGTATATGTCGAAGCAGGGATGTATGCACTGCACAGACGCGGCCTGTATTCTGGCCTGCCCGACAGGGGCCATTCATCACACGGATCATGAAACGGTGGCCATTAATGAAATAAAATGTATTGGCTGCAACTACTGTGCTGCTGCCTGTGCGTTTCGGGTGATCGGGTTCGATCGCAGTGCCAATTTCGCCAAGAAATGCACCTTCTGTTATGACCGGTTGGAAAATGGATATGAACCAGCATGCTCGAGTGCCTGTCCCACGGGCGCCCTGGTTTTTGGCGACCGGGGCGATCTGATCAATCAGTCCACCCAGCGGGTGACCAGAATGCGACAGCAGGGGAATACCCAGGCGGGTTTCTTCCACGGCAATGCGCTGAAGATCCAGGGTGTGTTCTACCGTATGCGCATTGAATACCCCGCCCAGCCTGGATTCATAGATCATTTCCCGGTATTCGTCACTTAAAACCGGACCGGTTTCGGCAAAACCGCTGCTCAGCAGGTTAAGCTGACCCGCTTTTTCTTCCATGGTCATCAGCGAAAGTACCGAATCCACTTTTTCGGGATGGCGAAGCCGGGTAAAGCGTACCGGTGAATCATTGCTCCGCCGGACTTCCGCGTCGACGGACGTTTCTGTAACCGCTTCACGGTTTTGCTCGTTTACCTCCGCCTGTAGCAGGCCGGGATCGCTTGTGCCGCATGATATTACCAACAGAATCAGAAAAAGCGGCAGATACA
>Ga0207421_10004716_pt1 | contig 15568 bp, 14 predicted proteins | sample SodLakKL_010_SED_4_FD_187542 | JGI IMG/M metagenome (GOLD analysis project Ga0207421, IMG submission 187542) | Alkaline sediment microbial communities from Lake Tanatar, Kulunda Steppe, Russia - 8KL_010_SED (SPAdes) (version 2) | ecosystem: Environmental > Aquatic > Non-marine Saline and...
CCTGCATCGGTGTAGCTCTATATGATAGATTTACGAAGGTCGGAGCCATGGCGCACATATTCCTCGGCAGAAGCCGAAACCCCGCAGAAGCATCCAAACTGCCGGGGAAATACGCGGACACAGGCATTCCCGCTCTGGTGGACGCTGCGCTAAAGGCAGGGGCGCAGAAAAATCGGCTGGAAGCGAAAATAGCGGGAGGAGCGCATCTATTTCCAAACATATCGGCCCCAGAATCGGGCGTGGGGCACCAGAACATTGAAGCAGTCAGAGAACAGCTGGCTAAGGCAAGGGTTCCCATCACCGGGCATGCGACTTCCGGCAACCATGGCCGCAAGATGCGGTTGGCCATTGATTCAGGTCAGGTTACCGTAACAGCCATCGGGCAGCAGCCCATGGAAATATGAGGTGACAGATATGGCAATTCGCGTGTTGGTGGTGGATGATAGTGCCTTTATGCGCAAGCTGATCGCAGAGATAATCAATGAACAGGAAGACATGGAAGCCAAGGCCACCGCCCGCCACGGGGAAGATGCCCTGAAGAAGATCGACTCCATGGATTTTGACATCGTCACCCTTGATGTGGAAATGCCGGTGATGGACGGTATTCAAACGCTGGCTGCCATCATGCGACGACGGCCGCTGCCAGTCATCATGCTTTCTAGTCTGACCAAGAAAAGCTCCGACATCACCCTCAAGGCACTGTCGCTGGGTGCTATCGATTTCATCTTAAAGCCATCTGGTTCCATTTCGCTGCATCTCGAAACAGTGGCAGCAGAAATTACGGAGAAGATCAGGGCTGGCTATAACGCCAAGATAAGACGGCCGCAGTCTGCCGATGCTGACCCTCGAGTGGCCACGGCAATGCCGGTCATCACTAGGGCCAAACACACTCCTAGAGCTCCCGCTAGAGGCATGAGCGGCAGAGTTGTGGTGATTGGTGCTTCCACAGGCGGCCCTCGCGCTGTGGAAGAAGTCTTTTTGAGTCTGCCGGATCATCTGCCCGCCTGCGTACTAGTCACTCAGCACATGCCAAAGGGATTCACCCGCAGCTTTGCAGAGCGCTTGAACGGCCTATCGCCCCTGTACGTCAAAGAAGCCGAGGACGGCGACTCCATAGCCGATGGCAGGGCGTATATAGCACCCGGCGACTATCACATGTTAGCCAGAACCGATCGGCGTCTGCACTTAAATCAGGCACCGCCAGTACAGTTCCTCCGTCCTTCTGTGGATGTAACCATGGAAAGCCTGCCTCCTATCTACGGCTCACAAGTGGTGGGCGTCATCCTTACCGGCATGGGCCGTGACGGAGCCAAGGGTATGGCTGCGATTAAAGCCGCCGGCGGAAGAACCATCGCCCAAGACAAAGGCACATCGACCATATACAGCATGCCTCGCGTGGTCTTTGAAGAAGGTTCTGCCGATTATGTACTGCCTGTTAACCGGATCGGTGAAAGCATTGGCAAGTTGATCCATACTATGGTTGGAAGGGAATAGGCATGGCGAGCATGGATTACAGCAGGTTCAAACAGCAAATTCACAGCATCCTCGGTATCGATCTCAACTCCTATAAGGAACAGCAGATGCAGCGCCGGATCAACCAGTGGATTTCCCGCCATCGCTTGAATGACTTCTCCAGTCTTGTCCAGGAACTGAAAAGCGATCAAGACCACAAGGTGAAGTTCGCCGAGTATCTGACGATTAATACCTCCCAGTTCTTTCGGGACCAAATGGTGTTCCAGGCACTGGGCAAGGAAGTTTTGCCTGCCATTACCGCCGGCGGGCGGAGGCCAAGGATCTGGAGTGCAGGGTGTTCCATCGGCGCCGAGGTATATTCCATTGCCATGATCATGCAGGAACAGGAAAAGCGATTCCGCCAGCTTCTGGCCACTGATATCGACGATGCGGTTATTGCCAAGGCAAAGGCCGGCACCTATCTGAGCAACCAGCTCCAGTCACTGCCCCAGTCGCTGTTGGGAAAATACTTCGTCAAACAAGGCGAGGTCTACCAGCTCGACGAAACTATACGCAAACTCGTTACATTCCGCAGGCACAATCTGCTGACCGATCGTTACGAGAAGGATTTTGACCTCATTCTCTGCAGGAACGTCTTCATATACTTCACAAACGATACCCAAAGGAAACTGACGCAGAAGTTCGTCGAGTCACTGCTGCCTAAGGGCTATTTTGTGGTTGGTTCTGCCGAGCAGATCATGAGTCCAGGCGCATTAGGGCTCAAACGCGTCAGTTACTGCATTTATCAAAAGGAACGCTAGAGGGGACGGTGACACGATGCCTGATGCCATAGTATCTAAGGGTGAATCCATCGAAAAAGCGGTAGCCAAGGGCCTAGAGAGCTTGGGCCTGCCTCGGGAGGAAGTGGATATCACCGTCTTGTATAAACCCGAATCCCGTTTCTTTGGACTGGTCACTCGCAGCGCTGAAGTGAAGCTGACGCCGAAACGGTCCCCTGGCGAAATTATGCGAGATCCCAACGGCACTGTCTCGGTAGTGGGGGGAGAGCTGCGCTATGAACCCCCGGACCAAGATGGTCAGCCACCGGTCATTATCGTCGATAAGGAGCTTGTGGCCTACTACAACGAGGAAGAAACTTCGGGCCGCATCGAACTAAGCGACGGCATCGAACCTCTCCGCATGGCGTGGCCGGAGGACGTACAGCCTGCCAAGGACATTTCCCTGGACATCTCCGACGACGGCCTGCAGTGTAGGCTTTTTCTGACTCGTCAGCCAGGGGTAGAGCATCGTCTAGCGGAGCAGCCACCTAGCACAACCATACAACTGCGTCTGGAAAAGAAGACCCTGCCGCCACCGGAAATTTCCCACAGCGAAATCGAACAAAGACTCCAGGCTGCGCGAGTATGCTACGGCCTGCATTGGGATCGGCTGACACCGGAAGTCCTGCAAGGACAAGAGGTTTCGATCATAATCGCCCAGGGAGACCCACCAAAGGAACCGGTGGACGGCCATATTGAGTATGTTTTCCAAGAAAGGCAGGCTAATATCGACCTTGAATCCGATCGCGTCGACCATTTCGAGGCGAGAGCGGTGGTAAGTGCCGACCAAGACACCTTGTTGGCCCGCCGACACAACTCCCAGCCAGGAGAACCCGGCAAGGACGTGTACGGCCGCTCCATTTCACCGCGCCGGCCCAAAGAGGCGGAGTGGAAAACCGGAGAGGGCGTCTATCTCAACGCCGACCGCACAGAGGCCTATGCTGCCGTTGCGGGGCTGCCCGTGATCCAGAACGGCCAATTGAAGGTCCTGCAGGTGTATGAACTGGCCGGCGATGCCGATATTTCCACAGGCAATATCCACTTCAACGGTGAGGTCCTGGTGCGGGGAAGTGTCATGGATCGGGTGAACATCAAGGTTCGTGAAGGTGGCGTTCAAGTGGGCGGCCTCGTGAGCCATGCCAAAATCATTGCCGACGGTGATATCCACGTAGCCAAGAACGTGGTCTCGTCTGAGCTTACCGCAGGCGGCATGACTGTCATATATCTACAGCTGCTTGCCTATCTCCATGCCATAAACAGACAGATCGACGATCTGCTGAAGGGATTCTATATTGTTCAGCCGCAGGCCGAAACGGCCGACGGCAAACTGTTAAAGCACCTTCTTGAGTTGAAGTTTAGCGGCATACCCCGGCAAATCGAAGAACTGCAAGAATACTATAAGGGTGTGGCAAAGTACATGGATTCCGAATTGCAGCGGCTGATAGCCTTGTTGGGAAAGCGTTTCAGAGGACGAGGCCCTTTAGATATCAAGAGCATCACCGAACTAGACGCTCTTCGAGAACAGCTTCGCTATTGGGAAAGTGTGTTGGAAGACGCCAGCCGGCAGCATGCCCATATTTCGGCCAAGTACCTGCAGAACAGCAGCCTGAGGGCCTCAGGCATGGTCGAGATTACCGGCAAAGGGTGTTACTATTCAAAAGTAACCGCCGGACAGGGGTTTGCGCTGCAGTCTGGAGTTTTCCGCGGCGGATCGATTGTGGTTGACGAAGGCGACATTTTTGCCAAGGAAATGGGCGGACCCACAGGTGTAGCCACAGAGGCCCGGGTTGTGCATGAAGGTATGATCACATCCCAGCGCGTATACCCCAATGTAACTCTTGCCATACAGAACGAGAAGTTCAAGTTTGACCACGAAGCTTCATCTGTGAAGGCCGTGTGGTCTGAAGGAACCTTGCAAGTGTTTTCCGGTTCTGTGGAACTGACGTAGGCTGTAGGCCCATGGTTCGCTCGGCACCTTCTTACCAAAACCGCGGCTCCCAAACCACACATTCACTGCAGCATTCTAAGGAGGAAACGATTCGTGAAGAAGGTTTCCGATACCCGGAAAATGGTCTATCTCGGTTTGATGGTCGGTATGGCCATGGGACTGCACATCTTTGAATCGATGTTTCCGATTCCTGCCCCGTTTCCCGGTGCAAAACTGGGTCTTGCCAACATTGTAACCCTGTTTGTCGTGGTCAATTTCGGGCCTAAGGAAGCGGTCGTTGTCACCGTACTTCGGACGGTGTTAGGCTCCCTTATGACCGGCACGTTTTTCAACATACCTTTTTTCCTAAGTTTTTCCGGCGGTGTAACCAGCTCACTGATGATGGGTGTTACGTATAAGGTGCTGCGCGACAGTTTCAGTCTCGTGGGAATCAGCATACTCGGTGCCCTGACCCACAATGTCGTTCAGGTGGCTGTGGCTGCGTACTTGGTCAGTACAGCCGGGATTTTCGTTTACCTGCCTTATTTGCTGCTTTTTGCCCTGCCGACAGGATTTTTCGTCGGCATCGTAACACGCCAGATGCTCCGCTATTACCGCATCATCGGCGCTCATTGACAAGGCTGCCGCAGAAGGGTACAATGAAATCATACCCTAGAAGGGTATAATTTCATCGGCTCTTTGCGGAGGTGCTGTGCATGGAAACGATTAAGCTCAATGTGGATGGGATGAGCTGCGAACACTGCCGGGCTGCTGTTAAGAAGTCTTTGGAACAACTCCATGGCATTGAAGACGCTGACGTCTCTCTAGAAAACAAACAAGTAGTTATCCGTTACAATCCCGCCGTCATCCACAAGGATGCCTTTACCAAAGCAATTGCAGAGGCAGGATACACTGTGGTGTAGGGTATGGTGCTGCTTGGCCCTGGACCCCAGCGGTGGATGCTGAACTGTGCCATATGCAGCAAACGCTTTCCGAGGGCCCGAGATGATTCAAGGGCTCTTTCTTTTGTCCCCCGTTGCGGTGTGGTATACTATAAGAAAAGCTTTTTCCATGAGCTGACGGAAACCGGAGTGAATGGCGTTGCCGAAGCCAAGTGCTGTGCCGTCCATCCGAGAGATTGCCGCCTTTTTTCTTCCCCTCTCGGCCACAAACCTGATGCTGAACCTGTCACACTCCATCGTCAATGCCGGTGTTGCCCGAACACCGGATCCTGACTTGGCTCTAGCAGCCTATGCGTTGGCTCGAGCTCTGGTACGAATGATCGAAAATCCAGTGTTTATGGTACGCCAAACCGTGGTATCGCTGGTGAAGGACCGCGATTCCTACGAAACGGTACGACGGTTCATCTACATACTGACGGCCGCGGTCACAGGGATCATTGCTGCGTTGGGATTCACGCCCTTAGGGCAGAGCGTGTTCCGCACAGTCATGGGGGCTACCCCTGAAATTGCCGAACAAAGTCACATGGCTCTCCGCATCCTCTTTTTGCTCCCCTTCGCAGCGGTAACCCGCAATTTGTACCATGGAGCAGCGATTCTGAGTCGCCAAACGATGATGGTTCCCCAATCATCCTTCCTCCGTCTGGTGCTGATGTCAACGCTGATCTTCAGCTTTGCCTACGGCACAGAGTGGCCCGGCGCAGTCAGTGCCAGCATATCCTTTGTGGCAGCATTCTGGGCAGAAGCTTTGATCATGCGATGGAGAGCAAGACCGCTGCTGCGGCGGCAAGATGTTTTTCCAAAGCAATCACAGACAACGCTGACCTATGGCAGGATTGCCGTGTTTTTCCTGCCTTTGGTGCTGACAACCTTGACAGCAACAGCCTTTGGCCCGTTGATTCAAGCAGGTTTGGCCCGTTCCTTGCAACCGGTAGTGGCCCTGGCGGGCTATTCCGTTGGCAATGCTCTAGGACAGTTGTTCTGCGCTCCGCTCAACATGCTCCATCAGACAACGCTCATGTTCACGGAAGTTGGACGGCGGGAAACCTATCGGCGCACGAAACAGTTCAACATCGGCTTCTCGTGCACAGCCAGTGCAGCTTTGGCAGCCGTGAGTTTCAGCCCCCTGGGAACATTCATCGTGGAGCGACTGGTAGGATTGACCGGCGACACTGCTGCTGCGGCCTTGGCCGTTATGCAGGTCAAAGCATTGATGCCCTTGGCACTGGGTTGGCGGGAGTACCTATGGGGGATTTTCATGCAGCAGCATATGACCGATTTCATCGGGCGGGCCAAGGTCATCAACTTGATTGTGCTGATTGCGGTGCTTGCTGTACTGTTGGGCTGGCGCATTGGCAACCCTGCGGCGGCGGGTGCCTGGGCCATGGTCATTGGTGAAGCGGGTGAATGCGTCTATATGCAGATCCGCTTCCGGCAAAGTGGTGTATACCAGAAACTGCTTTCATCGGACTCTTAGGTTATGCTGAACATGGCCGGCTAGGTGATTTGAGATTCTGCCGCATATGGGTCTGGGCAGAGGTATAGATTGAAAGGACGATGGCAATGCATATGGAACAGCGAAGGCGGGTCTATCTGAAGACCATGGGCTGTCAGATGAACGAACATGACTCTGAAGTTATCCTCGGCATATTGGAGTCACTGGGATATCAGGAAGCCGATCACCCAGACAGCGCCGATCTGATTCTTTACAACACCTGCTGTGTGCGGGAAAATCCGGAGCGAAAGGTCTATGGCCACATGGCTAGTTTCCGGATGCTGAAAGAGAAGAACCCCAACCTGATCGTGGGTATCTGCGGGTGCATGACCCAGCAGAAGCAGGAACTCGAGACCATCCGTAAGCGCCTGCCCCATGTGGATCTGATCTTCGGAACCCATAACATTCATCGTCTGCCGCAGCTTCTTGAGCGCGCTGAGAGCGGCGAACAGATTGCTGAGGTTTGGGATCAAGGACAGGAGATCATAGAAGACCTGCCCGTGCACCGCAAAGACTCCGTGAAAGCCTTTGTCAACGTCATTTATGGCTGTACTAACTTCTGCACCTATTGCATTGTTCCCTATACTAGGGGGCGGGAGCGGAGCCGTGAGCCGCAGGCCATAGTCGATGAAGTGCGGAGCCTCACCCACGGCGGTATCCAGGAAGTTACGCTGCTTGGCCAGAACGTCAATGCCTATGGTCGCGATTTGGACGGCACCACGGACTTCGCAGCCCTGCTAGAGAAACTCAATGCCGTGGAAGGGCTGCAGCGCATTCGCTTCACTACGAGTCATCCCCGGGACATGCAGGGACCGCTCATAGAAGCCATGGGACACCTTGACAAGGTGTGCGAACACCTGCATCTGCCGGTGCAGTCCGGCAGTACACGGCTCCTGCGGCAGATGAACCGCGGATACACGAAAGAAGAATACCTGAAGCTTGTGGAGCGAATTCGAGAAACTGTGCCGGATATCAGTCTAACCACAGACATCATTGTAGGGTTTCCCGGTGAAACAGCGGAGGATCACCGAGAAACCATCGACCTAGTGGAGAAGGTGGGATTTTCGTCGGCTTTTACGTTTTTGTACTCGCCGCGAACCGGTACCCCAGCAGCCGCCATGGACGATCAGGTGCCCGAGTCGGTGAAGAAAGAGCGGATCTATGATTTGATTGAACGGCAGAACCAAGTCAGCGCATCGATCCTTAACCAGGAAGTGGGCAAGACTCGAAACGTCTTAATAGAGGCCTATGATCCGGAACGACAGAGGCTGTTGGGACGGACACGACAGCACTATCAAGTGGCGGTGCCGGGACCTCCCCCTCTAGTGGGACGCATTGTTCCTGTGAAAATCAACAGTGCCCTGACCTGGACACTGCGCGGTACGCTTTTGGACGAACCCTGCGATCTGACGGGATAGCCCTCCGTTACGGCGGCTTCTGCCGTAACAGAGGGCAGATGAAGGGGCCGGCCTTTTGTTCTGCCGCCTGACGATCGCCGGGACCTCCAGAGAGAATTCCTGTGGCTGGAGAAGGGCAGAGTTGGATGACGGCGAACTTAGTGGGTATGCAAGGAGGAGTTGGAATGGCCGTAACCCCCATGCTGTCGCAGTACTTCCAAATTAAGGAGCAGTATCCTGACGCCCTGTTGTTTTTCCGGCTGGGCGATTTTTACGAGATGTTCGGCGATGATGCCAAGCAGGCCAGCAGACTGCTGGATATTACCCTCACCAGCCGTGACGCCGGAAAGGATCGGGAAAGGCTTCCTATGTGCGGCGTTCCCCATCACGCTGTGTCTGGTTATCTGCAGACGCTAGTGGAAAAGGGATACAACGTGGCTATTTGCGAGCAATTGGAAGATCCGAAGCAGGCCAAGGGCGTAGTTAAGCGAGACGTAGTCCGCGTGGTAACCCCGGGCACATACCTAGAAGCCTCGGGTGACAGTGCCGACAAACGTTACTTGGCGGCTGCCGTTAAGGGGCCCCAGGATATTGGGCTAGCCCTCGTTGAGCTGTCTACCGGGGAATTCAAGGTGACTGTTATAGACACAGTCGATGCCCTGAATGACGAACTGCAGCGCGTCGTTCCTGTGGAACTGCTAGTCAACCAAGAGATGCAGGCCCAGGATCATGCCATGGAGTTGGTCCAGTCACTGCAGATCCCTACTGCGGAGGCAGACCGGCGCATGCTCCGCCGCACATCCGCAGAAAAGCTGCTGCTCGATCACTTTGAAATCCATACCCTAGACGCATTTGGTCTGCATAAACGGACCGCCGTCCAGGCTGCTGCGGCCGCGCTGCAGTACATCCTGAATACCCAAAAGAATACGGCTGAACACATCCGAAATATCCGCGCCTATCGAACGGACCAATATCTGACAATTGACGGCGCCAGCTTGCGCAACCTGGAAGTCTTTCAATCCCTCGGTGACAGCAAAGGACATTCTCTTTTCGGAATCATTAACCAAACGATAACCAGTATGGGAGCCAGAATGCTGCGCACATGGATGCAGCAACCCCTGCTGCAGATAGATCTGATTGTGGAACGCCAAGATGCCGTCGATGCCCTTGTAACGAATCCCAGTCTCCGCGATGATCTGCGCCAGGCACTAGATGGCATTCTTGATCTGGAACGGCTTTTAAGCCGCCTAATCAGCGGTTCGGGAACGCCAAGGGATCTGCGCGCCTTAAGCCAGTCCATGCAGAATACCAACGGCCTCAGGGCCATGCTAAATGATGCAGAAGCGAAAAAATTAGCAGAACTGCAGCAGCAGATCCAAACCATGCCCGAGTTCGTGAGGACCATCGATCAAGCGCTGGTGGATGACCCACCGCTGGTAATCCGTGATGGAGGCATTATCCGAGATGGGTTCCATGATGAACTCGATGAACTCCGGGAAGCCAGCCGAGGGGGAAGGCAGTGGATCCAGAGTTTGGAAGAACAGGAGCGCTCGCACACCGGGATCAAATCTTTGAAGGTAGGTTACAACAAGGTGTTTGGCTATTACCTGGAGGTAACCAAGCCCAACATCCATTTGGTTCCCGAGACCTATATGCGCAAGCAGACGCTGTCCAATGCGGAGCGCTTTATAACGCCTGAGTTGAAGGAAAAAGAGTCTTTGATACTCGGGGCCGACGAGCGAATCAAACAACTGGAATACCAGTTGTTCGTGGATCTGCGCGATCGGGTCCGGGAGCACGTGGATGCCATCCAAGCTACCGCTGCCGCCATTGCGGAGCTAGACTCCGTTCAAAGTTTGGCCGAAACGGCGGCACGGCAGCGTTACTGCCGACCCGAAATCAGGGAGGAACCGCATTTCGATGTCAGGGAAGGCAGACATCCTGTCATCGAGTCGGTACAGCCAGCGTTTGTCCCAAACGATCTATTTTTGGACAGCAAAGAGAAGACACTTCTGCTAACAGGTCCTAATATGGCCGGGAAAAGCACCTACCTGCGGCAAAACGCCTTGATTGTGCTCCTAGCACAGATGGGCAGCTTTGTTCCAGCGGAGAGGGCGCACATTGGATTGGTTGACCGCATCTTCACCCGCATCGGGGCTGGTGACGATTTGAGCACAGGACAGAGTACATTCATGGTCGAGTGTGCGGAAACCGCCCATCTACTGCACCATGCCACACAGCGCTCCCTGATCATCCTTGATGAACTCGGCCGAGGCACAAGCACCTTCGACGGTATGGCCATTGCCCAGGCTGTGATCGAGCATATACACGATTCCTTAGGTGCTAGAACTCTCTTCTCCACCCACTATCATGAACTGACCAAACTGCAGGAAACGCTGCAGGGGTTGGCTGCCTATCGAGTGGAAGTTGAGGAATCCCGGGGACAGGTGTTTTTCCTGCATAAAGTCGTGCGAGGCAATGCCGATCGCAGTTATGGGATCAACGTGGCCAAGATGGCGGGGATACCAAAGGGTATCATCCGGCGTTCGCAAGACCTGCTCTATCAACTAGAAGCCGGGCAGAAGAAACCGGTTCAGTTAGACCTGTTTCAATCAGCCCAGTACAGCAGCGGTTCCCAACCGAGTGAAAGTGACGAAGAGATCCTCGATGAACTCCAATCCTTGGATCCTGAACAGATGACTCCCCGTCAAGCACTGGATATCTTGTTTCGTTGGAAACAAATCATGGAAGGTGGGTAATCCCCCATGGGTGTGATTCAACTGCTTCCCGAAGAATTGAGTCATAAAATCGCCGCCGGAGAAGTGGTAGAGCGTCCGGCATCTGTGGTCAAGGAACTGGTGGAAAATTCTTTGGACGCGCAGTCTGAGCGGATTGATGTGACGATAGAAGAGGGCGGACAGGAATTTATCCAGGTCAGTGATGACGGGATCGGCATCGCGGAAGACGACCTGGAGCGGGCGTTTATGCGGCATGCAACCAGCAAAATCCGCACAGTCAGCGACTTGTTCTCCATACAATCGCTGGGCTTTCGCGGCGAGGCGCTGCCCAGTATTGCCAGCGTATCTGAGATGACACTGCTCACCCGAACGAGGGATGTGGACCGGGGCTATGCCGTGTCTTTCAAAGATGGCAGTGCAGAAAAGCATCCCGCTGGAACAAGGCCCGGGACAACCGTAGAGGTGAGGCGGCTGTTCTACAACACGCCTGCACGGTATAAATTCTTGAAATCTCCGTCTAGCGAGCGTCGGGAAATCGCTGATTTGATGGCCAAGTTCGGCATTGCCCATCCCCATGTTGCCTTTCGACTCACAGCCGATGAAAGGGAAATCTTCCATACTCCGGGGTCCGGGGACCAGCTAGATGCCATAGCGGCAGCCTATGGAAGGAATCGAGCACAACAAGTGTTAAAATTGGAGCACAGTGCCCAATGGGGAAGTGTGACTGGCTGCGTCGCCCCTCCGAAAATCAACAAAGGCAACCGCCGAGAACAGGTTGTAATCCTGAACGGCCGCTTGATTCAAGCGCCGGCCATCGTCTATGCTGCCGAACGCGCCTATCAGGGAATGCTTCCGCAGCGGCGGTTTCCTTTCTTTGTACTGGTCATCACTGTGGATCCCGAAACCATCGATGTCAACGTGCATCCTACGAAGGCCGAGGTTCGGTTTCAAAATGAACGGCAGCTGGCTTCCGAAATCAACCAGGCAGTAAGGCAGGCGCTGCAAGAGGCAGACCTTTCCACTGCAATGGACCGCTCCCAAAAAACACCTGGCCAATCTGGAGCCGGAAGCAGCGAGAGCCGGCAGACAAGCTTTCCATTTTCGGGAACGTCGCCGCAGCCAGAGAAGCTGTGGTCGCCCCGTTCCTGGGAACAGGTGGATGCCATTCTCCGGGAGAACAGCGGCGGCCAAGACCAAATCGCTCCTAAAGCACCATTGGGACAACAAAAACCTGATTCTTGGCCAAGACAGGACGGCACAGCAGATCATGATGGCGAACAGGCAGCCCTTCGAGAGCACCGTCAGTCCAATGGAGCGACGTCCCATGGCCCCGGCGACGGCGAGGACTGTACACCCACGGCTGCATCCGCCGGCCAGCAGGCTCGCGACCGGCTTCTAAACGGCCGGATCATCGGCCAGTTATATCAAAGCTACATCCTTTTGGAGACAGACCAGGGTTTGTGGATACTGGATCAGCACATTGTCCACGAACGACTTCTGTACGAACGCTTTCTTGCGGCTGAAAAGCAGCGCCCGACAGTCCAGCAGATTCTGCCTGTTACACTGGAGTTTTCAACCGGATCTGCCGAAGCCGTGCGACAGCATTTAGACACCCTGGCTGCACTGGGCTTAGAACTAGAGGAGTTCGGGCCTTCTGCGTTTTTGCTCCGGGGTGTCCCCCAGGAACTGTCGCGGACCAGTGGTGCCTGGGAACAGGATATCCTCGACATTGCCGAAGAAGTGGACTCTGACCATCGCTGGCAGGGGAAAGCGGCCCTGACCATGGCCTGTCGGGGCGCAGTCAAGGCCGGTGAATATCTCGACCAACGTCAGATTCACAGCCTTCTGCGGCAGCTGGCCGATGCCGATGATCCGTTTCACTGTCCCCACGGGCGCCCCATCATTGTACGCCTTGATCATCATGAACTGCAGCGCCGCTTTGGCCGCGTCTGAAGGAGGAATGCAAGATTGCAGTTACCAGTTATCGTGGGTCCGACCGCTGTGGGCAAGACGGAAATTACCTTGGCTTTCGCCAAGCAGTGCCCGGCGGAGATCGTTTCTGCCGATTCCATGCAAGTGTACAGAGGGATGGATATCGGAACAGCGAAACCGTCGGCGGCAGATCGTCGGCAGGTACCTCATCACATGGTGGATATTGTTGATCCGGATCAAAGTTTCAATGTCTCCGACTATGTCTGCCGGGCCTCGGCTTGCATCTCCGATATAGAGCGACGACAACACATCCCCATTGTCAGCGGAGGCACAGGCCTTTATATTGACGCCCTCATGGATGGCTTTCTCTTTCCTGACCAGGGGGCCGATGCATCAATTCGAAGCGAACTCGCCAATCAGTGGCAACTGGATCCGGCAGCGGTGTTCCAATGGCTGCAGCGAATAGACCCTGTAACCGCGGCCAAACTGCACCCCCATGATCAGCGGCGGATCATCCGCGCTCTAGAAGTATATCGGCGGACAGGCCGGCCCTTGAGTGAACTCCAGGCAGAAGGCAGAAAGAAGGGGCCGCGGTACCACGGACTCTGGTTCGGGCTGACTCGGGAGCGCTCCGACCTGTATCATCGAGTGGAAGAGCGAATCGACCACATGCTGGCAGAGGGTTTGATCGAAGAAGTAGAAGAACTGATAAGACGCTATCCACACCAACCCACAGCTCTCCAGGCCTTGGGGTACAAGGAAATCGTCTGGTATCTGCGGGGTCGCATCACCCTTTCCGAAGCGGTGCATCTCCTGAAACGGGATACCAGGCGGTACGCCAAACGACAACTGTCGTGGTTTCGACGGCGAAAGGAGATATACTGGTTTAACCTCACAGAGACCTGTGAAGAACATGTTTTCCATCGAATTCTCGACGTTTGCAGGAACAGCTCCGAACTGCGGGGAATTATAGGGTAAAGCCGTTTGGGAGGAATCGCCGTGAAGACCAACATCAATGTTCAAGATCAATTTCTTCAGGACCTCAAGGAAGACCAGAAGTTTGTTACAGTAACCTTTAACGACGGAAGCCAGCTCAAAGGTACAGTCAAATCCTTTGACACCTTTACCATATTCTTAGAAGCAGATAAGGAATACCTCATTTATAAGCACGCGGTGTGCAGACTGACGGTCGGATAGATGCAAAAGCGCCTGGGTGGCGCCTTTGCAGTGAGACCACAGCACCGTAGGGTACAAGGCAACGAAATATACGCGAGTTCCATGGGAATTACAACAAAACATGGAGTCAAGGGATAGGGGTGGTAGCAATCCACGCGCTGACACGAGGTGCCAACTTGGGCCTTTTTATTTTTGGAATCCTGCTCAACATGATGGGGCCTTTACTGCCGCTGATTATCATCGATTTAGAATTATCCCTTACAGAAGCGGGGACGCTGTACTCACTGCGTGGAGCCGGGATCATTGGTGCGGTCCTTTTCGCTGGCTTCTTCTCGGATATCCTAGGCCGGCGCAGGTTTATCTTGACTGGTGCATTGATGTGGGCTGTAGGCTTCGCCGGTTTCGCCCTTTCTTCCGCCCCTTGGATAGCCCTCGGTGTGTGGCTGATCATTGGGCTAGGTTTTGGAGCCATCGACACAGGTTTGAATGCCTTGGTTGCAGAGGTCAATGAGAAGAAGGGAGCGGCACTGAACCGCCTGCACTTTTGGTTTGGTGCTGGTGCAATCATGGGACCACTGTTCTCCCAAGGCCTGTTAAGCGTAGTACATTGGCGCGGAGTATTTGCCGCCTCCACAGCCTTGGCCCTTTTCTTCTTCACCTACATGTACCTGCAGCAGTTTCCCGCCATTCCGGCGCGTACTGCATCGCCCTGGAGTAACATCCGACATGTATGGAGCTGGCGGATTGTAATGCTGGGTTTTATTATCTTCGGATACACAGGCGTAGGTACCGCTATCATGGGCTGGATTAACACGTTTTTGCTGGAGGCTCTGCATACGTCGGCCTGGACAGCGTCATTTGTGCTGGCTCTCTACAGCGCTGGCCTAGCCGTAGGGCGGTTGGCCTGCAGTGCCGTGGCTGAACGCCTGCCCTATGAAAGACTGCTCTTGATAATCGCTGCATTGTCCACAGCGACCATGGCCGCCAGTCTCTGGGCGCCGGTGGTGGCAGTGTCCGGCATCGGGTTCTTTCTCACTGGGTTTTTCTTTGCCGGCTTGCTTCCAACCAGCTTAGCCACGGCCAATCGAGACTTTCCGCAGCTGGCGGGAACGGTTACAGCCGTCCTGATAACCTTCGGCTCCATTGGTCGCACAGTACTACCGGGATTCGTGGGTGTGGCTGCAGATCTGCATTCAGTAGCGGCGGGGCTCCAGTGGCTGATGGTGATCACTGCGGGAATGGTCGCCGCCGCCTGGTTATTGAGCACATTTCGAGTACGAACATGAGGAGGACGCACCATGATCCAGTCGATTGCTCTAGAGTTTGATGCAAGAGACGATATGGAAAAGACAGCTTCACTGCTTTGGAACAAATACGATGTCACCGGTGAACTGGAGATGATGCCGTTAGAGGACGGCCGATTCCGCCTTACCATCCATTCTGAAAAACAGCTGCGTGATTCTACACTGGAAAAACTTCCAGGCAAACGGGTCCAAGCTAAATCCATCCTTCGGGATACAAAAAAGGAACGGCCCGCCGATGCGTCCGATTGATAAGGCCCGCGAGGCGATTCGCCCCATTTGGGAGGAACAGTACGCAATCCAGAAGAACAACCAGCGAAAGGTATTAGAAGCCTTTCATGAAGCGAAGGTG
>Ga0207421_10004717_pt1 | contig 15566 bp, 14 predicted proteins | sample SodLakKL_010_SED_4_FD_187542 | JGI IMG/M metagenome (GOLD analysis project Ga0207421, IMG submission 187542) | Alkaline sediment microbial communities from Lake Tanatar, Kulunda Steppe, Russia - 8KL_010_SED (SPAdes) (version 2) | ecosystem: Environmental > Aquatic > Non-marine Saline and...
CCGATCTCGGCATCCGCGCCTCGGCCCGATCGCAGGTCACGCGCATTACCCGGATGGCGGTCAAGAGCGGGCTGAAGGCCATCGTTTTCGCGCAGTCCCGGCTGATGGTCGAGGTGCTGACCAAATACATGAAGGACGTCTTCGATGCCGATCCGCGCAAGGGGCCGCGCGTGGTGGGCTACCGGGGCGGTTACCTGCCGACCGAGCGGCGCCAGACCGAGCGCGCGCTGCGGGCGGGACAGGTGGACTGTGTGATCGCGACCTCGGCCCTGGAGCTCGGCGTGGACATCGGCAGCCTGGATGTCTGCGTGCTGAACGGCTATCCGGGCACCATCGCCGCCACCTGGCAACGGCTGGGCCGGGCCGGGCGGCGCCAGCGTCCGTCGCTGGGGGTGCTGGTTGCGACCAGCCAGCCGCTGGACCAGTATGTAATCCGCAACCCGGAGTTCTTCCTCGGGCGTTCGCCCGAGCATGCCCGGATCGACCCGGACCAACTGCTGATCCTGCTCGATCATGTGCGCTGCGCGGCCTTTGAACTGCCGTTTCGCCGCGGCGAGCATTTCGGGGAGGAGAACCTCGAGGAGTTGCTCGACTACCTGCAGGCGGAAGGCGTGCTGCATCGGGAGGACGACACCTGGCATTGGACCGAGGACAGCTACCCGGCGCAAAGCGTCAGCCTGCGTTCAGTTGCGGAGGGGAATTTCGTGGTCGTCGACACCACCGCCGGGGCGCAGCGCATCATCGCCGAAGTCGACTACTCGAGTGCCGCAGAAACCCTGTACGAAGGCGCCATCTACATGGTGCAGGCCGCGCCCTACCAGGTGGAGCGGTTGGACTGGACCGGGCGCAAGGCCTTCGTCACCCAGACCCGCGTCGACTATTACACCGATGCCATCGACTACACCCGCCTGAAGGTCCTGGATCGTTTCGATCGGCACCGGGACGGGCGCACCGAGACCGCCCACGGCGAGGTGCACCTGGTGCGCCGCATCGCCGGCTACAAAAAGATCCGCTACTACAGCCACGAGAATATCGGCTACGGCAACATCACCCTGCCCGACCAGGAGATGCATACCACCGCGGTCTGGTGGGAGATCGCCCCCGACGTGCTGGCAGCATGCTTTCCCAACCGGCAGCAGGCGCTTGATGGCTTTCTCGGTGCGGCTTACGCGATGCACCACATCGCCGCGCTGACCATGATGTCCGAACCGCAGGATCTCGGCCGCGCGGTGGGCGATGGCGATGCGCGCTGGTTCGCGACCGTCGGCGCGAACGGCCGCGGCCAGATGCGGCGCCCGGAGGGCAGCGAGTGCGATCCGGAGGCCGAAACCCGGTTTCGCCCGGCGGTGTTTTTGTACGACAACTATCCGGGCGGTGTGGGTCTGGCTGCGCCGTTGTACCAGCGGCGCAGCCAGGTTCTCGAGGATGCCGGTCGGCTGATCCGGGACTGTGCCTGCCGAGGCGGGTGCCCGGCCTGCGTCGGCCCGATCCTGGCCTCCGAGGAACAACGCGGGTTTTCGCCGAAGGACGCCGCGCTGATCGTGCTTGCCCAGTTTGATCTCGACCCGTTTGATCTCGGTCCGTTGCATCGCGATGGCACTGAAGCATCGGCTTGACATCTTGCGGCGCCAAGCGGGCGCAACGCCGGCTTCGGTGGCGGTTCCGGGTTCGGCTTCGGGATCCGTTCCGGAATCGGATTCGGAATCGGATTCGGATTCGGAATCGGATCCGGGACCGGCTCTGGGACCGGCTCTGGGACCGGCTCCGGATTTGGGGCGACCCGAGGCCCTGTCCGTGCGCCTGCAACGCCTGGGTGGGCGGGCCCGAAACCCGAAGCGGTCGGCTTCGGGTCGCGCCGCGACCACGCCCGCGCGGATCGAGGTACAGGTCGAGGCCCAGGTCGATGCGCGGGCCGAGCCTCGGGCTGAAGATCGGGCCGAAGGTCTGGCCAAGCGATTGGGCGGAACGGCGGTTGGCGAACACCTGATCCGGATTGATACCCAGCTTCCCCTGGTCAGCGGTCATGGTACCCGCTGCCTGGCCGAAGCCCAGGAACCGATCTGGCCGTTGACCACCGTGCCGGGACCCATCGTCGGTCTTGATACCGAGACCACCGGCCTGGCCGGTGGGACCGGCACCCTGGCCTTCATGGTCGGCATCGCCGAGGCCAAGCGGGACCACGTCCATCTGCGTCAGTGGTTGCTGACGGCCTTCTCGGGCGAGGCCGCGATGCTGGACGACGTGGCCGAGGCCCTGGTGGGCGCCGGCTTGCTGGTCAGTTACAACGGCAAGGGCTTCGACCTGCCGCTGCTGCGCGATCGGCGGCGTCTGCGGCGTGGGGTTCCGCTGGTGGAGCCGCCGCACCTGGATCTGTTGGTTCCGGTGCGCCGCTTGTTCCGCAAGGTCTGGCCGGATTGCCGTCTGGTCACCGCCGAGCAGCGTCTGCTCGGCCTGTTCCGGCATCAGGATCTGCCCGGGTCCGAGGCGCCGCGGGCGTGGCGCGATCATCTGGCCGGGCGCGGGGGCGATGGTCTGCAGCAGGTCCTGCGCCACAATGCCCTGGATGTACTGAGCCTGCTGGTGCTCGGACCCGTGCTGGCCCGGGCGTTGCACGATCCCCTGGCCTACGGGGCGGATCCGCTCGCGGTTGCCGAAACCTGGACCCGGTGTGGGGAAGAAGCGCGCGCGCTGGCCCTATTGGAGCGCGGCCGGGATCGACTCGACACGCGGGGTCGCCTGGTGTTGGCGCGGGCGCTGCGGCGTGCCGGCCGCTGGCCGGATGCGGTAGCCGTGTGGGAATGCCTGGCGGGCGAGGGGTGTGCCGAGGCCGTGGAGCATCTGGCCAAATACCATGAGCACATCCGCGGCGACTGGTCGCGCGCCTTGGTCCTGGCGAACCGTCTGGAGGAGGGGCCGGAGGCCCGGCGCCGCCGCACGCGCCTGGTCCGGCGCCTGGGCCCCCAGCGGCGCTTCGATTTCTAAGTCATACGGGGGTCGATCATGCGGTGAGGTCCCTGCGCCTGGCCGAAGTTAGGCCTCTCCCTTCAGCACCGCCATCATCTCCTGCACGCCTTCGTGCTCGAGTTCCAGCTGTGCCAGGTCGAGCCCGGAGTCCGCTGCGGCCCGATTCAGCTTGGCGAAGGCGGGGATCTCGTCGTACCGCGGCATCGGCAGGTCCGGTTTCGACTGGTTCTGTTGATAGAGCTGGGCCACCAGGATCAGATCGCAGTAATCCGCCGTGGGGCCCGGATCGCGATACCAGTTGCCGGATTCCCGTACCACTTGGCTGAGGTCGGAACTCATCCCCCAGGAGCCGATGACCAACTCACCCACCAAATGGTGCAGCTTGATGACGATGGCGTCGAGTTCCTGTGCGGACACATCGACATGATGGCGGCCGAGGTAATCGAGAATAGGGACCACGCCGATCCGGTGCAGCAGTCCGACCAACAACGCGTGCTCCGGATCGAAGCCCTTGCAGTGGCGGGCGATCACGAAACTGAGGACCGAGACGTGCACGCTGCGATCCCACAGCTCGCGCATGTGTCTCTTCAATTCGGGAGATCGGGCGCGAAAGACCTGCTGCATGGCGATGGTCAGCACCAGGCGCCGCGTCGCATCCATGCCCAGCCGAACGATCGCCTCGCGAACGCTGACCACCGGGCTGGAAGCGCCGTACAGGGCGCTGTTCGCGGCGCGCACCAACCCGCCGGTGATGCCGAGATCCATGCCGACGATACGCGCGAGTTGGCGGGCATCGCTATCGGGGTCCTGCATCGCCGCCTGGATCCGAACCGCCGTCTCGGGCAGCGCGGGCAGGTCGAGTTTGCCGGTCATGCAGGCCTGGTAGAGCGAGGTAAACACCGCCTCCTCGGTCCCGGTCAGTTCCACGTCCCCGACCTCGTAGACCGAGCGGTTGTGCTCCCTTTTCAGACGCTCGTAGAGCTGGCGATCCAGCCGTAGCAGGCGGACAGAGGTCAATGCCACTGCATGATCAAGGAGTTGCCCTTCGGCGAAGATCGGCTGGCGGGCACGGGCTGAACCGGCGTCCACACCCTCGGGCTTTCCCTGCGTGGACAGGCCCACGCGACCCTCCAGCACATACAGCAGCCAGTGATGCTCCTGTGCAGCGGTGAACCGCTGACCAGCCTCGAACTGGGTCACGTGACCTCTCGTGGCGAGCGTGGTTCGCTGCTCCGAGGCCAGTGTGCCCACGGGCTGGAGCCCCTTGAGCAGCGTGACCTCGGGGGCGGTATCAGCCATTCGCCGGCTTCCCCATGTTCGTCGCCATCGGGTGGGTCGCCAGTGGCTTCTTCGCCCTCGGGCCTGTCGTCATCGGGTTCGTCGCCATCTGGATCTGCCTGTTCTGGATCTGCCTGTTCATCCCGCACCGCTTGAGTGACCCCCTGTGTAGAGTAGCCCCTGCGGCCAATAATTGTGTAGCCCTGCGCCGGGCGGAGGCGGTGGGTGAGGGCGCCTCAGGCGCTGACGACCACGGGCAGCGTCAGGGCCTCCAGCAAGGACTCTGCCTGCGTGTCCTGCAGCAGCCGGCTCTGGCGGCTGACCACCAGCTCGCAACCGCGTTCCTCGCGCAGGGTGCGCACAATGGCGAGCGGGCTCAGGGACGGAAGCCGGCGCTGACGCACGTCGACCTGCGCCTGCTCCAGCCACTCCGAGACGGCGTGATCGCGTGCCTCGGTGGCGCCGGGCTCCGGCAGCGTCAGCAGCAACAGGGTCAGGGGGCGCTGGCGTTGACGCGCGAGCACGAGCGCCGTCGTCAGCGCCTTGCGGCTCGTCTCGAAGTCGTCGATGACCACCAGCACGGGGCCTTCGCGCCGAACCGCGCCGAGGTCCCACAGGAGCACCGATCCCGGTGCTTCCCGGGCCAATGCCCGCGCCGTGGAGCCGAGCGTGCGCCCCGGCGTTCCGGACCAGCCGACCTTCCCTAGCACCACGAGGTCGTTGGGGCCGGTCAGGCCAAGGATCTCCTGCACCACGCTGCCCCGGCGCACACTGAAGGAGTAGGCGACGCGGTGCCCATCGACCGCTGCTTCCAGCGCCTGTCGAACCCGCCGGATCTGTCGACGCAGGCGGGCCTCGATCGCTTCGATGGAGGCTTGCCGGCTGGTCCCCGAAACGGCTCCGACCTCCCGGGCGAAATCGAAGCCGGCGCTGCGCAGCAGGCGGATGTCCTCGACGAACACCGCATGCAGTTCCGCCTGTCGGCTGACGGCATGCGCCACCGCGGCCTCGAGGGCGGCGAGGCTCGCCCGAGAGGCGTCCAGCAGTACCAGGATCCGCTCGCGGGGCGGGGGGGCGAGGGCTTCACTCATCGTTCGTGGAGGTCTCGCCGTCGTCCCCCGTTTCGCCGTTCTCTTCCGTTTCCCCGTTGCCCCGGCGGTTTCGCTTGCGGCTGATCTCGGCGAAGGCCGCCAGGCGGTCGGCGACGCGGCGATTGAAGGTGTCCGGGGGGAATCGGCCTTCCGCATCGGCTGCACCGGCAGGGAGTCCGGTGAGCAGGGCGATGGCCTCGTCCAGGCTGCGGATCGCATAGACGCTGAAATGCCCCGCGGCCACGGCCTCCCGGACGTCGCGCCGCAGCATCAGGTGCTCGACATTGCCCGCCGGGAGCAGCACGCCGTGGTGGTTGACCGCGCCGGCCTCGCGGCAGACCTCGAAGAAGCCTTCGATCTTCTCGTTCACGCCGCCCACGGCCTGGATTTCGCCATGCTGATTCATCGATCCGGTCACCGCCAGGGACTGGCGCAGCGGAACCCGGGTGATGGCCGACAGCAAGGCACAGGTTTCGGCCACCGACGCCGAATCGCCCTCGACGCCCCCATAGGATTGCTCGAAGGCGAGGCTTGCCGACAGCGAGAGGTCGCCTTCGCCGGCATAGCGGCTGGCGAGAAAACGCGACAGGATCATCACACTCTTGCTGTGAATCGGGCCGCCGAGCTTCGCCTCGCGCTCGATGTCGATCACCTGCCCCCGGCCGGGTCGGGCGGTCGCGGTGATGCGGCTCGGCCGGCCGAAGCGGTAGGCACCGAGTTGGATCACCGACAGGCCGTTGACCTGTCCGGTCCGCTCGCCCTCGGTCGCGATCAGCACCGTGCCCCGGCGGATCTGCTCCAGATTCTGCCGGCGCAGGCGGTCGGCGCGCGCCAGCTGCTCATCGATGGCCTGCTCCACATGCAGCGCGCCGATGTGCGGCGCCCCGGCCTGCTCGGCCCAGTGTTCGGCCTCCATCAACAGATCCCGCAGCGCGCGGTCGTGGCCGGTAAGTTTTTTCTGATCGTCGGCCAGGCGGCTCGCGTGTTCGATGACCCGGGCGACACCCCCGCGGTCCAGCGGCCGAAGCCGGGTCTGGCGTGCCAGCGTGCCCACCATGCGGGCATAGAGGCCATAGCCGTCGTTGGTGCGATCGATCTCGTCCTCGAAATCCGCCTGGACCTTGAACAGCTCGAGAAAATCCGGATCGTAGTGCGCGAGCAGGTAATACAGGATGCGGTCGCCGAGCAGCACCACCTTCAGATGGACCGGAATGGGCTCGGGCTGCAGGCTGACGGTACTGACCAGGCCGTAGAGGCGCTCGAGCGATTCGATGCAGATCTCGCCGGAGGACAGCACCCGCTTCAGGCTTTCCCAGGCCATCGGCTGCAACAGCACGCGGCGCACGTCGAGCATCAGGTAGCCGCCATTGGCCCGGTGCAGGGCCCCGGAACGGACCATCGAGAAGTCGGTGTACAAGGCGCCTTGGTGCACCTGGTGTTCGATCAGGCCGACCAGGTGCTGGTGGTTCGGAAGATCCTCGTAGATCACCGGCGCCCCGTTCTGGTTCCCATTGTCCACCAGCAGGTTGACGCGACAGCGGTTGAGCAGGCCGTCGGGGGGGCCGCCCCCGCCGCCCCCCTCGCTACCGGACCCGCCTTGCTCAGTGAAGAACCGCGCCTGTTCGACCAGATGTTCACGGATCGCATCGAGTTGGTTGACGATGGCCTTCTGCTGTTCCCACGTGTCCTTCAGTTCGTTGATGGGTCCGCCGAGGGTGAAGGACACCATCTCCTCGTTCAATTCACGGATTTTCTGCTGCAGTTCCTTGCGCAGGCGCGGCACCTGCTGGATCGTCTGCTGTAGGTGCTGCTGCAGTTCCTGCATCTTGTTTTCGATCCGCGTGCGTTCGTGGTCCGACAGTTTCTGGAAATCGTCGGGATCGAGCACGTCGCCATCCCGGGTCGGCGCGAAGGTGAATCCGCTGGGTGCGGTGATCAGCGCGATTTCGTTGCGATTGGCCTCTTCCTGAATCGCGCGGATGCCCTGGTGCTGGCGTCGCGCCATCTCCTCCTGGAGTTCCTGCAGCCGGCTCTGGTATTCCTCGCTCTCGAAGGCGGCCGGAATGCTGCTGCGCAATTCCTCCACCAGCCGGTCCAGATCCTCCTTCAGGCGCCGTCCCTGGCCGGCGGGCAGCCGGGCGGCTCGCGGCTTGTCGGGCGACTCGAAGTTGAACAGCAGGCACCAGTCCGGCGGGGTGGGCTCGCCCTCGGCGCGTCGGTGCAGGAACTGGCGCACCACTTCGTGCTTGCCGGCGGCACTTGGACCGAGCACGAACAGGTTGAAGCCATGGCTCTGGATCGCGGTTCCGAATTCCAGCGCCCGGAGCACCCGATCCTGCCCGTACGGTAGATCCAGTTCTTCCAGGGCCCGTGTGGTGTCAAAATCCAGCTGCTCGGGTGGGCAGCGGTGATAGATCTGGTCCTCGGTCAGTGGCTGGAGTTCCGTCATGCCGATCCTCCTGGTGATGGGATGGATCCGTGATCGTGGGCAAGGCCCCGCTCGGCGCGGCGCGCCGACGGCCTCAATCCCGGACCAGGCCGTGACGCTGGTGCCAGGCCAGCAGCGATTCGTCCGGGTACTCCGGAAAATGGCGCTCCCGCGGACCCTCCGGGACGGGCACCCAGGCGGCCTTGGAATCGAGGAGGATATGCACGCGTTCCGGCGCGGGCTCCAGCGGCGTGTCGATCGCCGAGGCGAAGGGGTGCATCAGTTCGGGCCAATCCGGATCCCAGGCCCACAGGGCGCTGCCGCAGTGCCGGCAGAAGCGGTTTTCGCCGCGGCTGCGGCGCTTGCGTTCAGGGTGATCGAGGAAGGGGCGATAGACGCTGATGTGGGCCTCGCCGTCGATCTTCAGCGTGCGCCGATCCGCGTGCAGGTTGATCGCAAAGCCACCGGCGCCGGCGGTCTTGCGGCAGATGCTGCAATAGCAGTGCATGAACGGAAACGGCGCCCTGGACTCGCAGCGAAAACGCACGGCGCCGCAATGGCAGGATCCCTCGAGTTGCATCGTGGCACCTCCTGTCCGGACCGGGGTTCCGATGGTGTGCGGGCTTGCTCCTCGTGGTCTTCAAAGCCGAAGGGACATGCGCCTTCGGACCTCATTCCATTCTGCCCTGCATCAGGGTATCCGCACAATGCCGCGCCGTGCCGGTACCGCCCCCATGCTGGTGTCGTCCATGTAGGAGGTGAGCCCCCTCGGCGACGCCCTTCGTGGCGCAAGGCAGGGGCTACTCACCACGAAGAAGATGTCGCCTAGTCCCGATTCGCCACCGGTCGAGGTGTCACGTGCACCGCCTCCTCGCAGGCCCGAAGCATCGCCGCCAGGGATTCCGGATCGGCCAGGCGGTGATCGTGCCCCATTGGCCGCAGCGTGTCGGCGGCCAGGCCGCTGCGCTCGACCAGATCCTCGGAGTGGGCGAAGGGAATCACCGCGTCGGCCGGCGCGTGGAGGATCCGGGTGCCGGGCGCAATCGTGGTCGCCGCCCCCCAGTGCCTCCAGGCGGGGCAGAGCAGCACGCAGGGCGTGACGCCCACCGCGATGTTCATCGCCACCGCACCGCCGCGGGACGATCCCACCACCACGTCGGGCGGGTCGGCATCGAAGGCCGACTGGGCGGCGGCCATGGCCTCGTCGAAGACGTCATCATCGAGCGCGGGGTTGATCACCGTATGCCCGTGCGCGGCGAGATAGGCGGGCTTCAGGCTGCCGGGCACGGAATGCCAGCCATGCAGGAACAGGATCTTCATGTCGAATCACGCAGATCGATCATAGCGGGCAGTCCTGTGTTGTTGATCACCGTCTTCGGCATTGGCGCGCCGGGCGATGGATTCGTTCAGCACGTGCAAGTACCACGACAGGTTGTCCGACACTGGGGACAGGGTCACCAAGGGCGTGTCTGGTTAGATCAGACCGGAGCCGAAACGAAATGAGCGTTGATCGAACACACGCAGGATCTCGATATGGCCGTCGTGGATTCGATAGAGAAAGCTGAACGGCGTCCGCGCGACCGGAAACTCACGAAGGTCTGGATCGTCTCTCAGCACAGGGCCGACGAAAGGATTTTCGGCAATCAAGGCCTCCGTCTTCAGCAAGCCGGTACGAGCATGCCCGCGCCCCTCCGGGAAAACCTCAGCGTAGTAGCGCCGAACCCATGGCATGTCCTCCAGGGCCGTTGCGAGGTACACGACCTCGATGAACTATCTGCGCTGCAAGTGAACATCGGGTGTGGGAGGGGAGGTTTCATGCTCTGTATCCCAGGTCCCCATCCAGGTGTGTACGGTCCGTTGCGACACGAACGAGCCCTGGTCTGCGCTGGCAACCGCCTCGCGGATCATCAGGCGTTTCGCCTCTGTGCTCCGCTTCAGGCCCTCGATCGCCTGTTTGGCCAGCCAGGCAGTAGAACGGTCCTGCCGACGAGCCTCTTCCTCAAGCCAGCCCTTGAGTTCAGGGTCAAGACGCATGGTGAACCGGCTGCTGCTGCTCATGAGGACCACCTTTTTCCAAGGAACGACACCGCCTGCCAATGTAGGACATGGTACGACATGGCCGCACTGGGCACCATCAAGGCGCACCCGGATTCCCACCACGATCGCGTCCCGTTCCGTTTCTGCTGACCCTGTAGCGCAACTGCGCTACATTCGGCTGGCAGTCATTCGGGAGGAGGTTCCGTGTCGACGACCACGATGCGCCTGTTGGACGAGCTCAAGGCACGGGTGTTGCGCGCGGCGGAACGCGCAGGCACCACACCGCACGCGTTCATCGTCGAGGCCATTGCCGAAAAAGCGAAGGAAGCCGAGCTGCGCAGCACGTTTCACGACGAGGCGGAACGACGCTGTGCCGAGATCGTCCAGTCCGGCGAAACCATTCCCTGGAGCGAAATGCGGATCTACCTGAACGAGCATGCCGCAGGACGCGACGCCCCGCGACCCAAGGCCAGAAAGCTGGGGCGTTGAGACCCGCGGACAATGGCGCGCATCGAACTCGACCCGGGCGTTGGTGTCGACCTCGGTTGCATTCCGGAACACCTGGCTCGCCACGAGGTGGATGACACGCCGGTGCGGGTGCAACAGATCATCCAGACCATTTCCGTACTCGAGTGGAACCCGCTGATCGGCCGCCCGACTCGAGGCGAGCTTCGGGAACTGGTGATCGGGCGCCGCTCCCGGGGAGATGTCGCACTGTACCGCTACGTGGCTGACCTCGACGTCGTCGAGGAAGTCAAAGGGTGAGTGCAAGGCCGACCTAGTCGATCACCACGAGAAGGGTCTCCATCCAGACCTTCCCGTTCGCGCAGCAGGAGGCGATGAAGTTGGGCTGGAGGAGATCATGCTGGGCCCGCGCGAACCCGTGGCGCCACTGCGCCCGCAGGCGGTTCGGTGATCCGAGCCGGCAGCCGGCGTGGGGCGCTTACCGACCGAGCGGCGGGGGAAACCGGTTCGGTGGTGAAGGGTGCGAGGGTGGGGCGCTGCCGGTCGCGCTGCAGATTCTTGTATCCGGGACGAACCCGAAAAAACAAGGCCCGGTTGCCCGAGCCCATGTCCTGGAATTCATTGGTCGGAGTGAGAGGAATCGAACCTCCGACCCCTGCCTCCCGAAGGCAGTGCTCTACCAGGCTGAGCTACACTCCGAACCGAGCGCCGTATTCTGCACGGAAAGCCCGGGGCTGTCCATGCCCCGGTGCACGATTTCGTATCCGACTCAGTATTCGCGTGCGACGGCGAAGCGGGCCAGCTCGATCAGCGCCTCCCGGTGGGCCGATGGCGGCAGACACGACACTGCGTCGATCGCCTTCAGGGTCTCCTGCTCTGCCTGGGCGCGGGCATAGTTCAGGGCGCCGGTCTGCTCGATGATCGCGAGTACGGCGTCGACCTGCTCGCGGCCGCCGGATTCGATCGCGCCGCGAATCAGCGCCTGGCCCGGCGGTTCGGCCTTCTGCAGCGCGTGGATCAGCGGCAGGGTCGGCTTGCCCTCGGCCAGATCGTCGCCCATGCGTTTGCCGGTGACGTCGCTGGCGGAGGCATAGTCGAGGACGTCGTCGATCAGCTGGAAGGCGGTGCCCAGATGCATCCCGTAGCGCGCCAGCGCCCGTTCCTCGACCTCGGTGCGCTCGCCGAGCACCGCGCCGAGTTGACAGGCGGCCTCGAACAGCTTGGCGGTCTTGGAGCGGATCACCTCCATGTAGCGTTCTTCGCCGACATCGGCGTCGTGGCAGTTCATCAGCTGCATCACCTCGCCCTCGGCGATCACGTTGGTCGCGTGGGCGAGGATCGCCATCACCCGCATCGAGCCGACGTCGACCATCATCTCGAAGGCGCGGGAGTACAGGAAATCCCCGACTAGCACGGCGGCCTCGTTGCCGAACAGGTGATTCGCGGTCTCGTTGCCTCGGCGCAACTCCGAGGCGTCGACGACATCATCGTGCAAGAGCGTCGCGGTGTGAATGAACTCCACCACCGCGGCCAGGGTCTGATGGTGCTCGCCCTGGTAGCCGCAGGCGCGGGCGCACAGCACCGCCAGCAGCGGGCGCAGGCGCTTGCCGCCACTGCCGATGATATATTGGCTGAGCTGGTTGATCAGCACGACCGGCGAGGCCAGGCGTTCGCGGATGCAGGCATCCACCGCCTGCATGTCGTCGGCAGCCAGGGTTCGGATCGTGCTAATGGACATGATGCAGGCCGGGTGCCGAGGAAGTGAGGGCGCTTGCATGCTAGGTAACGGCTCGTCGGGGTGTCAAGCACTTCCCGCCGGGCAACGGCTTACGGTCCTCTGATGGCCCCGTGATCGCCGCGTGGTAACCCGGTGTGATCCAGTGGTGGATTTTCCCCGCGGTGGATCCTGATTGTTGCGGTGTCGTTACCGGATGCAGGGTTTGCCAGGGTAGGGCCAGGGTAGGGCCACGGGAGTGCGGAGCTGCGTTTTTGCAACCGGACCAGGCCGGGTCCTGGCGCCGGGTCCGACCCACGGCGAGAGGGTCAACGCAGGTTAATCATTGACCGGGAGCGGATCGGTTGCTAGAATTCCGCCCCTTTGCGCCAACGGAGTCTGAGGGGATCATGTACGCGATCATCGCAACGGGTGGAAAACAGTATCGGGTGGCCGAAGGCGACTTGATTCGCATCGAGAAGCTCGAGGCCGACGTGGGCTCGGACATCGATTTTGATCAGATTCTCATGGTCGGCGAGGGCGAGGACGTGCGCGTCGGCGCACCGCTGGTCGAGGGCGGCAAGGTCACGGCCACCGTGGATCACCACGGTCGCGGCGACAAGATCCACATCATCAAATTCCGTCGCCGGAAGCACCATCGCAAGCAGATGGGGCATCGGCAGTACTACACGGCCGTGCGCATCAACGCGATCGCCGGGTAAGGAGAGAGAACCATGGCACACAAGAAAGCAGGCGGCAGTACCCGCAACGGGCGCGACTCCGAGAGCAAACGCCTCGGCGTCAAGCGCTTCGGCGGCCAGAAGGTCCCGTCCGGCAGCATCCTCGTGCGGCAGCGGGGCACGCAGTACCATCCGGGCGAGAATGTCGGCCTGGGCCGGGATCACACCTTGTTCGCCAAGATCGATGGCGAGGTGGTTTTCAAGATCCGGGGACCCAACAACCGACGCTACGTGAGCGTACAGCCCCTGGCCTGAGCCATGGCCCGTACCGCTCCCGCAAAGCCCCGATCTTCGGGGCTTTTTTGGTTCCGGCCCCGTTTCGGCCAGGTCCGTCCCGATGAGCCTTGGCTCGGTGAGTCTGGTACCGATCGGGCCGGTTCCGGTTCCGGAATCGGCCCGGTGTGCAAGAGATAACGACATGAAGTTCATCGATGAAGCGGCGATCACGGTCAAGGCGGGGGACGGCGGCAATGGCTGCGTCAGCTTCCGGCGCGAGAAGTACATTCCCTTCGGCGGCCCGGACGGCGGCGACGGCGGCGATGGCGGCAGCGTGTGGCTGATCGGCACCGACGGCCTGAACACGCTCGCGGACTTCCGGTTCCGGCGCCGCTTCGAGGCCGAGCGCGGCGAGAACGGCCACGGCCGCAATCGCACCGGCCGTTCCGGGGCCGACCTCGAGGTGCCAGTGCCGGTCGGTACGCAGGTCTTCGATGCCGACACCGGCGAGATGATCGGCGATGTCACGCGCGCCGGTCAGCGCCTGTTGGTGGCCCAGGGCGGATTCCACGGGTTGGGCAATGCCCGCTACAAGAGCTCCACCAATCGCGCGCCGCGCCAGAGCAAGCCCGGCAGCCCCGGGGATCTGCGCACCCTGAAGCTGGAGCTGAAAGTGCTGGCCGATGTGGGGTTGCTCGGGCTGCCCAACGCCGGCAAGTCCACCCTGCTCGATCAGGCCTCCGCGGCCCGACCGAAGATCGCCGATTACCCCTTCACCACTTTGCATCCGCAACTCGGGGTGGTGCGCGTCGGGCCGCTGCAGAGCTTTGTGATGGCGGACATTCCCGGGCTGATCGAGGGCGCGGCCGAAGGCGCGGGTCTGGGTATTCGCTTTCTGAAGCACCTGGCGCGCACCCGCCTGCTGCTGCACCTGATCGACGTGGCGCCGCCCGAGCCGGATCTCGACCCGCTGGACGCGGTGGATACGGTGGTGGCGGAGCTCGAGCACTACAGTGCGGAACTGATGCAACTGCCACGCTGGTTGGTCCTGAACAAGACCGACCTGCTCGATGCCGAGGCCCTGGCGGCCCTGCGCGAGCGCGCTCGGGAACGGATCGAGCCGGATCAGCGGGTGTTCTGCATCTCGGCCGCCACCGGAGCCGGTGTCGGCGAACTCATGCAGGCCATCATGCGCGATATCGAGGAACGCGCGGAAACGCAGGCCGGTAGGTCGAACGGGTCGCCGGGCGGGTCCTCGGGCGGTGCGGTGGAATGAGCATGGCACGCAGCGGGGCGCAAACGGGCCTTCCGCGCAGCGGGTTTCCCAAGGCGCACCGGGTGGTGATCAAGATCGGCAGCGCGCTGATCACCGCCGACGGCGCCGGACTCGACGGGCCGGCATTGACCGGCTGGGCGCGCGAGATTGCCGGGCTGCGCCAGCAGGGCCACGAGGTGGTGCTGGTATCCAGCGGCGCGGTGGCCGAGGGCATGCACCGGCTCGGCCTGATCGAGCGTCCGCGGGCGCTGCACGTGCTGCAGGCTGCCGCGGCGGTGGGCCAGATGGGTCTGATCCAGGCCTACGAGCGGGAGTTTGCCAGCCACGGCCTGCATGCCGCGCAGGTGCTGCTGACCCACGACGATCTCGCCGACCGGGCCCGCTACCTGAATGCGCGCAGCACCATGCAGGCCCTGCTCGGGCTCGGCACCATTCCGGTGGTGAACGAGAACGACACGGTGGCGAACGACGAGATCCGCCTGGGCGACAACGACACTCTCGGTGCCCTGGTCGCGAATCTGGTCGTCGCCGACCTGCTGCTGATCCTGACCGATCAGCAAGGCCTGTTCGATCGTGATCCCCGGGAACATCCGGAGGCCGTACTCATCGCCGAGGGCAAGGCCTCCGATCCGTCGCTGCGGGATCATGTATCGGCCCGCTTCGGCCGGCTGGGCCGTGGCGGCATGGCCACCAAATTGCTGGCGGCCGAGCGCGCGGCGCGTTCCGGCACCCATACCGTGATCGCCTTCGGGCGCGAGCCTGAAGTCATTGCGCGGGTGGTCCGGGGAGAGAATGTGGGCACCTGGTTGAAGCCCGACCGCGAACCGATGGCCGCCCGCAAGCGCTGGATCGCCGATCATCTGCATTCCCGCGGCGAGTTGGTGCTGGATGCCGGTGCCGCCCGGGTGGTGCAGGAATCCGGGCGCAGCCTGCTCGCGGTCGGCGTGGTCGATGTGCGGGGCGGCTTTCATCGCGGCGAGGTGGTCACCTGCATCGACCCCGAGGGTCGCGGCATCGCGCGCGGGCTGTGCAACTACAGCGCGGAGGAGGTCCGTCGCATTCGCGGCCTGAAGGCCGAGGCGATCGAAACCGTACTCGGCTACGTTGCCGAACCCGAACTCATCCACCGCGACAATCTGATCCTGCTCTGATCCGTCGAGCCCCCGTCGCCGTTGGCAGGGGGTGTCGGTTTGCGTAGGGTGGGCCAAGCCCAGCGGGCCCACCATGGCCCTGGCCCCGGTGCCCAAGCCGTGCGGGGTGTGCCCGGTCCGGACCCGCTCAAGTCGTCCCTGAGCGCTCGTAGATGGCCATCCATGGCCATCTACGGTCCGGACCGGGCACACCCCACACGGCTCTG
>Ga0207421_10004719_pt1 | contig 15563 bp, 17 predicted proteins | sample SodLakKL_010_SED_4_FD_187542 | JGI IMG/M metagenome (GOLD analysis project Ga0207421, IMG submission 187542) | Alkaline sediment microbial communities from Lake Tanatar, Kulunda Steppe, Russia - 8KL_010_SED (SPAdes) (version 2) | ecosystem: Environmental > Aquatic > Non-marine Saline and...
GAAGCCCGCTTTTTAACTGTTGACGAGGTTCGGGAAAAAATAATCCGGGTTTCCGTTACTCCAGAAGCTGCGGGAACTGTTGAAACAGAACCCTACGATGCCCATGCCAGCAAGATCGTCCTGAATGCTGTTCCGGAAAATTCTTTTGAATTTACAGGTTGGATAATTGATGGTGAGCTGATCGAGACCAAAATGGTTTATGTTGCCGATATCCATAAAGAAAAAGAGATTATCGCCAGATTTGAAGAAATTGAAGAATGAAATTTGTTTCCCGGCTATCCTGGTTATAATTCTTATCTGTTTTTGACCCTGCCTGCGCAGGGTTTTTGTTTTTTGCATGAAAATTAACCCGAAGGAATTTTCCGGCTTGAGAAGAATTAAACCTATTTGATTTATTTAAACGAAAATCAAAATAACCTAAAATAATTAAATGAAGTCATCAAAATTTAGAATAAAAAATAAAAAATATTAAATAAAAAATGGTTTTTTGTTTTTTTGAAGAATAATAAAACAAAACAAAAAAATCCAGGGTATTGAATCCTTCCCCGAGGCCTGGGTTCGGAACCCAGAGGGAAAGGGGAAATTTCCCTGACCATTGATTTCTTTAAAAACCGGCTCCGGGACCGGGAGGAATATGGTAGAATACCAATTTGAGAACCTGCCGCTTTACGCCCGGACGGGAGGCGAACCGGTGATAACCAATCGCGTTGCCTATAAGGAACAAAAAGAGACCATGCTTATATGGTATTACCACGTTTAGGAGGGAGAATTTTGCAACCGCTGGAATATGCAGGAACTGGGCTTGAACTCGATCAAAAAATAATCCTTGACGCGGCTGTGGGTGCTGGAAAAGCCACCGCTTTTTGGGCCGAAAAATTATCTGAAATTCGTGCTTCTTCCCGGATAATCGGTGTAGATATTGACCTTCCCCGGGAGTGGAGAAGGAGAATTGGGGAACGATTGGGAGAAAATATCAAATACGTTGAACTGGTGGAAGGTGATATTTTCAACCTGGATTTCCTGGCAGATGAATCGATAGATATTGTTAACTGTGCTGACACAATTATTTTCCTCAATGATAGACCCCTGCGGCTTTTGCAGGCCTTTCAGGAATTCAAAAGGGTCCTGGTTTCAGGGGGTCATTTAATAATAACCTCAGAATATTCGAATAAGGACCTGGATCCTGATGAAGGACAGTGGCGGCGCTGGCATTTGAGTAAAGGAATATTTGAATTAATGGGCAAAACCTGGTCGGTTGAACCTGAACCCGGGGAGGTTAGGAAAGCTTTAGAAATCCTTGGTTTTGAAATAACCGGGGAGCGGGATTTCCCCCCGGTTAAAATAGATAATTACCTGGAAATAATGGATGATTGGCAAAATACCATGCAGGAGGAAATAAAAAATATCCCCTGGGAAGAAAGGCTTCGAAAAACTATTGCAGCAGAAGTAAATAAAGTTTATAAGCGGGTAGCCGAAGATGGTTATCTCCTGGGGCCCGCAAAATACGTTATTAAGGCCAGAAAAGAACTGGCGGGAGGGAGTTGAATGCTTTGGGAAACTGGATTGAAGTAGCTCTCGAAACAAATGGACGGGGATTTTTGGGTCATATTGTTAATTTACCCGGTGCTTTTGTTCGGGGGAGGACCAAATATGAAGCTCTAAAAAAAGTTCCCGTTGAAGCAGAGCGGTACCTTAAATGGGCTGATAAATTCCCTGATAACCAGAAAATTATTGACCATTTCGGAACCTCCAGCGCTTTTAAGGACCAGGGTCTTGACATTGTCCAGGTTCACCGAACCCAGCTTGCAGTAGAAGAAGCAGATTCTGATATTCTGCTGGATGCTGACCGGGAGGTTTTAAGCCGGGAACAGTTTTTCCTGTTTCGAGATCTGATAACCCAATCCGGGGACGATGTTTATACACTTTCCCTGGAAACACCCGACCAAGATTGGTGTGATCCCAGAAAAGAGGGAAAAACCTTTTACGGAAAAGTCCCTTCCAGCGTTAAAGAAACCCTGAACCACATAGACGGGGTCCAGACTTTTTACCTTTCCCGAATAGGAATTGAATTTGAGTCCAGGGGCACCTTTTTAGAACGAAGAGACCACTGTATGGAAAAGCTTGCCGAGAGATTTGAGAAAAAAAGCGACGGGATGGTTTACCCGGTTGACGGGGAGGACTGGACCCTGAAGAAAGTATTGCGGCGCTTTTTGTGGCACGACCGGATCCACGCCCGGGCGATGGCCCGGATCCTGATTTCCCAGCAGGAAAAGGGTTTAATAATTAGTTTTGCAGATCCCTTTAATTTCGTTTAGGAGGAACCCATGAAAAAAATCAGTTACCGGCCCGCCCGGAAAGAAGATTTAACCGCAACCGCAGAAATATATATCCGGTGTTTGCGCCAAGACTATTCTTTCAAACCCCAGGATTACCTGGAGCAACTCAATCCGGATAAAGAAATGGTAGAGTGTTTTTCCTGGAAGGAAGTTGACCCTGAAAACAACCTGATTTTTGTTGCTAGCGCTGGGGAAAAAATAGTTGGTTATGTTTCAACGGGGATCAATGAAGAAGAACCAAAAGAGTACAGGGGGGAACTTACCGGCCTTTTTGTTGATCCCGATTATCGAGGTCTGGGTCTGGGACTTGGCCTGATGCAGGTAGCTGCAAAAGCATTTTTGAACCTTAACCTGGAAAAATTCGTGGTTTACAATTACCATAGAAGTGCTGCCAACAAGTTTTACCGGGGTCTCGGGGGTATAGTTTTAAGAAATGAAATGCAAAACCCGGGAGGCTTGCCCCTGCTAACGGATATTTTCGGATTTGAGAGCAAAGACCTTTTGCAAATCCTTGACGAGAAAATTTCCGGTGAAGAAAAATTGTAAACCGGTAAATGGAGGTTTTTATTTTGGATGAACTTTTGCGGGTAGAAAATATTTTTAAAACCTACCCCAAGAAAAAAGAGAAGGTAAAGGCCCTGGAAAATGTTAACTTCCAGGTAAAAAAGGGAGAACTGGTGGGTTTACTCGGCCCCAATGGGGCAGGCAAGACCACCATGGTAAAGATTATCTGCGGCCTGGTTGCTCCTGATAGTGGGAAGGTGGAAGTTGCCGGTTACAATCCCTGGCGGGAAAGGTCAAGGGCTCTCAGGAATCTAAGCGCTGTCCTGGAAGGCAATCGCAATATTTACTGGCCTCTAACTGTCAGGGAAAACCTGAATTTTTTCGCAGCACTCAAGGGAGAAAAACCTTCCCGGGTCCGGGGGCGAATAGATGATTTAATAACTGCCCTCAACCTGGAAGACAAAGTTAATGTTACCGCACGCAGTCTTTCCCGAGGGATGCAGCAGAAACTGGCCCTGGCTGTTGCTCTGGTGGTAGATGTTCCTGTTTTAATCCTGGATGAGCCAACCCTGGGCCTTGATGTGGAATCTGCCCTGGAGATCAGGGAGATGCTTAAAAACGTGGTCCGGGAGGAAAATAAAACCGTTCTGCTAACCACCCATGACATGCGACTGGTGCGGGCAGTTTGCCCCCGGGTAATAATCATTAACGAGGGGAAAATCGTTACCGATGACCGGGTGGATAACCTGCTCAGGTTGTTTGAAATTAAGTCTTACCGCTTACACCTGGGTAGTGAACTTACACCCCAACAGGTTATTGAGGTTCAGGAAGTTGAAAATACAGTCATTTCCAACGGATCTGGTAGCGGGATTTTTATTGATATTAACCTGGAAAACATGGAAAACCTTTACCGGGTTCTGGATATTCTCCGTAAGAACAATGCACCAATAGAATCCATTGAACGCAAGGAAATAGACCTGGAAGAAGTATTTTTGGAAATTGTCGGGAGGAGGGGGCTAAATGGGAAACCTGTTTCTTCTGAGCGCTCAGTTTAAACGGGAGTTTATTTACCTTAAAAGGTATTTCTTCAATTTTATCGGGGGTTTTATTACCCTTTATGTGGTATTTTTACTGGTCTTTCTCGGTTACCGGGGTATTGCGGGTGGAACGGAAATGTACGGTTCAGGCCTGGGTAATTTAATTGTAGGGTATGTGCTCTGGGTTTTTGCCATGATGATCTATCAGGATATCTCTTACAATCTCTTCAATGAAGCCCGGGAGGGAATCCTCGAGCAGCTCTACATGTCTCCCTTTGGTTACACCCGGGTAACAACCTTTCGCCTTTTAGCAGCCCTTTTTATTCACTTCGGGATGGCTCTGGTAATCCTGATAGCGATGATGCTTTCCACGGGCCGGTTTTTAAACCTGGACCTTATTTCCCTTTTCCCTCTTGTTGTTCTTCTTTTAATCCCTATTGCCGGTCTCGGTTTTATTCTGGGCGGATTGCAGTTAATTTACAAGAGGATTCAGTCTATCCTGCAGGTAGTGCAGTTTCTCCTGGTTGGGGTGGTTGCAGCTCCCTTATCCCTGGGGTGGACCCAGCTATTACCGGGGTCAGTTGCTTCCCACCTGGTGCGGGAAGTAATGGTAGGCGAGGTTTTTATAACCAACCTTCCCCTGAACAAGATTTTTCTGGCTATAGGAATTGCTGGCTTATACGCTTTTTTAGGCCTTTTTATATTCAGGTTATGTGAAAGAAAGGCCATGCAAACCGGAAGGCTCGGACAGTTTTAACTGGAGGTTTTCCAATGACAAAATACCCGATTTTTCATACCCAAGGAAATCACCAGGAAATTGGTTTTAACCTGGGTAAAAAACTGGGCAAGCGGCTGGAAGAAAACATAAATTACTACATAAAAAAGCTGGATCAAATTGGGGGGATTGATTACTCCCTATTGCAACAACAAGCCCTGCCCTGGCTGAGAAGCCTTCCCCCCGAATACCAGGTTGAACTGGAAAACCTGGCCCTGGGAGCAGATTGCTCACTTCAATTAGTGGCAAAATGGCTTTATTCCGACCTGTGTTTGGAAGGAGGCTGCACTTCTTTTATCCAGGAAACTTCTTCTGGAATCTGGGTGGGCAGAAACAATGATTACCTGATCCCGGGCATCTGGGGCTATATTACAATTATCGAGCCAGAGAACAAAATTCCCCTAATGCTTTTAGGGTTGGAAGGGGGCACCTTTTCCGGTACAGGTTATAATAAGGAAAGACTCTGGCTTCATTACAACTGGCTCCCCGGCAATTTTCCCGGTGGAATTCCACCATTTGTTTTGCACCGGATGGCCCTGGAAACCTGTTCTTCAGTTAATGAAGTTGAGTATCTGATAAAAGAATACCCTCAAGACAGCGGCATGAATCTGTTTGTTGTGGATGGCAGTAGGGGGGATTATGCAGTTTTCGAATGCTCGGGGAAAAAATATGAAAAAAGAAAGCCAGAAGGTGAGAAGATTGTGGGGGCCAATCACTTCCATTTTCCGGGACTGGCTCCATCCGATATTTCCGATAATCAGGGTTCCCGGAAAAGAGAGGAAATGGTTTGTAAGTTGCTTACCAGCCTGAATGACCCACAAATTCCAGATGATTATATTTCCATCCTGGGCGATCCAACAGTAGAAGTCAGGGGAGAAGATGCCGGAACCGTTTATTCCTGCGTGGTCTGTCCGGGGGAGGAATTAATTTATTATTCTGCCAACCCTTATCCTGCAGCAAGTCAGGGCAGTTGGGAACAAATTAAATGGGATTGGTAAGCAAGAAAGTAGCGGGGAGGCCCGCTCTTTTCTTTTTCGGGAAGGGCGATTTGGCAGAACAGCAAAAAAGGTGTATAATATAAATACCCCCTAAGGGTATAAGTAAAGACTGATTGGAACTCAACCAGTGGAAGGAGGGCCCAAAATGCACTGGTGGCCACATTTTACAGGTTCAGGAGGTTGGGTTATGGTTTTTTTCTGGCTTTTGATAGTTGTTGGAATTGTTTGGGTAATAGCTTATTTTCTCCGTGATCAAAATTGGCGCGGAGAAAAAAAAGAAGATCCCTATGAAATTGCCCGGCTCAGGTACTCCAGAGGAGAAATTAAAAAAGAAGAACTTGAAGAAATAATTAAAAACCTGAATGAGCAGAGGAAAAATTAACGAACCTACTAATGGTGAAATCTACCTGGATTAAACCAAATAGGCCAACTAAAATCACCCGGAAAAGGGTGATTTTATTTAGAAAAGGTTTTTCAGGTAAATGATAGAATTTTAATAAATAAATACTCAAGGCTGTTTAAATAGGAACATTTCGGAAGAAGTATTGGCTTCTCGAAAAACCAGATTCCAAATTCAGGAGGGTGACCAGATGGGAAAAGAACTGAAAAAAAGGTTTGAGTTTTTTCTCCGGGAGAAAGAAGCAGGTTTTTCTGGTTGGGATTTTTCCTACCTGACCCAGACCCGGCGTAAACAGGAATTCCCCCTGACCTGGAATTACTATAACGAAGTCCGCCGTTATTCCGGGGAGGCAAAATCCCTTCTGGATATAGCCACCGGAGGGGGAGAGTTTCTGGCCCGCCTTGAACCACGTCCCCAAAAAACAGAAGCAACTGAAGGTTACCCGCCCAATATAGAGATAGCCCAAAAAATACTTGAACCCCTGCAAATCAGGGTTCACCCCACCGAAGATGAATTTACCCTCCCGGTAAAAAACGAGTCCTTCGAATTAATTATTAACCGGCACGGTTCCTTTGATACAGGGGAATTGAAAAGGGTTTTAACTCCCGGCGGCCATTTTATTACCCAGCAGGTGGGAGGGCTGAATGACCTGGAACTAAATCTTTTGCTGCAGGCTCCGGAAAATGAATTCTCCGGTTGGAACCTGCAGGCGGCTATTGATCAGCTGAATACTACTGGCCTCAAGGTGATAAAAAGTAATGAAGATATTACCAAGACCCGTTTTTATGATCTCGGGGCCGTAATCTATTACCTGCAGGCTGTGCCCTGGCAGGTGCCTGATTTCACCGTTGAAAAATACGAGGAAGAACTTTTTACCCTACATGAATTCCTGGAAACCCAGGGTTTCATGGATCTAACCTGTCACAGGTTTTTCCTGATAGCTAAAAAAGATTAAAAAAAAGCGCTCTCCTTAATCGGAGAGCACTTTCATTTTCAGGTCCTGATTTTCTGCAGGAAAAATTTGTAGACTAAAACATTGAGGATTAAAACATAACCCAGACCAATTATAAAGTATCCGGGAAAAGAAAGGGGTAGAGCTTCGGTGCCCCTGATTATTACACTGATTGCCTTGACCGGCCAGAAAGCAGGAACAAAAGCAAAAAAGAATTCCTTGGCATCGGTAAAGAAAAGGGCAATAATCGGGAAAACTATTAAGGTCCCGATACCCTTCATTACAGCAAAACCCTCAATCTTATTACGAGACAGGGCGTTAATCAAAAAGGCATTGATTGGCGTTCCCAGGCTGGCCAAAAAGGAAACAAGGAAAATTTTACTCCAGCTTAGGCCCCCGATATCAACAAACCAGAGCACAAAAATTGCAGCGATAAAAGAAAGAACAAGGGTTATCGCCACCTTGAAGGAAAAGAACTGATGCAAACTTAAAGGTGTAACCCTGATTGAAGGCATCACGTTGTCATCCCGGTCATCGAGGAGCGAAAAGCCCAGGAGAGCGCCGTAGATCTGGGGAATAAACATGGCCAGGAAGGCGAGAATAAAATCTGCAAAAGCTTCCAGGAAAAATCCGCTCATATCAGCAATTCTGGGCAGGAGATACCTGCCAAAAAGACCGAAAATAATGGGGTAGATAAGCATAAACCTGGTCATCGGGTCCCGGGCCCAGTTTTTCAATTCACTGATCAAAAATATTTTATACATATCCTATCAAGCCCCGCTTTCTCTTGCTGCGAAATCGGAAAAATTCTTTACAACAAAAACGTAGAGAATTCCCCCCAGCACCAGTAAATAGCCGGCGGAGAAAAAGATCTCCCAGGTTTCTCCCATTCCAGCAGTTCCAATCAGAAGAAGTTGTGCGGCTTTTGTGGGGAGCAGGTACAGGAGATTTTTAATTATTTCACTTTCAATCAGGCCCAGTAGATCAAGAACCACGGGTAAAGCTAAGGCCAGGAAATAGACGAACATGCTCATCAATAGGTGGGTAAAGGTTTTGGAGCGGAAGGAAAGCAGGAAGCCAACCAGGGAGTGAAACCCTGAAATCAGGATTACTGCTCCCACCAGACCCAAAAAACTCAGGTCCAGTTCCCGGAAAAAACGGGCGTAGCCGTAGATAATGAAAAGGGTTAAAAGGTTGGAAGAAATCCCTGCCGAGATTTTTGCCCAGATATATTCAGAACGGTTTATTGGAGAGATAAAGAGGGTTTTAAGGGCTCCTTCTTCTCGCTCGAAAAACATTGTAGCTCCGATTAAGAGAATAGCCATTGAAGTGGCATCGATGAAAACCACCAGGGGAAAGATGGTAGTAAGATCCTGGATTTCGGAAAAATAAATTACTCCGATCCAGAGCGCTGCTACAAAAAGGCTGGCACTGAGGATATTATATTTTTTCAAACGCTGCAGTTCACCCAGGTAGAGAATGGCGTAATTATTCATCGGTCTCAACCCCTGTTATTTTAATGAAGATATCATCCAGGGAAGTTTCGCTACTGTGGATGGTTATAACAGTTTTATTTTGCACGATGTCGAGGAATTCAGGGTCTTTACCGAAGGTATCCAGGTCAAAAGAAGCCGTGAGTATGGTATCGTTCTCTGCATATTCAACTTCCAGGGTCCGGGCTCCGTATTTTAATTTAAGATTTTTGGGAGTATCAATTTCCGCTATTGCTCCATTGGCAAGGAAAGCAACCCGGTCGCAGAGTTCCTCAACATCGTTCATTAGATGTGTTGTTAGCAGGACTGTGCCGCCTTTTTCCCGAAACTCTTTAATAATATCTTTAATAATTCTGGAGTTTTTGGGATCTAACCCCATGGTTGGTTCATCAAGAAAAAGGATCTTGGGATTATTAAGGAGAGCCCGGACGAAGTTAAGCCGAACCTTCATTCCCTTGGAAAACTCAGCCACCTTTTTATTCCTGTCGTTAATAAGCCCCACCCGTTCCAAAAGATAATCGGTGTCGGCGTTTTCCCGGTAGAGTTTTTTGAAAAAAGCGAGGTTTTCCTGGGCTGTTAACTTGGAGAAATGGACCGGCATTTCAAAACCAACGCCAATTTCCTGGTAAAATTCCCTTCCATAGGTCCGCAGGTCCTGATTGCGGAAGAGGATTTCTCCTTTGAATTTGGGCAAAAGCTTGGTCATTACTTTCTGGGTTGTGCTTTTTCCCACTCCGCTGGGCCCTAAAAGCCCGAAAATCTCTCCATCCTGGATTGAAAAAGAAAGTTGGCGCAGGGTATCCGCATTGTTTTTCGGATAACGAAAAGAAAGATCTTTAACCTGGAACATAAGCAGGCCTCCTCTGGTATTAAAATCCGGGCTGTTTGATTAAAAAGGTAAAAATTATGAAATATTATGCTAATAGATTTTAAATTCTACACAAAATAAAAAACCCCTTCTCAGGGGAAAGGAAGGTGTAAATTTTGGGTTTAAAGGAAAAAATTAAAAGGATCCAGGGATACCCCCTGCACTTTTGTTACGGCGAACTATTAGAAGAAATGGGTTTTTACGACCTTGATGATGGTATTTTTCTGCTGGGTAAGATCGGCAGCGAAGTTGAATTATGGTGGGGTGCCTGGGATCTGGAGGGTTTGATGACGGGGTTGAACCACGTCCGCAAAGAACACAATACCTCTTTTATTTTCCGCTTTCCCGGCAAACTGCAGGAGGTTCTGGAGGCCAGCCAGAACATTGCCCTGCGCGGATACAGGCTGGAAAATATTCACGTGGGTTACCGGAGAGATTTTGAAGATCTCCCCGGTGAGGATAGTGAAAAAGAAATCCGCCCTTTTCAGGCGGAAGATAAAGAGAATCTGATTGAACTGGACCGGGAAATCTTTCCCGCGATGAATATCGAACCTGCTGAATTACTTTCCTGGCTGGACAGCGGAGAAGCCATTATTCTTGTTGCTCCAGGCGAGGATAGTATAAGGGGTTTTGTAGTCTTGGAAATCTATGGGGGTAGTAAACAGTACTGTTTTGTCAGATCTCTTGCGGTCGCCCCTCAAGAGCGGGGTAAGGGACTGGGTAAGAAACTTTTTCTCGCAGGTTTAAACCAGGCTAAAAAACGAGAAGCAAAAAAGTGCATGCTCTGGGTGGATTATGATAACAAACCGGCGAGAAATATGTATGAAAAACTTGGTTTTCAGCTGGATGAAAAAGAAACAGAAGCCGTTTTCCGGGTTTAGCGGCTCAGGTTTTTCAGGACAAAGTTAGTTAATTCGCCAACCTTGTAATTTTCTACGAGTTCTCCCTGGGCATCCCGGGGGAAAACAATACTTTTAATTAAAAGGTCGTCGGGGTTAACTTCATCCTTTGCCTCGGAAAATATTCTGTCCTGAACTACTTCAACACCCTTATCACCAGTGGCGGGGAGCAGGAGAACTATCTGGTTTTCCAGGTAAAAAGCAGAATCAATCCTGCGCAAAATTTCCCAGGCCACCTGGTGGAGGATAGAAAGGTCGCGGTCCCTGCCCCGGAAGGAAATCAAAGAAACTGGCGAGTCGGATCGGAGGGACCTCTGGATTTCCTCGTGCAGTCTATTGGTTAAATCCTTTGCTCCAAGCATTTTCTTGCGGGGAGGAGTTGCTGCCTTGGATCGATCTATGGGAGCTTTTAAACCCTGGGTGACCCGGTGGAGGAATTCTTTTTCGGCAACTGGTTTTACTAAAAAATCCGAGGCTCCCATTTCCAAAATTTCCAGGGTTTTTTCCCTGGTCTGACCTGTACTTAAAACAATAACTGGGAGTTCAGAGAAACGACCTTTTATTTCCTTGAGGATTTCCTTTCCGTCATAATCGCTTAAGAACATATCCAAAACAACCAGGTGCATATCCTCAAGTCCCATTTCCGAATCAAATGAGTCCTTGATAATCTGGCGACCTTCCGTTGCTTCAAAAACCCGGTAGCCATTTTTTTCAAGGACATTTTTTAACTGAAACCTGGTAACCCCAGTATCCGCAACCAGCAAAATCCGCTTGGCCATGTTTCAACCTCCAGTTTGTTGCGGGAAAACCCCTTAATTTGAAGATATTATACCTTATTTTGTAAAAATTAGCAAAATGAAATTTTTACAAAACCAGGTTCAATCCTTTTTTGTGGATAATGGGATGGTAACCAAATTTTCCCGAGAACCGTCTTTCGGGCTTTCAGTGTAGAGTTCAAGACTAAAATTTTCCCCTGGTTCAACCAACTCTTCCAGGCTAAAATCAATTTCAAAGTAGTACCAATCACCCATCCCGGCCGTCGTAAAGCCGTCTTTAATAATTTCCCCTTGAGAGTCGATGATACGATAGAGGATGTTACCTTCAAAGGTGCTGGCCATTCCTTCTACCGTAAAGGATTTGCAAACTTCCTCTCCCGGAGCCGGGTTAAAAACTTTGATCCAGTCAGAGGAAGCAACAACAGGGAGGAGCCTGTCAATTCCTCTCAGTTCCATAACATGCTCTTTTTCACCCAGGGCTGTAAACTGGAAGGGGATGTCGGTAGCTTTAATTCGAACCAGGTCGTAGGGGTAGGTAAAAGCCTGGGTTACCATCTGGTCAGCTGCGGGTGCCTGAAACTTTACAAAGACTTCAATGGAGTCTTTTCTTTTTTGGAGTTCTTGGATTTCTACCCGGTAGCCTCCGGTTGGTTTTTCGCCGTAGGTAACCAGGATATAGGTATAGCCTGCAAAATTTTTGGTCTGGGCAATTTCCTGCTTGCGAGAGTTATCTACCCAGGACTTAATTTGCTCGGGAAGATCCTGGTAATCCATCCTGGTAAAATCCAGGAGTTCTTTCCCCCGAGCTTCTTCTCCGGAAAGGTTGAATAACAAAAAACCGCTCAGCAAAAAGCATCCCAGGAATAGGAAGTTTCTTTTCTTGGTCAATTTCCTGCCCCCCTCAAAATTTTTTCATTACTATTATATAAGGAAGAAGAAGAAAAAGCCACCACCTCTAAGCAAAAAGAGGAAAAAGGGGAGAAATGGTTAAAACTATAACAGGAACAAAAGAAAGGGGCTTACTTAAAAATGGCTTTTTTGACGCTGCTGCAAAAAAGCCGCCTGTCCGGGCGGCGGTTTAATATTTACAGGGATTGGCTGGAACAGTGTTTCCCCGATTAATTCTTATAGAAGGCCTCCCGGGCGGGGGGAAAACCAGGACCGCTCGAATAGCATCGGAAAAGCTCGGGGAAATGGGTTTTCCTACCCGGACCTATTTTGAGGGAAATCCAGAACACCCCGCGGATTACGAAGGAGTTGCTGCATATACCACTCCTGATTTTGCCCGTCTTTTACGGGAAAACCAGGCAATGGAAGATATTATCTGGGATAAAGCTGAAAGCACAAATGGCTACCATCTGATTTTTTATGCCCGCTGGAAACGGGAGGATCCCGAAAGTTTTCCCAAAGAATTATTACCTGACTTTCGAAGGAGAGATGTTTACGAGCTTTCCTTCTCCCAAAACCGGGAACTGGTTTGCTCCCGGTGGGAAGAATTTTCCAAAAAAGCGGCAAAAGACAAAACCATTTATATTTTTGAATGCTGTTTTATCCAGAACCCGGTTACTATTGGCCAAGTTAAATATAACCTGGGACGAGAGGAAGTAATTGACTATGTTTTTGATCTGTCCTGGACCGTTGATTCGTTAAATCCCCTTTTAATTTATCTCGATCAAAAAGATGTATCCCAAAGCTTCAAAAAAGCCCTGAAAGAAAGGCCCCCCGCCTGGGGGAAGAGCTTCATCAACTACTATACAAACCAGGGTTACGGTAAAGAACGGGGCCTAAAAGACCTGGAAGGGACAATAGAGGTATTAAAAGCAAGACAGAGGCTGGAAAGGGAAATCTACGACCGCCTGCCCATCCACAAATTCAAAATCAACAATTCCGACTTTGAACCCGACCGGCTGGAGAAAGCCGTAGGCAGCATTTTAAACCTATTCTTTGTTGAAGGTATCTGAGGAGGATTTCCATGGACCGGGAAAAAATCAAAACAATCCAGAACCTAATACCCAAAATAATTGAAAAGATTTACCCGATTGACCGGGCCTCCCTGCGGGAAATAGGGGGTTATCAAAACCGGGTATTTGAGTTTACCCATAACAACAAACAATTTATTCTCCGGGTAACTCCCGCAGAACATCGAACTCGCCAGCAGATTGAAGCAGAATTAGAAATGATCCATAAACTTAAAGAAGAGGGTATACCTGTTGCTAACTCGGTAACCCTGCCCGGAGCAGCACCTGTAGAAAAAGTTGAATTAGAAGGCAATACGTATTTTCTCTGTGTTTTTGAGAAGGCTCCCGGGAAAACCTGGATAGAAGAACCGCAAAACGAAAACACCTTCCTGGAAGCAGGAAGGGTTCTCGGAAAAATCCATACCAAAAACGAGAAATTAACCGAAAAACTGGAAAGACCCTCCTGGCGGGAAAACCACTACCTTAGGAATGCCTGTAAATTTATCCCCGCAGAAAAATCCTGGGTTATAGAAAAAATGGAAAATCACCTGGAGAAAATGGATAAGCTGCCCAAAACCAAAAATAATTTTGGGCTCGTGCACGGGGACTACAATTTCGCCAACATGCTCTATGATGATAACAGGGTAACCATTATCGATTTTGACGAGGCGGAATATAATTGGTTTATCTACGACCTGGCCGTTTACCTTTTTTATTACCTCCTGGGTGGGGATCCGGCCAATATGGACCTGGAACCAAATAAACTGGTCTGGAAAAAACTCGGGGAGGGTTACTCCGGTGAGAAAAACCTTGATCCGGAAATGGTGGAAATGCTGCCTGATTTTCTGCGCCTGCGGGAATTTATCCTCTTCAGCTCCATTTACGGTAAACTACCACAGGGCAGCTGGGGTAAGTGGCAAAAGGATTTTATCCGGACCACAGAAGAAAGGTTAAAAAAGAATCTACCTTTTGTTGACATGGATTTTAACCGCCTGCTCGGTTTATAAAGACAGGGTAAAGAGGGGTGAGTGTTATGGATGGGTTTGCGCGGAGAAGAGCAAGGAAAAAGAAGGCCATCCTCAGAGCGGCGCAAAGCCTCTTTTATCGCAATGGAGTTAAAAACTCGAGCATTGCTGACCTGGCAAAAGAGGCCAAGGTCTCCCAGGTAACTATCTATAATTATTTCGGGAGCAAGGAAGGGCTGGTCCGGGAAGTTGTGCTGCAAATGATGGAGGATAAGTGGAAAGAATTCGAGACCCTTATTTCCAGCGAAATTCCTTTCCCCGAGAAAATTCAGGAGATGGTTGATAGTAAATCGCAAACCACCCGCGAATTTGAAGAAGCAGAATTTCTCGATCCGGTTTTTTTCCAGGATCCTGTAGTTAAGGAATATATCAACCGGTTCTACCGGGAAAGGACCATTCCCAGCGTAAGAAAGCTGATCTCTCAGGGCAGGAAGGAAGGCTACCTGCCCCCCTTTATTTCCGATGAAGCAATTTTAGCCTACCTGGCAAGGTTTAAGGATATTGCCCAGGATCAGGAAATGATGGCCCCGGGGAAAAAGAAACTCCGCCAGGACATCACTTATTTATTTTTCTACGGATTGTTTGGTAATAAACCGGGGGGAAGAGAAAATTGAGGGTCAGTTTCTTATATTACCCCAATGGGTAATTGCAAAACAAAAAGAAAGGAGTATACTTGATTTTGAAGTGAGTTTCTTTTGAAGAGAGAATATTTATTTTTTAAAAAGTTGGTTAATACAGGAAAAAATTTTAAATAAGTAACGCATGTCACAAAAACGTTGCAGGAATTACGGTATAATTACAGAAAAATAATAGGCAACTTGCCTTTTAGCTCTAATACTTTTCCAAACAGGGAAAATGGAAGGAAGTACCCGGTAATTCAAGGAAGTTGCAGCTGGATGAGTAATTTCAGAATCAAGAGTAAATTAAAACAGGCTTTTTTTTAAACGATTTCCAGAAAAAAACTCTGAAAAACTTAAAAACTTCTTTAATTTTTCCGATAAGCTTATTATGAGGTGTAGTGGAGGAATTGCTTCAAAAAGAAATAATACTGAAAACTTCCGGGAAAAATAAACTTATTAAAACCCGGAGTTCCTTTTAAAAAAGGTGATATCTGGAAGGGACTTCGGAAAATATAGTTAAAAAAACTGTATTGTTCTGTTTGGTTAATCTAAAATTTCCCCTGCTATTTAGAGGAATTTGTCTGATAGTGTAGAAATTGAAGAATATTATCCGGGTTTTACGGTTTAAATCTTTAAGGCGACAGGGGAGCAAAGGTATCTCATCCCCAGCTTTACTCCTAAATCTTTTGCTTCATGGTTTCCTACATTGCGGGAGGTTGGCTCTATGACTGCTACAAAATTCAAGTTGGGGGACCTGCTGGTCCAGTATAACTACATCAATGAAGAGGACCTGGAAAAAGCCCTGCAATACCAGCAGGACGAACGCCCTGAAATGAAACTGGGAGAAATTCTGGTAGAACTTGACTTGATTAAAGAAAGTCACCTTCTCCAGGTTCTGGAATTTCACCTGGGCTTTCCCCAT
>Ga0207421_10004721_pt1 | contig 15558 bp, 12 predicted proteins | sample SodLakKL_010_SED_4_FD_187542 | JGI IMG/M metagenome (GOLD analysis project Ga0207421, IMG submission 187542) | Alkaline sediment microbial communities from Lake Tanatar, Kulunda Steppe, Russia - 8KL_010_SED (SPAdes) (version 2) | ecosystem: Environmental > Aquatic > Non-marine Saline and...
CCGTCCTCCGGCCTTTGGTGAAGACACCTACAAAACAAGCGAAAAGGGCGTTAAAAAATATTTGAAGTCGCTCCATAAAATTATGGAAAAGTATAAAAAAACCGGCAACAGGTTTCTCTTTAAATTGCAAGCAGAGAGAAAAGGTTTAACGACTTATTTATACCTGCTACCGGTTATATACAAATATACAAAAAAAAATAATTAATAAAAAGTTATTTCTTCTATTAGCCTTTTGGGTTCTTTTAATAAAGAAGGGTTTTTGTCAACATGAATTAACCCTGATATGGAAGCTTTTTTTGTTAGCCATTCTGTTTGGCCGTTTTCATTTTCTTTTTTAATAATTAATAAAGATCCTATTTTAATTACAATGCTACTATATTTTCTGGCTGCTTCCATAAGCTTATTTCGTTGATTTGCATACTTAAGTTTATCGTTGTGGTGTTGTTTAAATGCGTTTTCTAAATCATCAATAATTCCATAAACTTGTTTAAGTGTTAAATCACTAGTAGAACGGGTAATATATTCACAAAATCCTTCTTTTGTTTTTTCCCGGTTGTAAATTTTAAAACCGGCTGTTTTCATTAGTTTTATCAGCTCATCATGAAATTTTTTGCCGTTATTTTCAACATTGTTGTCAAACCATGCAATAACAGGTATATGTCTTTTTAATGGTTTCTTTTTGTAATCTGAGTTTATAGAATTAAAGGATATGTATTGACTAAACGAGTTTTGCAAAATATATATTTGATCTTTTAACCTTTTAATTTCTTCATTATGTTCATCTTCAAGTTTTTTAATTTTATTTTTGTAGTATTTATAATATTGCTTCATTAACTCGTTTTGAGGGCCGGCAGCCATTAATCTTTGACCCTCTTCGGTATCTGTGAAGTTTGAAAAATTTTCAATAAATTTTTCTGCAAGCATATTAGCTTGTTTTAGATATGCTGATTCGTATTTCCATGTATTTCTTGGATTAAGAATTTGACTATCAACCCCATTAACAGTTTTAGGGATTTCAAGCTCGAAAATTGGCAGTTCTTCATATTCTGCATCTTCTAGTGAACCATCAAGTATTGCATTAATGATATTTCTTGTTACAGTGATATCAATTCGTTTTCCTATTCCATAAGAACCTCCTATCCACCCGGTATTTACCAGGTATGCTGTTGAGTCGTGCTCTTCCATTTTTTTTGCAAGCTCTTTTGCATAAACAGTTGGGTGCAATAACAAAAAAGCTGCTCCAAAAGCAGATGAAAAAGTAGGAATCGGTTCTTTAATTTCCCGCTCAGTGCCGGCAAGTTTGGCTGTATAACCGCTTAGAAAATAATACATTGCCTGATCTTTTGTGAGTTTAGCCACGGGTGGAAAAACTCCAAAAGCATCTGCGGTGAGAAATATTATGTTTTTTGGATGTATACCTTTTGAAACGGGTTTTACTATGTTTTTTATATGGTAAATAGGGTAAGAAACCCTGGTGTTTTCTGTTTTGGAAGTGTCGCTAAAATTTACTTCCCCGGTTTCAGGATCATATACTACGTTTTCCAATAATGCATCGCGTTTTATAGCGTTATATATATCGGGTTCTTTTTCCTTTTTAAGGTTTATACATTTTGCATAACAGCCTCCTTCAAAATTAAATACCCCATCTTTATCCCATCCATGTTCATCATCACCTATAAGGTAACGGTCTGGATCGGCAGAAAGAGTTGTTTTCCCCGTTCCGGACAGTCCAAAGAAGATGGCAGTATCTCCATTTTTACCCATATTTGCTGAACAATGCATGGAAGCAATTTTTTGCAGAGGCAGGTAATAATTCATAATTGAAAAGAACCCTTTTTTTATCTCACCGCCATACCAGGTACCACCAACCACAGCCATACGTTCTTTAAGATTAAAAGCTACATATATCTCGCTGTTTAGGTTATATTTTTCCCAGTCTTCGTTAACTGCTTTGCAAGCATGCAGCATAACAAAATCGGGTTCAAAATCCTGAAGTTCTTCTTCTGTTGGCCTAATAAACATGTTTTTTACAAAATGTGCTGCCCATGCTACTTCTGTTATAACCCTTATATTGATACGTGTGTTCTCATTGGCACCACAGAAAGCATCCATGACATATAGCTTTTTTTGACTTAGTTGTTTCTGAGAAATATCCAAAAGGTGGTTCCATGTATCTTCTGATATAGGATTGTTATCAGAACTTTTTTTGTCTTTATCAGCCCACCAAATTGTGTCATTTGTTATACTATCTTTTACAATGTATTTGTCTTTGGGGCTGCGGCCTGTAAATATACCTGTATCAACAGTTACTGCTCCAAGATTAGTTACAAAACCTTTTTCATAACCTTCTAATGATGGATCTGTTTCATGTTTGAAGAGCTCATCATATGAGAGATTGTAATAGATTTTTTCGACATTATGAATTCCATATTTGGATAAGTTGGGTGGGTTTAGTTTTTCAATTACTTTTTGCATTATAAAATATTTTATTTCGTTGTTTTATAGGTTATAATATTGAATTAATTAATAGAATTTTTCTTCAAAATTAAAAAAAATATATGATCGTACTGGTGAAATAATAACTATTCTTGTTTTTCAATACTGCCAAATGCCTGAATTGTAGAGTAAAAGTTTTTTTTAAGTTTTCAACATACTAAAGGGTTCTTAATACCTCCAGGTTTTTTTCATCCATGTTACCATCTTTTGGTGTTTCTAAAATTTTAGGTATGTGAGGAAATGACTTAAGTATTAGCTTGAATGCTTGATTCCCTATTTCACCCTGTCCGATATGGGCATGCCTGTCGACCCGGCTGCCAAGTTGTGTTTTAGAATCATTAAGATGAATTGCTTTTAGATTGTTTGCTCCTATAAGTTTATTCCATTCTTCAAACGTTTTTTTAAAGCCATGATTGTTTGAAATGTCATACCCGGCGGCATATGCATGGCATGTATCAAAACATGCTGCAGTTCTTTCAGATTCTGTCATGTCGATTATTTTTGCCAGATGTTGAAAATTATATCCCAGTGTTGTTCCTTGTCCCGCAGTATTTTCTAATAGAATGATTACATTGTTGCCTTTTGTAGCTTTAATGATTTGTTTAAGGGCTTTTACAACTGTTTCCATAGCAGTATTTTCATCTTTATCTTTTGCTGCCCCCGGATGAACGACAGTATAAGCAAGTCCTAAAGCCTCACAGCGTTCTACTTCAGCAATCATTGCGTTTACCGATTTGTTCCATAATTCATCACTGTCACTTGCCAGGTTGATAAGGTAAGAGGCATGAGAAAATGCTGTTTTAATTTTTGAGGCGCTGAAAGCCTTGGTAAAAGATTCTTTCTCCTTTTTAGTTATTGGCTTAGCTTTCCATTGGCGCTGATTACGGGTAAATATTTGAAAGGTATCTATATCAAGCTTTTTTGCCTCCGTGAAAGCTTTTTCAAGTCCACCGCTTACTGAACAATGCACCCCTAATAACATAATGATTGAATAATATAATAAAGTAACTAATAAAAATAAAAATCAAAAACAGTAAACAGGTTTAGTATATTTCAACTTAACTCATAATTAAAAAACTGCCCCGAAAATATCGGGACAGTTTTAAAAAAATTATCAAAATACGATAGGTTAATTAATTTCATATTTGGATGAGAATTTTTCTTTTGCTGCTGCTTGTGCTGCTGCCAGTCTGGCGATGGGCACTCGGTATGGCGAACAGCTGACATAATCCATGTTTACTCTGTGACAGAATTCTACTGATGAGGGTTCTCCTCCATGTTCGCCGCATATACCTATTTTTAGGTCTTTACGAGCTTTTCTTCCGTCAATAATTGCTTTTTCCACAAGTTGTCCTACGCCTTCCTGGTCAAGTATCTGGAATGGATCATGTTTTAGTATACCTTTTTGTATGTATACAGGAAGAAAGCCACCGGAATCATCTCTTGAATAACCGTAAGTCATTTGGGTCATGTCGTTGGTGCCAAATGAGAAAAATTCGGCATGCTCAGCAATTTTATCTGCTACCAATGCAGCGCGTGGTACTTCTATCATAGTACCTACCAAAAATTCAACACTGTCGTTATATTCTTTAAATACTTTTTCAATAGTTGAGCGTACTATATCTTCCTGCATTTTCATTTCTTCCGGTATACCGGTAAGAGGTATCATTATTTCGGGTATTGCTTTTATGTTTTTCTTTTTGAGATTGAGAGCAGCCTCAATAATAGCCCGGGTTTGCATTTCGGATATTTCAGGATAAGTGTTGCCTAATCTGCAGCCTCTGTGGCCCAACATTGGGTTCATTTCGTGAAGGCTGTTTACTTTAGTTTTTACTTCTTCAGCCGAAATTCCAAGTTCTTTAGCCATTTGCTCCTGGTTTTTATCTTCGTGGGGCAAAAACTCATGTAATGGCGGGTCAAGCAAGCGAACAGTAACAGGTAAGTCTTGCATAGCTTCAAATATACCCTCAAAATCTTCGCGTTGTATTGGCAGCAGTTTTTCTAAAGCTTTACGCCTGCCTGTTTCATCATTGGCAAGTATCATTTCTCGCATAGCTATTATTCTGTCACCTTCGAAGAACATGTGTTCAGTTCTGCATAACCCAATACCTTTTGCACCAAACTCTCTTGCTTTTTTTGAATCGCGTGGAGAATCAGCATTTGTCCTAACATGCATCCTGGTATGTTTTTCAGCCAACTCCATAAGTTCGCCAAAGTCACCACTCATTTCCGGATCTTTGGTTAAAATTTTACCTTCATAAACATCGCCGGTAGTGCCGTTAAGAGATATAAAATCTCCTTCGTTATACACTTTTCCGTTGATGGTCATGGTTCTTTTTTTATAATTTATGTTAACGGCTCCTGCCCCTGACACACAGCATTTACCCATACCTCTTGCCACAACTGCAGCATGCGAGGTCATACCTCCGCGAGCTGTTAATATACCTTCGGCTGCATCCATACCGCTAAGATCTTCGGGTGATGTTTCAACACGGACTAAAATAACCTTTTTACCGTCAGCTGCCATTTTTTCGGCATCCTCTGCAAAAAAACATATTTGCCCTGTAGCTGCACCCGGAGAAGCAGGTAAACCATTTGCAACGGATTTTGCTTTTTGTAGCTCATTCGTATCAAATACCGGATGTAACAATTCATCCAGCTTGTTGGGCTCCATTCTGAGTAATGCCTCTTCTTCGCTTATTAAATCTTCTTTATAAAAATCCATTGCTATTTTTACCATAGCCGCACCTGTACGCTTGCCGTTACGTGTTTGCAGAATCCATAATTTATCTTCCTGGATTGTAAACTCAAGGTCTTGCATGTCGCGATAATGATGATCCAGCTTCTTTTGCAAATCAAATAGTTCATGGTATATCTCAGGCATCACTTCCTCAAGAGAAGGATATTCAGCTTTACGCTGTTCTTCAGATATTTTGGCTAACTTTGCCCACCGTATTGAACCTTCTTTTGTTATTTGCCTGGGAGTTCTTATCCCGGCAACAACATCTTCACCCTGAGCATTAATAAGGTATTCGCCATTGAAAATATTTTCGCCGGTTGCCGCATCACGCGTAAATGCAACTCCTGTTCCCGATGAATTACCCATATTGCCGAAAACCATTGCCTGAACGTTAATAGCAGTACCCCACTCATCAGGAATATTGTGCATTTTTCTATAGTATCTAGCACGAGGATTATTCCAGCTATCAAAAACAGCCATTACCGAACCCCACAACTGCTCCCATGGATCCTCCGGAAAATCCTTGCCTGTCTTATCTTTTACAGCTTTCTTGAACCTTTTTACCAGCTCTTTAAGATCATCCGTAGACAAATCCTGATCTGTAACAGCATTTTTTTCTTCTTTAAGATGTTCCATAATTACATCAAAAGGATCTTCATCCTCCTTAGATTCAGGCTTTAACCCCATAACTACATCACCATACATTTGAATAAACCGCCTGTATGAATCCCAAACAAACCATTCATTACCCGTCTTTTTGGAAAGACCTTTTAGTGTTTGCTCATTAAGCCCAAGATTAAGAACAGTATCCATCATACCGGGCATGGAAGCCCTGGCACCTGACCTGACTGACATAAGCAAAGGATTGTTGCTATCACCAAAACCCGAACCAATCTCTTTTTCCACTCGCTTCATGTTTTCCTCAACTTCTTGTTTCAGGATTTCAATAGCATGCTCTTTCCCTCTTTCATTGTAAAGAGTGCAGGCTTCTGTAGAAATAGTAAAACCCGGTGGAACCGGAACACCAATATTAACCATTTCAGCAAGGTTGGCACCCTTGCCACCCAACAAATTGCGTAATTTCGCATCTCCATCGGCTTTGTTGCCACCAAAAAAGTAAACTTTCTTGTTTCCTTCAATATCTTTTTTCATAATTATTATTCTGTTTAGTAGATTATATTAAATTTTATGTTTACTATATTTTTATTTGTTTATTTGCAACTTCTTATAAAACTTTTGGAAGTTTTAGAAAAAAAGAAATACAAAAATACATTTTTTTTAAAAAGAGATATGGTTATTACAGGTATAAAAATTAAATGAACCCAAGAATCAGTTTTTTTGTAAATATATTCGGTTTTTTTGTTATTCTTGTTTAAGGCTTTGATTGTTGTTTTTGTATAAAAATTTTCACCAATTAGGTTAGCTTAAATTAACAACACTATTTTATTATTTTTGTCATAAATTATTATGGAAAACAAATTGAAAAATATAGAACACCCCGGAGTTGTTGAAAGTATTAAGGGTAATTTGGTTAAGGTCCGCATACAAACACGTACAGCATGTGGTGATTGTAAATCAAAATCATATTGTGGTTTACAAGATGTAAAAGATAAAATTGTAGAGATTGAAACACACAAGGCAGGAAAATATAAAGTTGGTCAGGATGTTATAATTACTTTAAAAGAATCTTTGGGTTATAAAGCTTTGCTATTAGGATATTTGATTCCTTTAGTTATATTGTTGGTTGCTTTGGTATTAATGATGGTTTTTACGGGAAATGAACCGTTGTCTGCGCTGGTAGCTGTTTTAGTTATAGTGCCATATTACGTGATGGTTTTCGTTTATCGTAATAAGTTGCGAAGAACATTTAATTTTTATATTAAAGATTAATTTAGCTCTAATTTTAGTTATTATAATTATAACTTGTGTTTAGATTGTTGATAACTTATGGCAATTTAGTTCTTTAAGTAACTTTAGATGCGTTATTTAGTTAATTGTAAATTATTTAATAGCCGTTACTGAAATTGAAAAAGTTGTTAATTTATTAACATAGTTAAATTTTTTTCAGCCAGATATAATACGCTGAATTACAATATATTATTGAGCAAGTAGTTTAGCTTTTTTTGCTTATTTAGCTATAAATCAGCGATATAATTATTATTTATTTTTTTTGAATTATATCATTGAATTAACGATTAAGTTTTTAAATTTGCGATCGAAAAACAACTTAAACTTTTTATAGTATAAGTTTTATTTAGAAATTACAAAACCAGGTCAACGTGAATGAAGTAGTACTATATTCAGTATTGTCTATTGGCGGGTTGGGAACCCTTGCAGCCATTATTTTATATATAGTTGCACAAAGGTTTAAAGTAATAGAAGATCCGCGTATTGATGAAGTGGAAGAGATATTGCCGGCAGCTAATTGTGGGGGTTGTGGTTTAGCAGGTTGTCGAAATTTTGCTGAGCGTGTTGTGAAAGCCGGTACTTTAGAAGGGTTTAATTGCCCTCCGGGTGGGCAGGATACAATGAGTGAAGTTGCAAAAGTACTTGGTTTGGAGGTTGAAGAGCAAGAGCCTATGGTAGCTGTAGTACGTTGTTCAGGTAGTGTTCAACTTGCGCCTCCAAAAACAAAGTTTGAAGGTCTTAATACTTGTGCTTTTGCTCATAGCTTGTATTCCGGCCAAAGTGGTTGTCCGTATGGCTGTCTTGGTGAAGGGGATTGTGTGGTTTCTTGTGCTTTTGATGCCATGTATATGGATGAAAATACCCGGTTGCCTGTGGTAATTGAAGAAAACTGTGTGGCATGTGAAGCTTGTGTTAAAGCTTGCCCCAGGGATATTATTGAAATGAGAAAAAAAGGCAAGAAAAGCAGGCGGATCTTTGTTTCATGTATAAACCGGGAAAAAGGTGGTGTAGCGCGCAAAAATTGTAAAGTAGCTTGTATAGGTTGCGGCAGGTGTGTTAAAGAATGTAAATTTGAGGCAATTACCCTCGAAAACAATTTAGCTTATATTGATTTCAATAAATGTACATTATGCCGTAAATGTCCGCCGGTATGTCCTACAGGTGCTATACATGAATTAAACTTTCCGGCTCGGAAGCCAAAACAAAAGAAAGAAGATAAATCTGCTGAAGCATAACATATAAGGTTTGTTGAACTTTTAATTTGAAAGAGTTTTGAAAACATTTAAAATTGGGGGTGTTCATCCACCCGAATACAAAATTTCGGAAAAACAGCCCATAGAAGTACTTTCATTGCCGGAAACTGTTTCAATACCCCTGGCACAACATCTTGGTGTTCCTGCTGTTCCGGTAGTAAAAAAAGGCGACAAAGTTAAAACAGGTCAATTGATCGCTAAAGGTGAGGCTTTTATATCGGCCAATATACATTCATCAGCTACAGGTACAGTATCAAAAATAGATGATGTTATTGATGATAGCGGCTATAGAAAAAAAGCTGTCATTATTAAGGTCGAAAACGAACAATGGGAAGATGGTATTGATACATCCGATAACCTTATCAAAGAATGTAATCTTACCCAAGAGGATATTGTTAATAAGGTTAATCAAATGGGCATTGTGGGGATGGGGGGAGCTACTTTCCCATCACACGTTAAACTTCAGGTTCCAAAAGGAAAAAAGGCCGAATATCTTTTGATTAACGGGGTAGAATGTGAGCCATATTTAACTTCTGATCATCGCCTTATGCTGGAAAAAAGCCATGAGCTTATGGTCGGTATTACGATACAAATGAAAGCTCTTGGAGTTGATAAGGCCATTATAGGCGTTGAAAATAACAAACCCGATGCTCTTGAAAAGCTAAGTAAGTTAGCCAAAGAATTTAAAGGTATTACTGTAGAGCCTCTTAAAGTTAAATATCCGCAAGGAGCTGAAAAGCAGTTAATAAAAGCTTTGGTTAACCGTGAAGTTCCTTCCGGAAAACTTCCTATTGAAGTAGGTTGTGTTGTACACAACGTAGGTACATCATTTGCTGTTTATGAAGCGGTGCAGAAAAATAAGCCACTTATAGAGCGTGTGGTCACGGTTACAGGTTCAAACGTCAAAAAGCCATCAAATTTTCTAACCCGAATCGGCACACCTGTGATCAGTCTAATAGAAGCATCAGGAGGCTTGCTTCCAAATACCGGAAAAGTGATCAGTGGCGGACCTATGATGGGTAAAGCACTGAATGATCTCAATGTGCCGGTTACAAAAGGTACTAGTGGTATTTTGGTTATTTCCGATTATGAAGCACAAAGAGTTTCACTGCAAAATTGTATTCGCTGTGCCAAATGTGTTACTATCTGCCCTATGGCTCTCGAACCCTATTTGCTGGCACTTATTTCTGATAAACAAAGGTATGAAGAAGCTGAAGAAAATCAGATTATGGATTGTATGGAATGTGGCTCCTGCCATTATATTTGCCCATCAGGAAGACCATTGCTTGATCAGATCAGGGTTGGTAAAGCTAATGTGGGCAAGATGATTCGTGAACGAAATTAGTGGTTGTTTGAGATAAGTTTAATAAAAAAGATTCTTTTTGAGATAATTAAATAGAATTTGAAATATATAGTTTGTTAAATTATTAATTCGATATATAACAGGTTAAAGCTGAATGATATGAGTTTATTGACGGTTTCAGGATCACCTCACTTACATGCCGATAATTCTGTTAGGAAGATAATGTATGGAGTGCTTATTTCGCTGATCCCTGCCACGCTTGTTTCCTTTTACTTTTTTGGTTTAGGAGCAATAATTGTTACTCTAACGGCAGTTGTATCATGCGTGGTTTTTGAATTTTTAATGCAAAAATACCTTGTCAAAGGCCCGGTAACAATATTTGATGGTTCTGCAATAATTACCGGTGTATTATTGGCATTCAATGTACCTTCTAACCTGCCTTTATGGATTATGGTGGTAGGTTCATTTGTTGCAATTGGAATGGGTAAAATGACTTTTGGCGGTTTGGGAAAAAATCCTTTCAACCCTGCACTGGTGGGAAGGGTATTTATGATGATTTCATTTCCTGTGCAGATGACAACATGGCCGAAACCCATACCAATGAATACCCAACTTACTGATGTAGTAACCGGCCCTACAGCTTTGGGTGTTGTGAAAGATGGTGTCGGAAGAGGCGAAAAGGTATCTGAATTATTACCCCAGGTACCCGAATATACCGATCTTTTTATAGGTAATATGGGAGGTTCGATTGGGGAGGTTTCTGCTATAGCATTGATCCTTGGTGGATTGTACATGTTGTTGCGTAAGATAATCACCTGGCATATACCGGTTTCTTACATTGCCACAGTGTTTGTTTTTACAGGTATAATGTGGTTGATTAACCCCGAAGTATATATCGATCCTGTATTTCATATTATTACAGGTGGTCTGATGCTGGGGGCTATATATATGGCCACGGATATGGTTACAAGCCCGATGACACCTGCCGGCATGCTTATTTTTGGAGTCGGTTGCGGGGTCCTAACTGTTGTCATAAGATTATTTGGGGCTTATCCGGAAGGTGTTTCTTTTGCAATATTAATTATGAATGCCTTTGTTCCATTAATAGACAGAGGCTTTAAACCCAAAAGATTTGGAGAGGAGGTGAAAAATGGCTAAGAAAGAATCTACTTTTTCCAATATGGTACTGACATTGTTATTGATTACAGCTTGCGCTGCCCTGACCTTAGCTATGGTTTATAATGTTACTAAAGAGCCTATAGAAAGGGGCAGACTTGAGCGTAGGCAAGCGGCAATCAGCTTTGTCGTTCCGGAGTTTGATGAGATTATATCAAAAAAGTTTATGCCTTCTGATGTTTCTGATTCACTGGAATTTAATTTTGCTTATAAGGATGGTGAGTTAGTTGGTATTGCTGTACAAACCTTTACAAATCAAGGGTTTAGCGGCTATATTTCGGCCATGGTCGGATTTTATCCCGATAAACGTATTTATGATGTTGTTCATCTTCAACATTCTGAAACACCGGGACTAGGCGATAAAATTGAAAAAGATAAGTCTGATTGGAGCGACCAGTTCAGGGATTTTGATCCTGCCGAGAAAGATCTACGCTTAAAATCGGCACAAGGTGATGTTGATGGTATAACTGCCGCAACAATTACCGCCGAGGCATACTGCGACGCAATTGACAGGGCCTATAAAACATTAAAAGAAAATCTTGATGAAAAACATTTCTCATTGAATAAAATGATAAATAATTAAACTGGAAAAAAATAAAAACAACTTTTATAAAACATAGGTTTTAAAGCATAAAAATTAACCTGAAGTATGGACAAGATAAAAATTTTAAAAAGAGGGATAATTAAGGATAATCCGGTATTTGTTCTTTTATTGGGTTTATGTCCGGTATTGGGTGTAACAACATCAGCATTCAATGGTTTTGGAATGGGTATGGCTACAACTTTTGTGCTGTTCATGTCAAACTTTGTTGTATCTATTATAAAAAATTTCATACCCAGTAAAGTTAGAATACCCTCATTTATTGTTGTTATAGCATCTTTTGTTACTATAACCGAATTGGTCATGGAGGCCTTTCTGCCCGATCTTTTTGATGCATTGGGGTTGTTTATACCATTGATAGTTGTAAACTGCCTTGTACTAGGACGGTCTGAAGCCTTTGCCAGTAAAAATGATACTTTTAGTGCCGTAACTGATGGATTGGCAATGGGAATTGGTTTTACCCTGGCTCTTACTGCCCTGGGAGCCTTTAGAGAGATTCTTGGAAGTTATTCATTATTCGGTTATTCATTCATTGAAGGCGACGGAATGCTTGTATTTGTACTGGCACCCGGTGCTTTTATTGGCCTTGGTTATTTAACAGCAATATTTTTAAAAATAATTGGCGAAAGGTAGAAATTTTTAAAACAGTTGAATTATGGAATATATATTTATTATTATAGGAGCCATTTTTGTTAATAACATTGTACTAGCCCAGTTTTTAGGTATTTGCCCGTACATGGGTGTCTCTGCAAAAGTGTCAACCTCTGTGGGGATGTCAGGAGCAGTTATGTTTGTGATGACACTTGCAACTATAGTTACTTATCTTATATATAATTTTATTCTCATACCTCTTGATATTACTTTTTTACAAACAATTTCATATATACTGGTAATTGCATCGCTTGTTCAAATGGTGGAAATTATTCTTAAAAAAGTCAGCCCAGCACTTTACCAGGCATTAGGTATTTTTCTTCCATTGATGACAACTAACTGTGCAATACTAGGTGTTGCCATACTTGCTGTTCAGAATGAATATCATTTGCTGCAGGGAGTTGTTTTTGCAATTTCACACGCTATAGGATTCGGACTTGCAATTATACTGTTTGCCGGAATCCGCGAACAACTTGACCTGGTAGATGTTCCCAAAGGAATGAGAGGTGCCCCGGCAGCACTGGTCGTTGCAGGAATAATGGCCCTTGCATTTATGGGTTTTGCCGGACTTGTTTAACTCTAATAATTTTACCGGAAAAATTTTAACCGGCTCATCATTATCAATTAAACTTTTAAATTTTTCCTCTAAGAAAAAAGTATTAATTTTGTTTCTTAATAGATATAATTACCTATTATTAAAAACATTTATACTTAAAATTACTACATGAAAAAGTGTGCTAATATTACTATAGAGGGTAAAGTGCAAAATGTGGGTTTTAGGTACAATACTCAAGTAATAGCAAATGAATATAATATATCGGGGTATGTAAAAAATATGCACGATGGGTCAGTGTTTGTAGAAGCTGAGGGTGAAGAGTCTGACCTTGAAAAATTTATTAGCTGGTGCCGGAAAGGTCCGGCCTGGTCATATGTTGAAAATGTCGATGTAATATATACTCCATTAAATGGTTATTCCGGATTTAAAATTCGTTAATGTAATATTTTTATTATCAGCATGATTAGTATTTTTTTATAATAGTTATAATGTAAATTAAAAAACAGGCTTATGTATTTATGTAGATTTTTTACCTTTTTTTTATTATTGTTTTTTGTTTATCCTGCAAATGGGCAGGATATTTTGCCTAAGGGATTAACAGAGGAAGAGAAGGATGTTTATGAAGATTATATCACAACTTATGAATATGGTACAATTACCAGGCCTCCTGATGAACCTCCCCGTACACCGGCTGAGTTCGAAGAATCGGGTGGTGTGATTGTTACCTGGGCTGCTTATTACTATGAACTCAGGGAAATAGTTCGTCATTCAAGAAAAAGAGTTCCGGTTTATATTGTTACAAGTAATCCGTCTGCTGCACAAAGTTATCTTGAAAATGGTGGTGTTCCCCTTGAAGGGATTTCGTTCGTGCAAATTCCTTATAATTCTGTGTGGGTAAGAGATTATGGCCCCCAAAGTATTTATATCGGTGATGATGATGATCTTGGTTTTATAGATTGGGTTTATAATCGCCCCCATCGCCCCGATGATAACCTTGTACCATATAATATGGCCGATTATCTTGATTTACCAATTCATCAAATGACAACCGAACCCGACAGGCTTGTACATACCGGCGGTAACCTAATGGTTGACGGACATGGCAAAGCTTTTTCTTCCAAGCTTGTGCTTAGCGAAAACCCCAATAAAACAGAAGAGGAGATAGATGAGATAATGTACGATTATATGGGTGTTGAAACCTATGTAAAAATGGATGAGTTACCATTTGACAATATCAGCCATTTGGATATGCACATGAAACTGTTGGATGAAGAAACCCTCCTGGTAGCTGAATTCCCCGAGGGAGTATCTGACGGCCCTTATATTGAGGAAAATCTTGAATATTTATTGGATAATTATCAAACAGCTTATGACAGAGATTTTGAGGTAGTTCGTATTCCGATGGTACCAAACCAACAGGGTCAATATCCACCGCAAGCACATTACCGGACATACACCAACTCCCTGATTGTTAATGACCTGGTATTGGTTCCCCAATACTGGGATGATGATCTTAATGAAGAGGCCATAGAGATTTATGAAGAAGCTATGCCGGGGTATGAAATTGTAGGAATAGATATGGAAGGAGTTATAGGTGCCAGTGGTGCGATACATTGTATCTCAAAAGAAATAGCAGCTACCGACCCTATATTTATATCTCATGCATCTATACGTGAATCTTTTTGTAATGAAAAAATAAATATTGAAGCCGAAATAGATAATGCCGCAGGTATTATTGAAGCTTATCTTTTTTGGAGTGATGATGGTGGAAGTTCATTCCAGGAAGAAGAAATGATTTTGGAAAATGATGTATATATGGCTGATATACCCGCGCAACCTTGTAATACAGAAGAGGTTTTATATTACATAAGTGCTACCAATGATAATGATAAAACTATTAATAAACCTTTGGTTGCACCAGATGGTACTTACACTTTCGAAATAATATGTGACGGTGGTATCGATTTTACTGTTGATAAGGATAGTGTCATGTTATTCGACCCTGTTGAATTTACCTATACAGGCTGCTTAGATGATTTTGAAGATGTTGAATGGGAGTTTGGCGATGGCGCTAATCCTGCCACTGCAACCACTATTGGGCCTCATGAGGTTTATTATGAAACTAAAGGGTATAAAACCGTAACACTTACTATAGATGAAGAGTCAATTACCAAGGAAGATATCGTTTATGTTACAATGGGCGATTCTTATGTTTTAAACCTTGAAGCTTATCCCGAAGAAGCTGGTAATGTTGAAGGAGATGGCCTTTACGAAGAAAACGAAGAGGTTGAAATTATTGCAGATGCTAAGCAAGGCTGGGAATTTGACGAATGGACAGGTGATACCGATTATTTGGATGATCCCGGATCAGCCGAGGCAATGGTAACTATGCCGGATCAAGATATTGAGCTTATTGCCAACTTTAGTATGATAAGTACAGTGGAAGAAATAACCGATATTGAAGTAAAAATTTTCCCCAATCCCGCAGCTAATGAGTTTTATGTAGAATCAAATGAGCTTATTAATGAAGTTAAGCTGATAAGTGTCAGTGGACAGGTGATTAAAAATATTGCTGTGGATGGTTTTCAATCAGAAATTAATGTAAGCAATTTGCATAACGGGGTTTATTTTATGCAAATACATACACCTGCCGGTTTTACAACCAAACGTGTTCAGGTGGCTCGATAATCTTATATGAGCTGATTTTAAGGATTTGATTTGTTAAAAAATATTTTTTAACACCCTTTTCGCTTGTTTTGTAGGTGCCTTCACCAAAGGCCGGAGGACGGTTTTAACTATCTATTGTGCCAAAATACTGAATCATTAAGATTTTATATAAAATAGATGGATTGTAAAATTACCACCAAAAACTAT
>Ga0207421_10004722_pt1 | contig 15556 bp, 10 predicted proteins | sample SodLakKL_010_SED_4_FD_187542 | JGI IMG/M metagenome (GOLD analysis project Ga0207421, IMG submission 187542) | Alkaline sediment microbial communities from Lake Tanatar, Kulunda Steppe, Russia - 8KL_010_SED (SPAdes) (version 2) | ecosystem: Environmental > Aquatic > Non-marine Saline and...
TTTTCAGATAGAGTCAATACTGACTTGGTAAACAGGGTCGTTGCTATAATCACTAAGGCTAACGAAGCTGGAGGTAATGTCGCCGACGTTTTGAACATGGTTTCACAAGATGCTAAAGAAGTTCATAGCTCAGAAGACGAACAGAAGATCGCTATGACATCATATTTAGCTGTAATCTACATCGCTTTTGCTGTATTTATCGTTGTTATAATCATCTTGAATACACAGTTCCTGGCACAGATGGAGCAGGCAGGTGCCCAACTTGAGGCCGGAGACGCTGACATGGAAGCGGGTATGGCTGAAATACAGGTCGAATACATTCCAGTCATCCGTTACATATTCGCTCTCGCGGTCTTTGCACACGCTGTTGGAGATGGGATAGTAGCTGGAGTTTTACAGACCGGTAAGATCACCAATGGTATGAAGCACAGTTTCATTTTGCTCTTGATAGGATTTTTCAGTTTGAGGATCCTGTTTGGCGGAGTTGGATTATTACTATGAGGGATTAAAGATGGCTATGAGCATAGGAGAAAAGTTGAAAAAAGCGATATCCACCCCTTCCGAGGGTGCTAAAAAAGTAAAATTGCCTTCTACTGAGAGTACAAGTACGGAATACAGTGAAGAAATCACACCTGTTCCAAAGATAGCTGAAGAAAATATGAAAGAGATCGAGACCAATGCGGTCGAAGAACCTTACACTTATGTGAGGATCAAATATGATAATACTTCTAACGAGTACATATATGAAGTCATCGAACCACCTTTAACAGAAGATGAAGAAGAAGTGTTGGGTATCGTAAAAGAGAGGCTCATAGATAGAGTAGAACTCATCGATCTTGAAACCGAGGATGAGAAAAGGGAGTACTTGGAACACAAAGTAAAGAATATTTTGAGTGATCTAGACCTAGAACTGAAGCCAGCCTCGAGAGAACGTGTGATGTATTACGTCAGACGTGATTTCCTTGGTTTTGGTTCCATAGACGTGATGATGAAGGATCCTGATCCTGAGGATATTTCTTGTGATGGTGTGGGTATTCCTATTTATGTATTTCATCGAAAATACGGATCGATGAAATCAAATGTAAAGTTCGATAGTGCAGATGAATTGGATAATTACGTTATTTGGTTAGCCCAGAGAAGTGGTAAGCATATATCTGTTGCAGATCCGATGCTGGATGCGACAATGCCAGATGGATCGCGTCTTCAGGAGACATTAGGTACGCACATCACTCAGAAAGGTTCCTCATTCACCATCAGGCGTTTCGAAGAAGAACCTTACACCCCGATCAATCTGATAAAATTTAAAACTTTCAACCCTGAGATGATGGCTTATGCTTGGATAGCCATTGAGAATGGTCAATCTATGCTGATATGTGGGGGTACGGCATCGGGTAAGACCACCACTTTGAACGCTATCCTGTTGTTCATACCTCCTCAAGATAAGATCGTCAGTATCGAGGATACACGTGAGCTGAATCTACCGCATGAGAATTGGGTTCCGTTGCTAACTAGGAGCGGATTCGGCGAGATGGATGAGGACACAGGTAAAAGAGCCGGCGAGATCGACATGTATGAACTCCTTCAGGCAGCACTCAGACAGAGACCTCAATACATGATGGTCGGCGAGGTAAGAGGTGAAGAAGCCTATGTTGTATTCCAGGCCATGGCTACAGGTAAAAGTGCATATACGACTTTCCACTCAGAAGACGTTCAGACCATGGTTAATAGGATGGAAAACGATCCGATAAATCTACCAAGGGCTCTAGTCGGCGCCTTAGATATAGTGATAATGCAGGCAAAAGTCAAGGTGGGAACCAAGATGGTGAGAAGGATAAAGAATATCACGGAGATCGTAGGGGTTGACCCTGATACTGATGAACTTATAACAAACAAAGCTTATACTTGGAATCCAGCAGATGATTCATATAACTACAGCGGTCACAGCTACATTTACGAAAAAGTAGCACAATCTAAAAATTGGACTCAAAGAGAGATGGAAAAAGAAGTCAAAAGAAGAAAGATGGTTTTGGACTATCTAGAGAAGGAAGAGATATTCAATTACAAGGATTTTGCCCACATGATTTCCTCCTATTATAGAGACAAAAAGAGTGTCATGAAGGAGGTCAGGCAAAAACTAAATGAAGATAAAAAGGAAGATTTCAGTTATGAATAAAATAAGGTGGTAAGAAATGTCTGGACTTAGAAGGAAAATGAACGAATCCGAGGAAGGGGTTGCGACAACGGTGGGTACAATAATGGCTCTGCTGATATTTCTGAGTATACTCTCGCTGATAACCCAGCAATATGTACCAGTATGGATGGAGGATAACGAAGCTTATCATATGGACGAAGTAAGAGGGCAATTCGCCGATATGAAAGGCGGTATCGATAGTCTAGTGGTAAGTGATATGACGGGGTACCCCCGATATACATCTGTGAACCTAGGTACTGAAGGTATACCACTTTTTGCGGGATCAAGTCCAGGTAGACTAACTTTTAGCCCTAGATGGAACGATACTGAACCGAATGCAGGGACGTATATCGGCTTCAATGATACAGAAGAGGATGAATGGATATCGTTTAGGAGTTCAGGCAACATATCTTATCAGGGTATCAATAGAGAATTCGAAGATCAGACATTGATATATGAACACGGAGCGATAATACTGGAACAAAGTGACGGAGCTATAATGAGGGCTAGACCTCAGATCCAGATACAGGAAGTGGACGAAGAGTTCGAGGTGAGTCTGACCATGATCCATCTAACAGGATCTTCAAGGGATTTGGGAGGCACCTCGAGAGTAGGCGTGACCACCGAATTGGTGAGTACTTTCAGCAACACTTACTCAGAAGTCGAAAATTTGACATGGAGTATGACGACTGCATATCCAAGAGTCTGGGAAAGATACTTCGAGAATGAGACAGATGCAGAGGCTTCCGCTGATGGCAACATAGTCACTATCTCGCTTTCTGGTAATATAACTGAACTGGACATCCGTAGAGTACGAGTAGAAGTAGATATTGAGAGATAGTCATCATCTATCTTTAAGCTAATAAAAATCCTTTTTCGTTTTTAATTATTAATCTAGTTAAAAGTTAAGTCAATTAAAAAAGAACGATATTTGTGCAATTTTGGATTCAATGGTCTTTTGCCCAGTTATAATCTCTCCTTTTAGCGGATTTTCCGAAGCCGCATGATGCACAAAATCCCTTGTTCAAGTTATAGGATTTATTTCCGCATCTCCTGCACTTGATATGCGTTTTACCGGAGGATTTTTTTCCTTGAGATGGAGTACCCTTAGCCATGTTTATCAAACCTATGGTGAGACGTAGACCACGTTGTCTCCTCTCACGAGAGCCTCATCCATTTCCCTCGTTTTTTCTCCGTTGATGAATTCTTTAACATCTTCCATCACCAGGTTCAGATGAGGATCATATCCATCTAATTTACCTCTGTATTCTTTACCGTACTTGAGCTCAACTATAACGTTGTTCCCGAGGTTGTTGTTAAGGATCGTGAGTGGTCTATTATCTGTCATCAAAACGACTTAGTGACTACACATACTTAAATCTAATGCTTTTTGAATCTTACTTTGAACCGAAAAACTATTTTGTCACTCCTCGATAATCAGCATGATGTCGAAGTTCATAGTATTAGAAGGGATAGACGGATCTGGAAAATCTAGTGTGATCAGATCGATAAAAGAGGAAAATTCAGATTATCACTACACACAAGAACCTACTGATTCAGAGCCAGGTAAGCTAGCCAAAGAGGCTGCTGACAGAAAACATTCTCCGTATCTTGACCTTTTCTTGTATTTAGCGGATAGAGTCCAACATACTGAGCAGATAGAAGAGATACTGAAAAAAGGTAAACCGGTGATATGCGACAGGTACTGGGGATCCACTTCTGCTTATCAGGCCGCAACGAAAGAAATCGATTTGAAATTTACAGAATCTATACAGATGCCTTTCATTCTAGAACCTGATCTCACTATATTATTTGATGTTAGTCCTGAAATCTCCTTAAAGAGGATCTCGAGTAGAGAAAGTAAAAGTAAATACGAGCATTTAGATTTTCTTAAAAGAGTGAGACATAATTATTTACAGTTAGCTAAGAAGTACGACTGGGAGATCATAGATGCTGGAAAAGACCCCAAGGAAGTGCTTTCAGAGGTTAGAGAGATGGTATTTAGAGAGGTAAGGGGAGTCCAATGAATGACTTTTTACAACTGCTTGGATTGATATCCATAATCGGTTTGAATATGGGTTGGGGCATTCAAATTTACCGGGTCATCAAAACCAAACAGACAAGAGATCTCTCATTGATGTTTTTGATCGTTGCCTTTATATCATTTTTGGGTCTTCAATTATATACCGTACTTGAAGTCGGAAATTTGGTGTATATAATAGGAAATTCGGTCGGAGTTACCTTTGTTGGTGTACTGTTGATCTTGAAAATCAGGTACTGATCAATCTTTTATCGAAAAATAATATAAGAAAAAAAGGTTTTTTGAAGATTTTCAGAGCAGCGGTAGTTCAAACCCTGAAGTTTTACATCATGCCGGGCATTCCGCCGCCCATACCTCCGGGCATCCCACCGCCGGGACCGCCGGCTGGAGGTCCGCCGCCATCTTCGCCTCCTCCTTTAGAGGCGATGACGTCATCGATGCGGAGGATCATGTTAGCTACTTCAGTAGCGGCTTCTATGGCCTGACTTTTGACTCTCAGTGGTTCTACAACTTTTGCTTCTGTCATATCTGAAACTTTACCGCTGACGATCTCTATTCCGTGGTTTTTGAGTCCGTCTTCTTCGTGTGCGTTGTTCAATTCCATCAAGACGTCTATGCCGTCAAGTCCTGCGTTCTCTGCTAAGGTCCTTGGGATAACGTCCAAAGCATTGGCGAAAGCTTCGATAGCTAACTGTTCTCTACCTTTGACTTTACCAGCGTAATCTTTCAGATCGTTCTTCAATTCTATCTCGACTGCGCCGCCGCCTGGCAGTATAGCTTTGTCTTCGATAGCTACACCTACGACTTTCAATGCATCATGGACTGCTCTTTCGAGTTCGTCTACTACGTGATCTGTACCTCCTCTTAGAAGGAGTGAGACTGCTTTTCCTTTCTCGCCGTCTTCAACGAATGTCATATGACTGTCTCCGATCATCTTTTCTTGAACGGATTTGGCCTTACCTAGGTCTTCTTCGCTCAGATCATTCAAGTTTGTGACTATGTTTCCGCCGGTTGCTCTAGCTAGTTTCTTCATGTCCGACTTTTTGACCCTTCTGATAGCGAATATACCTTCTTTTGCAAGATAATGTTGAGCTAAATCATCGATGCCTTTCTGACAAAGAAGGACGTTCGCGCCCGCGTCTTTCACCTTGCTGACCATCTCTCTGATGCTCTCCTCTTCTTTGTTCACGAACTGCTCAAGTTGGTCGGGATCAGTGATCTCTATCTCCGCATCAACTTCCGTTTCTTTTATCTCAAGAGCGGAATTCAATAAAGCTATCTTTGCATCTTCGATCTTAGAGGGCATGTTAGCGTGCGGCCTTTCCTTATCAAGAAGCAGACCGTCTATCAATTCTGTTTTGTCTACTCCAGCACCGGCCATCTTTTCGACTTTTATGTTGTCGATATCTACTGTGTACTCGCCGTTTTCATCTTCTGCTACCTTTCTGACTGCTTTTACTGCTAGATCGGCAAGTCTTTCCCTATCTCCTTCGATCGCTTTACCGGTCATAGCGGTCATGGCTATTTCTTTCAGTTTTTCTTCGTCGTCGATGTCGATATCTATCTTGTTTTCCTCGAGAACTTCTCTAGCCTTCTGTGATGCTAATCTAAAACCTTTAGCTATCACACTTGGATGAACATTCTGTTCTATCAAGTTTTCAGCCAATTTCAGGAATTCACCAGCAAGGACTACGACTGAAGTTGTTCCGTCGCCGCACTCGTCGTCCTGACTTTCGGCCATCTCGACGGCCATCTTTGCCGCGGGATGTTCGATATCGATCTCATCGAGGATCGTCGCGCCGTCGTTAGTTATGACTACGTCGCCTAGACTGTCGACTAACATCTTGTCCATTCCCTTTGGACCCAATGTGCTCCTCACCGCGTCAGCTATCGCTTTTGCTGCTGCGATATTGTTTTTCTGTGCGTCTTTGCCTCTTTCTCTTTCCGTGTCTTCTTTTAAAAGTACAATAGGTTGATTTCCCATCATATCTATATCACCTTGAAATTAGGTGTTCGAACGATTATTGATGTTCTATATAAGGTTTTCTATCATGATCATTGGATGAGCAGGTCCCGAAAAGTTACTTCTATCCTGCTGCTCACGAAAATCTTTTTACTATCTTGTCTTTACGTAGAACGGTGTGCAGATGTCGACGGAAGACGAGATGTTGGATTTCCTTGGATTGGATGAAAAAGACGAACTTTTTGAGGATATTCCAGATATGATAAGAACGGATCTAGATATTCCTGAGGGGCTTTCCGAAAAAGAGTTGATGGTTGAAGTCAAAAACAAATTAGAAAAAAATAAGAACTTGGATGGATTGGTATCATTTCTAGGAGGAGGTATATATGATCATTATGTTCCAGCAGCAGTCGGAGAGATCATAGGGCGATCAGAGTTTTACACTTCTTACACCCCTTACCAGGCGGAGATAAGTCAAGGGATGCTCCAAGCCCTGTTCGAGTATCAGAGTTTGATAGCCGAGCTGACCGGATTAGGCGCTGTAAATACAAGTATGTATGATTATCCAACAGCTTTGGCAGAAGCGGTTTTGATGTCTAGAAGGATCCAGCGCAAAGGTGGTAAATTTCTCATACCTGAAAACATACATTGGGACAAAAATCCAGTTTTAGATAATTACCTTAGAGGGAGCGACATAGAGATAGAATTTATTGGTTTCGAAGAAGATGGCAGTATAGATAGAGATGAATTAAGATCAAAATTGGATGAAGATACGTTGGGATTCTATGTCGAAACTCCTAATGTATTCGGTGCTTTAGAAGAAGACCTAGATGCATTCAAGTCGATGAAGGAAGAGAACGATTGTTTACTAGTTGTTGGGATCGAACCGATATTGCTGTCATTGATGAGGCCTCCTTCTGACTGGGGTTCAGATATCGCCATAGGAGAAAGCCAACCATTGGGTATTCCTCCTTCCTATGGAGGACCAACCGTTGGAATATTCGCATCCGATGAAGATTACATAAGAAAGATGCCTGGAAGGATAATCGGGGAAACCGAAGACTCTGAGGGGAAGAGAGCATACTGTATGACCCTTCAGACCAGAGAGCAGCACATCAGGAGGGAGAGAGCAACTTCAAACATATGCACTAACCAATCCTTGATGGCATTGGCATCCGCCGCTTATACCTACCTAAAAGGTGGTAGAGGTCTTGAAGATATTGCCAAGGAAAATCACAAAAAATCACATGAAGTCGCTCAAAGGATAAACGAGATAGACGGCTTTGAGGCCCCTTATCTTGATAGTGAATTTTACAACGAGTTCACAGTAAAGACGCCTATCGATTCTGCAGAACTTGTTGAAAAGTGTTGTGAAAGAGGGGTGCTTCCCGGTATCGCAGTGAACAAGATAGATAAATTTGATTCATTACCTGATGTTTTACTGGTGGCGGTAACAGAGATGAACACAGATGAAGAGATTGACTTACTTATCGAGACTTTGAAGGAGGTGATCGGATGAGTTCTGAATACAGACAGGCAAGGTACGATGAAGATTTACTGATAGAGAGAGGTGAAGATGGAGAAATCGAGGATAATCCTTTGCCCAACGATTTAAAGAGAGAAAAAACAGTCGGTATACCTGATCTCCCTAAACACGAGGTCGTACGTTATTTCAACCGTCTATCACAGATGAATTATGGAATCGATACTGGGTTGTATCCTTTAGGTTCGTGTACCATGAAATACAATCCAAAGTATACTGAAGAAATCGCTTCTCATCCAAAGGCCACCAGGATCCACCCCTATCAACCTGAAGAAACTGTCCAGGGAACTCTTGAGATAATGTATGAGCTGCAGGAATTATTGGCGGAATTGGGAGGTATGGATTCTGTGACCCTTCAGCCAGCCGCTGGAGCACACGGAGAGATCACAGGACTCATGATAGTAGATCAGTATCATAAAGATGATGGTGAAGATAGAAATGAAGTTATACTTCCAGATACCGCTCACGGTACGAATCCTGCTAGTGTTTCAATGATGGGTTATGATCTTGTTGAGATCCCTTCGAAAGACGGCTGTATGGATGTCGAAGCGTTAGAAGAGGCCGCTGGAGAAGATACCGCCGCCTTCATGATCACCAATCCAAATACTCTTGGACTTTTTGAAAAGGACGCCTGTCGGATAGCAGAGATAATACATGAAGCTGGAGGACTCCTGTATTACGATGGAGCTAACTTGAATGCGATCATGGGTAAGACGGACCCCGGAGCTATGAATTTCGATATAATGCATTTCAATCTGCATAAGACTTTCAGCACACCGCACGGCGGCGGAGGTCCAGGAGCAGGTCCCGTTGGAGTCACTGAAGAATTGGCGTCGTATCTACCGGTGCCTGTAGTAGAAAAAGACGAAGAACGATACTATCTGGATTATGATCTAGAGAATAGTATAGGTAGAGTTAAAGGGATCTACGGAAATTGGCTCGTTCTTCTGAAGGCCTATGCATATATCAAAAAGAAAGGTAAGGATGGTCTAGAAGAAGTGACTGAGAGAGCCGTTCTCAACAGCAATTATTTGAGGAAGAAGCTCCAACCACATCTTGATCTTCCCTATCGTGAGCTTCGGAAGCATGAGTTCGTGATGTCAGGGAAAAAGATGAAAGATAAGGGATTGAAGACCACCGATTTAGCCAAACGACTTTTAGACTATGGATTCCACGCACCGACTATCTATTTCCCACAGTTAGTCGATGAAGCCTTGATGATCGAGCCTACGGAGACCGAAACAAAAGAGGCTTTAGATGGCTTTGCCGAGGCAGTAGCCTCTATAATGCAAGAGGATGAAGAGATCTTAGCAGAAGCACCTCATAATACAGCGGTTAGGCGAGTTGACGAGACCAAAGCTATCAGAGACTCGGTGTTGAGTTACAAGATGCGGGACGAATGAAGCACATTAAACGGATAGAAGACCTCCTTATCCATATTTTCCTCTTTGATTTATATATGTTTATATTTAAGTGTTTTGGAAAAAAATTTTATAACTATTTGTTAATGGAGCTTCACCGATATGGAGTAAAAATTATGAAATATTCCAGAAGATATTTTAGTTGGATGGTTTTTTTGATTTTGATAGCATCTGTTTTTTCTGCAAGTTTAGTTTCTCCTGCAGGGAACGATGAACTAGAAGATAATTTTAATGAAGATGAGATAAGTGAAGAGGAATATCCTTTTCCTGAAGAATATCCCTCTGTTGAACAACTTCATGATTGGTACGATGACATAGTAGATGAAAATCCAGATATAACTGAAAAGATTCATCTAGGTGAATCTTGGGAAGGTAGAGACATATGGGCTATCAAGATCTCAGATGATGTCGAAGAGGAACAGGACGAACCCAGTATTTTCATAAATGGTAATCTACACTCTAGAGAGTGGTCGAGCAATCAGGTATCTGCATATTATGTGTGGAGACTGGTCAACGATTATGGGTCCAATGAGACTATAACCTGGTTGGTAAACAACAGACAGATATACGTAGCGCCGATGGTCAATCCCGACGGCTACATATATGATGGTGATGGTGATTTGGATCAGGCTGCAGAATGGAGAAAAAATAGAAATGATTCTACTCCTACAGATTCAGTAGGTGTTGATTTAAACAGAAATTGGGATATCGATTGGGAGAATGCTGATGACGATCCAACGAGCGACACTTATCGTGGTGAGGCACCTTTTTCTGAGTATGAGACTCAACATCTGAAAGATTTTATATTGTCAAAAGATATAGATTCATATCAGGATATCCACAGCCATTACGGAACGCTTTTGATACCTTGGTCTTATACAGACGATGCATCTCCCCATGATGACCTGTATAGAGACTTGGCTGAAGATATGACTTCTATGACTTCATATCTTGGTGATGATGACGAGCAGTACAGTTATGGGCAGGCTGAGGAAGAGATAGGCTATTCTGCATCTGGAGGCTCGATAGATTGGGTTTACGAGGAGACGGGTGCTGTGAGTCTTTGTTACGAGTTATATACTGGAGGTTTTTGGGGTCCTGGTTTTTATCCTCCAGAAGAAGACATAATGGATATCAATTTAGATGTTTACGATTCTCTAGTTTATCAGGCAAGGATAGCAGATTTGGATATGGGTGATGGTGACGAGGACCTTTATCCTCCAAGTCCTTACATCGTTTACGGAACGATTGAAGACGAACATGGTGAGGAAGTCGAGGATTTTGAAGTTTCTGTCCGCCATCAAGAAACTGAGGAAACACTGATGATTGATACAGATCATAATGGATATTATGAATTCAATTTTGCCAATTTCGACGAACACGGATATGAAGACGGAGATTCATTCAACATCGAAGCAGGTGATACTACTGAGGAGATAACAGTTGGAGATGAATGGGGGACTAGAAATGATCTAGTAGTTGAGCCTTATGAAACTGAAGTTGATAGTGTTGTAATCGATCCTGAGGAGGACCAGGAGGTAGAAGCTGGTGAGGAGCTTGAATTTGATGTGGAAGCACTAGATGAAGATGGTAACGTGGTGGAAGATGATCCGGAGGAGTTCGAATGGGAGAATGCTGACATAGGAGTTTTTTATGAAACAGAAACGGGAGATTATGCCGTTACAGCTACTTACGACGATGTGAGTTCTGATCCAGCTACTGTAACGGTTGAGCCAGCAGAAGCTGAGGAGATTGAGATATCACCACAGGCAACAGAGATAATCGCCGGAGGTTCTCAAGTCTACACTGCGACAGCTTACGACGAATGGGGTAACGAATTCGACGTAACAGGAGAGACGAGCTGGTCTGATGATATCGATGATTCTGAATGGTATGATAATGAATTGACAGCTTACAGTTCTGGAGAGTGGAACGTGACAGGAGAATATCAGAATCATTCTGGAGATGTTTTGACCTATACTGCATCATTGATGGTAGAGGCGGAAGAAGTAGATTCCGTTATCATATATCCTGAAGAAGATCGAACTATTTCAGTTGGCGAGGAATTGGAGTTCGATGCAGAGGCTTATGACGAACACGGAAACCTGATAACAGATCATGTAGATGATTTCGACTGGCAGAACGCTGATAACGGTCTTTTCTACGAGACTGAAACAGGAGACTACGAGGTGACTGCAACTTATGATGGAATAACTTCTCCAATTACAACGGTTACAGTCGAGTCCGCAGATATAGATGAAGTCATAATAGAACCTGGAGAAGATCAGATCATAGAAACGGGTGAAGAGTTCATATTCGATGCATCAGCTTACGATGAAGAAGGTGATCTGATAACTGACGATAGGATGGACTTTGAGTGGGAGAACGCAACCAGAGGTGTATTCAACAGGAGAAGAATTGGAGAATATGAAGTCACAGCTATTTATAACGAAGTCACTTCAAATGCAACTTTAGTAACAGTAGAATCCGGAGAAGCTTACCGTATTGAGATCAGTTCTGAGGATGAAACAACTACGGCAGGAAGCACTGTTACTTATACCGCGACAGCATACGACGAATATGAGAATGAGATCGGCGATGTTAGTGATGATGCCACCTGGTCGATAGATGAAGACGCGGGAGGAAGTTGGACAGGAAATGAGTACACGTCTGAAATAGCTGGTGATTGGACAGTCACAGGTGAATATGATGGATTGACAGACTCTATGAGACTGACTGTTGAGCCAGGAACCATTGACACAGTCGAATTGACTCCTTCAGAGGACCAGACGATAGTATCCGGTGAGAAGATTGAATTCTCAGCTGTAGCTTACGACGCTCACGGCAATCTGATAGCCGATAATGTAGAAGCTTTCGCCTGGGAGAACACACGTAGAGGCGTCTTCTACTACGATACTCCAGGAGAGTATGAAGTGACCGCCACTTACGACGGAGTTGAATCTGAAGCTACAACTGTAACGGTCGAAGAGGAAGAAAAAACGGAGAATACTTCAATTGAAACTCTAGATGATCTTTTAGAAGAATCCGTGTTGGATGTGAGGAGAGCTATAGGTACTGAAGAGAGAAAAGATCCTAGTGATCTCTTTTAAAACCTTATTTTCATTCTTAATATGCTTAGAAGTCATATTCAGACATTTTGGGATACACGTGGTATATGATAAATAAAGAAAGAGAATTATAGTGGAAGTCGAAACTTTTTAAACCAAAGTTCCGACATCCACTGCTAGTCAAAGACCCTCAATTAGTACAAAAAGTCGGGTCATTGACTATAATAATAAAATATTTAACTCACCGCGACCTATCTTTTTAATTGAAAGGGAAGGAAGGGTGTTTAAATTAGAAATAAAGTCTTAGTACTCTTTATCAGCTTCTTGCTGGTTATCAGTGGAATAATTGTGATCATTGAAGGAGAGGCAATTGTAAAAACTGAATTTGACAATAGTTTAGAAAAGAATTCAGAAAATACAAATTTTGAATCCTATTTTTTTGAAGGAGATGGCTCTCCTGATGACCCTTATCAGATAGAAGATTGGAACGGACTTGACGCGGTGCGAGAAAATTTAACAGCTCATTACGAATTGATCGATGATCTGGATGAAAGTACTTCAGGCTACGATGAACATGCCAGCGATACAGCGAATGACGGAGCTGGATGGGATCCTATCGGTGATGCTGATGATAGGTTTACTGGATATTTATACGGTCACAACCATCTGATCAAAGATTTACACATCAATCGACCTGATACAGAGGATGTCGGTTTGATAGGATCTCTTCAATCTGGTGGAATGGAAAACGTTAGGATCGAGTCTTTTAGAATTGTCGGTGGAGATAATGTTGGTTCAGTGATAGGCTATAGTTCCGGATCCAATGTAACAGGTATCAATGCTGAAAATATTTCGATAGAAGCCTTTGGTGATAGGATCGGTGGTCTTATCGGTAACTTTAGAGGCGGTTCTCGTTTAGAGAGGAGCTCGATAAGTTGGTCAGAGGTGAATGCTGATGATGAAGAGAGTGATAGAGTCGGTGGGATCACAGGCCACCTAGAGCAAGATTCTTTGATGATCGAATCGTATTCTAATGTTAACATAGTCGGTTATAGATATGTAGCAGGTATAGTCGGAGATATGGGCAATAACTCGGAGGTACGTGACTCTTATGCTATAGGGGAAGTTGATGGTGCATCGCAGCTTGGCGGATTGATAGGTCGTTTAGATGGCACATCGACTTCAGTTCAAAATTCTTTTGCAGCTGCATACGTTCACGATGATACGTATTCTGGATCTTTGATTGGATATATCCGTGACGATCCTGACGAAGATATTGAAGTTTTAGGTTCATATTCTAACTATGAAATCAATCCTGATTTAGAATTGATAGGTGAAATTAAAGGAGAGGGGAACGTAGATCTGTCTGGAAGCGAGCAAAAAAGCATTGATGACCTTACAGATCACGAGGACGGATATCCCGAGGCTTACGTTGATTGGAATTTCGAAGATGTATGGGAGATGACAGATTGGAACTATGATTTGTTCTCTAATCGAGGATATCCGGCTTTAGGCTGGCAAGAAGCAGATGATACTAGGTTTTTGGAAATAGAAATAGACGGTCTGGGCAAAGTTGATCCTTCTAAAGGTATCCATGCATATGAGACTGCTGATATAGTTGATTTAACAGCAATGAGTTATGGAGATTCAAGGTTTGTAACTTGGGACGGTGATGTAACAGAGGAACAGAAGGATGAGAAGGAAATTCAGATAAATATGGATGAAGACAAGTCATTAATAGCGCGATTTGAAACTACAACTGAGCCTACAATCACAACCGGAGAAGTCGAAGAATCATTGATGGAACAGCATTCCTCAGAGGGCTTTCTAGTCACTTTGAATGATACAACAGTTTTGAATATGTTTCGGAGGGCGGAAGGTCATATTGGTCCTCCAGGACAGATAATGCAGAGGTATTATGATATCGAGAGCGGTGAATGGACCGAGCCAGAGGTGGTGTATAATTCATCTTATGATGATAGGAACGTTCACGGTGGTATAACTGATGATGGTAGAGTAGTGGCCTTTTTCAGAAGGAGAGATGAAGATGGGGATAATGTGGATACTAATGTGATCTACAGTGATGACGGCGGTAACACGTGGTCTGAAAGAATTGATATATCGGATATCTTTGAGTCTGGTAGTTTTAGACCTATAGGCACATTACAAAAAATGGAAGATAGATATATAATGCCAAGTTATGATATAAATTCAGCTGAAATCATATCGTCAGAGGATGGTATAGAATGGGAAACTGAAGCTATTATTTATAAGGAGCATCACTATCCAAATATCAATGAACTTGATGTAGCTTACCTTGGAGATGGGAATTTTGTAGCTATATTTAGAACAGATGGAGAGCATCTACAGAAGACAAGCACCGATCACGGCGAGACTTGGAGTGAATTTGAAAAGACCAATATCATCGATCATCTCGAGTATGGTGAAGGCGAGCGGATGAGGAAACCAGAGTTGTTATATCGAGAGGACCTAGAAAGGCTATATGTGATAACTTCGGAAAACACGGATCCACCAGAAGAACAAAGACTTTGGATCTTAAGTCAGAACGTTTCAGATGGTTTGCCACATGCGGACGGATATATAATTGAAGATTATAAATATAGGCCCCTAAGAGATGAAAGTACGAGATACTTTTACGGTTACCCAACATATACACAGATAGGAGAGGATGATTACTTGATCGTGTTTTCCGATACTGACCACGCTACAACTGGTGACGAAGATGTATATCTGTTTCAGTTCAAGATGACCATCGATGTTAGTGGCGTGATCGATGATGAATATGAACTTATTGTAAATATCGATGGAGAGGGTATTATAGAGATGGGATATGAAGATAACAGCTACGTGATCGAAGGTGAATGGAGTGGGATAATCGATGGAGGCACAGAGATAACTTTTGAAGCTGTACCCGCTGATGGTTGGAGATTCGTTGAATGGGATCTATCGATAGACTCTGGGTATTTAATAGACGAAGAGGACGAATCTATAACTTTCGATATCCGGGATAACATTTCGATCACGGCACACTTTGAAGAAATCCATGAAGATGATGTAGAAATACCAGGGTTTACGTTTCCACTGCTGGTATTAGGCATAATTATTACGATAGTTATTTACAAGAAGAAAACTTGAAATCTTTTATTATCACGGCTATGACCGCTGCCAGTAACAATGCAACCGATTTGAATCCCGGTGTCTCTTCTACTTCTTCCTCTTCGAAGACTGCAGTGATCTCCTTATCTTCATCTATAGTGATCGTTATCTCTTCGCCTTCTTCACCTTCGGGTACATCGCCAGTCCATCCG
>Ga0207421_10004723_pt1 | contig 15551 bp, 11 predicted proteins | sample SodLakKL_010_SED_4_FD_187542 | JGI IMG/M metagenome (GOLD analysis project Ga0207421, IMG submission 187542) | Alkaline sediment microbial communities from Lake Tanatar, Kulunda Steppe, Russia - 8KL_010_SED (SPAdes) (version 2) | ecosystem: Environmental > Aquatic > Non-marine Saline and...
GCTGAAATGCCGAAAATAAACGTAACATAAGATATAAGTGTAACGCTATCCACCATTTTGGATTTATCCCTTAAGAAATTTTATTCTTTTCTATAATATCTTCGATTTTAGCGGAAACCCGCTTGACAGCCATATTCACGCCCGGGCGGCGGTTGGGAGAGATGCCCGAGATCCGGATTGTGGTTGCACCTTCGTCTGTGCGGAGTGCTTCAATGCAGATTTGACGGTGCGCCATGTAAAATGTCACCAGAAACCCGAGGATCATGATTCCGAAACTGGTATAAACAACCGGAATCCCCGGATCTCTTGATATCTGAAGTCCCGTGAAGTAACGGTAATCCACGTTGTCAACACGGATGGTGAACTCGCCCTGCCGCATCCGATCGAAGTTCGGGTGTTCAAGGGGCAGGATCAGGGGGCGCGGATTTCCGGTTTCGGGGATCACGACGGCAAGGTAAGACGGGCCGATGTTTTGTCCCCGGAAACTGAAGTTGTTGGTGTAATCCTGGACGATTACTGACCCCTTGTTCCCGGGAAGCGGGACCTCGTCGTTTATGGACGCTTTTTTCGAGGTTTGCAGGCCGGATGCGTTGTCCGTGAAGACAAGGGTGAACGTGTCGCCCGGCAGCCTGCCGTAGGTGGATTGAAATATGCTGTAACCCCGGTAGCGTATGGGATCGTTTACAATGAGGCTTCGCTTGTCGACCACCTCGCCTTTTACGTTTGAGGCGGGTTCCCCCTGGTGTTCATCGCAGCAGTCATCATTTTGGGACGCGGGCGGGGATGCGGAATCACCGGGTTCAATGATGGCGATTTCCGATCGGTATTCCCTTACCCCCCCCGATGGATAGCGTTCGATGGAAAAATCATCGCACCGGAGGGCGAAGTCGAGTTGAACCCGGGCATCGGAGTGCCTCAGGGTCATCGTATTGTCGGTTTCGCCCACGGGGAGGTTCATGCGGCCTTCGTAGCCGAAAAGGGAGGATATCAGCACCCCCAGGGTCAACAGAAGCACGCTCAGGTGGATGATATGGGCGCCGAGCCTTGTCCAGCGGCCTTTTTCGCCGTAGACGAGATACCCGTTTTCCGTGGGTTCAACCCGGCTGTGCCGGAAGTGTTTTGCCATGTAATCCGCCAGGGGCCCCTTCAGTGCTTCAGGCGTTTGATCGGTTGTATGCGATTGGCGCCAGTCGCTTTTTCGGAAACGCTCCGCCCTGTATACGACCTTTTTGGGGAAAATAACCCGCCAGGTGTGGCTCAGCCGTTCGATGGAGCACACCACTATATTGACAATCAGCAGGGCCAGCAGTAGCTGAAACCACCACGAATTGTACATGTCATAAAAATTCAGGGCTCCAAAGATGCTGTGCCAGAATTCCCCGTATTGCTGGAGATATTGCGCATCCTGTTTGTTTTGCGGAACAAGGGTGCCAATGATCGAGGTAAGGGCCAGGGTCAAAAGCAGCACCACGGAAAGCTTCACCGAGGCGAAAAAGTTCCATATCCGGTCGGTTAAATCGACGGGGGTAATTTTGTCGTTCATTCAATGTCCTTTGTTCAGGAGAATATCCAACTGTTTTCCGAGTCTTGCCGGGAGCAGATTGTATAACAGAAGTTTCATGCCACTGCAACACCTGAAAGCGAAAAAAGTTCAGCGCATCGCAACATTACGACAACGTCACGGGAGGTCCGCGGCCAGGTGTTCAATACCCCGCCAGTCAAGGCCCAGCATCCCGGCGGCGACCCTGTCGGATTCAAGCGGGTCGAAGCCTGCAATCAGCTTGCCCACCGGCGGATCGCATTCGGATCCGCCCAGGTGAAAATCGGGCATGCCGACCGACGCGTCAATGAGGGTCAAATCCGCCCGGCGGTAGCGGTTGAGGTCGATTATCGCCTGGTGGATATCAATATGGAATTCGGCTTTGTTCCATATGCCGCCGCTGCCGGCATAATGCCGGGGCGGTGCAAACCCCACCATGTTTTTGAGGCTTCCCGTAAAAACGGAGAGGCTGTGGGCCTTTAATACCGGCACGGATATGATGAAGTGGTCCATGGCGATTTCCGGCATGAAAAATACCGGGAATCTCGGGCAATCCGGATTTTCAAGGCGCATGACGGGAGAGTCGTTCAAATCGACCAGCGCCGCCTTTTTTTCGGACGCCATCCGGGTATAGCCCAGTTGCTGAAACACCGCCATGGTGGTTTGTTCCGGATCACCGGTACCTTCCGCAATCACGATGGCGGCATCGCTCCACCGGCGTACATAATCGATAACGGCCGCCAGGCTCTCAGGCGACGTGGTTACGGGGAAGGGCTTGCCGGTAACCAGGTTGGGCTTGAGCAATACAGCCGTCTGTTTTGCCATAACCGGGCCGGCATCAATTGTGTCAAAGGCTTCTGTGACGGATGTCGGGTAATCCGCAAAGTCGACGACTGCCGGCTGACTCATTACCGTTCTCCTTTTTCGTCGGTTCCTTGTTCATCCGCAGCCGGGGGCTTCCCGTATCCGGCGCTATCTTCGGCGGCATCTTCGGCGTTTTCTCCGGTATCGCCCGGGAAGAACCGCAGGGTTGCCGCGACGTCGTTGTCGAAGTATTTTTCAGCCAGGCGGTTGATTTCATCCGTGGTTATTGATGCATGGTCAATGAATATCGTCCGGCTCCAGTCAATCTGGGGCGGATGCCGCGAGGCGCCCTTTAAAACCGTGTTCAACCAGTACCGGTTGGTCTTCACCTGGTTGGTTATGCCGGCAAGGACTGGTTTGACGGCCCGTTCAAGCTCGTCTTCAGTAATCCCGTTTTCGCGTAGATCGTCTGCAATCTTTTTGATTTCACGTTTTATCTTTTCAGTGTCGGCCGGATCGAGGGACGCCTGGGCGGCTAAATAGCCGTATCCTTTATAGGTGCGGCTCAAACTGCTGAACGCCCCCTGGCTGTATGAGGCCCCTAAATCGTCGCGGATTCTGATGCGTATACGGTCTGAAAAAATCTCCGAAAGTATGGACAGCCGCCTCGTTTTTTCAATATCATACCGGTCGGTTGCGGGATAGGCCACGACCAGGAGCGCCCTTTCCATCCGGGTGGGCACTTCGTGCGCCAGCCGTCCGTTTTCCGGGAAAACGGGAAAGCGGTCTTTTTTCTCCATGGCGCTTTCCGGCCGGGATTCCGGCCCCACGTCCTTTTTGTCCGGGAAATTACCGAAAAAGCGCGCGGCCAGTTCGATTACCGTTTCGGGATTGATATCCCCCACTACGGCGATTTCCAAGGGATGAGATTGTTTGGCTTCCTCGATCCAGGCTTCAATAGCCGTTAATTCGTTTCCGACAAGCGCGTCAAAATCCGGCAGTCCGAAGCGGGTGTCGCCGTCCGCCAGGAATCGCCTCCCCTTGAGCTGGAAGCCCCCCTCGATGGAATAGGCCAGCGACGCGTACTCCCGCTCGAACTGCCGGATGGCCCTTTCGCGGGCGGATTCACGGTAGCCGGGGTCTTTCAGGTGGGCATAAAGGAGCTCAAACAGCAGTTGGGTCTCGTCCGTGACTGATGTCCCGGAAAACAAAAATGCGTCGCTTGCCACGGAAAACGATACGCTGGTGCTGGTGCCGGCAAGGGCGCTGCGAAGCGCCTCCCGGTCCAGGGTTTCGAGTCCTCCCAGGTTGACGGTCCGCTGAGATATCCGCGAAAGCCCTTCCTGGTCCGCCGGCTCGGCACGCCTGCCTTCCCCGAAGCGCAGCGATGCCAGCACCTCGTCCGCCTTGAAATCGGTTTGTTTGACAAAAAGGGTTGTGCCGTTTTCAAAAACAACGCGGGTTATATCCTGGTCCTCGATGTGTTCTTTTTCTTTTATGTTGCCCGGTTTATCCGGTTCGTCCAGGTAGGGAAAGGATACGTGGTCATCTTCCGGGGGTTTTTCCACGTCGATGGTTTGGCTTTCTTTATAAACGGACAATATTTGATCTTCCGGCGACGGATTCCCCTCTGCGATTTCCGCGTTTCCGGTAACCTGCAAAAGCCTGTGGTCCGAGGCCCAGGCATCCCTGAAGGCGTCGTTCAGTTTTTCAGGGGTTACGCCGTCTATTACCGGCTTGAAAAGGTCACGCTTCTCCTCTGCCAGGAGCAGCACGCGGTCGGTGTTCAGTTCATTTAGAAACTGGCGGGCGATGCGTTTGCTTTCCCGCGTGGGCGCAGCCCTTGCATCCCGCTCCAGTTTTGCCGTAAACTCTCTTTTAACACGGGTTGTTTCCGCCTCTGTAAAGCCGTGCGCCAGGGCCTTTCTCAGGGTTTTTTCAAGCACGCCGAGGGTTTGGTCCCATTTTTCCGGCTCGCATGTCGCGCGTATTTCAGCCGCCCGGACATGTTTGAAATAATATCCCGACCCGCTTCTGGCGCTTGTAAAAGGGGCCTCCGGGGCATTCAGAATGTTGTTGATGCGGTGGTTGACCGCCTGGTTGGCCATCTGCGCCAGCAGCCGGTTTTCCCGGTATTCGAAGCTGTCTTCGGGCTGGTCCTTTCTTTTGACGACCCCGATTGACACCCGCGTACTGCCGCTTTCCGGTTCATGGTGGTAAAAGGGCTTGACCCCCTCGTGCGCAAAATCACCGAAATCCGGCCGGGGCTTTTCATCCGTCTGCGCCGTGATACCCGCGAACCGGTCTTCTATCAATGTTTCAGCGGTTTCGGCATCAAAGTCGCCGACCATGACGACAACCAGGTTTTCAGGCCGGTACCATGTATCGTAAAAATTTTTTATGAGATCCCGGTCCGCCCCTTCTATAACCTCCCGGGTGCCGATGGGAAGCCGTTCGGTAATGCGCGTGCCCGGCGCCTCAAATTTCAGGGTTTCCTTGAATGTGCGGTATGCGGGCGAATCCCGGGTTCTTTTTTCCGCCAGGATGACGGACCTTTCGCTGTCGACCTGTTCTTCGGGTATGAGCCCTCCCGCCGCATAATCGCTCAGTACAAGCAGCCCCTCGGAAAGGTGGTCCCGGTCTCCCTCGGGAAGGTCGATATGGTATATGGTATTGTAAAAGCCCGTTTGCGCGTTGACATCCGGCCCGAATTTCATGCCGATTCTCTGGAAATATTTAACCAGCTCACCCGGGTCGAAATTTTCGGTTCCCAGAAACAGCATGTGTTCCAGGTAGTGAGCGATGCCGCGCTCGTCGTCATCTTCGTGAAATGACCCGACATGAACATTGAGGTGCATGGAAACCCGGTCTTCGGGATGTTCATTTTCCTTGAGTACGTAGCGAATGCCATTGTCAAGGGTGCCGAATAGAATTTCCGGTGATGGGTCCAGATCCGAGCCGTCGTGCGGCCATTGCACGTCCGGCCGCTCCTTTCCGGAATCGCTGGCAACCGCCGGCAGAATACCGGCGGCGTGGGCTTTTTCCGCTGAAAGGAGGGGGACCGGGAAAAGCAGGGCGACGGTGAAAAGAATACAGCTCAAACGTTTTATCGAGTTTATCATGTTGATGCCATTTCAATGCGTTGTTAATATTTTGAGCAACCCCGCTGCACAGCCGGGTAGCTTGGTTGCATCCGGGCAGCAAGGTCCATACCGGATAATAGAAAGTAAATTTAATACCTCCACTGTTCCGAGTCAAGGCGAACTATATTATTGCTTGCGGGAATACAGCCACTGTGTTATTGAGCATTTCAAAATGAGACGGGTTGCCGGAAAAAGGCTGCGGCGCTGCAAGGCAATCTTCAAGGCAATCTTCAGCCGCTTTTTGAGGTTTCTCCTTATCAGGTACCATTGGATCAGGTACCATGGGTAATGCTTATGCCGATGGAATATGTCATACTGGGATTGGGGTTTATTCTTGGCTTTCACATGGCCTGGAACATTGGTGCAAACGACGTCGCCAATTCCATGGCCTCGGCAGTCGGGGCCAAGGCCATTACGCAACGGCAGGCCATATTCATAGCGGGCATACTGGTCATTGTCGGCGCCATTTTTATCGGCGGCCATGTAACAGAGACGATTCGGGGCGGCATTATCTCTCCCGAGGTTCTGGATGATCCTCAGATTGCCCTGATGGGGGCCTTTTCCGCCCTGATGGCGGCCTCCTTGTGGGTCTCTTTCGCCACGTGGAAGTCGCTGCCGGTTTCCACCACCCATTCCGTTGTGGGGGCAATGATCGGATTCGGGATCGTCACGGGCGGCTTCGGAGTGATCAATTGGGAGGTAATGGGAGCCGTTGTCGGCAGCTGGGTTATCTCGCCGGTTTTCAGTATGACAATCGGTTTTATCATGTTTAAGATTATAGTTCGGTTCGTACTCACGCAAAACGATTCATTCAGCGCTGCTCTCAAGCTGTCTCCCCTGTTTATCGGGGTTGCCATATTCGTGGTGGTCATGTCGTTTCTGTTTAAAACGCCTCTTGGAACTGCCATGGCCGTGGGAGATATAACCGCCATGCTGGTAGCCGGCGTTATTGGTATTGCGGGCGGTTTCGGCGGGCGAAATTTACTGGCGCGCCTCTTTGCGAGAAGGGGCGAACAAAAGGAGCCGGAGTTGATATTCCGTACCATACAGGTCGGGACATCCTGCTACGTGGCGCTGGCCCTGGGCGCCAATGATGTGGCAAACGCCATCGGCCCTCTGGCACTGATTTATTTCCTGACCCGCACGGGAGCGGTTGGTGCCGAGCTTCCCGTGCCGTTTTACCTGCTGCTTTTCGGCGGGGCGGGCATTTCCGTCGGTATTGCCATGGGCGGGGCCAGGGTAATTCGGACCGTGGGGTCACGTATTACCCACTTGACCAATACACGCGGCTATTCGGTTGATTTTGCCGCTGCGACAACGGTTCTCATGGCGTCCAAGCTCGGATTGCCGGTATCGACCACGCATGCCGCCGTGGGCGGGGTGATGGGGGTCGGTCTTGCCCGCGGTGTAGAAGCCGTTAATTTCGCCATTGTTTTTAAAATTATGATATACTGGATACTGACTGTTCCGGCAGCGGCACTGACATCCATGATTCTTTTCAAAACGATTGAATTTTTCGTATAATCATTTTCTCTTTTGATGTGGAAATGAAGCAAACCAGGAGGCTGTATGCGTATTCCTTTTTTTTCGATGTTCACCCGTTCCCCTTTTGACGAACTTCAGGAGCATGCTGAAAAAGTCAAAGAGTGCGCATGGGCTTTCCAGCAGGCCATAGAATGCTACGCGTCTTCAAGGTGCGAGGTTTTTGAGGAGCACCGGCAGCAGGTGATCACGCTCGAGCACGCCGCCGATGACATAAAGCGGAGTATTCGCGGGCATATGCCCAAAAACGTGTTGCTTCCCGTGGAAAAATTCCAGCTGTTCCGGTACCTGCGGGAGCAGGACAGCGTGCTCGACGCGGTTCAGGAATCCTTGAACTGGCTGTCCTACAGGCCGCACAACAATATACCGGAGGCGCTTGAACGTGATCTTTTCCTCCTTGTGGACGCGGTGGTGGAGCCCACGGAGGAGCTTAGCCGGATGGTCGGTGAAGCCAGGTCTTATTTGAGAAGCTTTTCTGAAAAGCAGCGCGAAAAAGTCAAGGCGATCATCGCCAATATCCGGCAGATGGAACACGAGGCGGATCAGCGGGAGCATGCCCTTTTGCGAAAAATTTTCGAGGTCGAAAACGATCCTGTAACGGTTTTGCACATGGTCCGGCTTGCCGAAATTATCGGCTCGGTAGCGGACCACGCGGAAAACGCGGGCGACATGATGCGGGCAATGATTGCGCGATAGGAAATGGAAAAAGGGTGTCGTTTTTTAAAAAAAGGCCCACCTGACATACAAAATAAGAGCGCCCCAGGCAACAATGCAGACGGCATATGAATACCAGTTGATTTTTTTCCGGGCTTTTCCGTGTTTATCCACATGGCCGACCCTGGTTTTGCAGGAATAGCAACGGCTGACATCAAGTTCGAGGCTGACAAAACAATGCGGGCAGCGCTTCATAAGGAACTTTTCAGGGTTTTTGTCGCTGGCCTCTGCACTAATACCGGCCTTGAAGCGTCCCATTCTTTCTTCTCCCGGGTTATTAATTGAAATGCCGCGAAAAACGCTCCGATATTTCAATATCACTTTTTTCACGCAGGCTTGCCATCCATCTTGCCACCGTTTCCTGCTGTTTTCTGGTAGCCAGCTGGTTCATGACCTGATCTTTGTTTTCGGCGAAAGCCGATTCATCCGGCACTACCCTTGCTGCAAGGTGCATCACGAAGAAACGGTCGGAAACATTGATCACCGAATCGTGGGCCTGGTTTATTTCACCGATTCCAAAGGCGGCTTGTTTCAATTCATTGACCCGGCCAAGGCCTGGGACCGGATCATTTCTGGCAAACAAGCCGGTTGAGGCGACAATACGTTCTTCTGTCTGTGCTGCTTCAATTAAAGAGCCGGTTTCAAGCGTTTTTTCAAGAAAGGCGGCAGCGGCGTTTCCTGCCGCGTCAATCTTTTTTTCGGCTTTCAAGTCCGCTTTTACGTCTTCTTTTATCGCGGAAAGCTCCGGTACGTGCGCTTCCTCCCGATCAATCGGTGCAAGAATGTAATGGCCGCCGTCTATCTCCAGGATATCGCTTACCTCTTCAAGCGGCAGTTCGAACGCGGCATTGGCAAAGGATTGCGCATTCCCGATATTTTCAGGCCCCTCCCCGCGCGTGAAAAAATCGGTGGCTTCAGCGTCATAGCCGAATCTTTCGGCATTTTCCACAAGGTCATCGGCGTCAAAGGAGATGTCATACATTTCCATGGCCTGTCGATAAGCAACGTCGACGGATTTTTCCCGGGCCAGTTCGTATCTTATGTCATCCGCCACAGCTTCCAGCGGTTCAACGGACTCAGGCTGATAGTCTTCAAGCCAAATAACGTGCCAGCCGAAGCGGGTGCGCACGGGCTCGCCAATTTCTCCGGGTTGAAGCGAAAACGCCTTTTCCGAGAAGGCCGGTACCATGTCGCCTTTTGAAAAAGACCCGAGGCTGCCGCCAAGTTGACCACTGGGGCAGTCCGAATGCGTGCGTGCCAGTTCGGCAAAATCCTCGCCGGCAATCGCTTTGTCGTATATTTCCCAGGCCTTTTCCTCTTTTTCGTCCATGGTTTGTGTATCCGCACCATCCGGCGTTCTGATCAGTATATGGCTTGCGGTCGCCTTTTCAGGTGTTTTGTAGTCACTTTCATGGCGGGCATAATAGGCCTGGATCTCTTCATCGGATACTTCCGCTTCACCGATAAAGTTTTCGGGATAGAAACTGATGTAACGGGCCTTGACCCTGGCCGGAGCCCTGTACCGGTCCTGGTTTTCCTCGTAATACGCCTTGATCTCGTCATCCGATGCGTCAACGGCCTGTATGTCATCCGGGGAAAACACGACATAGTCAATGTCGACTGTGGTGTTTTCCCATTCAAACCAGGCACGCGCCTCGGTTTCGGAGACTGTAACGGTGCCGGCGATGAAGTTTTGTATCTGCTGCGCAAGAATCGATTCTTTCTGCATTGCCTCGAATTGCTGCGGCGTTATCCGGCTTTGGCTCAAGACGCGCTGGTATCGCTGCGGGTCGAAACGGCCGTTGGTCTGGAATGCGGGTATGCGGGCGATGGCATCGGCGACGGCGTCATCCGTTGCCCTGAAGGATTTTTTGTCGGCCACCTGCATCAGCAGTTTTTCATCAATCAGTGAATTGAGCGCCTGCTGCTCCAGATTCATCTGTCTGAGCATTTCATCGTCTATTTCCCCGCCATACTGCCGCCGGAGATTTTCCCGCATATTCGCGTGGGCCTCCCGGAATTCCTCAACGGTAACGGGTTCGCCGTTTACCGTAGCCACCTCATCCGGGCTCCGGGTAATAAAGGAGCCGGCCCCCATGAATACAAAAGTCAAAACGATCATCATCAAAACGAATTTCATCCCGAGCGACCGGGCACTTCTGCGCATTGCGTCAAGCATGTTTGATAACCCTTCTATATAAGATAATACCTGTTGATGCTCTTTGAATTTCTGTATATACGGATATTATTCATAATTGTTGCCGTATAGTTTGTCAATCCTTTATGTGCCTGCCGCTGCGCAATTATTCCACGGGCTGCGGCCAATCCGGAATGGTAAAAATCTTTCTTGACAAAACCCGTCTGGATTTTCTATGGTTGGTTTTTATTTCGGGGCTGTAGCTCAGCCGGGAGAGCGCATGACTGGCAGTCATGAGGTCAGGGGTTCGATCCCCCTCAGCTCCACCATCCAAAAATAAAGGGCCAGGCATATGTCCGGCCCTTTTTTTGTGCTTTGTACGTCACGGCGAAATGAGCCCCCTGGCCATGATCCCTTCGAGTTTGCGGCGCAGGGCCTCGAATTCCGGGTCAGTGGTGGTTTCCGGGACTTGAAAAACTTCGCCGAACCGGAGTGTTACCCGGGCAAATGGCTTGGGGATCATGAAACGGTCCCAGCTGTTGAAATACCATGCCCTGTCCGCGGTGGCATACATGGGAACGATTGCGGCGTTCCCATGCTGAGCCAGCCGGATTACACCCGCCTTGATTTTGCCGGCCGGCCCCCGGGGGCCGTCAGCAATGTGTGCGGCGATCTTTCTTTCCCGAAGCTTTGCGGCCATCTCGATCAGGGCATCACGCCCCCCGCGGGAAGAAGAACCGCGAACTATGTCCCATCCCGTGCGCATGGCAACCCCGGCAATCACCTCGCCGTCCCTGCTCCTTGAGATCATGAGCGGCGGCCTGTAGGGACTGTAATTTTTGAAATGCCGGATCGCCGGGAAAAATTGCTGGTGCCAGACGCATATCACCACAGCCTTGCCGGCCTCAACCCGCTTCATCCAAGCCGCCTCGTTTTCAACGGTTAGCCGGTAAGTGGCTGAATAGCATCGAATGGCGTGGTATAAAACCGTGATGGCATGATTTGAGGTCAGAGCGGACCGTATTTTTTTGGACATGATGTTCCTCACGGAAGAATAGAGGATTGGGTGTTCTGACAGTATCGCATAGTCCGATTGCGGTGTCAACGTGCAGACGGCTCGTCAATATGCCTGTCTTTGACTGCTGTAACGGCTTAATTCCCGGGTCGGGAGGTCTTTTTTTCTTTGATCGGCGCCCCGTTTTGGGGTATATAATCTATGCATAAACAGCGGGTAACCCTATTTCCGGAGATACTGAAATGATTGATGTCAATGAAGCCTCCAGCAAGGCCATCGAGCACCTGAAAAAACTCTATCCGGACCAGGACTTGGGGAAGATCCTGTTTGAGGAGGCGGAACTCACCGATGACGGTCTGTTCTGGGTTATTACGCTGAGCTACAAGAGCCCGGTGGCGGCGGGCGGCGTGGGCAAATCCGTATTCGTGGGCGACCGGAGCTACAAGGTGTTCAAGCTTCTTGCGGAAAACGGCGAAATAAGGGCCATCAAAAACAAGGAGTTCAAGTGATGTCCGTTTTCAGAGGGCTGTCCTGTTTCAGAGGGCTTTCAGGGCTGCTGGTTTTTACCGCCTGGCTTTTTTTTGCAACCCATGGGGTTGCCGCTGAAAAGGCGGATTTCGTCCTGGTCAAAAAGTCCGAATCCAGATTGTATTTGATGAACGCCGGGGAGGTCATCAGGGACTTCCACGTGGTGTTCGGTGACAATCCGGTAGGGCACAAGAAGCAGCAGGGCGACAACCGCACCCCGGAAGGGTCCTATGTCCTGGATCGGAAAAAAGAAAATTCCGCCTTTTACCGGGCCATCCGCATCTCCTACCCCAACGAGGAGGACGTTGCCCGGGCAGAGGCCAAAGGCGTCCCTCCAGGCGGACGGATCATGATTCACGGGCAGCGAAACGGCTACGGCCACCTTGCCCATATCATGCAGCAATATAACTGGACCAGCGGTTGTATCGCGGTTACCAACCAAGAGATGGACATTATCTGGGAGGCTGTGGCGGTCGGCACCCCCATTACGATCCTTCCGTAACGCTTCAGCTGGAACTGTAGCGCTTCAGCTTGAATGGAGGGCTTCGTCGAGAACGCTCGCCAGCGCCTCGATGGTATACGGTTTCGTTAGCACGCCGCTGAAGCCGTAGTCCTTGTAATGGCTCATCACCGGGTCTTCGGAATAGCCGCTTGACACCAGAACCACCGCATCCGGATCGTATTCCATGAGATGGCGGATCGCCTCCCGGCCCCCGGTGCCGCCGGGTATGGTAAGGTCCATGATTACCGCGGAAAAGGGCGCTCCCGCCTCCCTGGCCCGACGATACGCATTAATCGCGGCACCACCGTCATCAACGCTTTCCACTTCGAAACCAAGATGCGTGAGAATCCCTTCTGCCACATCACGCACCTGGGGATCGTCGTCCATGACCAGTATTTTGCCGTGCCGGGGCTTTGGTTCCGCTTTTTCCGACTGTTTTTTCGTCACCTCGCCGCTGGACGCGGGGAGGTAGATATGAAAGGCGCTTCCGGCGCCTTGGGTCGAATCGAGGTCAATATGCCCCCCGTGTTTTTTTATGATGGAGTAGCATATCGAAAGGCCAAGACCGGATCCCTTTGCCTTGGTGGAAAAATAGGGATCAAAGACGCGGTCCAGGTATTCATGGGGTATGCCGGGACCCTTGTCCAAAAAGGAAATGCGGACGAAGCGCCCTTCCGGCAGGGGGAGCCATGGTACCCGCTCGAAGTTGGCTCCGGAAACGACCAGTTCGCCGCCATTGGGCATTGCCTGTACCGCGTTAATGACCAGGTTGTGGATAACCTGGATGATCTGGTCCGTGTCCACCTCCGCGGGCCAGAGGTCTTCCGGGAGATCAAAACGCGGCCGGACCGCGCTGCCCGAGAGCAGAAAGGCGATATTGTCGTGCAGCAGATCATGCATTGATGCGGGCTTTTTCACGGGGTCGCCCCCGCGCGAGAACGTGAGCAGCTGCCGGGTAAGATTGACCGCCTGCTTTGCGGCGTGTTCGATACGCTCGAGTGAGTCGGCAAATTTCCGGTCATTTTCATCGGACATGGCCTTGAGCATCGAAAGGCTGCCGATGATGGCGGTGAGGAGATTGTTGAAGTCGTGGGCGATCCCGCCGGCCAAAAGGCCGATGGATTCGATTTTGCCCGCTTTCTGGATTTCCTGTTCCAGTTTGAGCTTTTCTGTAATGTCGCGCACTGCGTAAACCATACCCCCCTTTCCTTTCTCGGGGGCGCGAAGCGGGGCGCCGGCAATTTCAACCGCACATTCGGTCCCGTCTTCGCTTTTGAGCGTCAGGGGACGGTCCGTGATGCCGTCAAAGCTTTCCGGAAGCGCTTCTTTCGACAGGCCCAGGAGTTCAGTGATTTCCCTGCCGATAACGTCTTCCTGGCATTTCCCGGTAATACGCTCCGCCGCATTGTTCATCAGTATGACCCGGTTCAGGTTGTCCGTTGCGATCACCGCATCGCCGATCGACTTGAGGATCGCTTGGATCTGCGCCTTTTCTTCAACAAGGCGTTCGTTCAGCTTGATCTGCGTGTCCTGGGCCTCGGTTAATTCCTGGTTCAATCGTTCCAGCTCTTCATACTGAGCGCGGATCTCCTTGTACTGATCGGCAACCCTTTGCTCCGCCGCCTTGAGTGACGTGATATCGGATATGATCGCAATTACGCCCGCCCGGCCTTCAATGGTTATGTATGATGAGGAAAAAACGCAGTCAATGATGGTACCGTCCTTTTTGGCCATTTGCCCTTCATACCGGGTGGGCACATCTTCTCCCCGCATCCGCCGCCGGTGTCTGTCGGTCACCAGTTCCCGTCCCAACGGCGTGTCGGGCAGGAGGTCCTCCAGTTTCAGCAGGGAAAATGCTACGGGCTCGTAGTTCAGCATTTTCAGCATAGTGGCGTTGGCAAACACCGGCCGTTCCTCTACTATCATGAGGATGCCGTCGTGGGCGTTTTCCACCACGGTGCGGTATTTTTCCTCCGATTCGGCCAGGTCCTTTACCGCTTTTTCCCGTTCGCGTCGCATCACGGTGATCTTGTCGGCCACGCCAAAGGAAAAAAGGAGGGCCATTGCCACCAGGCCGACCTGGCTGGACCATGCGGTGATAATGTTTTCCGGAAGGAGGCCGTAAGCCCTGACTGCGGTGAGCATGGCGCCCAGAAAAAAGGCGATGCACGCAAGGAGGTAGTAGCGCGCCTCCCGGTGTCCGCGCACCAGGGAAACAATCCCGGCGCTGATGAGGAGAATGCTGCTGATTGCCGTCAGCAGGGTTGTGGCGCGGACGGTGTGAAAGTAGTCCATTACCATTGAAAGCGGTACGAGCAGTGCCGCGACTGCCATGGCCGCGAGAAGCATTCCTTCTCCGCGGGGAAAGCGGTTTCGGGTATTGAGAAAGCCGCGTGCAAACTGAAGGGCTGCAAGGTTTGCCAATGCCAGGAGCAGAGGATACACCCGGTGTGCCAAGGCCGGGCTGTCAGGCCAGAAGTACTGGTAGGAAAGTCCGTTATGGGTCATCATGAACAGGCCCGCGGCAAGGATGAAAAACGTGAGATATATGTAGCTCTTTTCGCGAATCGAAAAGAATATGAAAAGATGATAGAATGCCATGGCGAAAAGGGTGCCGTAGATAAGCCCGAAAATAAGCGTTTCGATGTTGGTTTTTTGCTGAAAGACGGGCGGCGACCACCCTGTAAGCGGCACGGTTAGCGAACCGCTGGACGCAGCCCTGAGAAAAAAAGTTTGTTCGCCCGGTTTTGTCGTAAGCGGAAAGGCAAAGGTTCGGACCGGCATTTCCCGCTGATCAAAGGGCAGGCGGTCCCCGGTTTCCATGACGCGGTATGTGCCGTCTTCGGGGACGTAAAGATCAATATAGTCGATCAGGGGGTAGCTGAATTCCAGGATCCACGCGACCGGATCGATTTCGGTGTTTTTCACCCGGAACATAAACCAGTAGGCGTCCCTGGAGTAACCGAAGCTCGGGTCGCCCCGGTAATCCGGGAGGGGCTCAAACCGCCCGGTTTGTCGTATTACATCCGCTATTTCCGCCTCACCGGTCGGGTCGACCATGTAGGACAAGTGGGGTGTGACGGATCGTTCTTCCAGTTCATGGTCGATCAAAAGGGGCAGGGGGGCGTTCCCTGCCTCGACAGGACAGACAGCAAAACCGTACGCCCAAAAAATCAGGGCTGCCAGCAGAAAAAGGGGGGTTGCCTTCGGCAGAATAGACTTTCTCATTTTGGGCATGCGGCCCCTTATACTGCAGGGTTATTTTTCAACGGTTTGAAAATGCATACCAACTATATAGCAGGATTTGTTCAGCAAGTCAATCTGGATGGATTCGCGGTTAGTCACGATCAGACGATCCCAAAAATGCAGCTACGCCAGGGCGCGATAAAATTCCGGGGCTTGTGTGGAACATAGGTCCTGGGCACTTTGCAAAGGCGTCTGTCTTCAGGGTTGTGATATTGTTTTTCATTGATAAGTCCCTGAAAAGGCGATATCCTGCAAGCAAATCCCCGTTTAAAAATACAACATCCTGCGATTGCAGCAAAAGTGTGGAGCCAGCAATGTCTGATGAAACGATTCCCCAAAACGTCATCCAACAGCCCGATTCAGTGGCAATCGAACCAGAA
>Ga0207421_10004724_pt1 | contig 15549 bp, 14 predicted proteins | sample SodLakKL_010_SED_4_FD_187542 | JGI IMG/M metagenome (GOLD analysis project Ga0207421, IMG submission 187542) | Alkaline sediment microbial communities from Lake Tanatar, Kulunda Steppe, Russia - 8KL_010_SED (SPAdes) (version 2) | ecosystem: Environmental > Aquatic > Non-marine Saline and...
CTGGGTTCAAACGCGCGACGAGCCTGTATGCCCTTGGTCGCCTCGAGGATGCCGAGAGACTCGTCCGAGATACCCTGGCAAATGCGAAGCGAAAGGGCATTGACCGGGTGGCTCGCGCGGGGCTCCTCTGGGGGTTGCTCGGCGAGATCCAGCGGGAGTACGGCATGCTTGACCGCGCACATCTTCTCACGGAGCGCGGAACCGCGTTGAGTCGACCTGAAAAGCCATCTCTTGCGTGGAACCTCCTCCACCACATCGCCCTCGCGCATTCCGCGGAAGACGATGCGGCCGCACGAGAAGCCCTCGCTGAGATCGACCGCCTCCACGAATCCAGCGTATTGCCGGGATTTATCACCGCCCGGGCCACTCTCTGGCGAGCCAGGATGGCGTGGCGAGATGGAGAGGCAGCTTATGCAAGGGAGATCCTCGCCCAATCGGGTATATGGGAAGGCGTTTCTCCCGCCGGTGGGCAGGAAGAGGGCTTCCTACTCCTCGCGGACATCTTGCTGGATCAGTCGCCCGATCACCTCGGTACGGTCCGTGGCTGGCTGGCGCGCATCCATGGTCTCGCACGTACTGGTCGGGCGAGGCTCACGCTGTGCAAGAGCCTGCTTGTATCCGCGCGCATGCATGCGCACTACGATGATCCCGACCGGCGAGACCGCGTCCTTCGACACGCGCTGAAGCTCGCGCAGGACTGTGGCCTGTGGCAAACGCTAATCGATGAAGGACCGTGGCTACAACGTGCTTTGCGTACACTACAAATCCCCGGTACGCTAAATTGGTTGCGGGACTTCGCGAAGCAACTCCAGTCCGCCATGACCGCGGAAGATGCGTGTCCCGGGGGCGAACTCGGCCGGACCCAGAAAGACACACACGATACCCTGGTCGAACCGCTTACCGATCGCGAGATGCAAATCCTCGGGCACCTGGCGAAGGGGCATTCGAATCCCACCATCGCCGAAGCACTCCACCTGTCAGTGGGCACGGTAAAGTGGCACACGAGCAACATCTACGGAAAACTCGGGGCACGCAATCGCACGGAAGCCGTCATCGCCGCGCAAGAGGGCGGGATCATCACGCCAGGGGAGGGCCGGCAGTGAATAACCGCTCGGCGGTTGCTCCCACGACATCCGCCACCCAACCGAAGGTTTCGATGATCCGTAGACGGAAACGATGTCTGTAGCGCACCCATGCGAGATGGGTAGGGTGTTTCGATGGGAGGGATAACGACGTGTCCCCGCACAAGACGGCCAAAATCCGAAACCGAGGGATCCGCACGGCGCTCATTGCGGCGGTGATCCTGATCGGGGCGGTTTTCCTCGGGTTTTCGATCTACGTACAGTGGGCGAGCTATCCCGCTGAGGAAGATGCGCTGCGGGACATAAGATCGGAACCTTCCCTCGACATCTTGCAGACGCGGCACTATTTCGCGCTGATGCCAAGGGAGGACGAAGCACCTCAAGCCATCATATTCTACCCCGGCGGCCTGGTCGCACCCGAGGCATACTTGTACAAGATGGGTCGCGTAGCGGTGGAAGTCGGTGCGCCGGTATATGTGCTGCGGCCACCATTTAACGCCGCGATATTCTCCGTCAACGCCGCATCGCGCGTTATCGATTCACACGGCCTGGAAAAACCGTGGGTCGGTGGCCACTCGCTCGGCGGCATCAGCGCAGCGCGATTCGCAGAGCGTACAGATCATCCCATCGGGGGCCTCTTTCTACTCGGATCCTATTCCGATCGAGATCTCGGCGAGGCACCTTTCCCAATGGTATCCCTGATGGGCGATAACGATACGGTCATCAACCGCGACAACTACCGAAACGCCCAGTCCAACCTGGGGGATGATGCGCGCATCGTTGACGTGCCCGGGCTGAACCACGCCGACTTCGGCAACTACGGTGCGCAACGCGGAGACGGCCCGAGCAACCTTGTGGATGACGAGGTCATTGACTTGATCTCTTCCATCTTTCGATAGATCGGCGGGGGTGGATCTCCAACGCCTCGAGCCGCGCACCGGGCTCGGCTTCTGCATCTTGCGGATTCGCGTCCCACCATCCTCATCCTTCGTGCCACTCCGCCTCGAGATCCTCGAGGATCTCGAGCAATTCTTCGTTGGAAGGGATATCCGCCATCGAGTGGCCATAGTGTACATACCGCAGCGTTCCCCGCTTATCGACGATCATCTGTGCCGGCTGGCGGCCGAGCTTGAAAAGGTTCACCTCCTGGCCATACTGCTTGAGCACAGCGTGGGAAGGATCGGATGCTCCGACGAAGGGAATCTGGTGTTTCTCCCAGTATGCCCGGAATGCAGCGTCATCCTCGGGGCCGATGGAGAGGACCTCCGCGTCGAGCGCGACGAATCGGGGATAATCCCGGCGCAACTGCGCCAGATGCCGACGGCAGAAAGGTCACGCGAAGCCCCGGTTCAATACCAGGATCACGTGCTTTTCGTCGCGAAAATCGCTCAATCTCACGGTGCCCCCACCCGCGCGGTCGAGGGCGAAGTCTGGGGCGGGCGTATGTAGCTCTACCTGGGCCATACTCTACACCTCCAATGGTCCATTGGCTGAAATCTGGCTAGCGTGTTCTCATGCCATCATTCCCACCGGCACCCGGGGCCAAAACCGTCCTGAGGGCCCTCTCGAAGCGAATATCATCCTCGCTGCTTCGGGGAGAGGGACCACGCGTGCGGCCACCACCCCTTCGATGCCTGGCCTGGGCCGCCCGCACCTCGAGCATTGCGCCCATATCGGCATCCCGGTACCGTTTTCCCGATGGACTGAGGCACGTCGCTCCCTTGGCAAGGACCATGGACGCGAGGCCCCAATCCGCGGTGATAACCACGTCCTGCGCACATGCCAGGTTCACGATGTGCATGTCCGCCGCTTCCGGATCCGGATCAACCGTGATGTGCCAGTCCGAGTCAATCGCGTGATTGACGCTGGCGACAGTCACCAGGCAGCGCCCGAATTCTCGCGCAAGAACGCGACAAATCTCAAAGACCCTCCTCGGGCACGCGTCTGCATCGATGATGATCCGTGGGGGTGTGCCCCCGGTGTCGTATTGCTCTTTCATTCGCCAACGCCCTTCTTGGCTGCCGTCCTATCTTCCAGAAATCACATCGGGGCTTCCGAGCGACCAGCCATTCATGGTGATCTCCACTTTCCGGATACGTTGTGGCACAAGTGGCCTGTCGGCCGCATCGCGTTCCTGCGCAACGATCGCGTCGACGATATCCATCCCGTCGGTGACACGCCCGAAGGCCGCGTAAGCACCATCGAGATGCGGAGCGTCGGACACCATGATGAAAAACTGCGAACCCGCGGAGTCCGGGTGTGATGATCTCGCCATGGAAATCACACCGCGCTCGTGCAACAGCTCATTGGGGAAGCCATTCGAACGAAACTCCCCCGCGATCCGGTATTCTGGCCCACCGGCTCCCGTGCCGGCGGGACACCCACCCTGGATCATGAAACCGGGAATGATGCGATGAAAGGTCAACCCATCGTAGAATCCGGCGCTTACGAGCGAGGCGAAGTTTTTCGCGGTATTGGGCGCAACATCGGGGTACAGCGCGATAGACACGCAACCCCCGTGCTCCATCTCGATCGTCGTCATTGGCAAAGACATCGTGAATTCCCCCGTCCGCGTTCTCGTTCTCTCCGCTAATCTTATCACCAAGCATGTATCCGGTCTTCACGACAATGGGTTGGCAACGGGCGCCGATTTCCCGCTTTGGGAGACCCGCAAGATGCCAGGACGCTACATGGGTGATATAGTGCCATTGGGAGGTATGAGCGTGCAAAGAGATAAAATTGCCATTTTTGTCATCCTCGTTATCGTCCTCCTCGGCTGGAGCGCATTGGGCTGTGCCCGCGAAGATCCCGGCATCCAGTTCGAGGGGGAGCGATACTTCGGTGTCCCAAGCGACGACGACGCGATCCAGCGTTTCGAAGCGTCGCAAAGCGAACGCGAACTGTCGATCCGCGAGCTGTCCGAAGACGAATGGGACTACGCGGTGGAAACAGACGGGGACACCTATCACGTGGCCGGTTCGGCAAGTCGTGTCCGCGTCGGGTTCCCCGATGGCCGGGTGTTGACCAGGACACACTCGGAATCCGCGTCATCCGGCAGCGTCGAGGATGGTGCAACCGCGTCGTGGGAGGATTGGGATCGAGTGGATGCCCTGGGCACCCTGGTGTTCGGCGCCCCCACGGAGCGTGCACCCGAGGGTCCACGCCGTGGCCCTATCCTCGGCGCGGTGCTCCTCGTGGCGGGCTTGCTCTCCGCCTTGAAGCCAGAGTGGGCGTTCAAGCTCGAAACGGGATGGAGGATAAAGGATGCCGAGCCCTCGGACGCCTATCTCATCGTGAGCCGTGTCCTGGGATCGATATTGGCACTGCTCGGGCTGGCCCTGTTGGTGCGCTAGCATCCATTTGTTCGCACCCAATAAGGATGTGCGCCCCCATGGCCCCGACAATCATACCGGTCTCACCACCGGCTGCCAAGCATTCGTCACCGAGGCCCATCGACAACCACTACAGTGCGCCGAAGGCCCGGCTATCGCGGCCTTCGACGTTGGGAGGCAATAACCATGAGAGCCGGCGTATTCATCGACGGAGCATACTTGAGCCATATCCTCAAGGACTATTTCGACCTGATGAAAATCAATCACCACAAGTTTGCACCCTGGGCAGCCGAGGGATTCGAGCTCTTCCGCACCTACTACTACGACTGTCTCCCCTATCAATCAGATCCACCCACAGAAGAAGAACAACGGCGAATGGACAACACCCGTCGGTTTTTTGACGCCCTCCGCAGCGGCGATCGTTTCACGGTCCGCGAAGGTCGGTTCGAATACCGCGGCCTGACCCGGGAAGGCGAGCCCATATTCCAGCAGAAACGCGTCGACCTGCAGGTTGGTCTCGACATTGCCTCGCTGGTGGCCAAGCACCGGATCGATGCCGTCGTTCTCGTTTCCGGTGACAGTGATTTCGTACCCGTGATCGAAATCGCCTTCAATGAAGGCGTCTTGACCCGGCTGGTACACGGCCCGAGCAACACCTATCACGGGGATCTATGGAGGATGTGTGACGAAAGGAGGGAAATCACGCGAGAGGCCCTTTCCGGCTTGCTGCTATGACACCCCTGATGGCGATGGAAGGCGAGAGCATCTTTCGAATGCGTCTTCGGGAGAGGGAATCCACCGTAAACGGGGAATATTGCAGGTTAGGATCCAACTCTTCGATAGAAAAAATAGAACCTGTCCCTGGACGCCAATCTCGGTCCCGGGCACAAATTGCGGGAGGGAATTATGCTCAACCGGCTACAAAACATGTTCCAGAGCAAGGATGAAGAACCACAGCAGGAATGCGCCACGGATGCCGCCGATGACGCCCCGGAAACGAATCGAGAAGAAGATCTCACCGAGCAGGAACGACTGGACGCCCTTATCCAGCTGCACGGGGAGCCGGTGGATCGCGATCGGGCGGCGGTCAACCTCTTGGACGCAGTAGGGCAGATCCTAAACCTCAAGCGCCTATCGGAGGAGCAGGTAGAGGATCTTCGCGAGAGACTGAAGACCTCGCAATCAAATGTGCAGTATGCCAATCGCGACCTCAAGCAGGCCCATGTAACCCTTGAGGAATCCCAGCGAAGAATGGACGAACTAAAGGAGAACCTCGCCGCCAAAAACGTGCAAATCGACCAGCTCATGGAAGACTACCGCACTCTGCAAAGGGAGATGGAAGAGAAGACCGAGGAACTGGAGTCGATCCGGGAGGTCGAAAGAGCCAAACACGAAAAGATCTATGATCAGATGGAGCGCGAACAGAACAAGTTATCCAAGGCGCTGAAAGAGACCGAGGAAACCGTATACGGGCTAGAGGCCGAGAATCAAAACCTCAAGGGCAAGCTGGCACGTGCCAAAGAGGAGAACGACTACCTCATAAGTGTCGTCGACGATTTCACCAGCCAGGTCGCCGCCTCCCGGCCACCCGCGCCGAAGGGTCAAGGGGATGGAAACGGAGAGGATCGCTAATCCAGGAGACGACTTGCACCCACCGGTGGTGTGAGCTGATACACCTCAGCGCTCGGCGGCCCATGCATTTCGTCGTGGTATCCCTGTCCGAGGGCATAGTATCCCGGCGGCTGCAGATGCCCATCCACCCCAGAATATACCGCGCCCTGTCCGGCGTGCTTCGCGAATTTGGCCCTGGGGTCCGATATCGTATTTCGCTCCAGCCTCGCTGGGACCCCTATCGCCACGCATACCTCGGGTCGATCCGGGCGGTGAGTCGCGTTGGTAGTCACCTGCGCTACTTCCCGTGCACGAAAGATCTCGCGGAACGCCTCGGTTATCTCGCAACCATCCCCCGCATCTCTGATCTGCCGGCGTCCGGAGAGGAATACCCGGGGGTCCCTGCGCCTATTGATACACGCGCCCTAAAAGGCGTATTCCTCGCGACATTGCTCCTTTCTTCCCTTTCGCCCGCGATCATATCCCTTTCGACCGGGCCGGTGACCCGACCGCGGGGTCAGACACCCACGATGACACAAGTCACCGAGGAGGGCAGTGTAACAGCCCTTGAACCGGAAGTCACGGATGGCGACGAGGAGCAGGTCTTCAAGGATCAATCGCCACCCCGCACAAACCCCGCTGCCCGGAACAAGGATGCCGGCGGAGGGAGCCCAGGTGCTGACCCGGTGACAACGGCTCCGCCGGCAAGTTCGGTCGGAAGCCCCAGCCTGCGGACCACGGAAACGATCTCTGCTCTACCTCCGGGATATGTGGCCCTCACCTTTGATGACGGGCCATCCAAGTATACCCGTGAGATCGTCGAGATCCTTGCAGAACATGGCATTGAAGCCACGTTCTTCTTCGTCGGCCAGCACGTGTCCGCGGATAAGCAGGCTGTTCGCTTTGCATACGACCAAGGTATGTCGGTCGGTAACCACTCGTGGTCGCACCGTTGCGCCTCGACACTGGATTCGGAACAACTGCGGCGGGAGATCCGGCAGACAGGAAAACTCATCGAGCAGATCACCGGGTACCGAACCACTCTATACCGACCACCCTATGGAAACATCACACCGGCCCTCGAGAGAAACCTGCGAGATGACGGTATGACAACGGTGATGTGGAACAGGGACCCCCGGGACTGGAAGGCAGCAACAAAACACGACATCCTGGAGTACTTCCACGCAATCCCTGGATCCGGGGGGATCTACATCATGCACGAAACCGCCCAAACGGTCGCGGCGCTACCGTACATTATCGCACACCTAGAGGAACAGGGCCTCGACTTCGTCTCCTTTGACCATAACCCTCGACACGACGTCATGGAGAAAGCCGATCCGTAGCGGTGGACCCGTGTTCCGGCCTTACCAGGCGACAGCGCGATCGGGATCACCCCACGAACTATACAGCCTACCTGTCCCCCAGCATCACCTCGAAAATCGCCCGCACAGATCGCGCAAGAGCAACGGGATCGTATCCACCCTCCAGGATGAATGCCAGCTTTCCGGTGCAAACCTCCTCGGCCATTTCCATGATCCACCGCGTCATGTCCGCAAACCCCTGCTCGTCAAGTCTCATGTTTGCCAGTGGATCCGCAGCGTGGGCATCCTGTCCGGCGGACACGAGAATGAGGTCGGGCCGAAACCGATGCAAGCGCGGCTGCACTTCACGTCGAAGGACGCCTAGATAGTCATCATTTCGCGAACCCGCCGGCAGCGGAACATTCAGTGTCGTGCCACGTCCAGCACCTCCGCCGATCTCGTCACGGCCGCCCGTCCCGGGAAACCCGGGGCTCTCATGGAGCGAACACACGTAAACGCGGGGGTCGTGCCAGAAGATCGACTGTGTGCCATTCCCATGGTGGGCGTCCCAGTCCAGGATAAAGATGCGCTCACAGCCGTAGACATTCAGTGCCCTGTGCGCGGCAATGGCGATATTGTTGAACAGGCAGAATCCCATCGCCCGGCTGGCCGTGGCATGATGACCGGGCGGACGGGCGAGAACGAATACACGCCGGACTTCACCCGTTAAAACGGCGTCAACCCCGGCCATCGCACCGCCGGCGGCCCAAAGCGCCGCCCCATAACTGGACCGGCTGACCGGGGTATCTGGATCCAGGGGTTCCGCTCGCGCAGAGTGATCGCGTACCTGGCAGATGTACCCGTGCGCGTGCGCCCACGCGACCTCAGTAAGCGCTGCACGACGCGGAGGAATCCGGACGAGGCGATTCGTCTCCACAAGATCTTCAAGCGCACCCATGATGGTCCGTAGCCGCTCGGGACTCTCGAGATGACGACCGGTTTCGTGGGAAAGGCTCACATCATCGTAGACGTATCCCACGCCCGCGTGCACGTCAGGACCCGACGGGACCTCTATTGCATCGGCGTGGGACTTCCGGGTGGAAGCCCACGCCGATGCAAATGGATTAAGAGAGCGCACCGAGAATCTCGCGAAGAGCCCCGATAATCCGATCAATCTGCGTCTTGTCGATTACCAGGGGAGGCGAAAACGTCAGGGTATCGCCGAGGGGCCGCAGGATGATGTTATGTTCGAGCAGTTTCTCGGAGACCCCGGGACCCGTCCGGGCATCTGCCGGGAATGACGTCTTACTGTCCTTGTCCCGGACGATCTCCAATCGTGCCATGAGTCCCTTCGCGTCGACATCACCTACCACGGGGAGGTCCCTGAGATCGTTGAGGCCCTCGAGCAGATATTGCCCCTTATCGCGCGCCTGTTCAACGAGCCCCTCTCTTTCGATGATGTCGAGATTCACCTGGGCGGCCGCGCATGCTGCAGGGTGTCCGGCATAGGTCGTACCGTGCAGGAATTCCTTCCCCTCACCATACTTCCCAATATACGGTTCGTAGATGGACTCGTTCACCAGCGTGGCTCCCAAGGGCTGATAGCCCGAAGTGAGGGCCTTGGCGAAAACCATGATATCGGGCACGAGATCCCAGTGCCTCGCCCCGAACATTTCGCCGGTGCGCCCGAAGGCCGTGACGACCTCATCGGCTATGATGAGCACATCGTACGCGCGACAGATCCTCTGTATCTCCTGCCAGTACCCGTCGGGCGGAACAAGCATGCCGCCGGCACCCATTACCGGCTCACCGATGAAAGCGGCCACCGTGTCGGGACCTTCAAACTGCAATGTGCGTTCCAGCTCCCGGGCACAGGCGAGGCCACAGTCGGCCAAATCGAGGCCGTAGGGGCACCGGTAACAGTAGGGCGCTTCGATGTGGCGGAATCCGGGTACCAAAGGCTCGAAGTGCTGGCGATTCTCGGCAATACCGGTCGCGCTAAGTGCGCCCATACTCACGCCGTGATATGCCCGATTTCGCGAGACAACCTTATACTTACCCGTCTTTCCCTTGAGACGCCAGTACTGCCGCGCCATCTTAATGGCGGCCTCGTTCGCTTCCGAACCTCCCGAGGAAAAGAACACCCGATTCATGTTCTCCTGCTTGGTCAGCTGGATCAGCCGATGGGCGAGCTGCAGGGCCGCATCATTGGACATGCCATCGAAGGATGGGAACCAGCTCAGTCGCTTCATCTGTTCGTAGACTGCATCGGCAACTTCCCGGCGCCCATAGCCTATGTTCGCAAGCCACAATGCACCATGAACATCGATATATGTCTGCGCATCTTCCGTCGTTACGGTGGCACCCTCACCGGAAACCACCACGAGGGGTTCCTTGTCCGAAAGGTCCCCCATCTGCGTAAAAGGAGCCCAGTAGTGCTCGCGATAGTAGTTCTGTAGATTTGACATGCTATGCCTCCTTTTTTCGCAACATAGATCCTGCCGATCCCATATTTCACCCGTCTCGCTGCCATTCTAGTGTCCCCCGAGGTGGATTCGGGGTCAAGGTCATACCCGGCCCATCTGCGCAAAAAGGCGTTGCGATGGCGCTCTCCCTACGCCACCTGCGCCTTTGCAGTCGGCCAAAATATCCGGCTCTAGACCGAATCCGTCACTCCCAGCCGCTGGCATGCATCGGTTGGCACTGGCAGAGTAAATCCAGCAGCCAGACGCGATCCCCGGGCCTTTATCATTCGCTTCGATGTCGCGGACAAAACCCGGGCGGGCCGGCCGCCCTTCGCCCGGATTATGGGTTGCGGGAAGCGCGAAGAGCATCCAACCGCACTCGTAGCATGGAATCCTTCATGCTAGAATAAACGGGGGAATAGAGGATAGAGGGTGGTTCTTGTGACGACCAATTTGCCCGAAGATGCCGGGGTCATCGTTGCCGGCTTGAAAACACCGCTAATCCTTCCAAGTGATGATATACGGGGTATTGCAGTAGACGCCACGAGGGACTACGTGCAGGATGGCGACGTCATCTGCATTACCGAATCCGTGGTAGCGCGTTCCCAAAACCGCTACATAACCTGCGACCAACTGGCCCGGGATATACGCAAGAAGCTGGAGCTATCCCCGGGTGATCGGCTTGCCGTCATCAGCCCAATCGTGAGCCGCAACCGGTTCGCGCTCATCCTGCGCGCCATCGCCCAGGCAACCTGTCACGGCCATGTGGTGGTTCAATTGTCCATCCCGGACGATGAGGTGGGCAATAAAGTGGTGGAGGAAGAATTCGCCACGCAACGACTCCGCTTGAAGAGCATCTACAACTCGCTATACGAATTACGCGGCGACACACCACACATGAATGTGCTCATTCGAGAGGTTCTCGCCGCGCTGAAACTGCAAGAGATCGGATACGACGTACTCGCCATACGCAAGATCACGGGCGAAGGCACCGGTGACCTCACCCTCCGCGACACCGATGACCAGACGGTCGTCGCCGAGGTCAGCTTCGGCAATCTCGCCAAGACCGCCGCACGGTCCGTGGCGATTCGCAAGGACACCGGCGCCGATCGCGCACTCGCCATCACGGTGGATCTCGAACGTCAACGCATCAACATCGTGGATGCCGATCGCTTCGCACTCGCCGGCCAGGAGCAGGCGAGCATCGCTGAGTTCCGGTACTCGGATCAGCTCCTGTACTATCGGGATCCCAACTGCATCTATTCCGAGGAGGTCACGCAACGGCGCTTCTCGCACCCCATTACCGGAATGGACTACCCCCGGATGTATCTCGACATCATCCGCAACGAGGGAGCCGGCGGCGAAATCCTGCTCACAAATAACCCCTTGAAGATCTTCGAGCACGGGCTCGTCGATGGCGTGATCATTGGCGCCGTGCACAAGAGTAAACAGCTCAGGGACCTGTTCACCTCTTTCGGGACTCGAACGCCGCTATTGACGATAAGAGACCTGGGCCCAGAGCCCTGGGGTGTCATCGGTTCCAACGCCTCCGACGTGGAAAAGGGCGTTCTGAAGCTGCTGCCCGACAACGCCGACCAGGCCGCGGATGAGATCAAGGCCAGTATTCTTGAGCACACCGGGAAGACCGTGGAAGTGATGATCTTCGGAGACGGGGCGTACAAAGATCCCGATACCGGGATATTCGAGTTGGCCGACCCGCACCCGGCCATCGGGTCGAGCGACGGGCTACGGAGGGCATCGCTACGCCAGGGGACCAAGCTCAAGCTCAAAGTCGAAACCTGGTTCCGACAGGGCTACTCCCGTGAAAAGATCGCTGAGATGGTACGCAGCGATGATAGCGACGTATCGCGGGAGACCCTCGGCACGACGCCGCGCAGTGTAACGAGTATCCTCGGGACACTGGCCGATCTCGCGGCTGGTTCGGCCGATGCCGGTACACCGATCGTGCTAATACGCAACTTCCCGTTGTAACCGCTGTAACGGATACCCGTTGGCGTATCGGAACGGACACCATCAGGTAAGGTACGGGGCCACGGCGCGTAGCAATCGAGGCACGAATTGAAATGGCACGGGTCCCGCGGTTACCTGGCTCACGTTCCCGGCCAGGAGAAGATCCAGGGCGGGGCAGAAGAAAAGCCATGAACCGGTTGAACCAGTATGTCCCACGATTTCGGGTGCGGGGCGGAATGGGGTTAGGATCCGGGGCGGCAGCATCCGCATCATGCCCATGCCGTATTCGATCGGCCACCCGGGACCCACGGGGCTTATCGAAAAATCGAAGCGATTCCACTTGGCAGTCATCAGCCTCCCGGTCGCTGGATCGTCGAAGATCGTACCGTCAAGCAACGCCCTCATGAATGTGATCAGGTCACCTACCGTGCTGAAGGGATCCCCGAAAGACGCCATGGCACGGGGGACATAAAGGGCTTCTCCGGCATGCCAAATCGCGGCCGGGCGAAGCGCCGGCTCAGTGGGCATCCGCTCTACGGGAAACGTTTGCCGCAAGCCCAGGGGTTGGTAGAGCATTTCGTCCAGGACCTGGGGAAGGTGCTTCCCGGTAACCGCCTCAATGACACCACACAATAGCTGGTAGTTCGTATCGGAATAGCGGATGCGCTTTTTCTCGACGGTGGCAGGCTGCGGTGGGAAAAATGGTGAATCAACATCCCGCACGATGTCTACCATGTCCTCGCGTGACCAGGAAGTGTCGCCCTGCTCTAAGATGCATTCAAAAAGGCTCTTTTCGCCTTTTCGCCGGATCTCGATGTAATCCGGCAATCCAGAAGAATGCTCCAGTAGGTTGCGCAGCGTGATTTGATCGGTGTAATCCGTTCCCCTAAAGCGGTGAAGACCCCGCGTGATATTGCCCGGTAGGTATGCGTCCATCGGTCGATCAATGCAGACCCTGCCCTCCTCGTGGAGCTTGAGCGTCACCGAAGCGATGAATAATTTCGCGATACTGGCAATCCAGAAAGGCGTTTCCGCCGTCATCGGAGTTCCATCGATCCTCGCGATACCCCGTGACCCGGTCCAACGATAGGACCCATCCACCTTCTCAACCGCGGCAACGGCATGGTGAATATGTCGACCTGCCGCGAGGCGGTCGAGGTGTTCGTCGAGGATCGCGTTTAGCCCGTCGTCTGCCCGGACACTGCCTCCGGGCGCGGACACCTCTCTGCCCATCACGCCTGGATCGACGCCCCCTGCGATTCGTGTACTGTTGCAGGTTTCTTCGACATGAGCCCAGAAGGCAATTCCTCTCTCGAATCCGAACCATCGGGGATAGTCGGGCATGAAACTTGTCCTCGGCACTCGCTCTATCGACCACACGAACCGGATTGTTCCGACGTGATCGACGAGCCAGAAATGCCGCGAATACTCACGCGGATACACATGATCTGCCCCACACTATCTGGGCGTGATCCGAACCGGTCTCACCCCCGGCGGGTAGCCACGAGGCGGGGGGCCCACGCTGTCGACATGCGGTCCGATCCTCCGAAGAAGATACGCTTTGCCAGCCGAGAATGACTCTTCAACCGGGGAAATGCTCCCGGCTCGGGTGCCAGTGTACCCCTCGGGTCTCGGCCACCGCCACCCATTTGCGGATTGTGCGGAGTCATATTCTTTCACCCCGGACCGGATTCCTGCTCGACCCCCAATCGGGTCGCATACGAAGGGCGCTACATGCCTGCTGAAGCGAGTGCGCTCCAGCAAAACACGCTTCTCGGCGCGAGGGATCACCTCACTTCAGGGCGACATCTATAGGCGAGAAGAAACCGGTGCACACCCCATCACTCCCGGGGGCGCATACGCGGATTACGACGCGCGCTCACCATCGGGCGAACACAGAAGCGACTCCAGGTATACAGCACGAAGCGAGCGAATCTCTAGCGGCATCACGCATGACTGGCGGCGCACTTCGGTCCACCAGGCCCCGCTGGATCGGTTTCGAAGTCGTGATCAACCGATTTCACCGGTGTGCCTGCACCCGGGTAGGATGGGCGAATCGAGGGGTTGCCCCACGATGGGCGTATCTCGATTGCCTGATGGTCATTGACGAAGGCAACCCTCGGCTGCCGACTCCTGTTTGTAGTCGGCCGATTCCCGCGACCCGTCCGCAGGTACACACCCCCAGCGACATCGACAAGGAAGCGGTTCATCGGCGTCGCGTTAAGGGCATGACACCCGGGGCCGACTCCGCCGACGGACGCCGGGAAAGGACTGGGCTACAACTGGCAGTCATACTCTCCAGGGTCAATTCGACATCCGATCAACGCAGGCCCCGGTGTCGCCATTGCCCCTTGGACCGCTTCGCGCAGCGCTTGCTCCGAAGCCACGTTCCACCCGCGAGCCCCAAAACCGGACGCGATCGCGGCATAATCCTTGCGGGCAGAGCGTACGCCGATACGGCAAAAGCCCCTACGGCGTTGCTTGGTTTCAATCAGGCTGAGGGCCGCATCGTCGAACACGATGGTGATGATCGGGAGCTGTTTTCGCACCACGGTCTCCAGTTCATGCATGGTCATGGCGAACCCACCATCACCGGCAAAACAAAGAATCGGTTCGCGGGATGAGGTCGCCAAAGCAGCACCAATTGCGGCGGGCAAACCGTAACCCATGGACGAGAATCCGTTGGTCAGCAAGTATGTTTTCGGCTCATAACTTTCCCAAAGCTGTGAATTCATCAGTTTCTGCGCACCTACATCCGAGGCGAGGATGGTGTCTTCGGGGACCATCTCCCGGACGATCTGCGTGATACGATGCGGGGAGATACCATCCCGGGCATCGGGGAGGTGCTCTCCGCAGACGGCGTCACGGATCGCGGATCGGTAGCCGGCAATCTCTTGCGACTCCCATGCAACTTGATACGCACCATCGGCGAGGGTATCCATGGAATCTGCGATGCGACCGATCACGGCGGCATCGACATCGTATATGCCATCCTCACAGGGGGCGTGATCAATCCAAAGCAGCCGCGTATCCGGACCGATCATGTCCCGCCACCCGACGACCAGCTCCACCTGGTCAAAACCGACGGCCAGCACACAGTCTGAAGCATCGATCAATTCCCGCATTGTGGGATCTGCAGCCATGCCCAATCCTACCGATCCCACCGCCAGCGCCCAATCCTCCGGTATGACACCTTTCACCTTGGGCGTATACAATGCAGGTATGCCTTGGCGCTTGACGAATTGGCGGAGTGCCTTGGTACACGGTGAAGCGTAGATGCCGAGCCCGACAAGCATCAGCGGCCGCTTCGCATCCGCGATCATCGCTTTTGCCCTGGCAATCGACTCGGGGCACGCAACCGCACGGCAACCGAGATCCGCGGGAACCCTCCGGTCCTCGCTGCCCGCCACCTCGGCAGAGGCCACGTCACCGGCCAATGACAAGTGTACCGGCCCGGGGCGACCGCCATACATGGTGCGCAAGGCTCGCTTCATCACGGCTGTGACGTTCTCTGGTGTGACCGTCGCACTCCACTTAGTCACCGTCCGATAGAGCGCATCGGTATCGATCATCTGGTGTGTCATCGCACCCTGGTGCAGGCTGGGCATCTGTGCGGTGATAAACAGAACTGGCGAGCGCTCTAGCATTGCCTGGGCCGCTGCCGAGATCGCGTTCGTGGCCCCAGGACCAAGCGTCGTCAGGCAAACCCCCGGCTTGTCGGTCAACAGGCTATAGGCATCCGCCATGAAACCGGCACTGGTCTCGTGATTGGTGAGCACGAATTCAA
>Ga0207421_10004725_pt1 | contig 15544 bp, 14 predicted proteins | sample SodLakKL_010_SED_4_FD_187542 | JGI IMG/M metagenome (GOLD analysis project Ga0207421, IMG submission 187542) | Alkaline sediment microbial communities from Lake Tanatar, Kulunda Steppe, Russia - 8KL_010_SED (SPAdes) (version 2) | ecosystem: Environmental > Aquatic > Non-marine Saline and...
GGCCATGCGACATAAAGTGAGCAGAGCCATAGCCGGTGAAGCTGAGGGCTGGAGCCGGGGTGGCTTACAGGATGTAAGCCACCGAGACCCTGAGACACGGATGTCGAATGTCGAGGCCCCCCCGGCTCCACAGAAAGCTGAACCGTGCCTATTGCCTGTGATACGATCAGGAGCATAGCCAAGCATCTCGACCTGCGCCCTCTGCTCCTTTATTCCCTTTGCGCATTCTACACGAGCATAGCCTTCTTCGCTTTTGCCAATTTGTGTCTTTTAAGCTTCCAGCTCATTTGTGCATTCTACCTAATATTCCCAGTTGCGCTTTATGCGCCTATATATACTAATTAAATAAAAAGTGGGACAAGGGACCTGTCCCCGCGTCCCTAAATTAAAGTTATACTAAGCCTATCTATTGCTTTCTTCATTAAAAACTGGGACAAGGGACCTGTCCCCGCGTCCCGGGGAAGATGCGTTGGGGAGTTTTTCGGTAATAGTCATCTATTCTGGGTAATCCTTCCGGCCCGGCTGGATAGGATAGGGCATAATCAACTACTGCTTGCCATACTTTATAAGGTTTTTTCCCATCATAAATTATTGCTTCTTCCATGTTAGTTAAAGGTTTACCAAATTTGTTTTTGGGGATTTTATTTATATAAGGTATTTTATGGAGATGGCTGAAGGCGGCTTTGGCCAGAAGATAGTCGGTAACCACATGGTATAAATTGTTGTTTTTTTTGTTTAGGGGCGTGTACTCTGCTTCATTATCTGTTTGGCGCCCTTCGCCTGTGAATATTTCTGCATGATGGACAGCCCGAAATGTGGGAATTGGGAACCCGGCAACAGGCAATTTGCCAAGGACTGAGCGTTGGGGGTTATAATAGAAACGCATGCCTGAAACCTGGAGGGAGTAATAATCTTCTATGGTTTCTCCTCCCAGCACACTAATTTCAGCCAGATAACGGAGTTCTTTCCCGGTTAAGTAGAACGAAACCAGAGGAGTTCCTGCCTCGCCGTCTGGACCGTAGAGTATTTCCTGGACTTCGGCTAAATCGTAAAAGGATACTTGGTGTTGAGTTTTCCGGGTTTTGCCGGTGGTAAGCGGCAGGCGAAAAATTCCTGTTCCCTGGAAGGCTAAGTCAACTTTGCTACCGGTGATTTCTTGGCTCATCAAACGCATGGCATCGGTGACAAAATTCCCTAATGAATTGTCTTGTTGACATGGTGTATTGGGAAGATCATAAGGGATAGAAACTACCGGGGACAGGATATTATTTACTTTGCCTCCCGTAAATTCTGCAACTACTTTGTTTAATTCTTCGGTGTAATATTTTACTTCAGTATAGATATTCGGGTCTTCTTCTATTTGGGAATCCAGGGGGTGAAGGAAAGGGGTGCCATTTTCTTGGTTTCGAAGGCGGATCTGCTTCTTTGTGGGGTCGTATGCCAACTCTAACATTCCGGCGTATTTTAAGCATTCCCCCGCTTCTACAATTATAGTCCCACTTTCAATTACCGGTTCTTCGGTGATCAGGTGTTCATGGCCCCCAATTATTAGATCCAGGCCTTCAATACGGCGGGCAATCTTTTTATTAATTTCCAAACCAGCATGATTTAAGGCAATAATTACCTCTGCTCCTTCTTCTTTTAATTCGCGGATAAAGCGGCGAATGGATATTATGGGATCCCGTAATCGAAACCCGCCAATTTTGCTCTGGTTAAGTATTTCTATGGCATCGTATCCCAAGATGCCCAAAAACCCAACTTTAAGCCCGTTTGCAAGTGTTTTTATGGAAGTTCGTTGATATATACCTTTTGAAGACATAAAATACTGCCCGGGGAAATGGACATTAGTTCCCAGGATAGTTGTGCTCGAATGATTCTCCGGGGGGTAGCCTCCGTTAAAGTAATAATTACCCAGTATTTCTGGTCCTTGCTGTAATTCGTGATTACCTATGGTAATGAGGTCATAGCCCATCTTTTGCATAATTTTAAGCTCTGGGGCGTAGTCACGATAAATAAGCCAACTAAAAGGATTGCTACCGATAATATCTCCGGAAGACACCAGCAGGGTAGGCTCACCGGATTTTTCTTTGGTTTTTCGCTGGTTTTGAACCCAGGATGCAAGGCGGGCGAATCCACCACGTGTGGTGTTAGGGGAACTTCCTTGATGGTGATCTATGGCTGGCCCATGGGGAATCAAGGAAGAGTGTTCATCGTTAGTGTGGAGTATGGTGAAAAATTTTTCCGGATCTGGTTTCGAGTTCATTGCCTAAATTTTTCCTTCCTTTTCCCTTACTTTCCGTTCCTATATGCCAATTTGGATGTAAATTTTACTTTACCATCTCGAACTATTATAAACCAGCATCTCCCTGCCTTCAAACCTCATATCAAAAAAATCCCCTCAAAATTTTATATTTTAATTTTATATTTTAAGGGTTGACGACAAATTAATAGTGATTTAATATACAGAATGTAAATTATATAAAGTAAAAAGTTTATAAACTTTATATTCAAAATAGCGGGTGATATGATGCGTGAAAAAGAGAAGTTAGAAAAGGCCAGAATGGAAGTAGGCCAGGCCATGGCTCAAACCATGGATCTCTATGGTTATACTCCTTCTACCGGTATGCTTTATTCTCTTTTATATTTTAGTGAAGAACCCATGAGCCTGGACGAACTTGCGGAAAAGATGCAAGTGAGCAAGACTACGGTTTCTAATGGGGTTCGAAGTATGGAAGAAAGGGGCATACTCTATAAAAGCTGGAAAGGTGGAAGCAGGCGAGATTATTATGGGGCTGAAACAGACTTTTTTGCTAATTTTATTAATTACTTTGCAGCTATGTGGCAGCGAGAGATAGATGTAAACTGGAAATCCATTGAAAAAACCGAGCCCATTTTTCGTGAATTGCTGGAAAGCCAGGATGAAACTGTCTGCCGGCAAGCAGAATCGGATTTGGCCAAATTGGAAGAAGCCAAAAAGTATTACCGGTGGCTGCAAAAAATGGTTTGGGCCCTGGAGAGCGGTGAAATTTTTAAGTGTTTTCCAAAAGATGAGCACTTTTAGTGGTTGTAATTAATAAAAAGTGAACAATTGGAGGTGGAGGGTTAAATTGGAGAATATAAACGGAGGAAATCTTGCTGATTGCCAGGGATTTTTGTTTGACAAGGACGGAACGCTTATAGACTTTAATTATCTGTGGCTTAACTGGTCGCTGCAAGCAGCTAATTATCTTGCCAGTCGGGTAGAAGGATTAACGACAACCGAGGTTTTAGCTCAGTGGGGAGTAGACCACACTGCAGGAAGAGTAGATTCAGAAGGGCCTATGTCTGTGGGCTCGCTTACAGATTTAATTGGTTCGGCAGCCGGTTTAGTTTATCGCCATCAAGGGCTTTGGCCTGAATCGCGCCAACTGGTTAGTGAGGCTGTAGAGGAAGCTTATAGTTCCATAAATAAAGCTAGTTACTCCCGATTGATTGACGGGGTTAGTGAAGTGATTAAAAGTCTTGCCGGAAGAGGTTACAAGTTGGCTGTGGTTACTACAGATGAGACTGGCAGCGCGTATGATTGCCTGGAAGCGACTGGAATTGTGGATTATTTTCAGGTGGTTCTTGGTTGCGACCAGGTGCAAAATTGTAAGCCTTATCCTGATCTGGCGCTAACTGCTTGCCGCTTGATGGGAGTTTCACCTAACCAGGTAGCGGTTATTGGAGATACTCGGGCAGATATGCTTATGGGATATAAAGCAGGTGTTTATCATTGTGTAGGGGTGACTAGCGGGGTAGGCAATGCTGCGGAACTTGCTCATTATGCCGATGTTGTGTTAGAAAGTGTGGCCCACTTTCCAGTGTAGTTCAGTTTTAAGAGAAAGCGAGGGAATTTAGATGAAATTAAATACTCCAAGAATAAGGGCTAATTTTGATCTCTGCACCGGATGTGATATTTGCCGACTAGAATGCAGTTTGCACAAGCAGGGTGGATATAACCCTCGCCGGGCTTTACTACGTCTGGAAAGTAAAAACCAGGGATTGACTGTTTTCCCGGTGGTATGCCATCAGTGCGATAATGCGTATTGCCTTCAGGTATGTCCCCACGGTGCTATTGAGAGGGATTCAACCCTGGGGATTCCATTGATTGATAAAAACAAATGTCGTAATTGCGGCTTGTGCATTAGCTACTGCCCCCTTCAGGTTATAACCACCGGAAATGAAGGGCAAGCAATAAAGTGCGACCTTTGCGGAGGCGAGCCACGATGTGTTGAAGCGTGTCCGGTAGGGGCGCTTACCCTGGTCCAGGAGGTGAATCTTAATGAATAATTGCAGGTGGGGAAAGGTTTTAATTGCAGATTTAACCAACCAAAAATTTGATGAACAGGATGTGCCTTCGGATGTCCAGGAAAAATATATTGGTGGCAAGGGACTGGCCAGCTGGTATTTGTACCATCTGACCGGGGAAAAAGTTGATCCCTTGGGCAGCAAGACTCCACTCATATTTGCTGCCGGGCCGCTAACCGGGACGATGGCTCCCGCCATGCGCGGGGTGGCTGTTAGTGCTTCTCCTTTAACCGGAGGGTTTGTGGATTCGTATTTTGGCGGTAATTTTGCCCAGGAGATAAAATACTGTGGGTATGATGCCATAATTTTTACGGGTCAATCTGAGTCCCCTGTTTGTTTGGTGGTAGAGGATAATGAAATTAAGTTTATGCCGGCAGACAATTACATGGGCTTGGATACTTTTGAGACTAATCACCGCTTGAAAGAGGATCTGGGTGATGATACCTATCGTGTTGCATGTATCGGTCCTGCAGGAGAAAAAGAGGTGCCTTTTGCGCTTGTTTCCTGTGAGTATAACCGCCACGCCGGGCGAGGTGGTATAGGAGCGGTGATGGGCAGTAAAAATTTAAAAGCAGTGGCTCTGAAGGGTAATGAGCTTCTTGCGGTAGAGAATCAGCACTTGTTCGATCAATACGTAAATCAGGCCCGCCAAGAACTGGCTGATTCGGAGGCGGTTCAAGAGCTTACTAGCTGTGGCACTGCTGCTACCCTGTATTTTTCAAATGAAAGCGGTCTTCTGCCCGTGTATAACTACCAGCGTGGCACTTTTAACCCGGAGACACTGGCCCATGAAGCCCAAAGCCAGGAAATCTGGCTGCGGGATGCTGCCTGTCATTCCTGCCCCATTCGCTGCAGCAAAGTAGGAGTGATCCGGAGAGGTAAGCGTCGCGGGACTGTTTCTGACATAGTAGAATATGAAACTGCAGCTCTTATGGGAACTAATCTGGGAATTCAGGATATCAGGGAAGTGGCTTACCTGCTTTACAAATGCGATGCCCTGGGATTGGATGGAATGTCTGGTGGTAGCGTAATTGGTTTTGCCATGGATTGTTTTGCTAACGGCATTTTGGATCCCGTAGATTGTGATGGGTTGGAAGTAAAATTCGGATCCTCCCAAAATGTACCTGAGGTTTTGGAGCAAATTGCCTATCGCCGAGGTTATCTGGGAGAGCTTCTGTCCAAAGGAGTGGCAGGGGCGGCTCAAAGCCTGGGGAATGAAGCACAGGAGTATGCACTTCATGTCAAGGGCATGGAAATACCAGCTTTTAGCCCCCGAGGTGCACCAGGGATGGCCTTGGCTTATCTTACTGCTGATCGGGGGGCCTGCCATCAAAGAGCTTTCCCCATCGCGTATGAAGTAGGTGGGGAACCTTTTGAGGGAGAATACCTGGAGAGGTTGGCAATTCGGGGCAAGGCCAGGGCAGTAGTCAAGGATCAGAATTACATCGCTGCCACGGACACTCTGGTCAAGTGTGATTTCGGCTCTTTTGGCATTTCTGGTGATACATACCGGAAGCTTTACGAAACTGCTACCGGGGATAAACTCGATGAAGAGCGTTTGTTAAGAACTGGCGAAAGAATCTGGAATTTGACTCGTCTTTTTAATATTCGCCAGGGAATCATTAGCCGGGAAACAGAGCGCCTTCCACGGCGCCTTTACTCCCCTCTTCCTGATGGCCCTGCTGCCGGGCATTCATTTAGCAGGGAAGATGAAGAGATAATGCTTGATGAATATTACCAGGTAAGAGGCTGGAATGCTGAAGGAGTCCCTACTTCTGAAAAGTTGTCTCAATTGGAAATTAATCTGGAAAGGAGATGGTAAAAAATGCGCATGGAACAGATGATGAAAATGTCGGAGTTTGAAATTCCCACTGTTATGAAACACGGCCTGGGGATTATCAAGAGCATCGCCTCGGAGGTGGAAAAGTTAGGGGTAAAAAAGCCCATGTTGGTAACTGATGAAGGAGTTGTCAATGCAGGATTACTGCGTCCTGTACAGCAGAGTCTGGAGGAGGCAGGGACGCCTTATGCATTATTTGATGAAGTTATTGCAAACCCGCCAGTTGAAGTAGTGGCCAAAGGTTCTACAAAGTACAAAGAAAATGATTGTGATGGGTTGATTGCCGTAGGTGGCGGAAGTTCCATGGATACAGGAAAGGCTATTGGAATAGAAATAGCCCATGATGGCCCGGTTTTAGACTATGAATGTGCCGAGGATAAAAAGCTCATTGTTAACCGGATTCCTCCCCTGGTAACCGTACCAACTACTGCGGGCACTGGCAGTGAAGTTACCCAGTGGGCAGTAATCACTGACCCGGCAAGAGAGTTCAAGTTTAATACGGGTGGCCCGCTGGTTGCTGCTCACCTGGCGCTGGTAGACCCGGAATTGCATGTATCCATGCCGCCACATGTTACTGCCGGGACGGGAATGGATGCCCTTTGTCATGCTATTGAGTGTTATACATGCCACTTCGCACAGCCTCAAACTGATGCCGCTGCCCTGCTGGCTATTGAATACTGCGGGAAATACCTGCGGCGGGCAGTAGGTAACGGAGAAGATTTGGAAGCCCGTTATGGAATGGCTATGGCAGCAATGCTGGCTGGGCTGGCATACGGCAGCGATAGTGCCGGGGCGGTACATGCTCTAACTCAAACCTTGGGAGGCATAGTTCCGGTGGCTCATGGTCCTGCAGTGGCAGCAACTTTGCCGGCAGCAATGGAGTACAACTGGATTGGCGATCCTCACAAACATGCCCGCATAGCCCTGGCTCTTGGAGTTGATATCTTTGGCATGAACTTGCATGAAGCGGCCTGGGCTTCTGTGGAGGCTGTAACTCAGCTGGCTGAAGATGTAGACAGCCCTACCTTAAAGGATCTGGGCATAGATCCCGAAATGATCCCCCGCCTGGCCAAGGAAGCCGAAGGAGATCCGCAAACTGTGGGCAATGTTCGGGATATTGATGCCAAAGGATATGAGCAGATTTATAGAGACAGTTTATAGATGCGTTTTATAAGCTTGATTTCTAACATCCTTTTTAATTTACAATACTAAAATATTTAAAATATAGATAATATGTGTCATAATATTTGGCAGGTATTAGTTATTAGTTAAGAAAGCTACATGAAGGAGGTTTTCTAAAGATGGCAGTTTGGAAATGCACTTCTTGTGGGAAGGAAGTTGAAAACAGGTGTCGTCCTGCCAAGTGTGATTGCGGGGCTACCAAAGAAGAAATGGAGAAATCAGAAAAATCTTCATCAAAAGAATAATCTACTAACTACAAAAATTTAATTTTGCCAACCTAAATTTAGTTGGCAAAATTATTTTTGGTAAGGAGAATAATTCAGCCTGGTAAATTTTACAACTATTTAGTTTAAAAAATTGACTATAGATAAGATTAGTTTGTTAGTGAGTATTTGTTTATGGGGAGGTGTATTGGGTTTGGATACTTTAGTAACAGTAATTATAGTTGTGGTGGTAATAGGTGTAGTTATATTTATATACTCTCGTCGTAGTGGAGAACATTCGGATGTGGAAAAGCTACGTGCGGAATGTTACCGGCAACTTAATATGCCCCCTGCGCAGGCCCGGGAAACCCTGGATAGATATTTAGAAAACTTGCGGCAAAGGCATCCCGGTAAAAGTGAGGAGTGGTATCTGGACAAAATCTTATACGATTTACAACGTGACAGATAGATATTTTTCTAATTTAATCCACATTTTAGGTTTTTATGTATAAAGGGGTTATGTATAGAGCAAATAGAGGAGAAAAATGAATTATTATAGAATAATTATTCACTTGAATATTACTTGAATATAGGTTTTTTTATAATTATGCATTAGTATAAATATTGTTACTAAGTATTAAATCTGAAGGTAGGAGTGAAATAGTGTACAAGCAAATTTTGATGCCCATAGTCCCTGCTCAAAATTTAGCAAATTTACAGCAATCAGTTAATTTTTTGAGGAAGTTGGGAGCCAATCATCTGCACCTGGTGCATGTTATGTCTGAGGGTTTTGCCAATAGACGTCAGCTCAAAAATTGGCTCGAAGATACCGCTGCCAAGATTAAGGAACAAACTGCTTGCCTGGTCACCTGGGATTTGCTGTCGGGGCATCCGGCTACGGAAATATGTGAGGCAGCTGAAGCCAGGGATATGGATATGATCTACCAGTGGGCTTCTCAGCGAGGGATTTTATCCCGTACATTATTGGGAAGCACTTCAAGTGATGTGTTGCGGATGACTGAGAAACCTGCTTTTATACACAAAACCAAGCCCTCACAAGAGGAGGATTATCAAGTTAATCGCATTTTGTTTGCCACAGATTTTGGGGAAGCGGCCAACCGGGCAACGGATTATCTGAAAGAACTTTCTCCTTTGAATTCAGGGCTGGTGTTGCTGCATGTTAGATACAGGGGTGGCGATCCCACTACTGATAGTTACCGACAGCAAGAAGCAGAAGAGAAAATGAATGAACTGCGGGAAGAGTTACAACCGTATTTTCCGGCTTTAGTTTTCCGCATTCGGTTGGGAGCTACAGGAAGGCAGATCATGGAAGTTTCCAACCAGGAAGAAGTAGAGTTGGTGGTAATGGGTAGGTATAATCAGCCTTCTTTTATTAAGGGCATGGGAAGTACGGCTGAAAATGTTGTGGGCAGGAGCCAGGCTTCCGTTTTAGTAATTCCTTAATTTGGAGGATTCATAAAATGTTGAAAAAGCAGACAGTTTTTATCATATCTTTGATTGTATTACTGGCAGTAATTCTGGGCGGGGCAGTTTTCCCTGATTTTATGAGATATGTTGTTCCCATTGTTCACGAATATGTGCTGGGTTCATTTGGGTGGCTATACCTCCTGGCTGCTTTCTTCTTTCTGGTGTTCAGTATTATCCTGGCTTTTAGCCGTTTTGGCAGTATCAAACTGGGTGGTGACAACGAAAAGCCCCAGTATTCTTATTTTGGGTGGTTGAGCATGCTTTTTGCTGCCGGAATGGGCATTGGCTTAATATTTTGGGGAGTTGCCGAACCTCTCTCTCATTATTTGCACCCTGTTGAGCATATTCCAGCTATTAGCGGGGAAGCTGCTGGTTTTGCCATGCGTTACAGCTTTTTGCACTGGGGGCTTCAACCCTGGGGTATTTATATAGTGATGAGCTTGAGCCTGGCTTATTTTACTTTTAGAAGGGGTATGCCTCCTTTAATCAGTTCTTGTTTTTATCCTTTATTAGGGGAAAAGATATATGGTGGATGGGGTTACCTTATAGATATCCTGGCTGTTGTATCCACAATATTTGGGGTGGCTACTTCTCTTGGCTTGGGAGCGAAACAAATTCACGGCGGGCTTAATTTTCTCTATGGCATACCAGATACCATTCAGATAACAATCATTATTATCGTAATTGCTACTGTGTTATTCATGTTGTCGAGTATTATTGGCCTTGATAAAGGGATTCAGTTTTTGAGCAAATCGAACATGGCTGTGGCCGGTGTGTTGTTGTTGCTCGTTTTAATTCTGGGGCCAACGTCCCATATACTTGCTGTATTTAGCAGTACCATGGGCGATTATTTAAACAATATTCTTCATATGAGCTTACAGGCTAACCCGTTTGAGGGCTACGAATGGACTAAATCCTGGACCCTATTTTATTGGGCATGGTGGATTTCCTGGTCGCCGTTTGTGGGAGTATTTATAAGCCGTATTTCCCGAGGAAGGACCATAAAGGAATTTATTGGCGGGGCGTTGATCGTTCCCACTCTCTTGACCTTTTTCTGGTTTAGCGTTTTTGGAGGAACTGCCTTGCACATGCAAATACACGAAGGTATAGAGATAGCTTCTCTGGCTTATCAGGAACCAGAATTGGCTCTTTTTGCCATGCTGGATTATTTGCCACTGGGTGAACTATTATCTTTGCTTTCAGTTATTTTGCTGGCAGTGTTTTTTGTTACTTCTGCAGATTCTGCTACATTCGTGCTGGGGATGATGACTTCCCGGGGCAGTCTTACCCCACCCCTTTCAAAAAAGTTAACCTGGGGAGTTATTCAATCGGCTGTAGCTATTGTTCTACTCTTTACCGGGGGGTTGACTGCCCTGCAGGAAATGAATATTAGCGCGGCGCTTCCCTTTTCTGTGGTTATGATTCTTTTGTGTTATAACCTTTATGCAGCCCTTCGTGAAGAACCTACTTGAGTTCTTTTAATATTTCTTCACTGGGAGCGTTGGGTATAGTTGCAATATTTTGCCCTTCGTATTGGAAAGTTGTTTTGTCATCATCGGTAATTTCCCCTATTACATTGGCACTTACATTATGGGCATTAACTGCTGCAATGACTTCATCTACGTCTTCTGGGGCTACCTGGAGCATCATTCGAGCCTGGGTTTCGCAGATTAAAATTTCTTCAGGAGATAGCCCAGTTTCTTTTAAAGGTACTTTTTCCAAGTCTACCTTTGCTCCCAAGTTGCCAAATCTTGCTGATTCGCAAACGGCTGCACCTACACCAGCAGCTCCCAGATCGGAGCATGCTTGGATTTTCTTGGTTTTAAATGCTGCTATGGAGGCGTCCATAGTATTTTTTTCTTCTTGGAAGAGAGCCTTTGCCGGGCGTAATTCTGATACCAGCCCGGCCCGGTAAAGGGTATCGTTGCCATCACTGCCGGTTTCTCCTATTAAAATTAGTTTATTACCGGCTTGTTTGGCTGGTTTGGTGAGGGGGTTTTCAGAGACCAGTTTACCGAAGACACTGACTACCACCGCCGGGACTATATCGCTGAAAGAGGTGGAAAAACCTCCCCCTGCTACAAATACCTGCATGGTTTTACACATTTCTTTAATACCATCCAGCATCAGGTTTAGCCTTTCCTGGCTGGTAGTGGTCCGACAGTTACCACATGTACATTTACCCTTGAAACCACAGGGTCCTATTATAACTTCATCTTCCAGGGGTCTGGTGCCTATATAATCCAAAATAAACAGTGGAGTGGCTCCCATGGCTACTACATCCCGAATTGCTCCCCCGGCTCCGGTGGCTGCTCCATCGTATGGGCGTGGGACACAGGGGGAACAGTGGCTTTCCATTTTTGCTACCACCAGGGTTTCTTCGCCGGGTATTTTTACCACAGCAGCATCATCATTGGCATCTGGACCCACTTGCATGGTGTCGGGCCAGGTTTTGCTTATTTCCTGGTTCAGTTTTTTAAAGGCTTCAAAATCGATTGCCTGGTCAATGTTGTGATGCAAATGAACGAACAAGGCGTGCATCAAAGCTTTTTCTACGCGGTTCATATTTTTCTTCCTTTCTTTGGTTATTATTTGTGGACTTTAATTAATTTAAACAAAAAGAGGCCGGTTTCCTGTTTATGGTGAAAAGTTTTTAGAAGTTGGAAAAATAAATTGGATGATAAAATATATTAAATTTACATCATATTTAATTTATAGCATTTGTAAAGTAATTATTCAAAGTGATTTTAAAGTAATGAAAAGCGATGGTATGCGAAACAAACATTTTGACAACTGTGAGTTGTTTGGTTAGAATATTAATAGGTCGGAGGTCATGCGGGTGTAGCTCAGTGGTAGAGCCCTAGCCTTCCAAGCTAGTAGCGTGGGTTCGATTCCCATCACCCGCTCCATTAAAAGCAGATTATTCTCACCACGAAAGGACCGGAAGAACCGGTCCTTTCGTATGAATAAGCTCTGTTCTAAAGGTTTTATTACTTAGTATGATGATTAAAAAATTGAATATTTTATTGTAAGTGTTGATCTCGCCTTTTTAAAGGACCTTTGAAGCAATTATTTCCAAAGCAACTTTAATAAATCATATATGCTCTTAATTTGAGTATCACAGATAATTTGACATGTTTTTAATATTGTAATAGTCTAATATAGATAGTAAGGTATTATATTTAAGAATATTAAAGAGCATTTTGATTATAATCTAATTTCATTAAGTTGGGAGCGCTGAAAATGGCGAAAATAGAAGTGAGAAATCTTACCAAAATTTTTGGGAATAACCCCCAAAAAGCTTTAAAGCTATTAGATGAAGGGTATTCTAAAGATGAGATATTGAAGAAAAGCGGCCAGGCAGTGGGAGTTAATAAAGCTTCATTTGAAGTGGAAGAAGGCGAAACTTTTGTGGTAATGGGGTTATCGGGAAGTGGTAAGTCGACCCTCATACGTTGTTTAAATCTTCTGATCAAGCCTACTGATGGGACAATCGTTATAGACGGTGATGATATCACTAAGTTGAGCGATGAAAAAATAAGGGAGTTTCGCCGGGAGAAGCAATCCATGGTTTTTCAAAGGTTTGCTTTGTTGCCGCATCGTACTATCGTGGAAAATGCGGCTTTTGGCCTGGAAGTCCGCAAAGTAGATAAAGAAGAGAGAGAGGAAAGGGCCAGGAAAACTCTGGATATAGTTGGCTTGGGAGGATGGGAAGACCGTTATCCCAGCCAGTTGAGCGGTGGTATGCAACAGCGCGTTGGACTTGCACGTGCTCTTACTGTTGATCCTGAGATATTGCTCATGGATGAGGCTTTCAGTGCTCTTGATCCCCTGATTCGCCGTGAAATGCAGGATGAGTTGCTGGATTTGCAGGAAAAGATGAACAAAACTATTATCTTTATTACCCATGATTTAGACGAGGCGTTAAAAATTGGTGACAGGGTTGCTCTAATGAAGGATGGATTGATTGTACAAATAGGAACTCCGGAAGAAATACTTACCACTCCGGCTAATGAGTATGTCTCAAAGTTCGTAGAAGATGTGGATTTATCCAAGGTGCTTACAGCAGATGGAATAATGAGCGATCCCGGTGTGACTGCTCTTCCCAAGGACGGACCAAGGGTCGTTTTGCGAAGAATGCGAGAAAGAGGGATATCCAGTATTTTTGTGGTGGACAGAAACCGTCGTCTCCAAGGGTATGTTCTGGCAGAAGAAGCCGGACAGGCTGCAGAGAGAGGAGACAATGATATACAGAATATAATCAGGGAAGATGTAACTACAGTACCACCAGACAGAACATTGAACGACCTCTTTGAAGATGCAGCTAATGCTACTGTTCCGCTGGTTGTTGTAGATGAAGATAATAGAATTAAAGGAATAATTGTAAGGGGGGCAGTTCTGGGCGGTCTTACTCGTCAAACTGTGGAAGATACGGAAGAAGAAAGTACTGGCTCTGCTAATAATGACGATGATTCTGTAGAAAAGGAGACGACAGACTATGTGGGATAAGGTCTTAAATCCGCTCGATCTTTTGCCAACAATACCATTGGCTGAAGTTATTGAAGAATTTATCAATTGGTTAAGATTTCTAATCAGGGATGCTACCAGAGCGTTTTCAGAAGCAATAGGCGATAGAGGGTTGATGGGGGATGCAAACGATTTTCTTATCGATATCCCTCCTTTTATATTGATTATAATTATTACGCTAATAGCGTGGAAAGCTAGTGGACGTGGAGTTGCGCTTTTCACATTTTTAGGTTTATCCCTAATATATAACATGGGCTATTGGGTACATTCTATTGAAACTATTACGCTGATTCTTTTATCGGTGGCCATATCTGTTGTAATTGGAGTGCCGGTAGGTATATTATCGGCGCGAAGTGACACGGTTCATAAAGTTGTTTGGCCCATACTTGATTTTATGCAGACTATGCCGGCTTTTGTTTACTTGATTCCTGCCGTGTTCTTTTTCGGACTTGGGCCTGTGGCTGCGATGGTTGCTACTGTTATATTTTCAATGCCCCCTGTGGTTAGGTTAACAGGTTTGGGCATCCGCCAGGTTTCAGAGGAGGTTGTTGAGGCAGCCACGGCATTTGGAACTACAGAATGGCAAAAATTAATAAAGGTACAGATGCCCCTGGCCAAGGCTACTATTATGGCGGGGATCAACCAGTGCATAATGTTGGCTCTCTCTATGGTGGTTATTGCAGCTATGATTGGTGCCGGTGGATTGGGTGCCCAAGTTTTAAGGGGTATTCAGAGGTTGGATATTGGCGGAGGTTTCGCCAGTGGTTTGTGTATCGTGATTTTGGCTATTATCCTCGATCGGATTACTCAAAGTCCGAGTCCTTCTACCGGCGGGGAATAATAGCATATATATAAAATAAAAAGGAGGGGTTAGTTTGGTAAAAGGTAAGATGTTAGCGGTAGCAGTTATTTTGGTGGCGGCTCTGGCAATTGGTATTGTAGGTTGTGAGCCGGAAGCAGAGGAAGGATTTAGAGAGATTGTCGGGATTGAGCCTGGTGCAGGAATCATGGAGGCAACTGAAGAAGCCATTCCAGCTTATGAACTGGACCTGGAGCTTTCCGAGGGCAGTGACGCAGCAATGACTGCCGAGTTGAGTGATGCTATTGCCATGGAAGAGTGGATCTTAGTTACCGGTTGGACTCCGCACTGGAAGTTTGCCGAGTGGGATCTGAAGTTCCTGGAGGATCCTGAAGGAGTTTATGGTGAAGAAGAGTACATTGGAAACATAGCACGCTTGGAACTGCAAGATGATCTTCCCGAAGTATATGAATTCCTGGAGAATTTCTACTGGGGAGACGATGAAATCGGGGAAGTAATGGAGTTAAACGCTGAAGACGATACTGACCTGTTGGGCAATGCCCAGGAATGGGTAGAAGAAAACCGCGATTTTGTAGAAAACGAATGGCTGCCTGAAGATTTTGGCGCTGAAGCAGAAGGGCAAGAAGTTGAAATAGCTCTTGTTGAATGGGAATGTGCTACTGCAAGTACTTATGTTGCAAAAGCTGTTTTGCAAGAAGCCGGTTATGATGTAGAAGTAAGCACTGTTGATGCAGGACCCATGTGGTCAGCTGTAGCTGAAGGCGATGTTGATTTCATTTCCTGCGCTTGGTTGCCTGTTACCCACGGTAGCTACTGGGATGACTATGGTGATGATGTAGAAGAAGTATCTACTCATTATGAAGGTGCACGCATCGGCCTGGTAGTACCCGAATACGTTGATATCGACAGCATTGAAGAAATCAATGACTATGTTCTAGAGTAATCTCTATATCAACAGTTTTAACTAAAAAAGCCCCGACTTTAGAAGTCGGGGCTTTTTTAATACCCCTTCCGGGACGCGGGGACAGGTCCCTTGTCCCACTTTTCTGGGACGCGGGGACAGGTCCCTTGTCCCACTTTTGGGGCCTGCTATAGTTTCCTTGTTCCATTTTTTATGAATTGAGTATAGGGGCGCAGGTCGGGATGCTTGGCAAT
>Ga0207421_10004726_pt1 | contig 15539 bp, 14 predicted proteins | sample SodLakKL_010_SED_4_FD_187542 | JGI IMG/M metagenome (GOLD analysis project Ga0207421, IMG submission 187542) | Alkaline sediment microbial communities from Lake Tanatar, Kulunda Steppe, Russia - 8KL_010_SED (SPAdes) (version 2) | ecosystem: Environmental > Aquatic > Non-marine Saline and...
CCCCGCCGATGAGGCTCGTCAGCGCGGCTGAACAGGCGCTGCGGCATCGTCGTCGGTGAGCAGCGGATACGCACCTTCCGCGTCGTGGGTCTCGCGACCGGTCAGGGGGGGCGTGAAGACGCACACCATCCGCAGGTCGGTCTCGGCGTACAACTCGTGCCGTTCGTGGCCGTCGAGCACGTACAGCGTGCCCGCCGAGATCGGATGGACCTCACCCGACTCGAGGTCGGTCAACGTGCCGTTGCCGCCGACGCAGTAGACCGACTCCTGGTGGTTGCGGTACCACATCGAGGTGGTGGTACCGGCATAGAGGACGGTGTCGTTCAGCGAGTAGCCGAGGCCGTCACTGGCGAGCAGGAAACGACGGCTGGACCAGTTGTCGGCAACGACATCGCGATCGGTGCCGGTCAGGTCATCGAGGGAGCGGACGATCATGGGTTCCTCCTGGTGGGACCGGTCGGGCCGATCGCCGGCGAGCGATCGGCCCGACCGTGGGCGGTGATGGATCGTGCCATGAGGATCGTTCAGCCGACGGCGACGGGCGTACGGGCTTCGACGACGTCGGCGAGCGAGGTCGCGATCAGCCCGAGACCCTCGTTCAGCTCCTCGTCACTGATGGTGAGTGCGGGCAGCAACTTCAGGACCTCGTCGGAGGCGCCGGCGGTCTCGACGATCAGACCGAGTTCGAAGGCGTGCTTCGCAACCTCGATCGCGATCCCCGGGGCGCACTCGATGCCCTGGAGCAATCCGCGGCCGCGACGCTCGATGACGTGGTCGGGGTAGGCCTCGACCAGCCCGTCCAACGCGGCTGCGACCACCTCGGCCTTGGCGGCCGTCGAGCGCTCGAGGCGGTCGTCGTCCCACCGGGAGAGCGCGGCGGTGGCGGTGACGAACGCCGGGTTGCTGCCGCGGAACGTGCCGTTGTGCTCGCCCGGGTTGAAGACGTCGAGGTCACGACGGAACGTGGTGATCGCGAACGGCAACCCGAAGCCCGACAGGGACTTCGACAGGGTGATGATGTCGGGTTCGATGTCGGCGAACTCGTAGCTGAAGAACGTGCCGGTGCGCCCGCATCCGGCCTGGATGTCGTCGACGATCAGCAGCACGTCGTGCTTGGTGCACAGCTCCCGCAGGGCGCGCAGCCACTCACGGCTGCACATGTTGATGCCACCTTCGGCCTGCACCGTCTCCACGATCACCGCGGCCGGCTTCTCGAAGCCACTGCCGGAGTCGTCCATCAGGGCATCGAGGTAGGCGATGGTGTCCACGTCGTCACCGAAGTAGCCGTCGTAGGGCACCGAGGTGCCCGAGGTGAGCGCCACGCCGGCGCCCAGCCGCTTCGCGCCGTTGCCGGATACCGCCAGGGAGCCGATGGTCATGCCGTGGAAGGCATTGGTGAAGCCGACGACCTGTTCGCGTCCGGTGATCTTGCGCGCGAGCTTCATCGCGGATTCGACGGCGTTGGTGCCGGTCGGACCCGGGAACATGACCTTGTGGTCGAGCCCGCGCGGCTTGAGGATCACCTCCTCGAAGCGTTCGAGGAAGCGACGCTTGGCCACGGTGGTGGTATCGAGGCTGTGGACGATGCCGTCATCGGCGAGGTGCTCGAGCAGCGCGCGCTTCATGGCCGGATCGTTGTGGCCGTAGTTGAGGGCGCCGGCCCCACTGAAGAAGTCGAGATAGGCGTTGCCGTCGACGTCCCAGATCCGGCTACCGCGAGCGGTGGCGAACGTGGCGGGCCACATGCGGCAGTAGGACCGGACCTCGGACTCGAGGCGTTCGATCGTGTCGGTGGTCTCGTGCGTTTCCATGTTCATATCCATGCTCAAGGGCATTCTCCTGTGATCGGTCTGCGACCAGCGCGGTGGGGTCGGGATCGACCCGGCTGGGTGGGGTCGGGATCGACCCGTGTCAGGCAGTGGGCTCGGTGAGCTCGTGGGTGGGCAGGTCCTCCGCGGCGGTTTCGCGCACCGCGAGTGGACCGATGCGCAGTTCCACCTCGGGCTCGTGGCCCTCGGGGAAGAGTTCGGCGGGGAACCGTTCGTGTTCCTCGACCCCTGCCGATAGATCGGACGCGACGCGGCGGAACAGCGCGAGCGATGCGGCGTTGTCTGGCGTGACCGTGGCCGTCATCACGCGTGCGTCGTGGTTGGCTTCGCGCGACAGCATGGCCTTCAACAGCCGCTTGGCCAGGCCCTGGCCTCGCGCACGCTCGGCGACGCCGACCTGCCAGACGAATGCCGCGTCAGGCTCCGGCGGCGGCCGATAGGCGGCGACGAAGCCCACCGGTCGGTCGTGCTCGTCGGTGGCGACCACCGATGTCGCGGCGTGATCGGTGCAGATCAGTAGGTAGACGTAGGGCGAGTTGAGGTCCAGGGACCCGCTGTCGCGAACGAGGCGCCAGAGAACGGCTGCGTCGTCCGGCCGCGGCTCGCGCATGGTGAGGCTGTGAGCGTCGAGATCGGTTCGCATAGTGATGGCCGGGTACGCCGCAGCCTCGTGGCGCAGCGCGACGAGAACCGTCGAGGGTGCGTCTGGACGAGGCGAAACGCGGGGCGAGGGACGTCGGATGCCCTCACCGGCCTGCGGATCACCTCCCAGTATCGCGGACGATGCACGAGCTTTGGTGCGACATCGACCCGCGACTCAGGTGAGCCGCGGTCGGGGTGGTCGCTCGTGCCCCTCTACCGTAGGTGGTGTCGACGCGAAGTCCAGACCTCGATGCACTGACCGGACGGACGGTGACCACAGCTTGCGATCGTTGCGGAGGGTCGCTATCAGGCCACCCTCGGGCACGGCGCGTGACCAACGTTCACGCAGGAGGCTCGGCCTGATCCGGGGCATCGCGCCCGCGAGGATGCTTCCGGTGGCTGTGGCGCGCCTCCCATTCGTTCCGGGTGAAGATGGCCAGCGACGCCACGAACGACGCCACGACGCCCACGCCCAGCAGCGAGTAGGCGATCGTGAAGAGCTTCGCCCCGTCTCCGGTGGGCACCAGGTCCCCGAACCCGATGGTCGTGAGGGTCACCACGCTGAAGTAGAAAGCATCGAGGAGTGACCACTCCTCCGCCGAGCGATAGAAGAACGTCCCGCCTGCGAGGATCACCGCCGTCAACGCCACCAGACCGCGGGTGGCGGGGTCGGCGATCGCACGTCCCATCGCGCGGAACAACTGCCCGACTGCGACCAGGGTGGCGACCATGAGACCTCCTCGACCCCTACGAGCACCGCTGGGAGTGGCAGAACCGGAGCTCACGATAGTCCGCGCTGCCACCCCACCTGCGAACAGAAACTGGACCCGCGACCATCTTCCGCCTGCAGCCCACCGTCCCCGACCTCGAGCGAGTACGCATGCCCCTGACCGATGACGAGACCGAAGCCCCCCCGACCACGAGAGGCGTTTCGCGGACCCGGCGGACCCTGGTCGCGATCGGCATCGTGCTGCTGCTGCTCGCGGTCGGCATCGCCGCTCTGACCGCGCTCGGGACCTTCGTCGATCAGGCTCCGACCAACCTGATCCCGGGCTTCGGCCACGACGGCGAACAGGCGCCCGAACCCGACGTCGGGTCCGCCGATGACGGTCTCGCAGCCGCCACCCGCGAGCTTCATGCACACCTCAACTGGCTGATCTGGGGCCCGTCGCACGCGACGTTGTCACCGAACTTCTCCCTGCTCGCCGACCGGACGGTCATCGAGGCTCGCGCGGCGGGCGAGGGCGACGTCGCCGCGCTGGTCGCCCTCGGACGGGACCTGGTCGTCCACGACGAGTCCCTCCGGGAAGGTCATGACGCGATGGCCGAGGCGGAACGCCTCGCGACCGGTGGCGAGCCGTCTCCCGAACGCTTCCACCGGACCCCCGACCTCGATGCCGTCGACGGCTGAAGGCGCCGGCGAAACAGCGACGCGGAACGCGTGCATACCGGCAGACAGCCCGTCGGGTGTGCCGCGACCCTGCCATCGCGACATTCGGGATGTCGGCCCGGATGCTTCCGGCGATGCTCGACGCGACCGATCCCGTTCGTCGCGGAGAGCATCCGCGGCGAGACGGCTCGAGGTAGGACGGTCCGGAAGGTTCGCCGAAGGCGACGCTGCTGCTCGGGCGAAGAACCCGGACGACGATCGAACCGGAGCCATCCCGGCAGACCGGGGTGCGGCCAACCACACCGAAGGTCTCGCGTCACCCCCATGGGTGCGCGAGGTTCGCGGTCTTACGGTGCAGCGACGGGCCGGATAGCGGGTGAATGTGAACGCGGTGGGATCGAGCACGGCCCGAGCGTGGAAGCTGGTCCCGTCGCCCGATGATCGAGAAAGGTGCGCTCATGCGTCGAACCGTAGTCATCGTTGCAACCCTGCTCATGACCCTCGGCCTGATCGGCGGGCCGGCGCTCGCCCACGGGACGGGGGACTGGGGACCGATGGGCGAGCATCCCCATGCGCTGCTCGTCGGTGTGGAGACCGTACCCAACCCGGACTACCCGGACTCCGGCCCGCCGGCGTTCCCGGTCAGCTGGGATCGGTGTGTCGATCTGGCGGGCGGCGAGCCGCTGCCCAACCCCAACCACCACAACACCGTGCATCAGGGCAAGGCCGGTGGCGCGCTGTTCGGCGCCGGCCACATGGTCATCCCCTTCACCTGCGAACAGCTCGCCGGGCTGATCGCATAGACGCGACATCCGCCGTCCCGGCCACTCGGCGCCCGACCAGCTGCTGGTTCCCCAGGTCCCACCGCTGGTCGGGCGGCGCGCAGGGACCGGTTCCACCGCGACCGTGACTCGCTGCTCCCTCGGGTCCGGCAACCACCTCTACCGGTAGTACGGCGCAGGCTGCCTGCTGACCCGGAGGTCGGGCGCTGCTGGCGGACGGGACGCCTCCGTCACTCGAGGATCAGCTGGGCGGACATGGGCTCGCGGCCCGGAACATCGCAGATCACGTCGGGAGTGCCCGGCGCGGGGTCGACCGTGAACCGGACGATGGTCATCGCGGGTGGCTCGACGCCCAACGACATGTCGGGGACGGTAGGGGTGTGGCGGAACCGGTCCCGGTTGTCGAGGTGGATCGCCCCACCGGACGGCACGGTCAGACTCGCGGGGAAGGCCGCGTCGGCGAGCTCCGCCACCACGTCCCCGGCGACCTCGCTGGCAGACATCGTGGCGATCACCGCGACACCCGACACGACGAGGCTGACGGCGAGCAGTGCCACCACCAGCGTGGCAACCCGGCGACCCAACGCTGGAGATGCGTGACGCCACGTACCGAAGGCGGCGAGCACGGCAGCCGTACGACCGAGGAGCGCGACCGCGGCATGGGTGAAGTCGAGCGGGGAACTCGGGTGTGGCAGGTGCGCAGCGACGAAGGGCAGCATCGCGACCAGCAGCAACAGGCTCGTCGATCCGAGGACCGTCACACCACACCGTCGGAAACGCGGCAGGAGACCGACGCCGAGCACGGTCAGGACCGCGCCGGCCAACAGCGGCGGGACCACCTCGCCGATCATGGCCAGGAACACCAGGTCGTAGGTGGCGACAACCGTGACGCTCACGACGAGCAGTCGGCGCCAGACTCCCGATGAACCGGGTGGCCCCCCGAGGAGATCCGGTGATCGGGGTTCGGGGGGCACCATGTCGCAGCTCCGTCCATCTCCTGGCGCCAGCAGGTCCGGCTGCCAAGCGCAGCTTCCGACGTGGGTCCCGTCCTCGGCAGGGAGCCCCTACCCGAGCCGAGGTGTGGTTGACCGCACCCCACCACGAGGGTCAGGCCACGTCGTGGTCCCCGAACTCCGGGGCAAGGTGATCTCCGACGCCGGGGCACCGACCCGGCACCACCGACCGGACAAGGAGCCGGGCGATGATCCCCCTCGACCCCGGCACCTACCTCCTGACCTCGTTCCAGACCCGGCCTTCCCCGCGATCCCAGAGCTGATGCTGCCGTGCTCACCAGCATCACTCTCGCGACGAGTTGCCTGATCCCCGGGTTGGCCGGGCGGGCTCGTAGCCCGACGGACCCCGACCGTGGACGGGTCGCACGCAGCCCTCCCTTCGGGGCGACGAACCTGCCAAGATGGCGATCATGGACGCCAGTGAGGTACGACCATCACCCACGGGCGGACAGCCGAGCGGGGCCGAAGGTCATCACGGCCGCGGGGGCGCGCCTCCGACGCCAGCCCTGACCGTCCTGGCCTCCACCGGCACGGCGCTCGTGGTCGTCGCCTTCGGCTGGATGCTGGCTCGGGGGCGGTCGCTCGAGGCGTTCTACGGCTGGTGGATGTTCCACAACGGGCCGCCGGCGGTGCTCGTCCTCTGGCTGGGGCGGCTGATCCTGCGTCGGCGACCGGGCCACGGCGCCGGCCGTGTCCTGCTCGTCAGCGGAACCGCCGCGGCCATCCACGTGCTCGTCGCGGCCGGGGCCGATGCCGGGTTCGCCGCGGCCGGCATCTCGTTGGCCCCGGACGTCTCGTTCCGCCCCGCAGACCTTCCGCTGGCGGTGTCGATCCCGTTGTGGGTGACGACGTGGCTGTGGCTGGTCATCGCGGTGCCACTGGTCGTGTGGCTGCCCGCGATCTTCCCGGACGGGAGGCTGCCGGGACCACGCTGGCGATGGCTACCCGTTACGGCATCTGTCGGCACGCTGCTGCTGGCCATCGCCCACTCGATCGTGGCCTGGCCGACACGTCGCATCCCCATCACGCAGGACGAGTTCCCGCTGGACCACGACGCGGTGACCGCGATCCTGGCGGGCGTGGGTGGGATCCTGGTCCTCGTGAGTGCGCACGGGGCCATCGCTGCGCTCGTGGTGCGATGGCGGCGCACCGCTCCGGAGCAGCGAGGGCAGTTCCGGGCCGTCGGGACCGCCGCGATCCTGCTGGCGGTGATCGGCACGGTCACCTGGCCCTGGCAGCAGATCTGGGCGCCGGCCATCCTGGCGCTCATCCTGATCCTGTTGGCGACCTACGCGCTCGCAGCCGCGCGCTACCGCGTGCACGATCTGGATCCGTTCCTCGGCCGTGCGGCCGTCGCCACGATCCTGGCGGCAGGCATCACCGGAGCCTACGTGGCGATCGTGGTCGGCATCGGCGCCCTGATCGGTGGCCGGGGGGAATCGACCCTGCTCCCGCTCGTCGCGGTCGCGGTCGTCGCGGTGCTGGTCGAGCCCGCCCGACATCGGGCTCGGCACCTCGTCGATCGGCTCCTCTACGGGCAGCACATCGACCGTGATCACGTGTTGTCGCGGCTCGCCGAACGGACCGCGCGGCCCGGCACCGGCCCGGAGGCGCTCGTCGACGTCGCGGACCTGCTGCTGCACTCGACCGGCGCGGACCGGGCGGAGGTGTGGGTGGACCGAGGTGGAGAACTCGAGCTCGGTGCCGCCAGTGGGACCGCTCGCCACGACACGCCCGTGCTCCATGAGCCGGTCGTCCACCACGGTGACCGGCTCGGCGAGATCCGCCTGCACGCCGAGGTCGCCGGGGATCTCATCCGGGACGCCGACAGGGTGGTCGATGACGTCGCGCGGTTGCTCGGGGTGGTGTTGCGGAACCAGCACCTGGCCGAGGAGCTCCGAGAGCAACTGGCCGAGTTGCGCGGATCCCGACAGCGGCTCGTCTCGATCCACGACCAGGCCCGACGGGAACTCGAACGCGACATCCACGACGGCGCCCAGTCGCAGCTGATCGCGCTGAAGGTCCGGCTCGGGCTCGTCCGAACCCTGGCCGATCCCGAGGATCGTGCACTCGCTTCGGAGCTCGATGCGATGGCTGACGCGATCGACATCGCGGTGCGCTCGCTGCGGCGGCTCGCGCGCGGCCTGCATCCACCGATCCTGGAGGAGTCCGGGCTGGTCGCCGCGTTGCGCGCCCACGCCCGAGAGGTGCCGGCCACGATACGACTGCACGCGACGGACCTCGGCCGCTTCGACCGGGCGGTCGAGGGCGCGGTCTACTTCACCTGCCTCGAGGCGATCCACAACGCGCTCCGCCACGGCAACGCCTCCGTCGTCGACCTCCACCTCGACGTGGATGCGGATCGCCTGCGTTTCGCGGTCACGGACGACGGGGTCGGCTTCGACCCGTCACGACGCAACGGGGGCAGCGGGTTGACCAACATCCGCGATCGGGTGACCGCGCTCGACGGCGCGATCGAGGTGACGGCAGAGGTAGGACGTGGGGCCACACTCCGAGGGGAGCTCCCCACCCGTCCGACGGTTGGGGCGCGCGACGGATCGTCCGAGGTGTAACGCCTCGGGCACGGCTCAGGGTCAGGTCTCGTTGGAGGCGAGGTAGGCCAGAGCGGCACGGACGCGACGGTGGACCGCGGTGTCGTCCGGCTGCAGGTCGAGCTTCTGGAAGATCGCGGTGACATGCTTCTCGACGGCACGGGACGTCAGGGTCAGCGCTTGGGCGATGCCGGGATTCGACTTCCCTTGGGCGACCAAGGCGAGCACCTCGTGCTCCCGCGGGGTGAGGAGGGAGCGGATGGGGTCCTCCCTGCGCGCACGAGCGTCGACCAGCGCGTCGATCACCGACGGGTCGAGCACCGAGCCGCCTGCGCGCACCGTCGCGATCGCGTGGCGGATCTCTTTCAGGTCACCGACACGCTCCTTGAGCAGGTACGCGCGGCCGCGTGAGCCAGCTTCGAACAACCGGAGCGCGAACTCGGGCTCCATGTACTGCGACAGGACCACCACACCGACGCCGGGGTGCGACTTCGCCAACCGTTCAGCGGCCTGGATGCCCTCGTCACGTTCGCCGGGAGGCATGCGGATGTCGGTGACCACGACGTCGGGAGCGTGTGTCTCCACCGCCATCAGCAGGTCCGGCAGGTTGGAGACGGCAGCGACGAGCTCGAGGTCCTCCTGGGCGTTCAGGAGCAACCGCAAGGCTTCGCGTATGAGGTAGTTGTCCTCTGCCGCAACAACCCGCACCGCCACGGTTCCCTCCCACTCCGCCCAGTCGGCCGTATCCCATTGGTGGGTCCCGCGGTCCCCCGATCAGGGTACGCCTCGGACGTCTCCCGGTCGCCTGTCATCTCCCGGTGCCTGCGGGGACGCAGCGGGTAGGCGCACGGATCCGCCAACAGCGGTGCTGGGTGGCCCAACCGACCGCCCGGTCCCACGCGAACGGGCTGACGCTCGCGTCCGAGGACGCGTTCATCACCGACCGCATGCTGGGCTTCGCCTCACGCGGTCTCACAGCGGACGCCGACAGCCCTCAGGGGCCATGCGCCCGCACGATCGCCATCGACCCGGAGTTGGTCCGGGCGGGGATGACCGAACTGCTCCCGAGCGACACCGTCGACGACCTGCGTGAAGCGGGTGCCCCCACCGCCCGCCACGGCGGACCATCTGTGGACCGTGATGCGTCCATCACCGCCCGTCACCACGTCACCAGGGGCGCACGCATGCCTCGCGCTCGATGAGGACTCTGACGAGGTCGACGAGGCGGCCTGAGCCGACATCATCCTGCCCGGACAGCACGAAGCCCCCGCCGAGATGATCGGCGGGGGCTCGCTCTGCAAGCGTCGATGCGCCTGTGGTTCCGTGGGATGGCTGCGTGGATGGGACCCGTTCCGCGACCCCCTTTGCGGGGTCACGGCCGGTCGCCCTTCCCCACCGAACGGCCCTTGGTGGCCGGAGTCGGTGGTGCGTCCATCACACGAGCTTGAAGTTCAGGCTGCGAAGATCGGGGTGAGACTGGTGGAGCTGCCGGGAGTCGAACCCGGGTCCCGCGGTCCCGATGCTCTGGGCTCTACGTGCGTAGGTTCCGGATGATCTCGGACGTGGTGCTCCGGTGCCAAGCAGCTTCCACGTCCATACCACCGTTAGATTTCCCCCTCGGCCCGGCGGTCAGTGCCTTCGGGGTGGAGCCTCGTGATGACGATCGCGACCCTCTTACGAGGCATCGGAGGCGGATCGTCGCAGGTTATTAAGCTGCGATTGCCAGGTCAGAGACCTCAGAGTTGTTGGCAATTATAGGTTCTCGCGTGGGATTATCGAGGTCGCGCGAGCACCCTCGGCACGCTCCCATGGCAAGGGAATGACCACGGTCGAAACCGCGTCAGCCCCGAGTTTGGTGAGGCGCATCGACGCTGTGCAGTTGTCAAGGTCCCCGCGGTGCGGAACGTGTCCCGTATCCGGGAGGGTCGAGCAACGTACCCCATGCAACCGGTCAATGCTAGGGGTGAGGCCACCACCGGGTGTCCGATCCCTGAACGACCCGTGAGACCTTCACCATCATCGCCCGATCAGCGCCGTTGCTTGAGTGCGCGCTGGATCTCACGCTTGGCGTCGCGCTCCTTGCTGGTCTGGCGCTTGTCGGCCACGTTCTTGCCCCGACCGGTGGCGAACTCGAGCTTGGCTCGCCCCTTGCGGAAGTACAGGCGGGTGGGCACGAGGGTGACCCCCTTCGCCCCGACCTCCTTGCGGAGTTTCTCGATCTCGCTCTTCTTGAGCAGTAGCTTGCGCGGTTGGATCGGGTTGTGGTTGTTGCGGTTGCCGAACGTGTACTCCGGGATGTGGGCCTGCATCAACCAGGCTTCCCCGCGCTCGTCGATCTTGACCCAGGCCTCGGCCAGCGAGCCCTTGCCGTCGCGCAACGACTTCACCTCCGTGCCCGTCAGCACGAGGCCGGCCTCGTAGCGGTCATCGAGGAAGTAGTCGAAACGCGCACGACGGTTGCTGACGATCAGCTTGGTGCCGTCGGACTCGCTGCTCTTGTTCTTGGTCGCCATAGCTGGTCAGCGTATCGAGCGCGGCCGCCTCGCCGGGCCCCCTCGGGGACGCCCCCTCGAACAACAGCCGTCAGCAGGTGATGTAGCCACAGGGGTTGCGGGGCACACCCGCCTCGCGGACCTCGAAGTGCAGGTGCGCGCCATAGCTGCTTCCGGAGTTCCCGACGGCGCCGACGCCCTGGCCCGCCGAGACGCTCTGACCGGTGCCGACCGAAACGGCCGAGAGGTGGGCGTAGATGGTGGCCATGCCGTCGGCATGCGCGACCGTCACGTAGTTGCCGAAGCCGCCGCCGCAGCCGAAGGAACTGGTCGGGTGGCACGAGGCGATCACGGTCACGACCGTGCCCGCGCGGGACGCGACCACGGTCGTGCCGGTACTGCCGGCGAGATCGACACCGTTGTGATTGCGTCCCCACCTCGGGCCGTACGCCGAGGTCACGTGCCCACCGACCGGCCGCGTCCAGCTGCCGGAGCTCGGCGCGGGAGGCGCAGGCGACGACACCGGTGGTGCTGGGGGTGCGGGGGCCGGAGTCGCGACCGCAGCCGGGGTCGGAGCGTCCGCCTCGCCATCGCTTGCACGGTCTTTGGCCTCGGCGGCTTCACGGCGGCGCTGCGCCTCGGCCGCTGCCGCCTGGCGCTCGGCTTCGGCCCGGGCTTCCGCCTCCGCCTGCGCCAGAGCTGCCGCTTCGGCCTCGCGCGCCGCAGCCGCCGCGCGTTCGGCGGCTTCGGCCTCTTCGGCCTGCTGCCGGGCGATGGCGGCCAACTGGTCACCGATGCGTTGGCCTTCGGCTTCCAGGCCGCTCAGGTGCGCCTCGATCGATGCCCGGTCGTCGGCCAGGGCCAGCATCGCCTGGTGCTGCTCCGCCCGCCGCTCGGCGATCAGCTCGGTGAGTCGCTGTTGCTCCGCGGTCGCGCGCTCCACCTCGGCGGTCGCGGCGTCGGCGGCAACAGCCTCACGCTCGGCATCCGTGCGTAGCGACCGGGCCTCGAGTCGTTGCGCCTCGACGTCGGCGAGCAGCCCGGAGACCTCCTCGACCAGTTCGCGATCCCCCTCGAGCACACTGCTGACGTAGGTGCTCGAGTTGAGGAACTCGGCGATGTCCTGGATCCCGACGAACACCTCGAGGAACGAGATCTGGCCGTACTTGTAGGCCGCCCGGACCCGGGCGTCCAACCGCTCACGCTTCTCCGTGAGCTCGATCTCGGCCACCTCCCGCTCGGCCTCGACGACCGCGAGACGCACACGCGCGGCCTCGGCGGCGGTGATCGCGACGGCGAGCAGGTCTTCCTGCCGCTCGAGTTCGGCGACCATCGCGTCGAGTTCATCCTCGGCGTCGTCGAGCTCGCCGGACACGGCAGCCAGTACCTCGCGGGCATCACCCTCGCGTGCGGCGGCCTCACCGAGGTCGCGTTGCGCCTGCTGCTTCTCGCTTCCCAGTTGGTCGAGCTGACCGCGCAACTCGGGGGTCTGCGCGGTGGCGACCGCCGGAACCAGCAGCAGGACGAGCACCCCGGCACTCAGGCGGCGCCCGCGCCCACGACTCCGCCCTGCCACCCGACGCCCCACACTCACGCTCCGCGATAAAGAACCGACGCTCAGTGAGGCCGGTTGACCGCACGAGGCTACAGCAACCACACCACCCACGTCAGTGCCGACTGCCTCTAGGTGTTCGACCGACCAAGTTCGTCACTTGAGGGGCCGAACGGCACCACCTCGAAGATCGGCGCCGGCGCTAGACGTCCAGGAACCGGCGGAGCGCGACGATCGACGAGAACGCCGCGATGCCCGTTCCGGCGATCAACAGCCACGGTCCGACGAGGATGACCTGCTCGGCACCGATGAACGGCATGAGCTCGATATCCCGGGACAGGTTGCCCGCGACCCGAGGCACGGTGGCATACAGCAGCCCCCAGGAGGCCAGGGCGCCGATCAACCCGGCCATCACGCCCTCGAGGACGAAGGGGAGACGGATGTACCAGTTGCTGGCGCCGACCAGACGCATGACGGAGGTCTGTTCGCGGCGGGCGAACGCGGCGACACGGATCGTGTTGGCGATCAGGACCCCGGCGGCGACGAGCTGGATGGCGGCGACGATCAGCGCGGCGTTGCGCACCACGTTGGTGAAACGCAGGAACTGGTTGAGCACCTCGCGCTGATCGACGATCTCGTCGACGCCCGGGAAGGCGGAGAACTGATCGGCGATCACGTTGAACAGGTTGGGGTTCTCGAGCCGCACCCGGAACGACGCCGGCAGGGTGTCGGGATCGATGGCATCGACCAGCGACGGCTGGTCGGAGAACAGCTCCTGGAAGCGCTCGAACGCCTCACGCTTGGACTCGTAGAAGACCTCGGCCACGACCTCCTGGGTTTCGAGCTCCGAGCGCAATTCCTCCTGCTGCTCGGGGGTGATCGCCGGACAGGTGCGGTCATCACACAGGAAGATCGACACCTCCACGCGACCGACCCAGTCGTCGGTGGCCAGATCCACCTGGTCCGACAGCAACAGGCTGGCACCGAGCAGGGTCAGCGACACCGTCACCGACAGCACCACCGCGAAGGTCATCATCAGGTTGCGCCGTAGGCCGATGAAGGCCTCGACCATGATGTAGCGCCAGCGGGCGGTCATCGATCAGCTCCTAGGTTCGCATCGCGCATGGCGCGTGTCGTGCTGAAGGGGTCGGGCGAGCGGGGTCAGCTCCCGTACCCGTAGACGCCGCGTGACTGGTCGCGGACCACCACGCCGTCCTCGAGTTCGATGACGCGACGGCGCATCGAGTCGACGATGTGCTGGTCGTGGGTGGCCATCACCACGGTGGCGCCGGTGCGGTTGATGCGGTCGAGCAGCTTCATGATCCCGACGGACGTGGAGGGGTCGAGGTTGCCGGTCGGCTCGTCGCAGAGCAGGATCCGCGGGTTGTTGACGAACGCACGAGCGACCGAGACCCGCTGCTGCTGACCACCGGAGAGCTCGTGGGGTTGCGCCTTGGCCTTGTCCGCCAAACCGACGAGCTCGAGCACCTCCGGGACGCGGCGGTCGATCTCACGACGCTGCTTGCCGATCACCTCGAGCGCGAAGGCGATGTTCTCGTAGACGGTCTTGTTCGAGAGCAGCTTGAAGTCCTGGTAGACGTAACCGATCTCGCGGCGCAGCACCGGGACCTTCCAGGCTCGGAGGGTCCCGAGGTTCTTCCCGGCCACCCACAGCTCGCCCTCATCGATGATCTGCTCACGCGTCAAGAGCTTCATGAACGTCGACTTGCCGGAGCCCGACGGGCCGACGACGAAGACGAACTCGCCCTTGTTGACCTCGATCGACACGTCCTTGAGCGCGACGACCTCCCCGTCGGAGCCACGCTTGTAGGTCTTGGTGACGTTCTGGAGCCTGATCACGTCGGCTGCTCGGTCCGTCGAGGTGCCCGCGGCAGGCCGTTCAGCCGGGCCGCGCGCCCATGGGTGGTCGGGTGGTCGGGTTGCGGTCGTGGTCGGACGGCCGCGCCGGCGCACAGCGATCCGGTCGCCCGTGGCCGGCGGGGGAGGTTACAACAGCCTGTCCAGCTGAACTGGCAGGTGCGTAGGTGTACGAACGACCAGGCCCGGGCGGGCCCGCCCGGGGATCTCTCCCCCGGGCTCAGGCTTCTTCGGCCGCCTCGCGCACGCGGCGACGCAGTTCTGCCTCCATGAGCCCGTCCAGATCGCCGTCCAGTACCCCTTGCACGTTGCCGGTCTCGTACTCCGAACGCAGGTCCTTGACCATCTGGTACGGGTGCATCACGTAGCTGCGGATCTGCGACCCGAAACCGACGTTCTGCACACCACCCCGGATATCGTCCAGTTCTTCCGCTCGCTTGAGCCGCTCGAGTTCGGCGAGACGGACCTTCAGCACCCGTAGCGCCACGGCCTTGTTCTGGTGCTGGGACTTCTCGTTCTGGCAGCTGACGACCAGCCCCGATGGCAGGTGGGTGATGCGCACGGCCGAGTCCGTGGTGTTGACGCTCTGTCCGCCCGGGCCCGACGAGCGGTAGACATCCACGCGGATGTCCTCGTCGGGTACCTCGACGTCCTCGTCGACGTCGGGCAGCACCGGCACCACGTCGACCAGCGCGAACGAGGTCTGGCGCCGGGCCTGGGAATCGAACGGGCTGATGCGCACGAGACGATGCACGCCGTGTTCGACCGACAGCCACCCGTAGGCCCCGGGGCCGCTGATCTCGAAGGTGGTCGATTTCAGCCCGGCTTCCTCGCCGTAGGACTCGTCGTAGACGTCCGCGCCGAAGCCGCGCTGTTCGGCCCAGCGTAGGTACATCCGCTGCAGCAACATCGCCCAGTCCATGGCGTCGACGCCGCCCTCCCCCGCGTGCACCGACACGATCGCATCCGAGTCGTCGTGCTCGCCGCCGAGCATCGTGACGACCTCGAGGCGATCGAGTTCCGCATCGACGGCCGCGAGCCCCCCGGTGACCTCGGCGACGGAGGCGTCGTCGCCCTCCTCGATCGCCAGCTCCTCCAGGACCTCCAGGTCGTCGAGCCGTTCGATCAGGCCGTCGAAGCGCCCGAGTTCGTTCTCCAGGCGCGACATCTGGGTGGTCACGGTGCGCGCATGGTCGGGGTCGTCCCACAGGCCCGGCTCCGCGGCGCGCTCCTGCAGCTCACCGAACCGGTCGCGCTTGGTGGCGATGTCGAGGTCGGCCTCGAGCTGGGTGAGACGTTTGCGCTGTGCCGCGATCTCGTCGGCGTGGCTGACGGCCATGACGGGACGCTCCTCCGGCCTCGGTGGGCGCGGGTCGGGAAGGGGGTGGGACCGAACGGGAAGGTGGGGG
>Ga0207421_10004728_pt1 | contig 15533 bp, 15 predicted proteins | sample SodLakKL_010_SED_4_FD_187542 | JGI IMG/M metagenome (GOLD analysis project Ga0207421, IMG submission 187542) | Alkaline sediment microbial communities from Lake Tanatar, Kulunda Steppe, Russia - 8KL_010_SED (SPAdes) (version 2) | ecosystem: Environmental > Aquatic > Non-marine Saline and...
ATCATCATAATGGGCAGGACGGATGTATTTTATGTGCATATCAGCGATGGGCATCACCACCCCCCTCTCTTCCATCTCCCTGTAGGTCATACCCATCCTCCGCATGGCTTCCGCCCTGGCTACTTCATAATACTGGGGATAATTGCCGTAATAGACAAAGCCCATCTGGTCTGTTTCTGCATAACGAACCCTCAGCGTGGTTTCAAAGGAAAACATAAGGCAAACGGATTAAAGATTCATCAATTTCCTTTTCCATGGCACTGTTTGTACTTCTTGCCACTGCCACAGGGGCAGGGTTCATTCCGGCCCACTTTTTTCTCAACCCTTACCGGCTGTGCCTTTTGTTTACCGCCCTTACCTCCGGGCAGATCACTGCGGCCAGCCTGAAGCTTGCTCATATCCATTTTTTCCTGTTCGGTGCCGCGCTGGATCTGGTCGGGATCACGCACCGGCAACCGGGCCTTGCCAAGGAAGGAAATGATGTCTTTGTTTACTTGCTGGATCATCCGTTTAAACAATTCGAATGACTCAAATTTGTAGATCAGCAGCGGATCTTTCTGCTCATAGGCGGCCCCCTGCACAGATTGCTTCAGGTCATCCATTTCCCGGAGATGGTCTTTCCATGAATTGTCGATGATGGTGAGGGTGATCCCTTTTTCAATGGCCAGTGAAACCTCTCTTCCATTGGTATCATAGGCCTTTTTCAGATTGGCAATCACATTCATGGTCTTCATTCCGTCGGTAATCGGAATGGCAATATTCTCATATTTCTGAGATGCCTTCTCATAAACCTCCCTGATCACAGGAAAGGAAGATTCTGCGATCTGTTCATTCTTCTTTCTGTAGGATTCCAGCACAACAGCATACAATGATTCGTTGAGCTTATCGGGTTTGCCCTCAATGAACTCCTGCTCACTGAACGGGGGTTCTGTACCGAAAGTCCTTAGCAGCTCAAAGGTAAACCCTTCAAAATCGCCAGTTTCCTGATATTCCAGGATCATCTGCTCACATGTATCGAACATCATATTGGCGATATCCACGGCCAGTCGTTCTCCGAAAAGTGCATTGCGGCGCTTTTTATAAATCACTTCACGCTGCGCATTCATCACATCATCGTACTCGAGCAGCCTTTTCCGGATACCGAAGTTGTTTTCCTCCACCTTTTTCTGGGCCCTTTCAATCGACTTGGTGATCATGGAGTGCTGGATCACCTCCCCTTCCTTCAGTCCCATCCTGTCCATCAGTGAGGAAATTCTGCCGGAACCAAATACCCGCATCAGGTCATCCTCCAGGGACACAAAAAACTGGGATGACCCAGGGTCGCCCTGGCGACCTGCACGTCCGCGCAGCTGACGGTCAACACGCCGTGATTCATGCCGTTCAGTACCAAGAATTGACAACCCGCCGGCCTCCACAACCCCTGGGCCGAGTTTAATGTCGGTACCACGCCCGGCCATGTTGGTGGCAATGGTCACCGTACCGGCCTGACCGGCCTCTTTCACGATCTGTGCTTCCTTCTGGTGATGCTTGGCATTGAGAATGTTATGGTGAATTGATCGCAATTTGAGCATCCGGCTCAGCAATTCGGATGTCTCCACGGATGTCGTACCCACAAGCACCGGCCGTCCGGCATTGATCAACTCACCCACCTCATCAATGATGGCATTGTATTTTTCCCTTTTGGTCTTGTATATCAGATCCTCCCTGTCTTCCCTGACCACCGGCCTGTGGGTGGGTACAACCACCACATCCAGTTTGTAAATATTCCAGAACTCCCCTGCTTCTGTTTCCGCCGTACCGGTCATCCCGGCAAGCTTACGGTACATCCTGAAGTAATTCTGGAGCGTTACCGTGGCATATGTCTGGGTGGCTGCCTCAACCTTCACATTTTCCTTGGCCTCGATGGCCTGATGCAGTCCGTCCGAATAACGGCGTCCTTCCATAACACGGCCAGTCTGCTCATCAACAATCTTTACCTTATTGTCCATGATCACATACTCCGTATCCTTTTCAAACAACGTATAAGCCTTCAGCAGCTGGTTGATGGTATGAACCCGGGAACTTTTTACGGAAAAATCATTGAGCAGCTCATTTTTCTTCTCCATTTTCTTTTCGGATGGCAGGTCTGCTTTTTCAAGCTCAGCCATTTCTGAACCAATATCAGGGAGAATAAAAAAGTTGGGGTCTTCGGTCTGACTGGTGATCAGGTCAATTCCCTTCTCTGTCAGTTCGATGGAGTTGTTTTTTTCTTCAATCACAAAGAAAAGCTCATCATCAATGATGTGCATATGCTTGCCCTGTTCCTGCATATACAGGTTTTCAGTTTTTTGCAAAATGCTCTTCATGCCCGGTTCGGACAAGAATTTAATCAGGGCCTTGTTTTTCGGAAGTCCGCGGTGGCAGCGCAACAGCAACTCACCCCCTTTTTTCTCGTCGGGCTCACCTTCTTTGGGGAACAGAAGCTTTCTGGCTTCAGCCAGCAGGTTGGTAACCAACATTCGCTGGGCACTGTAAAGTTTTTCCACCTTGGGCTTCATCTCGTGGAATTCATGTTTCTCGCCCTGCGGGGTCGGGCCGGATATGATCAGGGGCGTACGCGCATCATCAATCAACACCGAATCCACCTCATCCACGATGGCATAGTTGAGTTTTCGCTGCACAAGCTCACCGGGGTTTCGCGACATATTGTCACGCAGGTAATCAAACCCGAATTCATTGTTGGTTCCATAAGTTATGTCCGCCTGGTAAGCACTCCTCCTTTCGGGTGAGTGAGGCTGATGTTTGTCAATGCAGTCCACTTTCAGCCCGTGAAACAGAAAAAGCATCCCCATCCATTCAGAGTCGCGCTTGGCCAGATAATCATTGACCGTCACAATATGCACGCCCTTACCGGTAATGGCATTCAGGTAAACCGGAAGGGTTGCAACCAGGGTTTTTCCCTCACCGGTGGCCATTTCAGCGATTTTCCCCTTATGAAGATGGATCCCGCCAATCAGCTGCACATCATAATGCACCATATCCCAGGTGATCATGTTTCCGCCTGCCATCCATTGATTTTTGTAACAGGCTTTGTCACCCCTGATCTCGATGCTGGGGTTAATCGCCGCCAGCTCCCGGTCAAAATCATTTGCGGCAACAACCACCTCTTCATTTTCCTTGAAACGACGGGCAGTTTCTTTGACCACAGAAAAAGCCTCAGGGATCAGTTCTCCCAGGAGGCTTTCCGTTTTCTCATTCTGTTTGTCGTCCAGGGCATCAATTTGCTGATAAATCCGTTCCTTTTCCTCAATGTCAATATTATAATTGTTTTCAAGGTGTTCCCGCAGCGTGTCAATCTGCTTTTGTTCTTCCTGAACGTTCTCCTCAATCCGTTTTTTCAGCTCCAGGGTTTTTGATCTGAGCTGGTCATTGTCAAGGGTCTTAATGGATTCATAGGCTTGTTTGGTGGCTTCAAGGGTTCCCTTTATTTCCCGGAAATCCCTGTCAGCTTTACTGCCAAATATTTTCTTTACATAATTGAGCATAGATGGGTCTTTTATGGAAAAACAAAGTTAATCAAAACTATATACAATTCATCAAGGGCTAAAACGCAAAAAACCGGCCTCAGCCGGTTTTTGCCTTAACCATTAACCATACAGGGGCCATCAGTATTCATCCTCGTGAAAGAAAAAGTCGTCTTTCGTGGGATAGTCAGGCCAAATATCCTCAATACTTTCATAAACGTCGCCTTCGTCTTCAATTTCCTGAAGATTCTCAATGACTTCCATCGGGGCTCCCGATCGAAGGGCATAGTCAATTAACTCCTCCTTGGTGGCGGGCCAGGGAGCATCTTCGAGTTTTGATGCCAGTTCCAGAGTCCAATACATATGTAATGGGTTTTATTTTTTGCAAAAGTATATTTTTTTACGAATAAGGCAACAATAAAATTCGCTTTTTGGTTTGACTCGCGATAAAAAAACCCGTATCCCTTATTTTTGCTATATTCGCGGGGCAAACAAAAGGCACCCATGTCAGGTAAGATCAACATCAAAAACAAAAAAGCCGGTTTTGAATACTTTTTGCTTGAAAAGTTCGAGGCAGGTCTTGTACTTACCGGCACCGAAATCAAATCCATACGTGCAGGAAAAGCCAGCCTAACGGAAAGCTACTGTGCTTTCAGCAAGCATGAGTTGTTTGTGAGAAACATGCATATTGCACCATACTCTCACGGAACCTACAACAACCACGAACCCAAGCGTGAACGAAAGTTATTGCTTACCGCCCGGGAATTGAAAAAGCTCAAATCCAAGCTGGAAGAAAAAGGCCTGACCCTTGTCCCTACCCGTCTATATATCAATGAGAAAGGACTTGCCAAGCTGGAGATCGCACTGGCCAAGGGCAAAAAACTTCATGATAAAAGGGAGACCATCAAAAAGAAAGACATACAGCGCGAAATAGACCGCGGCAGCATGTAATTAAGCAGCATGGATTGAATCAATCGGGTTGTTCATAACGAATGATCACATCTCCACCCTCAGCTTCTCCCTTTTTTTCCTCTTCCTCTTCCTCTTCCAGTTCCCATGAATACAGCGGACGCTGGGGCCCATGCTCCCTGTAGAACCAGGCAAGCAAAGCACCCGAAAGCATCCCCATTAAATGCCCTTCCCAGGAAATGTGTTCACGTACAGGAAAGACCCCCCAGATAAGGCCCCCGTAAAGAAAAGCCACCAGCAGTGAAAGAGCCATCAGCCGGGGGTGCCTGCGAATGATACCGCTGACCAGCAGGAAAGCAGCCAGGCAGTATATAATTCCGGAAGCACCGATATGGTATGAAGGCCTTCCCATCAGCCAAACCCAGAATCCGGTAATGAGCAGACCCCATAGAAAAACCGGTGCAGCCACCTCCCTGTAAAAATACATCAGGGCTGTTCCCAGCACCAGCAAGGGCAAGCTGTTGGAAGCCAGGTGAGAAAAGCTTCCATGGATCAGAGGAGATAAGAAAATACCTTTTAACCCGGAAGTTGTTTGAGGGTAAATGCCAAATTCCGCTAATGACAGCCCAAAGGCCATTTCTGCAGATTTGACCAACCAGAGGATCAATACAAAAACCACCGGAAAAATCAGGCTGTTCAGAAACCGCCGTTTTTCCTCCTTTTTATTAATTTTGTATGGATTGCCGGAAACTGTAATGGATTTTCTTTTTTTACAAAGAATTTTTGGCTTTGTTTTTGTTTATTCAAAAGTACGTAATAGTTTGATTTATTTATAACCGGATCTGAGACCATTTAAAGATCCTGTTTTTTAAGCACAAAAGAAACACCCACGAATGAAAACACTTAAGCACATGACCCGCCTGTTGACGCTTACAATACTGCTTGTCTCACTGGCAGCCTCATCGTTTTCCCAGGTCAGCCAGGAGCAAATGGAAAAGCTTCAGCGGGCACTGCAGTTTATAGAATTCGCCTACATTGAAGAGCTTGATGATGAAAAACTGGTGGAAGATGCCATTCGGGGCATGCTCCGTGAACTGGATCCGCACAGTCGTTATCTTTCCGCTGACGAACTCAGAAGGGCCAATGAGCCGCTGGAGGGCAGTTTTGAAGGGATCGGGATCCAGTTTGATCTGATCAATGATACCATTGTTGTGGTCAGCCCCATTCCGGGCGGACCCTCCGAAAAGGTAGGGTTGATGCCCGGCGACAAGATTGTGTACATCAATGGCGAAGAATCCTATGGCAGCAATGTAACCAATGAATTTGTACAGCAAAAGCTGCGCGGTGAGCGTGGCACGGAAGTGGAGGTTTCCATTCATCGTACCGGAGCTGCTGAGTTACTTGACTTTTCAATTACCCGTGACAAGATTCCGATCCATTCGGTTGATGCCGCTTTCATGGCCACACCAGAAACCGGGTACATCAAGATCAACAGGTTTGCACGCACCACCCTGCGGGAAGTTAGGGATGCCATCAGTGACCTGAAGTCAGAGGGAATGACCAACCTCATCGTGGATCTGAACTACAACTCAGGTGGTTACCTTGATGTGGCCATCGACCTGACCGACGAATTCCTGGAACGTGATCAGCTGATTGTTTACACAGAAGGACATGCTGCCCCAAGGCAGGAATTTAAAAGTACTTCGAGAGGGAATTTCAAGGAAGGAAAAGTTGTTGTGCTGATCAACGAAGGTTCTGCTTCCGCCAGTGAAATTTTCGCCGGAGCAATTCAGGACTGGGACAGGGGGCTGATCGTCGGAAGAAGGTCCTTTGGCAAGGGATTGGTTCAGCGACCCTTCGAACTGCCTGATGAATCTGCTATCAGGCTGACCACGGCACAATATCATACCCCCACCGGGCGTAGCATTCAGAAACCATACGATGAGGGTACCGATCAGTATTATGCCGATCTGTCGAACCGCCTTTCGTCAGGGGAACTGGTAAGCCCTGAGAACATTACATTTCCTGACTCTTTGAAATACAGCACGAAGATCAACGGACGGGCAGTGTATGGCGGAGGCGGAATCATGCCTGACTTTTTCACTCCCCTTGATACTGCCGAGGTTTCGGATTATTATTCCAGGATGCTGAGGCGCGGGGTTCTCAATACTTTCGGAATTGAGTACACCAACCGCAACCGTCAGACCTTATCCGAACAATACGACAATGTGAATGACTTCATTGAAAATTTCCATGTGGATGAGGCCCTGATCGATTCTCTGCGCAATTATGCAGCAGATCAGCACGACCTGGTTGATGACGATAATGATAATGAAAAGGCTGTAGAACATATTAAGCGCCAGCTCAAAGGCCAGATTGCCCGAAATCTTTTTGATTTTTCTGCCTACATTCAGGTGGTCATGCAACATGAAAATTATTTCAAGGAGGCGATCCGAATCATTGAGGATGATACCTTTGAACAGTTGCAGATCAGGTATTGATCAATAAACACCTTGTAAATCCTGAACTGAAATGTCGGCCACCCTGTTTATCATCATTGCAACCGTTCTGGCAAGCATCTCTGCTTTTGGAAGTGGCAGGATGTTTGAACGGATGAAATTCAATGCCTACGCCATCAGGGAGCACAAACAGATGCACCGGTTTTTCTCCTACGGACTGCTGCATGTGGACTATATGCACCTTTTGGTGAATATGATTGTCCTTTTTTCTTTTGGCCGCAATGTGGAGCATGAGTTCTCTGCCCACTTCGGCAATACAGGATCATTGTTCTTTTTGCTGTTATACCTGGTTGGATTGGTCGGAAGCGTGATACCGGCCTATTTCAAACATGCCAAAGATCCTTATTACAATGCAGTGGGTGCCAGTGGTGCAGTCTCAGCTGTTCTTTTTGCCAGTATTCTTGTATATCCGCAGGGTTCCATCGTCTTTATCTTTTTCCCTGTTCCCATTCCTGCATTTATTTTTGGCATACTTTACCTCGTGTACTCTGCCTATATGGCCAAAAGAGGCAGGGATAATGTGGGGCATGATGTGCACTTCTGGGGAGCCATTTTCGGAGTAGTGTTCACAGGCTTACTGGATCCCGGATTCATCCCCCGGTTCATCCAATATGTATTTTAAATTTCCATCAGATGAACATGCTATCCCGGAACGGCCGGCTGATCCCTGAAGAAGACTTCAGCCTGTTACCCTCCAACAGGGCATTTCGTTATGGTGACGGATTATTTGAAACCATTCGGGTATCACGCGGACAACTTTTGTGGGCAGACAAACATTTTTCGCGCCTGACACGCGGGCTTGAACTGCTTCAGATCAATCCCGGAGATAACTGGTCAGAAGACCTTTTCGCCGGGGCAGTGAAAGAGCTTGTTTTAGCCAATCATCCTGAAACAGGAAACGCCAGGGTACGTTTTTCTGCATTCCGCGAAGATGGCGGACTTTACATGCCCCTTGGGAACAGCGTTTCCTGGTTGATAGAATCAGAAAAACTGGACCAGGAAAATTTTGTACTGAACAACAGGGGAATTCATGTGAAAGAATATACCGGGATGCGCAAGGGAGTCAATCAGTTTTCTTCAATCAAGTCGATCAACGCCCAGTTATATGTGATGGCCAGCCTTTACAAGCGGGAGTCCGGGCTCGGCGATTGTTTGATTTTGAATGAAGGGGGCAACATCATAGAAGCAACCAGCTCAAATATTTTCATTGTTCGGGAACAACAACTGTTTACACCACCGGTTGACCAGGGATGCGTGGAGGGGATCATGCGCCTTGTAGTTATGGAAACAGCTGCAGAAAACGGCCTTGAAGTGACAGAGAAACCACTGAATCCTGGTGACCTGGAAAATGCGGATGAATGCTTCCTGACCAACAGCATACAGGGAATCCGCTGGGTAGGTCTTTACAACAACAGGCGGTATTACAATGCTGTTTCCAGAAAACTAATCCAGCTCCTGAACACCAGGGCCCTGCGATAATTCATTATATTTGCCTGAAAGCTTTTTTATCGCAAACATTCATTTTCCGACCGGTTCCATATGCGAGTCCTTTGTATCATCATCCTGTTATCCGGACTTTTCTGGTCCGGGGAAAGCATGGGCCAGCCTTCAGACAGAGACATCAGGCGAGCCCGGGAGTTGTTTTCCGAAGGTGTCCGTAAAGGGGTTGAAGGCAATTACCGTCAGGCCCTGACCTCTTTTAATGCAGCCATTGAACTTGATCCTTTCCTTACCGATGCTTACCTGTACCGGGGATTGGCACATATTGAGCTCAGTCAGTATGAGCAGGCACTGGAAGATTTCCGTGCAATCACCGGTTCTGACCACAAATATGCCGATCAGGTGCATTACTTCACCGGACTGGCTTACGCCGCAAAAGGCGAATACAACGAAGCCATTCATCATTACAGTGAGGCGCTTCGTATCAGTCCCGATTATTATTCTTTTTTTCAGCGCGGAAAAGCCTATTATGCAACCGGAGAATTCGGACGGGCCCTGCAGGATTTTGATGTCGCCCACAACCTGAATCCAGGATTTGGAGAAGTCCATTTTTTCAGAGGAAGGGCCCGTTACCAAACCGGTCTGTACAGTGATGCGCTGAAAGATCTGATTCAGGCCCGTGCAACTTATCCGGATGATCCGGTTCTGCACTACTACCTCGGGCATACTTACCAGGAACTGGGAAACGAAGATCAAGCCCGGGATCATCTGGCTGCAGCCGAAGAACCTTCTTATGTGGCAGGTGAAAAAAGTAATTTTGAACAGGAAACACGGATGCTGAGCGAAAGGTTGTCTCCACGGGAACTGACCGCACTGGATGAGGGCTTTTATGATACTATGCTGGAAGAGGCATCGCCCTCGGGCATCGGTATTCAAATCGCTTCGTTCGTAAACCCCGACCAGGTTTCAGGCATTGCCTCCGCTTACCAGCAAAATTTTGGACATCCCGTATTTATCCAAATTACCATAGAGGATGGCAGAAACCTCTATAAAATCATTGTCGGTGAATTCACCGACCGGGAAGAGGCGCTGAAGGTACGCAGTGAATTACGTGATTATGGTTTCATGGACAGCTTTCTGACCTTATACCCCTGATAAGCTGTTAACCACCCTACATGAAAAAGACCAGGCTGATTGCCATAACGGCCATTCCGGCCATCAGACCGTAAAGCGGAAGATGACCGGTTCCGTATTCCCTGGCGGTTGGCAACAGGTGGTCAATGGAAATAAACACCATGATGCCGGCAACCGACGCAAACAGGAATCCAAAAACCACATCATTGATGAAGGGCATCAGGATGAAGAACCCCACGATTGCACCCACGGGTTCCGCCAGCCCTGAAAGGAAGGAGTACAGAAACGCTTTCCTTTTGCTGCCGGTTGCATGATGGATCGGTACTGAAATGGCAATGCCCTCCGGGATGTTATGAATGGCAATGGCAATGGCGATCGGAAGACCAAGCCGGATGTCCTGTAAAGCGGCCAGAAAAGTTGCCAGCCCTTCCGGAAAGTTATGGATCGCAATGGCCAGGGCCGACAAAATGCCCATGCGATACAGTTTTTTGTTTTTTGCAGCTTCTTCCCCTCCCATCTGCTCCACACGCTTATGTTCGTGGGGGTTTTCAAAATCCGGAACCAGACGGTCTATGACCGCGATCACCAGCATTCCGGTAAAAAAAGCCACAACCGTAAGCAAATAAGCTGACTGGACAGTCATTTCTGCCTCAAGAATCTCTATGGATTTCGGGAAGATCTCCACAAAGGACAGATATATCATTACCCCCCCTGAGAAACCCAGGGCCGCTGAAAGGAAGCGGGTATTGGTTTTTTTCGCAAAAAAGGCAATGGCGCTTCCGATACCCGTGGCCAGTCCGGCAAACAAAGTAAGAAGAAATGCAATAAGTACCTGGTCACTATTGGCGATGGTTTCTGACATACATTCCGGTTTTTCGGTTTTTTAGATCCGTTGAATCAAGGTTTAAGCGGGCTGCAGCATTTTTCAGGGCCCTTAAAACAGCCTGACTATCAATGCCACACTCCCGTTGCAATTCCGGGATGGAACCCTGTCCGGGAAAATAATCGGGTATCCCCAGTCTTTCCGTTAAAACGTGATAATCATGATCTGCCATAAACTCAAGCAGTGCGCTGCCCATTCCTCCACACAATACATTGTCTTCCACTGTAATGACTGCTTCATGCCCGGAGAAAACATCGTGCAGCATGCGTTCATCCAAAGGTTTGAGAAAACGAAGGTCGTAGCAGGAAACGGACAGGCCACTCTGCTCCTCAAATATGCGGCAAGCCTGCAACGCCATGTTGCCAATATGCCCTGCGGAAACAACTGCTATACCACTGCCCTCCCTGAGTCTCCTGCCTGTACCGGGCTCAATGCTGCGGAAAGGTGTTTTCCATTCCCTCATTACACCACGTCCGCGCGGATACCTGATCACGTAAGGTGAATCAGCATTCAGCTGGGCAGTATACATCAAATTGCGGAGTTCTTCCTCGTTCATGGGTGCTGCAATTACCAGGCCCGGAATGCACCTCAGAAAGGAGAGATCAAACATGCCATGATGCGTCGGACCGTCCTCCCCCACAAGTCCGGCCCTGTCCAGGCAAAAAACCACGGGCAGTTTCTGCAGTGCCACATCATGGATCACCTGATCGTAAGCCCGTTGAAAAAAAGAAGAGTATATATTGCAAAAGGGGATCATGCCCTGAGCTGCCAGTCCTGCACTGAAAGTGACTGCATGCTGCTCGGCGATCCCCACATCAAAGGTTCTGCCGGGCATTGCCCCCATCATGATGTTCAACGAACATCCTGTAGGCATTGCAGGGGTGATCCCCACAATCCGTGAATTCATTTTTGCCAGCTCCAGGATTGTTTCACCAAAAACCTGCTGATACCTGGGCGGATTGTCGCTGTGCTTTTCTGAAACCTGAATTTTCCCGGTTTTTTTGTCGAAAGATCCTGGTGCGTGAAACCGGATCTGGTCTTTTTCGGCAAACGGATATCCTTTTCCTTTGACCGTAACCACATGAAGAAGCTTGGGGCCTTTTATCTCCTTCAGATCACCGAGTATTCGCTGCAGGTAAGCGACATCGTGACCGTCAACCGGCCCGAAATACCTGAACCCAAGTGACTCAAAGAAGTTGCTCTGACGAAAGAGCAGCGATTTGATCGCATTGTCAAGCTTTTGAATGGATCGCCTGGCTCCCGGACCAATTTTGCCCGCTTTACCAAGCAAACGCCAGATATGGTCCTTCAGGCGATTATAGGTTCTGGAGGTCGTAATGTCAGTCAGGTACTCTTTCAATGCCCCAACCCCGTTATCGATCGAAATGCCGTTGTCATTGAGGATCACCAGCAGGTTTGCATTGGAAACCCCGGCATGATTCAGCCCCTCAAATGCAAGTCCGCCTGTCATACTGCCATCGCCGATCACAGCAATGTGGTGTCGATCATCCCCTTTCAGGTTTGAGGCAACGGCCATGCCCAGGGCTGCGGAAACACTGGTAGAAGCGTGGCCGGTTCCAAATGCATCATACGGGCTTTCGTCCATCCGGGGAAACCCACTGATGCCGCCATAACGACGGTTGGTATGAAAGCAATCACGACGGCCCGTGAGGATCTTATGGGCATAGGCCTGGTGGCCCACATCCCAGATAAGCTGGTCATCAGGAGTGTCAAAAACCTTGTGCAGGGCCACGGTTAGTTCAATCACCCCCAAACTGGCACCAAAGTGGCCGGGGTTCAGACTGACTGCGTCAATGATAAATTGCCGCAATTCTTCGCAAAGCAATTGCAGCTCCTGCTGCGACAGTGTTTTGAGGTCAGCGGGAGATTGAATGCGGGAAAGAAATTTACCTGCCTGTAAAGCCATATACTGTATCAGGAACGTGTGACAAAATCCTCGAGTGTCTGTTCTTGAAAATATTTCTTGAATTGCATCGTGACATCAGCCACCAATCCGTTCATCAGGCATTTGTCAAAAGGGCAGATCTTTCTGTCGAGTGGGCATTCCGGAACATCAATGGATCCTTCGATGGCTTCATAAATCTCCAGTACGGTAATCTGATCAGCTGGTTTATTGAGAATAAATCCGCCTGAAGGACCGCGCACAGACTTCAGGTAATTGTACTTCACCAATTGTTGCAACACCTTGGCAAGGTGATTGCGGGAAGCCCCCATTTCAGTAGCCAGGCTACTTACATTTACATGGGTTTCTGTTTTGGCTATGAGCACCATTGCATGCAATGCAAGGGAAGCCGCTTCCGAAAAATGAACCAATTTTGCCATATCTGGTCTGTTTAAAGTCAGTCATCAAATTCCATTCGCTGTACTTGCACGTTATTCAGGCTTCGGAGTTCATTCTCAAGGCGCCGGCTTTCATCCGGATCGCCATACAGATCCAGAATGATCAGGCCCTGCTCTCCGGTGCTGGAATCTTCCGGGATATTCAGACCCAGCCGGGTTCTGACGGAGCAACCGTATTTGGTCAGCACATCCTGAACTTCGATGGCGGCCTCACTACGCAATTTTACTAAAACACCCAAAACTCTGATTACCGACATATTATTAAATTTTATCTAAACAAATAGTCAAAGGTCATTTTCTTGATTTCAACCCCACCGATGGCAGACAGATCCTCCTCCAGTTCCTTCCATTGTTCCGGATCCCCCTGGAGCACCAATACAATGGTTCCGACCCGGCTGCACACCTTATCTGAGAGTTCATGAAATCCAAGCCTGGTACGAATCACACCGGCATGTGCCGAAAGCACTTTTTGTGTCATTCCGGCTTCCTTGATCCGATCAAATACCAGAATTCCCAAAATCATTGTGTGTTGCATGGTCAGTTCGTTTAAAAATACAAGTCCCGTTTCCCCTGCCTGATCTGCTGAAGCTTTTCCCTGAGTTTGTCCACCGGAACGGATCCGGATAACTCACGAACCTTCTTTTCAATCAGTTCATAACCTGCTTTTCTGGTTTCCTCACCAGCATAATCCTCCAGGTATTCCGCCATGGTCAGAAGCGCATTCGGAGAGCAGAACCGTTTAATGAAACCGGGTACGGAAAACTCCATGAAATGTTCTCCGGTCCTTCCCAGCCGATAGCAGGCCGTACAAAAAGAAGGGATATATTCTGAACGGATCAGCTCATCCATAATATCTGCCAGAGACCGGTTGTCATTGATCTGAAACTGTTCCCTGCTCAAATCCTGGGTTTCCTTCAGACCTTCTGAATACCCTCCCAGCTCAAGGTTGGTTCCCCCGTCTATCTGGGATACACCGTATCGCAAAATTTCATCCCTGATATGGGCAGGTTCCCTTGCAGTAAGTATCATTCCTGTATAGGGCACTGCCAGCCGCAAAATGGAAACCAGTCGTGTGAATGATTCATCACTGACCATGTGGTCTTTTGAAATATTCAGGGAATGTGCATTCTGCAAACGGGGAAAAGAAATGGTATGGGGGCCGACATTGTAAACCGCTTCAAAATGGTTGACATGACGAACCAGCCCCATGACCTCAAAACGCCAGTCGTAAAGCCCGAACAGGGCGCCAATGCCCACATCGTCAATTCCGGCCTCCTGGGCACGGTCAAGGGCGGTCAGGCGCCAATTGTAATCGCGTTTCAAACCACTCGGATGCACTTGCCTGTAAGTTGGCTGATGATAGGTCTCCTGAAATATCTGGTAGGTACCTATCCCTGCATCCTTAATGACACGGAATCCGCGAATATCAAAAGGTGCGGCATTGATATTTATCCGGCGGATCTCTCCGTTGCCGTGCTTCAGTCCGTAAACGGTTTCAACCGTAGACGAAATAAACTCAGGTGAATACCTGGGATGTTCACCGTAAACCAATATAAGCCGTTTGTGGCCCTGATCAATCAGTGCCCTGGTTTCCTTTTCAAGCTCTTTTGTGGAAAGCGTGATCCTCTGCATCTCCTTGTTGGAGGCCCGGAAACCACAATACTGACAATTGTTGGTACACAGATCTCCCACGTAAAGCGGTGCAAACAATACAATCCTTTCACCGTAAACTTTTTCCTTGAGCGTCCTGGCTCCTTCCCTGATCTCTTCAATCAGCCCGGGATCTTCTGCATTGATCAGAACTGCTGTCTCCTCCAGCGAAAGCCTTTTTTTATCCAGTGACGCCCGGATCACTTCTCTTACCCTGGGCGGATCAGGTTTGGTATTCCGGAGAATTTCCGTGATTTCATCAGGGTCGATAAAAGGGGTCATCCTTTTGTCCTCAATGCTGTATTTTTCAGGATGATATATCATAGATGGAATAATCTTGTTGTTGTGCAAATTTACTCAAAGTTTCAGAAGAGGGCGGCATGAAACAGACAAAAAACGCATTCAAATAATTAAATGCATGAATCGCAGGAATGATGACGCAATAAGGGTTGACGGGAAAGTATGATAACCTAATAAATTAAATCTTCCACATCGGCCCGGGCATTCTTCAGAAGCTTCTCTTCACCGGAGCGGGAGTCAGCCGGATCTCCTGCATATACCTGCTTGTAAAAAAGCAAAATCCCTCTCTCTCCTTCAGGTGAATAATCGGTTTCAACAGGCAAACTATCCACGGCAGGTTCCTGGCCATCCCTCACCGATATCAGCGTCATGGATTTCAGGCATTGGCTTTTCGCCATCAGTTTGGTGGCATAAACACCAGGCGGGGGGATCAGTTTTTCCTCTTTATCAAAATCAACAGATATGGAGTCGTTTTCCGAAAGAACTTTGATCGGGCGTCCTTTCTTTAACAGTCCCTTTATGGAATATTGGTGATTGAGGTAGGCATTGGCCTTCTGAATATCACCGGATGCAAGTGCTTTTCTGATTTTGGCCGAGCTCACGGTTTCGTCCTCAATGACTTTAAGGGGCATTTCTTCCACCTCAAAATTCATTTCACTGCTCAACTCATGAAGGTAAGAGTAGTCACCCTTTCTTTCATGGCCAAAATGGTGGTTGTGCCCGAAAACAATCACGCGGGCACCCAACTGCCCGATCAGGTATTTGGTAACAAAATCATGGGGTGAAGTTTTCGAAAACTCCACAGAAAACGGCATAATGATCAGGTTATCAAGC
>Ga0207421_10004729_pt1 | contig 15533 bp, 11 predicted proteins | sample SodLakKL_010_SED_4_FD_187542 | JGI IMG/M metagenome (GOLD analysis project Ga0207421, IMG submission 187542) | Alkaline sediment microbial communities from Lake Tanatar, Kulunda Steppe, Russia - 8KL_010_SED (SPAdes) (version 2) | ecosystem: Environmental > Aquatic > Non-marine Saline and...
CTTGCCATGGTCAATATGGCCTATGGTACCAATATTAACGTGCGGCTTCTTGCGGTCAAACTTGGACTTTCCCATCTCTTACTCCCCTTACTTGATTTTCAAAATTTCGTCGGCCAGGCTGGAAGGAACTTTTTCGTAGTGGTCGAACTGCATGGTATAAGTTGCCCTGCCCTGCGAATTGGAACGCAGATCAGTAGCATAGCCGAACATATTGTTAAGCGGCACATAGGCCTTTATTATCTGAGTGCCCATTCTGGGCTCCATACCGAGGACTTTGCCTCTTCTGCCGTTGAGATCGCTCATAACATCCCCCATGTAATCTTCAGGGGTGAGCACCTCCACATACATGACAGGTTCAAGGATGATGGGCTCGGCTTTGTTGCAGGCCTCCTTGAAGGCCATGGAACCGGCTATGTAAAATGCCTGCTCCGAGGAATCCACATCGTGGTAGGAGCCGAAGACCAGGTTGACCTTTATGTCCACCATGGGATATCCAGCAGATACTCCGCTTTTCATGGCGTCCTGGATGCCCCTGTCCACGGCGGGGATATATTCCTTGGGAATAACACCTCCGACAATGGAATTGACGAATTCGTATCCCTGTCCGGTTTCCGCAGGCTCCACCTCTAAAACCACGTGCCCGTACTGGCCGCGTCCTCCGGTCTGCTTGACGTACCTGGTATCCTGCTTGACTTTCTTGGTGATGGTTTCCCGGTAAGAAACCCTGGGCTTGCCCACGTTGGCGTCCACTCCGAATTCCCGGGTAAGCCTGTCCACGATAATGTCCAAATGAAGCTCCCCCATACCGGCGATAAGCGTCTGCCCGCTTTCCTCATCCGTCTTCACCCTGAAGGAAGGATCTTCCTTGGATAATTTCTGCAGGGCATTGCTCAGGGAATTCTGGTCGTTCTTGGTCTTGGGCTCGATGGCGATCTCTATGACCGGATCCGGAAATTCAATGGATTCCAGAAGAACCGGGCGCTCCGGAGTGCAAAGAGTCTCGCCTGTGGCAGTGTATTTCAACCCCACTGCTGCTACTATATCTCCAGCATAAGCGGATTTGATCTCCTCGCGCTTGTTGGAATGCATTTTCAAAAGCCGGCCGATGCGCTCCTTTTTCCCCGTGGCTGCGTTGATAACTGACATGCCGCTTTCGATTTTTCCGGAATAGATCCGCAAAAAGGACAGATGCCCGACATAGGGATCGGATGTAAGCTTGAAAGCCAGGGCGCTGAAAGGATCGTCATCATTTGGTGGACAGTCAATGGCTTCCTGGGTATTTGGGTCAACACCCTGAATTGGGGGCACATCCACGGGTGAAGGCATAAATTGAACTATTGCATCCAGAAGGGGCTGCACACCTTTGTTCTTGAATGCCGAACCGCAGAGAACAGGACAGATGTTCAGGGAAATGGCGGCCTTGCGCACCCCGTTCATTATCTCCTGGGAGGTCAGTTCCTCGCCGGAAAGATACTTGTCCAGCAGGGCTTCTTCCTCCTCGGCAATGGCCTCCACCAGGTGGTGACGCCATTTCTCGGCTTCCTCCCTGTATTCTTCCGGGATATCTATATAATCAAACTTCCTGCCCAGGGACTGATCATCAAAAATATAAGCCTTGCTGTATACCAAGTCGATCAACCCCTTGAAATTCTCTTCAGAACCAATGGGTATCTGAAGGGGGACCGGCTTGGCCTTGAGCCGGTCGCGGATCATGTCCACCACGCGGAAAAAATCCGCTCCTGTTCTGTCCATCTTGTTTACAAAAGCCATTCTGGGAACATGATATTTGTCCGCCTGTCTCCATACTGTTTCGCTCTGGGGCTCCACCCCGCCCACTGCACAGAAAACAGCCACGCATCCGTCCAGAACCCTGAGAGAACGTTCCACCTCCACTGTAAAATCCACATGCCCGGGCGTATCGATAATATTGATTCTATGGTCATTCCAGAAACAGGTGGTGGAAGCTGAAGTAATGGTGATACCGCGCTCCTGCTCCTGTTCCATCCAGTCCATAACCGCCTGACCGTCATGCACTTCCCCCAGCCGATGCGACACACCTGTGTAGTACAGGATGCGCTCGGTGGTGGTTGTCTTGCCGGCATCTATGTGGGCCATGATGCCTATGTTGCGCTGCTTGTCTATGGGTACGAGCCGTGACACTGATGTTCTCTCTTTAGTGTTGATTCAGATACAAAAAGCCTGGGTTCATCGCACCCAGGCATGCTTGGTTATTATAGTCATACGAGCTGATGAATCTTGATGCCGGTGCATGCACAAGGCATCCGTCTCCGGTAATCGGGATATTCAAGTCCGGATCCAGGAGAGCTTCGCCCTTTTCAGTCTGCTTGCATTCTTACCAGCGATAATGGGCAAAGGCCTTGTTGGCTTCAGCCATGCGGTGCGTATCTTCCTTCTTCTTTATCGCGCCTCCGCGATTGTTGTACGCGTCCAGAAGCTCCGAGGACAGTTTGCGGCCCATCCCCTTTTCTCCGCGATTGCGCGCATAAAGCACCAGCCAGCGGATGGCCAGCGCCTCCTGCCTGCTGGGCCTTACTTCCATGGGGACCTGGTAGGTTGCTCCGCCTACACGCCTGGACTTGACCTCCATGTGCGGCTTGACGTTTTCCACTACCTGATTGAATGCTTTGATAGGGTCCTCGCTGGTTCTGTCTCCCAGTTCTTCAATGGCTTTATACAACAGGTTCTCAGCTATGCTTTTCTTGCCGTCCAGCATCAGACGGTTGACGAATTTGCTTACCATCCGGCTGTTGTAAACCGGATCGGGCAACACTGTTCTCTTAGGTATGGGACCTTTGCGTGGCATTATTTTCTCTCCCTTGCGCAAAAGCTATTTTGGTCTTTTGGTACCGTACTTGGACCTGCTTTTTCTGCGGTCCCGAACCCCGGATGTGTCCAGCGTACCCCTGATAATGGAGTACCTGACACCTGGAAGGTCCTTAACACGTCCACCCCGGATCATGACCACGGAGTGTTCCTGCAGGTTGTGCCCTTCTCCGGGTATATAGGAAGTAACCTCTATTCCGTTTGTCAGGCGGACCCTGGCAACCTTGCGCAGTGCAGAGTTGGGCTTTTTGGGTGTAGTGGTGTATACACGGACGCATACACCCCGCTTCTGCGGACACTCCTGAAGCGCGGCCCTTTTCTTGCGCTTTACGACCTGATCTCTGGATCTTCTTACCAATTGATTTATGGTGGGCATATTTCCTCCGAATTATTCTGCTGGCTCAAACCCACTGTAGTTAATTGAACTAACAGTCTGTGTCAAGGGAAATATACAGCTGATTTTTCTTCAGTCTGGTGTATATATTCCCGGTCATTTATCAGCGGCTCTGCCTTCCTATGTACACCTGCTCGTCCAGATCCTCCAGAAATTCCTCAGGATCCTCGGGCTGCTCAGGTACCGTGATATCGCAGTTTACGTAGGGCCTGTAGCCGGTTCCGGCCGGAATGAGCCTGCCCACGATAACATTTTCCTTAAGCCCCCTCAGCTGATCCACTTTGCCCATGAGCGCTGCTTCAGTAAGGACCTTGGTGGTTTCCTGGAAGGAAGCTGCGGAGATAAAGGACTCCGTGGTCAGCGAGGCCTGAGTGATGCCCAGGACAACCGGTTCCGCCATGGCAGGATTTTTGCCCTTGCGGATGCTTTTTTCGTTTTCCTTCATGAAAACAGTCTTTTCCACCTGTTGTCCAACCAGGAAACCTGTATCCCCGGGATCGATTATATTTACCTTCTTGAGCATCTGACGGACAATGACCTCGATATGCTTGTCATTTATCTGGACACCCTGAAAGCGATAAACGTCCTGCACCTCTTCCACCAGATAGTTGGCCAGGTATTTTTCACCCTTAATCTTGAGCATGTCGTGCAGGTCTGGATTGCCCTCGGTTATCAGCTCTCCGGCTTCTACAAAATCGCCTTCCTGTACAGTGATGTGCTTGCCCTTGGGTATAAGGTATTCCTTAGGCTCTCCAACCTCCGGGCCTATAATGATCTTGCGCTTGCCCTTGGATTCGGGGCCGAAGGATACGATGCCGTCTATTTCCGTGACCACGGCCTGATCCTTGGGCTTTCTCACCTCGAAGAGTTCCGCCACTCTTGGCAGACCGCCCACGATATCCTTGGTCTTGGAAGATTCCCTGGGCTTCCTGGCTATGATATCCCCTGCCTGTACCTTATCTCCGTCCTGGACCATCAAAATAGCCCCCACAGGAAGCTGGAACACGGCTTCGGAAGAGGTCTCAGGGCGCATCTTGACCCTGCCCTTTTCGTCGCAAATGGAAACGCTGGGCCTGAAATTGGTGGAACGGTACTCGGTGATGGTCATGGTCGCCCTGCCCGTGGTCTCGTCCACCTTTTCCTGGTATGTGCGTCCTTCGATGATGTCCGAGAACTTGATCCTGCCCTGAATGTCCGTGACAAAAGGTTCGTTGAAGGGATCCCACTCAGCCAGCATCTGGCCCTTGCTCACCTTTTCATCAGCCCGGACAAAAAGCTTGGCCCCTGTGGGCAGGAAGTACTTTTCCCGCTCCCGGCCCTGATCATCAACTATCTTGAGCTGTCCGCTCTTGCCCATGACCATGAACTCGCCCTTGGTATTTTCCACGGTACGTATCCTGGAAAAGACGACGTGACCGGCATTGCTGGCCTTGATATTGGATCGCTCAATCTCCTTGGATGCGGTACCGCCGATGTGGAATGTGCGCATGGTCAGCTGTGTGCCGGGCTCGCCAATGGACTGTGCAGCGATGATGCCCACAGTCTCCCCGACGTTCACCAGGTGTCCTCTGGCCAGGTCCCGTCCGTAACAAAGGGAGCAGACCCCTCTTTTGGTCTTGCAGGTCAAAGCGGATCTGATGGAAACTGCATTGATGCCGGCTGCGTCGATTTTTTCAGCATCGTCTTCGCTGATCATGGAGTTGCCGGCCACAATAACCTCGCCGCTTTCCGGATCCAGGACATCATACATGGCTATTCTGCCCAGTATCCTCTCGCTCAGGCGGGCCTGCACTTCCCCGGCCTTCATGAGATGGGTAAGCTCTATTCCGTCCACAGTTCCGCAGTCAAACTCCGAGACCACCACATCCTGAACCACGTCCACCAGCCGCCTGGTCAGATAGCCGGAGTTGGCCGTCTTGAGGGCCGTGTCGGCCAGCCCTTTTCTGGCTCCGTGAGTGGAAGTGAAATACTGCAGAACAGTCAGGCCTTCACGGAAGCAGGAGATGATGGGAGTTTCGATGATCTCCCCCGAGGGTTTGGCCATCAGCCCTCTCATTCCCGCCAGCTGGCGCATCTGGTCCTTGTTGCCCCTGGCTCCGGAATTGGCCATCATGAATATGGGATTCAAACTGACATTGGTTTCCTCCCGGCCTGTCTCGGGATCCCTGACAATATCGGTGGAGAGCTTCTTCATCATCTCGTTGGAAACGTCGTTGGTGGCCTTGGTCCATACGTCCACCACCTTGTTGTATTTCTCGGTCCGGGTGATGATGCCCTCGTTGTACTGGCGCTCGATCTCGCTGATTGTTTCCTGGGAAGTAGCGATTATGGTCTTCTTTTGCTCGGGAATGGTCAGGTCCTTAACCCCGATGGTTATACCGGCCAGGGTGGAGTACTCGTAACCCAGGTCCTTTATGCGGTCGCAGAGAATGACCGTGGCCTTGGTCCCGGCCCAGCGGTAGGTGTTGCCCACCAGCCGGCCGATGTTCTTTTTGTTTAGAATGCAGTTCACCAGGGAAAAGGGCACGTTCTCCGGCAAAAGGTCATTTACGATGATTCTGCCTGTGGTCGTGTCGTGCAGCTCCCCGTCAATACGCACCTTTATCCTGGCATGCAGAGCCAGATGCCCCGCATCATAGGCGCAGATGACTTCTCCGGGGTCGGAGAATATCTTGCCCTCACCCTTCTGCATGGAACGGTCCACCGTCAGGTAGTAAAGCCCCAGAACAATATCCTGTGACGGCACAATGACGGGTTCGCCATTGGCCGGGGAAAGTATGTTGTTGGTGGACATGATGAGCACCCGGCACTCCACGTTGGCCTCTATGGACAAGGGCACATGCACCGCCATCTGGTCTCCGTCGAAGTCCGCATTAAAGGCTGAGCATACCAGGGGGTGCAGCCGGATGGCCTTGCCTTCCACCAGTATGGGCTCAAAGGCCTGGATGCCCAGGCGGTGCAGGGTCGGTGCCCGGTTCAGCAGGACCGGGTATTCCTTGACCACCTCGTCCAGGATGTCCCAGACCACGACATCGCCGCGCTCCACCATCTTTTTGGCGCTCTTTATGGTGCTGGCGTAACCTTTTTCCTCCAGCCTGGAATACAGAAAAGGTTTGAACAGCTCCAGGGCCATCTTCTTGGGCAGGCCGCACTGGTGGAGCTTCAGATTGGGACCCACCACGATAACGGAGCGCCCGGAATAATCCACGCGTTTGCCCAGCAGGTTCTGCCTGAATCGGCCCTGCTTTCCCTTGATCATGTCCGAAAGGGATTTCAGGGGGCGTCCGTTGGTCCCGGATATGGCCTTGCCCCTGCGCCCGTTGTCCAGAAGGGCGTCCACGGCCTCCTGCAGCATGCGCTTTTCGTTGCGGATGATTATATCCGGGGCCCCCAGTTCCAGGAGCCTCTTGAGACGGTTATTACGGTTTATCACCCTGCGGTACAGATCGTTCAGGTCCGATGTGGCGAACCGTCCGCCATCCAGGGGTACAAGGGGTCTTAGTTCCGGCGGAATCACCGGGATGGTCTCCAGGATCATCCACTCGCACCTGTTGCCGGACTCCAGAAAAGCCTCTACAATTCTAAGGCGCTTGGCCAGCTTCTTCTTCTTGGTCTGTGAACGGGTGGCCTCTGATTCTTCCCGCAGCTCCGCCCTGAGCTTTTCCAGGTCCAGGTGCATGAGAAACTCCCGGACCACTTCTGCTCCCATGCCCACGCGAACCGCATTGTCCCCGTAAGTCTCCAGGACTTGCAGGTACTGCTCCTCGGAGATCACCTGCTTGGGGTTCAGGGAGGTGTCCCCCGGGTCCAGAACCATATAAGCGTCGAAATACAGGACCTTCTCCAGGTCCGCCATGGTCATGTCCAGAAGAGTGCCTATCTTTGAAGGAAGGCTTTTGAGAAACCATATGTGAGCTACCGGGGCGGCCAGTTCTATATGTCCCATGCGGTCCCGCCGGACCTTGGAAGCAATGACTTCCACTCCGCACTTCTCGCAGACTATTCCGCGGTGCTTCATCCGCTTGTACTTGCCGCAGTTGCACTCGTAGTCCTTGACCGGTCCGAATATCTTGGCACAGAAAAGCCCGTCGCGCTCGGGCTTGAAAGTACGGTAATTTATCGTCTCCGGCTTTTTGACTTCCCCGAAAGACCACTCCCTGACCTTTTCCGGTGATGCCACTCTGATTTTAATGCCCTTCAGTTCCTTGCCGGAAATGGTGCTTGTGCTGGAAGACCTTTGAGAGAAAAGATCATCTAGGCTCATATCCCTGTCCTCTTAATATATGTAAAAAGGTGTTGTCTTAATTTAAGTTCCTCTTCCCGGGGGCCGGTATCAAAACCTATTTCCTGGACTTCTTCTTTTCGTCCAGCATAAGATCCACATCCAGCCCCAGGGCCATAAGTTCCTTTATGAGTACGTTGAAGGACTCCGGCATTGCCGATTCCAAGAAATTGTTGCCCTTGACGATTTTCTCATACATATTCACCCGTCCGGCAACATCGTCGGACTTTACGGTGAGAAACTCCTGCAGAAGATAGGAGGCGCCGTATGCCTCAATGGCCCACACCTCCATCTCGCCCAGGCGCTGACCGCCGAACTGGGCCTTGCCGCCAAGGGGCTGCTGGGTGACCAGAGAATAAGGTCCAGTGGACCTGGCATGGATCTTTTCATCCACCAGGTGGTGCAGCTTGAGCATATACATGTAGCCCACCGTTATCCTGTTGTGAAAAGCATCTCCGGTCCGGCCGTCGTACAGCACCGCCTTGCCGTCGTCGCTTAGACCTGCTTTCTGCAGCCAGGGCCAGATCTCTTCTTCCTTTGCCCCGTCGAATACAGGGGTCTTGGTCAGGATGCCCGGCTCCAGCTCGCGCACGGCCCTCAAGAAGCTTTCGTCATCCATTTCCCTGGCCAGCCGGCTTATATCGGGAGAGTTGAATATTTCGTCCACTTCCTTTCTTAGAACCTCTACGTCGACACCCTCCTCAAGCATTCGCCCCAGCTGCCTTCCCAGCTCTCTGGCCGCCCAGCCCAGATGAGTCTCCATTATCTGTCCGATGTTCATCCGGGAAGGCACGCCCAGGGGACTCAGGACAATGTCTATGGGTGTTCCGTCATCAAAGAAGGGCATATCCTCCTCGGGCAGAATGCAGGACACAACGCCCTTGTTCCCGTGCCTGCCGGCCATCTTATCGCCCACGTTGAGCTTTCTTTTTACAGCCACGTAGACTTTGACCATTTTGGTCACACCGGGCGGAAGATCGTCGCCTTCCACTACCTTGTCCCTCTTCTGAGAGTAAACGTTCTGGATAAATTTAATCTGTTCATCGTAAAGCTTCAGCAGGTGCTCGATGGACTCGTTTACCTCCCTGCTGGCAAATGAACCGGCAAGCTTTTTCAGGGGGATTCTGTCCAGGTCTTCCCTTTGCAGGGTGCTGTTGGCCTCGGCCAGGACCTGTCCCTTTTTACGGCCCATAATGGTCTGGGCCAGCCTCTTGCCGGAAACCACTTCCCAGATCCTGTCCCTGGTCTGGGCTGTCAGACCCTGAACATGCTTTTCCTCGCTCTGGGTAAGCTTATCCAGCTCACTGTCCTCGATAAGTCTGGTGCGTTCGTCCTTTTCACCGGATCGTCTGTTGAAAACCTTTATATCTATGACCGTACCCTCGATTCCAGGCGGAACCTTGAGGGAGGTGTTTTTCACATCCCTGGCCTTGTCTCCGAATATGGCCCGGAGCAGACGTTCTTCCGGGGTAAGCTGGGTCTCGCCTTTGGGAGTGATCTTGCCCACCAGGATATCGTCCTGTTTTATCTTGGCCCCGATCATGATGATCCCGCTGTCGTCCAGGTACTTGAGCATGTCCTCGCCCACGTTGGGTATATCCCTGGTTATCTCTTCCGGGCCCAGCTTGGTATCCCTGGCAACTACATCAAACTCTTCTATATGCACTGAGGAAAACACATCATCCTTAACCATGCGTTCGGAAATGAGAATTGAATCCTCAAAATTATATCCGCACCAGGGCATAAAGGCCACTGAAAGATTCTTCCCCAGAGCCAGTTCGCCGTCGACGATACTGGGCCCGTCCGCCAGAATATCCCCGGCCTTGAACCTTTGATCGGGCAGCACCCTGGGCCTCTGGCCGAAACAGCTGTTCTGGTTGGACTTGTGATATTTCTGCAGATCATAGCACACGGTATCCAGGGAAGAGTTTTCCGTGGGTTCATCGTAACTTACTATAACCTTGTTGGTATCCACGTAGCGCACTATGCCGTCAGCTCTGGCAATCTTGCAGCTGCCTGAGTCCCTGGCCACAAGCCCTTCCATTCCGGTTCCCACCAGGGGACGTTCCGGCCTCAACAGGGGTACGGCCTGGCGCTGCATGTTGGAACCCATAAGGGCCCGGTTGGCGTCATCATGTTCCAGAAAAGGTATCAAAGCGGAAGAAATTGATACGATCTGGGTTGGCGAGACGTCCATGAGAGTCACCTCTTCCCGGGGGATTAGATTCAGTTCGCCATGAATACGTGAAGTGACCAGCTCCGAAGTAAATCCGCCCTCCTCGTCAATGGGTGCATTGGCCTGGGCTATAACCTCATCCGCCTCTTTGGATGCGTCCAGATACTTGATTTCATTGGTCACTTTGCCGTCCCTGACTATGCGGTACGGTGTTTCGATGAAACCAAAGTCATTGACCTGGGCGTGGGTTGTAAGGGACACGATAAGTCCGATATTGGGGCCTTCAGGTGTCTCAATGGGGCAAATTCGTCCATAGTGGCTGGGATGTACGTCCCGCACTTCGAATCCGGCCCTTTCCCGCGTCAGACCGCCTGGTCCAAGGGCTGATAATCTGCGCTTGTGGGTTACCTCGGACAACGGGTTGGTCTGATCCATGAACTGCGACAGCTGCGATGTGCCGAAAAATTCCTTGAGCACTGCGGTCACAGGCTTGGGATTGATAAGATCGTGGGGCATGAGAGTGGCTACTTCCTGCAGACTCATACGCTCCTTCACGGCTCTTTCCATGCGCACCAGCCCGATGCGGTACTGGTTTTCCACGAGCTCTCCCACCGGGCGCACTCTTCTGTTCCCCAGATGATCAATATCATCAGCAGGACCATGTGAGTCCTTGAGTTTTATCAGGTGTTTCACCACCCGCAGGATGTCCTCGTTGGACAGGGTCCTGTAATCCGTAGGAAGGTTGAGTCCCAGCCTGGCGTTAAGTTTGTATCTTCCTACAGGGGAAAGGTCGTAATAGTCCGGATTGCGAAACAGGTTGTCAAAAAAGCTGGATGCAATCTCAGGTGTGGGAGGAGAACTCGGCCGCAGTCTTTTGTATATTTCCACCTGCGCCTCGAGCTGATCCTGGGTCTTGTCCAGCTTGAGAGTGTCCCGCAGAGAAGATGAAACATCCTGCCCCCCGGTGTAAAGGATTTCTACATCCTCGATACCGGCCTCAAAGATTTTATCCACTACGTCCTGTTCCAGGGCGTCGCCGATTTCAGCCAGCACCTCTCCGGTCTGCGGATGCACGAGGTCGTGTCCCACAAACTGCTTGCCCAGCTGCCCGGGATCAATCTCCATATGCTCCTTGGCCTTGGCCAGCTGCCTCCATACCCTCTTGGTAACTGGTCGTCCGGCCCTTACCAGTACGTTTCCCTCGCTGTCCAGAATGTCGCTGAAGGCGATTTCCTTGCGGAAATGCGAGGATCTGACCTTGCGGAAGACTTTCTGGTCCTTGAACTTGAGCTGCTCGCGGTCGTAAAAATAGTTGAGTATATCCTCTTCGCTCATGCCCATGGCCTTGAGCAGGATACTTACATACATTTTACGGCGACGGTCTATGCGCACGTAAAGAATGTCCTTGGGGTCGAACTCGAAATCAAGCCAGGAACCGCGCATGGGGATGATTCTGGAACTGTAGAGCACCTTGCGGCTGGTATGTGTCTTCCCGGAATCATGCTCGAATATTATCCCCGGGGATCTCTGCAGCTGATTTACAATTATTCTCTCAGTACCGTTGATGATAAAAGTGCCTTTATCCGTCATCAGAGGCAGGGTTCCAAAGTAAATATCCTGTTCCTTGATGTCGCGTACAGTGCGGTTGCCGCTTTCATCGTCAACATCGTATACAATAAGCCTGACCTTGATGCGGATGGGGGCCTCATAGGTCAGTCCTTTGGAGATGCACTCGGCCACATCGTACTTGGGCTGGTTGATTTCATAGCTTACATACTCCAGCGTGGCTGATTTATTGAAATCTTCTATGGGGAAAACAGATCGGAATACCGCCTCCAGACCCTTGTCCTGACGGTTCATGGGATCTGCTTCTTCCTGCAAAAGATTCAGATAAGAATCCAGCTGGAGTTTCAAAAGATGCGGAACATCCAATCCATATTTAATTTGACCAAAATTCTTGGTAAATAGTACCATTTTCTCCTCGCAAAATTGATTAAATCCTCTCCAGCTTTCATCTTAAAGGCAGGATAAGGAAATATGCCCGGTGAAAAACCCTGTAAACCGCATAAGACCTTTCTTTAAACTGTATTAAAGGAAGGTCTTATACAATTTTTCAAATACGAAATGTTCATGCGCTGTTCTCCATGTTAATTGCTTTGGTCAGCAAAGCAGATACACATAAGAACTGTTACCGGAAAACAAAAGAATTCAGAGGGCACAATTATCCATTTGGTGCTGTGCCCTCTGAATTAAACTTACTGTGCTGCATCCCCTGAGGGCTGCAAGCTGTTTTTATTTAACTTCAACAGTCGCGCCGGCTTCTTCCAGTTGCTTCTTTGCTTCAGCTGCATCATCCTTGGATACGGCCTCTTTAATGGGAGAGGGCAATTCATCCACCTTTGCCTTGGCCTCCTTGAGTCCAAGGTTTGTAAGGGCCCTTACAGCCTTGATCACTCCGATCTTATTGGAGCCCACCTCTTTGAGAACTACGTCGAATTCGGTCTGTTCTTCCTCTTCAGCTGCGGCCTCACCGCCTCCAGCTGCCGGAGCGGCGGCCATGGCAGCCACGGGAGCAGCTGCGGACACGCCGAACTTGTCTTCTAGTTCTTTGATGAACTCGGAGAGTTCCAGAACCGTCATATTGGAAATAAAATCGATCACTTGTTCCTTGGTAATATCAGACATTGATTCCTCCTGAAATGTTATTTGCTTTGGCTCGTTTTAGCTAGTTTCCTTTTGTTCCCTGATGGCCTCCAGGGCATTCATCATATTGCGGATAAGATTGGCGAACAGGGATACAAAATTGGTCGGCACTGCGTTCATTGTGCCCAGCATTTTGCCCAGCAGTTCCTCGCGCCCCGGAAGCTCAGAAAGCTCCTTCATGGCGGCTGCTTCCAGGTACCTGCCCTCTAGACTGGCAAAGCGGGCTTTGAACTTCTTGCTCTTTTTTTCAAAATCCACCAGGACCTTGGCCGGTGTAACCGGATCGTCATAGCCGAAGGCTATAGCGCAGCAATCCTTGAATTTGTCCTTAACATCGGCATGCGGGGTGTCTTCAAAAGCTATCCTGGCCAGAGTATTTTTAACTACCCTGAACTCGATGTTTTTGTCCCTGAGAGTACGGCGAAGCTGGGTCATCTCCTCGACCTTCATGCCCTGAAAGTCGGTGACCACGGCTATGACCGCCTTGTTTGCCTGCTGATGCAGATCCTGAATGATTTTGCCCTTATCGTCTCTGTGCACTTTATCACCTCTCTTTATACTGGAGTATAAGAGCCAAAGCTGTCTCGACAGGAGATTAAGGGATATACCCGCCTGTTGTCTCTGACTCTGTAAAAATTGTGTCGAGCAAAGAATCCGTTTGAGGGAACTACTTCAAAAGTCCCCTCAGGGCGGTGGAATCGACCTTCACTCCCGGCCCCATGGTTGTAGACAGGGCCAGCCCCTTGAGGTATGTCCCCTTGGCCGTGGCGGGCTTGAGTTTCTGCAGAGTCTCCACCAATGCCTTGAGATTATCCCTGATCTTGTCCGGACCGAAAGAGACCTTCCCCAGCGGTGCATGAATGATTCCGGTACGGTCTACTTTGAAATCAACCTTGCCGGCTTTAAGCTCTTTTATGGTATTGGCCAGGTCAAAGGTTACAGTACCGGTCTTGGCGTTGGGCATCAGGCCCCTGGGTCCAAGGACTCTGCCTATCTTGCCCACTTGAGCCATCATGTCCGGAGTGGCCACTGCCTTATCAAACTCCAGCCAGCCGCCCTTGATCCTTTCCACCAGTTCCTCTCCACCGGCTGCATCGGCTCCAGCTTCCAGCGCTTCATTTTCCTTTTCGCCCTTGCAGAAAGCAACCACACGAACATCCTTGCCCAGGCCGTGAGGCAGGCTGCAGGCACCGCGAACCATCTGGTCGGCATGCTTGGGATTAACGCCCAGCCTGACTGCCACATCCACGGTCTCGTCAAATCTGGCAAAAGAGGCTTCAACGGCCATGCGTACAGCCTCGTCCACAGGCAGCCTCTCGGTTGTATCAACCTTTTTTCTGGATTCTATATATCTTTTTCCGCGTTTTGGCATAGCCTTTATCCCCTTGGAAGTTACTTTTCTACTTCGATGCCCATGCTTTTTGCAGTACCAACAATAGTTTTCCTGGCGGCTTTCATGTCGCTGGCTGTAAGGTCAGGCATCTTGACCCTGGCGATCTCATCCACCTGATCCTGGGTTACTTTGCCCACTTTTACCTTTTTCGCCTCACCTGTACCCTTGTCCAGCTTTGCTGCTTTTTTAAGCAGCACAGGAGCAGGAGGGGTCTTGGTGATGAAAGTGAAAGACCTGTCCTGGTACACTGTTATGACCACGGGAATTATCATGCCCTTGTCGTCCTGGGTCTTGGCGTTGAAGGCTTTACAGAACTCCATGATATTTACGCCGTGCTGGCCCAGAGCAGGCCCCACAGGAGGAGACGGGTTCGCCGCACCGCCGGGGATCTGCAATTTGATTTTTGCCTTGACTTTCTTGGCCATTTAAATCCTACCTCTTATGTCAGCTTTTGGATACCTGTACAAAATCCAGCTCAACCGGTGTCTGCCTGCCGAATATGGACACGGACACCTTGAGTTTTCCCTTGTCGTAATTTACATCTTCTACCACGCCGTTAAAATTGGCGAACGGACCGTCAACAACCCTGATCTCGTCTCCCCGGGCAAAGTGAAACTTGGGACGCGGCTGCTCCTTTCTGGACTGCACTGCGGACAGAATCTTTTCCGCCTCTGCATCCGTGATGGGAGAAGGCTTGTTTTTACTGCCTATAAACCCGGTCACTTTGGGAATGGACTGGATAAGATGCCAGGATTCGTCGTTAAAGACCATCTTTACCAGTACATATCCGGGAAAAAACTTGCGGGTGGATGTCTTTTTCTGGCCTTTGACCAGTTCCACAACCTGCTCCGTGGGAACAACTATTTCTTCAATATGCCCCTTGTCCTGCCCGGTACGCATCATTTCCTTAATGGTGCGCTCGACCCGCTGCTCATAACCTGAATAGGTATGTATGATATACCATCTGGGTTTTTGTACTGCTTCTTCCATGAAATTGATTTCCAGCCTGCTGATATTGTTCCTCTTGCACAGCAGTTTATCGATTGCTGACTCATTGTTCGGGGAACTGTAAAAAAATGATAAGTGTCGAGCCTGTGAATTGTCCTGGCGGTTTACGATGGCCGCAGCAGGTGATTGGACAGCGTTATGGAAGAATGAGTGCTACCAGTCTGGAAAAAATAAAATCTGCAATTCCCAGATATATGGACACGATTATAACCAGGGCTACAACAGCTAGAGCCGTACTCAATGTCTCCTTGCGGGTAGGCCAGGTTACTTTTTTTAGTTCACCCTTGACCTCCTCCAGATATTCTTTGGTGTGCTCATATCTGGATTGCAGCTTTCCTTGCGGCTCTGTTGCTTCTTTTTTCTTTTTCTTGGTCATCCGGTATCACTCAATAAGTTGTGGCAGGCCAGGAGGGATTCGAACCCCCAGCCCTCGGATTTGGAGTCCGATGCTCTGCCAGTTCGAGCTACTGGCCTGCATTATATTAAACTACTTGCTTTCCTTGTGCGGCAGGTGTTTGCCGCAGAACGGACAGAACTTCTTCAGCTCCAGCTTGGAGGTGGTGTTCTTCTTGTTTTTGCAAGTAGCGTAATTTCTTCGCTTGCACCCGCTGCATGAAAGCAGGATATTTACACGCATATCATTACTCCACGATTTCCGAGACCACGCCTGCGCCCACGGTGCGTCCGCCTTCGCGGATGGCGAACCTCAGGCCGGGATCCATGGCTATCGGAA
>Ga0207421_10004732_pt1 | contig 15529 bp, 12 predicted proteins | sample SodLakKL_010_SED_4_FD_187542 | JGI IMG/M metagenome (GOLD analysis project Ga0207421, IMG submission 187542) | Alkaline sediment microbial communities from Lake Tanatar, Kulunda Steppe, Russia - 8KL_010_SED (SPAdes) (version 2) | ecosystem: Environmental > Aquatic > Non-marine Saline and...
TAATCACGTCATCTTTATCCAACTCATTTGCTTCAGCACAACGTGTAACACTGATCGCCTTGAGAATGTCAACAGAGCCAACTGAAACGAGTTACACACTGACCGCCAACACATCTGACGATCGGATCTGCAACGACGTTCAGCGGCTACTGTAGCCGCCGAAACCCGCACGGCTTTTCCATCTCCTCACGAACGCTCGAGTATGGAGACACTCGGGTTCGTCGTCAACCCCATCGCCGGCATGGGTGGACGCGTCGGATTGAAAGGCACTGATGGACAGGTCGACGAAGCCCGCCGCCGCGGGGCCGAACCACGCGCCCCCGATCGAGCGATCGAATCGCTCGAGACACTGGCACGACGGGCACCCGAAACCGAAATCGTCACCGCTGCGGGGCCACTGGGCGCGGACGCCGCTCGAGCGGCTGGCTTCGATCCCGAGGTCGTCTACGCGCCAAGTTCGATGGGAGACGAACAGAGCGAAATACCCGAGACGGACGCGAGCGACACCAAAGCCGCTGTTCGCGGGTTTCTCGAGTACGGCGTCGACCTGGTGCTGTTCGTCGGTGGGGACGGGACGGCCGTCGACGTTGCCGAGGTGCTGACCGAGGCCGGGGACGGGGACACACCGATGCTCGGCGTTCCCGCGGGAGTCAAGATTTACTCGTCCGTGTTCGGGGTCACCCCCGCCGACGCGGGACGCGTCGTCGCCGAGTTCGACCGCATCGAAGACCGGGAGGTGAACGATATCGACGAGGAGGCCTACCGCCAGGGGGAGGTTCGGGCCGAACTCAGAGCCGTCGTCCCCGTCCCCGTCTCGAGCGGCGTCCAGTCGAGTAAACAGCTCTCGAGTGGCAGCGTCGAGACCCTCGCGGAGGGATTCGCCGCGGAAATCGACGAGGGGACGACCTACGTTTTCGCCCCGGGGAGCACCGTGGGGGCGATTCAGTCCGCACTCGGGATGGATCCCTCACCGCTCGGTGTCGATGTCTGGCGCGACGGCGAGGTCCTGGCTCGAGACGCGAGCGAGGACGAAATTCTGGCGGTCCTCGAGGAGCCGACGGTGATCGTCGTCTCACCGATCGGTGGCCAGGGGTTCGTCTTCGGCCGCGGGAACCACCAGATCTCGCCGGCGGTGATCGAACGCGCAGCCGACATCGAGATCGTGGCCAGCGAGGACAAACTCGATGCCATCGGCCAGTTACGGGTCGATACTGACGACGAAGCCGTCGACGAATCCTTACGCGGATGGACGCAGGTGCGCACCGGCCGGTTCACCACCCGATTGTTGAAACTCGTCTGAGCCACTCGAGCACCGGAAACTATTTTCGAGAAGGGTGGCGACGGTTGCGGTCGTAATCAGGCTCGCTCGTGGGCAACCATCGGAATCTCGTGGGTTGGTCGGGCCGTAATCGTCGCGAGTAAGTCGAGATCGGTGCCGGGAACGAGTTCGAGGTGATAGCGCTGGTAGATGGTCGCGAGCAGGAGCCGCGCCTCGAGCATGGCGAAGCGGTCGCCAATACACCGGCGCGGGCCAGCAGCGAACGGGAAGTAGGCCAGTTTTGGGAGGTCGGCTTCCATCTCGTCCGTCCAGCGGTCAGGTTCGAACGCGAGCGGGTCGTCGTACCAGCGCGGGTCACGGTGGACGACCCACTGGTGCATCCGGACCGTCGCGCCCGGCGGGATCTCGTAGCCACCGACAACGTCGGGTTTGACGGGTTCGCGAACGATACCCGGCACCGGCGGATAGAGTCGCATCGATTCCTTGACGACGCGTTCGGTGTACGTGAGATCGGCGAGATCGGCCATCGTCGGTGGCTCACCGTCGAGTTCCTCCTCGAGTTCGGCGACCAGTTTTGCTTCGACCGCGGGGTTCTTCGACAATAGATACGCGGTAAAGGTCAGCGAGAGCGCCGTCGTTTCGTGGCCGGCCAGCAAGAGCGTGACGACCTCGTCCCGAATCTGTTCGTCCGAAAGCCGCTCGCCCTCGTCTTCGCTCACCTCGAGCAGCTTCGAGATGACGCCGTGGTCGGTCGGATTGGCACGCCTTTCGTCGATGATCTGGTAGATGAGGCCATCGAGACGTTCACGCGAGCGTTGAATCTGCCGCCGTGACGGCGTCGGCACGGATGGCGGCAAGACGTAGTGTGACAGGGTCTCGGAGGCGAGCATGAAGTCCTCGAGGGCAGAGCCGACGGTGTCGACGTGGTCGTCGATCCCGACACCGAAGAGCGCTCGAGCGACGATTTTGAGCGTCAACGACGACATATCCTCGTGAATCGGACGGATTTCGCCGTCGGACCAGGGCTCGATTTCCTCGAGGGTGAACTCGGTCATCATGGTGGCGTACTCCTGAATCCGCTGGGGGTGAAAGGCCGGCTGGATCAGGTGCCGGTTGCGTCGCCAGACCGCGCCCTCGCTGTTGAGGATGCCGTTTCCGGTGACGGGTCGTAAGATCGACTGGAACTGCTCACCTTTGATGTAGTACTCGTTCTTGCCGACCAGTACCTGCTCGATGTACTCGGGGTGGTTGAGCTGATAGACCAGCCCACCAGGGTCCTCCCACGAGGCGATGTCACCGTACTCTTGGGCGATGCCAGTCATGAATCCGTACGGATCGCGGAGAAACGAGACCTGGGTTCCCACGACCGGGAGCCCATCCGGACCGGGTGGACGCTCGAGGCTGCTCGCTGCCGTCGACGTGCCAAATCGCATACCAGTACGGACGATGTGGGGGTAGTTATCACTGTTGGGTGCTGGAGAGACGAGCGAAGAGATCACTCGTATCAATACACTTATCCCTGCACAGTCGACCCCTACGGCTAGTAATGGGGACCCGTACACGAGTGGTCGGCGAGGGTGCGCTCTCCTCGAGGCCGAGTGGCACGAACGAGGTGTGGTCGACGAACAGATGAGTTGGCAATGTACGTGGTGTGGCCGCGTCTACGACGATACTGAGGAGCCCTCGTCGTGTGAAACCTGCAAACGAGAGACGTTCGAGTCGGTCGCCGGGACCGCAGAGACGCCCGACGAAACCGTCGAAACGGGCGAAGAGTACATCTGGGTCTGTCCGGCCTGTGACCGAGAACACGTCAAGAACAACCCGCCGTGCTCACGCTGTCTGAATCCGACCCTCGAGAAACGCGAACCCGATTACGCCGACATCAGCCGGGACCTGGACGTGCCGAGTTGGTTCGAAGTCGCCAAGCCCTACACCCCGATCCTGGTCATCGTGATGGTCGTCGTCGGCCTGTTCGCAACCGGCGTCGTCCCCGTGACCGTCCTCCCCGGGATCGGCACGGACGTCCCCGGCTCTGCGGACGAAACGGACGGAATCGAACACAGCGAGGTCGAAGCCGCCGTCCACGGGCTCCTCGAGGACCACCGCGCAGACGCTGATGAGCCGTCTCGAACGTACAACGACGAACTGGCGTCGTACGCGACCGCGTACAACCAGCAACTCGCGATCGCGAACTACGGCGAGGGCGAGCCGACGAGACCGGATCCCGCGGACTACGATCTTCCCTGTGAGGACAGACCTCACGAAGCGCCGCTGCTCACCCTCGAGTCGAGTATCGATGCCTACGGCTCGAGTGACGACCTGGCGAACGACATCGCAACGGCGATGCTCGAGTCCGAGGTTGGAGAGACGGTGGACGACGAGTTTGCCGACGAAGGACTGGACGTCCACGTCGGTCCGGACGGTACCGTACACGTGCTGTACGTCACCTGCTGAGGCTATCGTGGCGAGATTCACTATGGCGTATGAGTCCAGACCGATACAGGCACCCAGTTGACGCTGTTTAGAGGACATTTGGATAACAGGTTTTGAAAGTAAAAATTCGAACCCGGTTTGACTTTGGTATCTAAGACACAACGCCAATGAACAAGGATCCCGTACTAGTGACCATGCCACGCGAACGGACCCATCTCGAGATAACCGGCATGTCGTGTTCGACGTGTTCCGGAACCGTCGAGGACGCTGTCGGCGATCTCGAGGGGGTCGAAGAAGCCAGTGCGAACTTCGCGACCGACGAAGGGATGGTCTCGTACGATCCCGAGGTGACTGATCTCGCCACGATCGTCCAGACGATCGATGACGCAGGATTCGAGGCGGCCACCGAGACAGCGACAGTCACCGTCATGGGGATGTCGTGTTCGACCTGCTCGGGGACTGTCCAGGACGCCCTCGAGGACCATCCGGGGGTCGTTTCGGCGGACGTCAACTTCGCCTCGGACGAGGCGCGTATCCGATACAACCCTGCCGATACGTCGCTGGCCGATCTCCGGCGCGTCATCGCCGATGCTGGCTTCGAGCCGGTGACCGACGGGGAGACAGACGAGATGACGAACGAGCGCGAACGGGCTGTCGAACGCGAACTCCGCCGCCAGTGGCGACTCGTCATCTTCGGTGGGGTGTTGACCCTGCCGTTCATCCCGATGATGATCGACATGCTGCTGGCGGAAATTCCGGGCATCGCTTCCCCCATCCCGATGGCGATTGCCCACCCACCAGGGCTCCTCGAGTTCATCTTGGCTACGCTGTTGATGGCCACCCTCGGGATGGAGTTCATCAAAGGCGCGTGGCGGGCCTTTGCACACAACCGTCGGGCGAATATGGACACCCTGGTCGCCGTCGGGACCTCCGCTGGATACATCTACAGCGTCGGCGCGCTCTCGGGTGTCATCGTCAGCGAAGGCCTGTACTTCGAAGCCGTCGCGTTCATCCTGTGGTTCATCACGCTCGGCAACTGGCTCGAGGTTCGCTCGAAAGCCAGAGCCGGTAACGCGCTGCGGGAGTTGCTGGAAATGGAAGCCGAGGATGCGACGGTCGTTCGTGACTTCGGTGGCGAGAACGAGGAAACGACCGTTCCCCTCGAAGACGTCGCAGTAGGGGACGTGTTGAAAATCCGTCCGGGCGAGCGGGTTCCAACGGACGGCCTCGTCCTCGAGGGCCAGAGTGCCGTCGACGAGTCGATGCTGACGGGAGAATCAGTCCCCGTCGAAAAAAGTGAGGGTGACGAGGTCGTCGGGAGCACGATCAACGAAAACGGCGTATTGTACGTCGAGGCGACGAAGGTCGGCTCGGAGACCGCACTCCAGCAGATTGTCGACCGGGTCAAAGAGGCCCAATCACGACAGCCCGAAATTCAGCGGTTAGTGGACAAGGTGAGTGCTTACTTCGTCCCTGCGGTGATCCTCAACGCCACGTTCTGGGCAATTGTCTGGGGCCTCTCGCCCGAAACCCTCTACAGTGTCTCGGCCTGGATGGGATCGTGGATACCGCTTCTCGAACCCGTCGGCGGTGGGCCCGTCACCGGTGGCGTCCCCGTCCTCGAGTTCTCGGTCGTCGTCCTCGCGAGCGCGCTCCTGATCGCCTGTCCCTGTGCACTGGGGTTGGCCACACCGGCCGCGACGATGGTCGGCTCGACGCTGAGTGCGACCAACGGCGTCCTGTTCAAGGGTGGCGACGTCCTCGAGCAAGTTCGCGGGATTGACACGGTCGTCTTCGACAAGACGGGAACCCTGACCCACGGTCAGATGGTCCTCACCGACGTCGTCGTCTTCGATGACGAACTCGCACCCGACGGCGGGGAACCGCATCCGGATGGCGGCGTCCTCGCAGAACGATCCGAACCGCTCGAGGAGTTGGTTCTCGGAGCCGCGGCGACAGCCGAATCCGGATCTGAACATCCCATCGCCCGGGCGATCGTCGACGGCGCAGACGAACGAGGCATCGAGTGGGGAGACCTCGAGGATTTCGAAAACGTCCCCGGTCACGGAATTCGCGCCGAAACACCTCGAGGCACCGTCGTCGTCGGTCGACGAAAGCTCCTCGAGGACGAGGGGATCGATCCATCCCCCGCTGAGGAGACGCTGTTAGGTCTCGAGCGGGCTGGCAAAACGGCAATTCCCGTGGCCATCGACGGACGGGTGATGGGCGTCGTGGCGGTCGCTGACGAGATACGCCAGAGTGCAAAAGAGACCGTCGCCGCCCTCAGAAAGCGAGACATCACCGTCGTCATGCTCACCGGTGACAACGAACGAACGGCACGAGCGGTGGCCGAAGAGGTCGGAATCGACCCCGAAAACGTACGTGCGGAGGTATTGCCGTCGGATAAGGCAGACCACGTCGACGCCTTACAATCGGATGGCTCGAAAGTCATGATGGTCGGTGACGGTGTCAACGACGCACCTGCACTTACGACCGCCCAGGTCGGCGTGGCTATCGGCTCGGGGACCGACGTCGCGATCGAGTCAGCCGACGTCACACTCATGCGAGACGATCCTGCTGACGTCCTCAAAGCCGTGCGGATCGCCGATGCGACGATCTCGAAGGTCCGACAGAACCTGTTCTGGGCGTTCGTCTACAACACGACCCTGATTCCCATCGCCTCTCTCGGGTTGCTCAACCCCGCTCTGGCGGCGTTCGCGATGGCTGGCTCGAGCGTGAGCGTCATGGCAAACAGCCTCTCGTTCGCCAAATACGACCCCCACGAGGACTACGTCCTGTGGGTGTTCAAGCCGTTCACCTGGCTTCGATCCTAACCTCCTACTCCCTCGAGGCCAGATATCGCAAGACGAGTTGCAGCACGTGGACGAAGACGCCAGCGACGGCGATGTAGACGCCGATCGTTTGCAGGGCAACTGAAGCGTTTTGTCGATCACGGACGCGCCAAATCTCCCACCCCAGGCGCAACAGAAAACCCAGAAAGAGCAGGACGAAGCCCACGAGGAGGGCAGGCTGGACGAGCGTTCCGACGGCGATGGCAATAACGCCACCGATGAACGAGACGTTGGCGTACCGGCCCCAGTGATCGAACGCGGCCGACCGGGCGTATACGTAGGTTGCAATGACGGCCGTCAAGAGTGCTACCACGATAGCGGTCACGCTGAGGATGAACAGGTGTTGCTCTCGAGGGGCAAAGCGGAGGACACCGCCGCCGAAAATGCCGAAGGCCAGTTGCAGGATGACCATCCCGACGAAGGCAATGCCGAGATCCCCACCACGGACACCCCGTTCGGCGATGAGTTCCCCACCCATGATTGCCACACCGTAAACGATGACGCCGAGGATGGGCACCGCGAAGAGAAACTCGTTGACCTGTTGGAGTGGCGTGACGACGATCACGTACATCAGCGCCACGTTGATAGCCATCAGGATACTCGCCCCCCCGATGACGCGTGCTTCCCGGCCCGAGAGACCAAACCCGCGACCCGTATCGTACGGTGAATCGACGCTCATTGTCACCCCTTCTCGAGTTAGCTGGAAAAAGCTGGCGTCAGCCGTCCCTCGAGAACCGGGACTGCCTCTTCAAATCGCCGAAAATTCTTCGGGCTATTCGACCGTGACGCTCTTCGCCAGATGCCGTGGCTTGTCGATCGAGCGCCCAAGTTCGTTCGCAATCCAGTACGAGACCAACTGGAGTTGCACGTTGGCGACGATCGCACTACCAACCTCCTCGAGCGCCGGCACCTCGAGGACGTAGTCGGCGTAGCGTTCGATATCCGACAGCCCGTCGGTGATGGCGACGACCGGCACGCCTCGAGCTTCGACCTCCTTGACGTTCCCGATGGTCTTTTCGGCCTGTTTTCCGTCGCCAGTAACCAGGGCAAAGACTGGCGTGTCGGGGCCGACAAGTGCCAGCGGGCCGTGTTTCAGCTCACCGGCGGCGAACCCCTCGGCGTGTTTGTACGAGATCTCTTTGAGTTTGAGCGCGCCCTCGAGGGCAACGGGATAGTGGAGTTGGCGTCCGATGAAAAAGTACGCCCGTGCGTCGCGGTAGACCTCAGCAATCGACCTGGCCGTGGTGTCGTCGAGTACCTGCTGGATCCCGTTGGCGACCTCACGGAGGGACTGAATGAGTTCCCGTGACCGATGATCGGCCAGGACGGCCGCAACCATCGTCAGGGCTGCTTGCTGGCTCGCGAACGTCTTGGTCGCGGCGACGCCGATTTCCGGACCGGCCCGGATGTACATGACGTGGTCACACACACGAGCAGCGGAGCTTCCGACGACGTTCGTGACCGCCAGTGTCGTCGCCCCCTCACGGTTTGCCTCCCGGAGGGCACGCATCGTGTCGGCGGTCTCACCACTTTGGGTGACCCCGATAACGAGTGAGTCCTGGGTTAAGGGGACTGAATCGCCGGTAAACTCACTGGCCAACATGGCTCGAGCGTCTACCCCCCAGCGGTTCAACAGCGTTACGCCGAATCGTGCGGCATGATATGAAGTCCCACAGGCGACAAACGTCACTGGCCCGTCGAAACTGATCTCCTCGAGTTCCTCGAGTTCGACCCGACCGGTGAGTTCGTTCAAGCGGCCGCGAAGACACTCTCGGATCGCGGCAGGCTGTTCGTTGATCTCCTTGAGCATATAGTGGTCGTAGCCGCTCTTGCCAGCATCTTCGGCGTCCCACTCGATCTCCGTCACGGTGTACTCGACGGACTCACCGTGTTCGTCGGTGATCTCTATCTGATCAGCACTGAGCCGAGCGAACTCGCCGTCCTCGAGGTAGATCACCCGGTCGGTGTACTCGATGAACGCAGGGACGTCACTGGCGAGATAATGCCCATCATCACCGATGCCGAGGACCAGTGGTGACTCGTGGCGGGCCGCGTACACGGTGTCAGACCCCTTGAATACCGCCGCGATTGCGTAACTTCCCTCGAGTCGGTCGATGGCCGCCCGGAACGCCGTCTCGTGGTCGAGACCGTCGTCGAGCTCACGAGCGATCAAGTGTGGCACGACCTCGGTGTCTGTTTCGCTCTCGAAGGTGACGCCCCCCTCGGTCAACTCGGTTCGGAGTGACTGGTAGTTCTGGATAATTCCGTTGTGCACGACCGCAACACGACTGTCCGTATCCGTGTGCGGGTGTGCATTTCGGTCGGATGGCGGCCCATGCGTGCTCCAGCGGGTGTGTCCGATACCAAGTGCTTCCGTGCCGAGTGGCTGCTCCTCGAGTGCCTCCTCGAGTGAGGAGACCTCACCCTGGCGTTTGAGTACCTGTATTTCGTCGTCAGCGACCGCAATGCCGGCCGAATCGTAGCCACGATACTCGAGCCCGGAAAGCCCGGTGAGTAAGACGTCGAGGGCTCTCGTGCCGTCAGCGCCGACAAAACCGATAATCCCACACATCAGCCACGCACCTCCGTCTCGTCTTCGATGTGACCACGGATAACCGACCCAGCGTGGATGGTCGCGCCGGCACCAACGATGGCACCGGGTGCGAAGGTCGTTCCCCCTTCGTCAGTGGCGTAATCGGCCAGCAACGCGCCGAAGTCGACGTCCCGGTGGATCGCATCGCCGATTTCGACGTCACCGGGTCCGCCGACGACGGCCGACCCCGGACCGATCCGCGCACCGCGTCCAGTCACACAGTCTCGAACCGTGGCTCCGTCTCCGATTCTGGTGTCGCCGTCGATGACTGAGTGGCTCACCGACGCGTTCGCTCCGACAGTGACGTTCTCGCCGAGACAGACGTGCGGGCCAACGACGGCTCCGGCCCCGACGACGCAGTCGGGTGGGATCACCACGGGTTCGACGACCGTTGCCGACTCGTGGACGTACGAGTCCGGATCGACTCGGCTATCGACGTCACCATCAGTGAGCAGATCGTCAGCGATCTGGAGCAGGTCCCAGGGATAGGTCGCATCGACCCAGACCCCATCGGAGATTGCGCCATAGACGTCACCCCCCTCGAGCAGACTCGAAATGGCGTCGATCAGTGAGGACTCACCCCGCGACGGGTCGACGGTCCGAATCGCCTCAAGGATCGGTTCTTCGAACACGTAGACGCCGGCGTTGAGGTAGTAGTCCCGATCGTCGAAGGGGTTCTCGACGATTTCGACGACCTGCGTACGGCCTTCATCGTTCCGTTCACACCGAACACCGCCGTACTCGGCCACGTCCTGTGTCGGGATCAAGCCGAGGGTTGCCACCGGCGAGTCACGCTCGTGCGTTTCGAAGACGTCCTCGATGATGTTCCGGTCGACCAACTGATCACCGTTGACCACGAGCGTCGGGCCGTCAATCTCGGATTCGGCGGCCAGGAGTGCGTGTCCACTCCCTAACAACTTCTCTTGCGTGCAGTACGTGATCGGTACGTTCCGATACGTCGGCCCGAAATGGGATTGGACGCGGTTCCGTTGGTAGCCCACGACGACGGTGATGTCGCTGACACCGGCGTCGATCAACGCGTCGAAGACGTGCTCGAGGATCGGCTTCGTTGCCGCTGGGAGCATCGGTTTCGGGCGGTGCTTCGTCAATGGTCGAAGGCGGCTGCCCTCGCCTGCAGCGAGGACGACCGCAGACCTGTTGTTCATTACTGTTGTCACACTGTCGAGCATATCTTAGTGTTTTGGCTTGTTCCAGCGAACAGGCAGAGATTGTCATCGAAAACGAGTCGACATACTCGGAAGTGTGCCGTCGTGTGTAGAGTTCGAGAATCTCAAATCGCGTCGACGTAATCGTCGAGATCGAGCGCAAACTCCGCATCAGTGTCCAGGGGAACCCACGAGTACTCGAACTCGAGGCCGACTTCCTCGCCGGAGCCAGTCACGACGTGTGTCCACGAATCACGGGGTTCGTGAACGGTGACGTGGTAGAAGTGACGGACGTATCGCTTCGGTGGGGACTGATAGCGAGTCCAGACGTCGTGAGCGACTGGCCGTGCGGCGCTAAAAGCGGTCAGCCCACTTTCTTCGACGATTTCACGCCCCAGTGCACTCCGGAGGTTTTCACCCGCCTCGACGGTGCCTTTCGGGATTTGATACCCCTTGTGTTCGGGACTTTCGAAGACGAGTAACTCCTCGTCGTTGCGCGTGATGTACGCACACACCTTGGGGACGTGCGTTACCGTTGAAGAGTGGGGTGTTGAGACCGATTCCATAAGATATCACAACCACATCGAACGCATGTTTAAGTCTTTACCACATATTCGGGTAGGTGTATAGTGTCCCTAGTACTACTATATACAATTCACCAACTACTGTCGGGACTAGCCCTCGAGTAGCCACAAAAAGCGATGGAGTGGTGTGCGCGGTCCCCCCAGACCTGACGTGGGATCGAAATCCCCTCCGAATCGCGCTCGCGCGTCCGGAACGAGTCGCTCCGATACCCGCGAGATGCAGCAGCCTGCCTGACGTGCTGCCAGGATCGAATAGTCACAACAGATATATAATTGTGTGTGATCGTCGAACGACGTTCCCGTTCACGAGCGTCAGCAAGGACGGCTTGAAACCAGAGAATATCAGTGCGCAATCGACCGTTAGTCCGAACGGTATCGATCCGGTAGCTGGCCGCCACACCCGAGCCAGCTCAGCAGGGCTTTCTGGGCGTGCAGCCGATTTTCGGCCTGATCGAACACGATCGAACGCTCGCTCTCGAGCACGTCATCTGTGATCTCTTCACCACGATGGGCGGGGAGACAGTGCATGACGGCTGCCTCGGGAGCGGACTCGAGTAAGGACGCGTTGACCTGGAAGCCATCGAAGCGACGGAGTCGGATCTCGCGTTCGTCCTCCTGGCCCATGCTGACCCAGACGTCGGTGTAGACAATGTTGGCGTCGGTCACCGCCTCGACCGGGTCGTGGGTCGTCTTCGGGGCCGCCCCTAACTCGGCCGCTCGCTCGAGGACGCTCTCGTCGATACCGTGATCGGGCGGTGTCGCGACCGTGAGATCGATACCGGCGAGCGCACAGCCGAGAACGAACGATTGGGCGACGTTGTTGCCGTCGCCAATCCACGTCGCCTGGACGGTATCGAGGTCGGCAAACCGTTCACGGATCGTGAGCAGATCGGCCAGCGTTTGACACGGATGCGCGTCGTCGGTGAGCCCGTTCACGATCGGGACCTCGGCGTACTCGGCCAACACTTCGATGTTCTCGTGTTTGAACACCCGTGCCATCACGGCGTCGACGTACCGCGAGAGCGTTCGTGCGGTGTCTTTCAACGGTTCCCCGCGACCGAGTTGGATATCATCGGCACCGAGGAAGATGGCATGACCACCGAGCTGTGTCATCCCCGTCTCGAAGGAGACGCGCGTCCTGGTGCTCGGTTTCTGAAAGAGCATCCCGAGCGTCTGCCCCTCGAGGTCAGCGTGATCCTGTCCTCGCTGCTGGGCGAGTTTGTACTCCGCAGCGAGATCGAGGACCTCGACCAACTCAGCCCGGTTGAGATCGTCGATATCGAGTAAGTGACGAACGGTACCGGGTTCGACGGCCGAACGACGCGAGTGGGCGTGCGGAGCGTCGTGTTCGTCAGTCATCGTGCTCACCTGTAAGACGTGTCCCAACGGTCTCGAGTACCTGGATAGACCGATCGTAGTCTTCGAGTGAGAGGCGCTCGTCCGGTGCGTGATCGAGGTCGGAATTTCCGGGTCCGTAGGTTACCATGGGGCAGTCCCACGCGCTCGCAAAGATGTTCATATCACTCGTTCCGGTCTTTCGGAGTAGGCGTGGCTCGAGGTCAGCCTGTCTGATCGCCACCCGGAACGCTCTGGCGACTGGATTCCGGGGACTCTCCATCACCGGCGGAATGGGTTCCTTCCAGGATACCGTGCCGACCTCGAGAGCGGCTTCGGCAGTTTCGCGAACGTGTTCGATGGTACACGACGGCGGAACGCGAAGCTGTGCCTGAAGCGTCGCCTCGACGGAGAGACCGTCTTCGGTGGTCCCGCCCTCGAGGCCGACTGGTTTGGTCGTCACCTGTTCGAACACCGGTTCGTAGTCGTCGTGGTCGAATGTCTCCTCGACGGCACTCCACCAGCTGATCGCCTGCTGGATCGCGTTCGGCTCCGGACGGGACGTGTGACCGGATTCGCTCGTGGCGACGTACGTCCCCGACAGGAAGCCACGGTAGCCGAGCGTGATGCCGTCGACGCCCGACGGCTCGCCGTTGACCACGGCTCCGGGGGCCTCACGATCGTGGATGAGATGGTGGGCTCCCCTCGAGGACGTCTCTTCGCCGACGACGCCGACGAAGGAGACGCCCGTTTCGACGGCGGCGACGGCCATCGCGGCCAGTGGGCCGGTCGCGTCGACGCTCCCACGGCCCCAGAGGACGTCCTCGCCAGGGGCTGCCGTGTCCGGGTCTTCGTCCGCCTCGGCTGGTTCGACTCGGACGGGAATCTCACCGGGAACCGTATCGATGTGGGAAGTCAGCAAGAGGCTATCGTCCGCAGGAGCACGGACGTTCCCCACGTCGTCGAGCCAGACCTCACGGTCGTGAGACTCGAAAAAGCGAACGAGCCGATCAGCAGCCTCGGCCTCGTCACCGGAGGGTGATGGCGTCGAGACGAGGTCGATCAGCAACTCCCGTGCCTCGGCGTTCGAGACGGCGCTGTGTTCCCCGCGAGTCGTCTCCGACGAATTGTGATCAGTGGACATTGCTGTGTAACTCATGACTGGGCAGTTGGTGCGAGGATGTCCGACAATGCCTCGAGGAGGGCATCCGCATGCGTTTCCTCGAGCACCAGCGGTGGAAGCAATCGAACGACCGTCCGGCCGGCCGGCAGGGCCAGGATCTGGTGCTCGAGTGCGAGATCACGAAGGACGCGATTGGCTCCGCGTTTGACCTCGAGGCCGAGCATCAGGCCCTCACCACGAACGTCTCGCAGTGGGATGTTCGAACTCTCGAGTTCAGTTTGGATGTACTCCCCGACAGCCGCGGCGTTGCCTGCCAGATCGTCGTCGACGAGGACGTCGACCGTCGCGTTGGCTGCGGCACAGACCAGTGGATTCCCGGAGAACGTCGACCCGTGGGGGCCAGCCCCCTCCGCGATCCAGTCCGCACAGAGCGTCGCCCCGATCGGGAGGCCACTGGCCAACCCCTTCGCGGTCGTCAAAATGTCCGGGGTGACACCACCCGCAGCGACGGCGTCGTGTTGGCACGCCCAAGTCGCTCCGGTGCGGCCCAGCCCGGTCTGGATTTCGTCGAAGATCAACGCCGTGTTCGTCGCCGTCGTAACCGCGCGAGCCGTCTCGAGGTAGCCCGAATCAGGGAGGTGAATCCCGCCTTCACCCTGAATCGGCTCGAGGATTACCGCGGCCGTCTCGTCGTCGACGGCCGCCTCGAGTTCCTCGGCGTCACCGTAGGTGACGAACTCGACGTGCTCGAGCAGTGGCTCGAACGGTTTCTTGTACTTCGGTTTCCAGGTGGCCGAGAGCGTCCCGGCCGTGCGTCCGTGGAAGGCGCGTTTGGCGGCGACGATTTTCGTGCCGCCGGTGGCACTCCGGGCGAACTTCAGCGCCGCTTCGTTGGCTTCCGTTCCCGAATTACAGAGCCAGACGTTCTCGAGGTCGCCAGGGGCCAACGCGGCCAGGCGCGTCTCGAGGTTCGTCCGGGTTTCGACCGGATACGAGCCCTGCACGTAGAGCAGTTCGCCAGCCTGTTGCTGGATGGCCTCGACGACCTGTGGGTGACAGTGCCCCGTCGGCGTACAGGCGTAACTCGCCCCGAAATCGAGGTACTCCGTCCCGTCTTCACTCGTGAGATGGACGCCCTCGCCTGCGGCGATCGAGATCGGTTTCTGTGAGAAGACGAATCCGTGGTCGCTCATTGAGTCACCTCGAGTTCGTTTTCAGCCTCGATCGCTGACTGTGTAATCGTCGTTCCATGTCCATCGAGGGCGGTCGTGACCGGACCGTTCGCGTTCGCGTCCGAGACGATGACCGACGAGGCTCCCGTCTCGAGGGCCTCGATCGCAGCCATGACTTTCTTCGTCATAAAGCCCTCAGCGGCGTCTTCGACGGCCTCGAGTGCTGCAGCCGTCGTGGCCTCGTCGATTTTCGTGGTTTCATCATCCGGATCGGCATAGATGCCCGAGACGTCCGTCAGGAGCACGAGGTCGGCCTCGAGTGCGCCAGCGACAGCTGCAGCGGTGCGGTCAGCGTCGGCGTTAACGGCCGTGTAACCGCCATCGGATTCTTCGCCGAGCACGGGACCCCCCACGACGGGCACGTACCCGCCCGCGAGCAGCGTCTCGAGCAGGTCGGTGTTGACGTGCTCGATCGTACCGGAGTGGTCACCGCGTTTGATCTTCTTTTTGCCATCCTCGAGGATGCGGACGGCTGATTTGCGCTTGCCTGTAAGCAGTTGACCATCGGCCCCCGAGAGGCCGACGGCATCGACACCTTCGTTCTGCAGGGCCTCGACGAGGTCGGTGTTGAGCTTTCCGGGCATGACCATCTTGAAGACGTCCATCGTCTCCGCGTCGGTGAACCGGCCGACGACGCCACCGGGCGTCTCGACGTAGGTCGGTTCCTTGTCGAGGGCCTCGAGCGTGTCGTCGACGGCTGTGGAGCCACCGTGGACCACGACGACGTCCTCGCCGTTCGCCGTGAGGTGGGCCACGTCGGCGAGTGCCCCCGCAGGGTCGACGGCGCGAGCGCCGCCGATTTTCACGACGGTCGTCATGGGGCCCCCACCGGGTGGAGCCCGGCAAACTCGAGCCCGGCCGTTTCCTCGAGTCCGAGGGCGATGTTGGCGGCATGTACGGCCTGTCCGGCCGACCCTTTCATCATGTTGTCG
>Ga0207421_10004733_pt1 | contig 15528 bp, 9 predicted proteins | sample SodLakKL_010_SED_4_FD_187542 | JGI IMG/M metagenome (GOLD analysis project Ga0207421, IMG submission 187542) | Alkaline sediment microbial communities from Lake Tanatar, Kulunda Steppe, Russia - 8KL_010_SED (SPAdes) (version 2) | ecosystem: Environmental > Aquatic > Non-marine Saline and...
GGTTCAGTCTCCGCTGGAGAGATAACCGCATCAGGTGAGGCCGCCTTGGGCTACGTAACCTGGGAAGGAACTTTCAGTCCAGATGGATCGTCAGTCTCTGGAGAATGGGAAATTGTAGCAGAGGGTATCACAGCATACTCCGGTACATGGAGCGGTTCGGTAGAATAGTTAACTATAAGTTGGAGTTAAATCCCCTACCAAAACCCTTTATTTTTTCTTTTTCATGTTTTCCGTTGTCCATATATACAATATATTCGTTATTCTAAATATTATAAACATATACTATATAACAAATCGAACCAAAAGATGGATGGGCAACTATTTTAGTGAAAAAAGAGTTTCTAGAAACCTACATGTGTTGTTATCTGTTAAATATCGATGCCCCGTGAAAATCCATGGTAATACTCATGGAGAATTATGATGTTCTAGTAGTTGGAGGCGGGATCGCAGGTTCTGTGGGAGCTCGATTCTGTGCAGAATATGGTTTGAATACCCTTTTGATCGAGAAGGATGATGTTCCTAGGCATAAATGCTGTTCTGGAATTCAGTTCCCGTACTTCGAAAAACTGGTAGGGTCTAAGATTCCAAGAAATAAGTTGTGTGAGAACGAGCTTTATAAGGTTGAGATGGTAACACCGGATGATGAAGTTATGAACGCAGAAATGGATATGTTGAACTTTTGGAGATCTACTTTCGATCACTGGTTGAATGAGGTAGCCATGAAACATGGTGCAAACTTCAGGGAGTCCACCGAGTTAATAGATTTTAAAAGGCAGAACGGAGGTTGGCTGTGCAAACTACGAGAAGGTAAAGAAGATTACCCTGTATACAGCAAATACCTCATAGCCGCCGATGGTGGTTATTCACAGATTAGAAAAAAGCTTAGACCGGGAGATTTTAAACAAAAATCAGGTGGGGCCGCTATCAACCTTTATTTTAGAGGAGACCAAGGAGAACTAGACGATAATACCCTTTACATGATACATAAAAAAGAGTTCTCAACTTTGATGTTCTCATGGATTTACAAAAAAGATGATGATTGGATAATAGGAACTGGAGCGGATAACGATCCCATGGGACATTTAAAACGGTTTTATCAGTACGTGATAGATAAATATGGTATAGATGGAGAGATAGTAAAGAAAAAAGGTTTTTCTTCAAATCAAAATGACAATCTATGGCTAGGCACCAACGACCTCTTATTGATCGGTGACAGTGCAGGTCTTGTGGACCTGTATAGAGGTGTTGGTATGGATGCAGCTGCATTGAGTGCAAGATTAGGTGCTCTAGCAATACACGAGGCAGAAGAGAAAAACGGTAAAAGTGCTCTTGAGAGATACCGTTCTCATATGTCCCGGATCATTAAACAAAAGAACAAACATGATAAGATACAAGAAAAGAGGTACAAATCAGACAAAGCTCTTAAAAAGAGTTTATCCAAAGGTACGATAATGAAAGATGGGATAAAATTGATCATTTTTCAAAAACTAAATAAATTACTTCCACCGAAAAAGATGGTACTTCTACCTCCTTGATTGCAGGTCTAAAATCCTACATGTTGCGCTAATTACTATATATCTATCGAGAAAGTAAAAGTGCAGCTAATGAGGTATCAGCATGGAAAAAATTTTTTGGTTTTTGAGAAGAAAAACGGTTGTTGATTTGAATAGTTTTAAGGCTATACTAGTCTTTATGATCGTATTCTTGATATCCGTACAAGGTTTAACAATAGGGTCTCTACTAGACACCGAGACTAGTGAGCAAATAAATTCATCATCAGTTGATTTACCTGTATGGGAAACCGGTGATTGGTGGAATTATACATTCGAGTATAATAGTACAGTAAAAGAGCACGATTGGGGTGACGATTGGATGTACCTAGATGGTGATTTCAACCGTACAGTCGAAGGAACTGAAAAGATAGTCCACGATGGAGAACAGCTAGATTGTTACGTGATAGATCATGAAAGATATTATGATGTTAAAGGACTGAATCATGATGAGGATACAGGTTTCAATATAACTATGGATATGACCGGAGTTACTAAAGGTATAGAGTATTTCGATACAGAAACCCTTGAGCTAGTAAAAGCGTCTTATGAGACCAATATGACTGGAATATCCGGAGTTGTGGAATTTGATGGTATAGAGTTAGATGTGTATGTCGATGATTACACAGAGGTTGAAAACCCAGTTAAAGGAGACTTCTTTTCTTTTCCAATAGATTCAGAGAGTGTCTGGGAGTCTCAATGTGAATATCTGAGATCTTCTAGAACATGGACTAATATTTCGGATATGGACAACGAATATGAGGAAGAAGACTATCCTGTAGATCATGATTATCACACAATAACCGTTATTGATGTTGGAGATAAGGAAGTAGGAGCCGGTGCGTTCGATACATTTCATATCAAAGCAGAGCATACTTGGTCTGTCAATGAGAGTGAAGAACGCACGGGGACCTGGGATAAGTATTACTCGGAGGACGTTGGAAATTTAGTATATGTTGATATGGAAGAGGTCTATCATGACGCTCTTGGGATGAACGTAACCTACGGTGACATAGAATTGATTGAATTCAGTCACACACCATGTCAGCCAGATTATGACTTATCTGTAGAAGTAGATAGTACGGATAAGTATGCTCGTCCAGGTGGATCAGTAGAGTACGAGTTTACTGTAACTAACGATGGTATTTATTCTGATACATGCTCTGTAGATATCATACAAGGTAACGAATGGGCGAATCTAGAAGAAACAGATGTCTATTTGGATCCAAATCAAAGCGAAATCGTCATCCTAAATGTTTCTGTTCCTATCGATGCAGATATAGGTGTTTATGATCATACTATTGAATTTGAATCATCAGATAATGATGTAAAGGAAACGATTGAAATCACAACGGAAGTCATACCATCTGAAGGAGACATATCTGTGACGGCAGAGACCACAGAGAAGTCGGTACAATCTGGGGGATGCGCTGAATATAATTTCAACGTGGAAAATCGTTACAAACATGAAATAGAAGTGAACTTAAATATATTAGAGGACGGATCCGGATGGGCATCCTTAGAAGAAGAATCCATTATTATAAACTCTGAAGAAGAACAAAATACCTCTTTGATAGTGGACGTTCCGGAGGATGCAGAGGAAGGGAGGTACATGGATTCTGTTCGTTTTACTACTGATACAGGTATTGATATAACCAAGAGTGTAAATACTTCTGTAGAAGTGAAAGAAAACGACTTTGAAGTTAGTGTTGAGGTCGATACAAAAAAGGTGATGCAGGGCGAAGAGGTTGATTTTACACTATCTGTAGAGAACCTTGGTGATGATGAGAATAAAATATCTGTAGTCGTGGATAGCTCAAAAGATCTTGATTTAAACTACCTAGAAGAAATTGAAGTTGAAGAGCAGAAGAATTTCGATATAAGCGTTTCTACAGTAGAAACACCGGCTGGAAACTACGACATATCAGTAAACTTAACATCAGTGAGTGATGAGGACGTATTTAGGGAGATAAAATTAGATTTGACAGTTATCGAATCAAAATACGATATGGAAGTAGAAGTTGATTCAAACTACAGACGGACATACATCGATACTTCGGTAGAATTCAAATTTATTGTAACTAATAAGGGCAATGTAGATGATACCTTCACTGTTACAAATAACGATGATTGGACTAGTCTAAGCCATGAATCCTTAGATATATCTCCATCTGAGCAAAAGGGATGTTCACTACATATAGAGGTCCCAGAAGATGTGGGTGCGGATGAATATAATTTTGAAGTCACATTCCGATCTCAAGGAGATCCTGATATCAGAGAAGATATCTCCGTTATGATTTCGGTAAGGGCTGGTGTTCCTTACAGTGTTCCAACATGGAGTGTAGGTGATAGTTGGAGCTACAGGTACCATCTTAATGCCAGCAGTTCTTCCATTGAAGAGATGTATCAGGATGGTACGCTGACATTCACTGTTGAAGGGGAGGAAACTATTTACATTGAAGATGAATCACATAGGGTCTACAATGTATCATATAGAACAAAATACCTTGTTGAAGGGATAACGGATCAAGGTGGTGCTGTTGGAGAAGTAGATTTTGAGATGGATGGATTAACCTATGGAAATCTGTATCACAGAAGGAGCGATCTCGAGATACTAAGAGGTGATTTCCGTAACTATATGGAAGGACTATCCATTGCGAGGGGAGTAGAGATAGAAATAAACATAACGGATACTAGCAATATGCAGGCTATATTCTCACAAAGTTTGTTCAACACACCAATCGAATTAGGAGACAGTTGGGAACGTAAAGCAGCTTACAATAGATATTCGGATATGTTTACTAGTTTTGACCCCTCAGGTTCACCTTACCCAGAAGACGAGCAAGAAAAAAACCAATACGAGGTAGTGCATAACCAAAATATTGAAGCAACATCTGAATTGGTATATAATAACGGTGAAGATGAATATGATGTGGTTGAACTCGCAGGTTCAGATAGCTGGACTATGGACGGTAACGAGAAAACCGAGGGAAATTTCAGGAAGTACTACTCAAGAGACGTAGGAAATTTTGTTTATTATGATATGGAAGATATGTTCGACCAACAAACTGGTTTAAATGTTTTCGACAAAGAGATGGTGCTTGTGGACTATGACCATCAGCATGGAGGGATCGAGGATTATGACATCGATGTTTATGCAGAAGAGGAGACAAGATATTGCAGGCCTGGAGACGAGGTTACTTATCTTCTAAACGTGAGGAACACTGGAGGATACGACGATTACATAGCATTTGAAGTTATAGACGAGGAATGGGCTAGCAAATTGGAAAAAGAATATGTTGAATTGGAATCCGGTTCTTCTGAACTCATTAAGCTTGTTCTAGAGGTGCCTGATGATTATGAAATCGATAAAAACCACACTATCGAGGTATTAGTAACATCCATGAATCAGCCTAAGTTAAGTAGGACACTATATCTGACTGCTTCGATAAGTGACTCGTTTAAACCGGTTATATCTAATTCAAATCCACCGGTAGATGAAATGACCAGGATAGAAGGTGGAGAAGAGATCTTGTTTTCCATCGACACACTCTCTCTAGACGGTAGAGATCTAATGGTAAGTTGGTACGTGAACGGAGAGCTGGTTCACCAGGGAGATGTTTTTGAGTTCTCACCAGATGAAAAAGGTGAATACACTATAACTTCAAGGGTGACCAATGGAGATGAAGAGACATCAAATAGCTGGGAGTTATCGGTAAGAGAACCATCCTCCACTAATCCTGTATTATACATGATGATCGGAATCGTGGTCATCGTCATAGGACTTGTTGCAGGTTTTTTTTACTATAGGAAAAATAAGAAGGATGTTGATGGATCAGATGAGGGGATAATTATAGAAGAAGAAAGCCGAGCAAAAAATATCAAGATAGTAGTGATAAACGGCAGTCCAAAAGGTGAGGAAAGCATCACACTTCATTATGTGAAGTATTTAGAAAAGAAATACTCTAAATGTGATTTTGTCAAGTATCATGTCGGTAAAAATATAAATTCTATAATGAACGATGGGAAAAAGTTTAAATCGATTTTAAAAGATATAAACAGTTCTGATGGGGTGATCTGGTCGGCTCCCGTTTACACTTGTACCGTCCCCTCTCAGCTCATGTATTTCATAGATCATATATTTGAGGAAGGGTATGAGTATGTATTTGAAGGAAAATACGGAACCAGCATAACGACTTCAGCTAAATTTTATGATCATACGGCTCATAACTATTTGAAAGCCAGTTCGGAAGACATGGGTATGGAATACATAGATGGTTTTTCTGCCGAGATGTATGATATGTTAAAAGAAGACAAAAGGCAGGAATTCCGTAAATTTGCTGAGATATTTTTCAGATATATCCGTAAAGACGCAAAAACACAAACGGAATTCCTTCAGGTACAAGAGAGTGATTTCTCATACAAGCCTAAAAATGTAAAAAAGGTATTCAATATAAAGAACGATCACAAGATCACCTTGATCTCTGATCATACCGACGACGATAAAAATCTAAAAAAGATGATAGATGTGTTCGTTAAATCCATGAAATACAGAGTAGATGTATACAATCTCCATGACTTAGAGGTGAAAGGTGGATGTCTTGGTTGTGTTAAATGTGTTAACACTGCTTCATGTATCTACAAAGATGATCACGAGAAATTTTACGAAAAAAATATCAAAACTGCAGATGCGGTCATATACGCTACTAAAATAAAGAATAGAAGCTTTTCGGCTATATGGGAGAAGTTTTACGACAGAACGTTCTATAATGGACATTGCCCACGAACTATGGGACAACAATTAGGATATCTTATCTCTGGACCATTGAAACAAAACCCCAATATAAAAGAGATAATTAAAGCTAGAACTGAAATGGGATTGACCAATTTAGTGGGTATCATAACCGATGAAGTAGAAGACTCCGATATGATAACCAAGCAGATCCGACAGTTCTCTCGTGACTTATGTTGGTGTCTAGATAATAAGTTCATACGACCTTTTACTTTCCGTAAAGAGGGCGGTTACAAAATATTCCGTGATCTGATCTATGAGATGAAATTCTTATTTACTCAGGATCACAAATTTTACAAAAATCATGATATGTATGATTTCCCTCAAAAAAAGTACAAAACCAGGATCAAAAATTTCTTCTTGAAGATATTGTTCAGTACACCTGGAATAAAAGAAAAAGCTCAGGCTAAGTTGAAGCAATATATGATCATGCCATTGGAAGAAGTTATAGAAGAGGCGTGAACTAGGGTCAATCACTGCTCGGAAAAAAGGCCTTTTATCTTATCTTTTATAATAGTTCGATGGCTGTGAGAAGAGTCAATCAAGCATATACTTTCCAGGTTTGCAGTGACTGTTGTGGGAAGATAGAGAGGGTCTCTAAAGCTAGGGCAGTCTGTCAATCCTGCAAGAAGGAGTTTAACGCTGATTGGCTCGGAGCTAGTGATATTGTAAGAAAGCAGTGATTACCGCCCTGAACATGGTAGCGAATAGCCTTAAGATGTCACAGGCTCCACCTTTTGTAAATCCCAAGGAGATGTATCACAATTGAGGATGAGCTAGCCATGAACCTCGTATTTCCTATGTTGTAATAGTCACAAAGCTGTCACATTCAGTCCCTTTCCTTATATATCTTCGATAAGAGAGCAGGCAGCAAGTAAAGTGATACTATGAGGCTGTAAAGTATCGCTAAAGCTGTTATCAGACCGAACTGAGCTAGTGGAGTTATCTCAGAGGAAGATAGTAGTAAGAATACTACCATCGTTGTTGTAGCTGATCCAAGGAGAGCCATGCCAGTGGATGATATCGTATTACCTACCACTTTAGATAAGTCCCTTTCTTTTGTATGTTCTTCAATGAACCTATGTGTAACATGTATGCTGTAATCTACACCCATACCTACTGTTAAGGCAGTGATAGTAACGGTCATCACGTTTAGAGATATCTCCAGTAAGTACATAGTACCGATGATCCATACACAGACCAATACTACAGGAGCGGTAGTGATTAATCCTATTTTGAAGGACCGATGTTTGATAAAATAGACTAATGAAAGTAGTGATAGAACTATACCTAAAGTGATCACCAGTGACTTTAACTGTGCCTCTCTTAGTACCGTAGTGGCCTCATGACTGATCATATGATGCCCAGTAACTTTGACAGAGTAATCGTCCTCGAAGATCGACACTGCACTTTGTATACTCTCTTCTAGATCTACTGCAACAGAAAGATCTGATGATAGTGCTTCAGCGTTATCTGGTAATCTTATAACTGCCCTAGAGTAATCATTTGTAATCACACGTTCTAAATCTCTTCTAGTTCTAGATTGACTGTATATATGGTCGTACAAAGCAGTAAGATTATCATTTGGGATCCCGTCATCATTCAGATCGGCATCGTTATACATATCAACGAATTCTTCATCGTAGTCAGGATGCAAAGGGGTAGCATCTCCATAAGATTTTAGAACGGAAAGAGGGGATTCTACACCCCATCCCGAGGCAATAAGTTCATCATCTTCTAATTGGGATGTTGATTCATTCACTAGGTATAGGAAATTTGGATCGGTTATATCACCCTCGATAAGCACATAGCTGTATGAACCGCTTACCTCAAAATTATCGTGCAAGTAAACGAGGTTATCCCTTTGTTCGGAATCAGAAGGTAAAAAGTCCATCATATCGAAGGAACTATCGACGTTAATTACTCCGTATATCGCCATAGAAGTAAGAAGTAACACAACAGCAAAAGTTGCGATGGGTTTTTTTGCAGATGCCTTCGTAGTTCGGATAACGTATCTTTCAGATTTCTTTACTGTAGTAGTTCTTTCTTGCTTATCTTGTTTGAACCTATCATCTCTGATCCTAAGTAAAGAAGGTAGAAAGCCTATCATTATCACTAGACTGGATATGATACCAACGGCGGCTAAGATACCAAATTGCTGCACAACTTCTATACCTATGAAGACATTGGACATGAAGCCCACTGTAGTGGTCAAAGTAGTTAAAACAAGAGCTCCACCTACTGATAAAACAGTTATTCTAGAGGCAGTCTTAGGATCACCCCCCTTAGCTCGTTCCTCTCTGTATCTCATAACCATGTGGATACCGTAATCGATGACCAATCCCGTGATCAAGATCGGGACGGCGATCAGGAATGGATTAAAAGAATAGCCCAGCATGACCCCTATGCCTAGAGTCCATATGATGGCTATTCCCAATGAGAGCAAGGATAATATAACTTCAGAGAGGTTTCTGTATATCAATGCTAGTAATATTACAACCATGACGAAACCAAGAGGTAGTAGTATCTCGAGACTTCTATTAGTCGTTTGATTTATCTCATCGTTCATCAGAACCTCTGAGAAAGTACGGATCTCAGTTCCCTCTTTAGAAACGATAGAGGCGATTCTCTTAGCTCGCTGATGGGCATACACCCTTTCATCCATATCGTTATGTGGATTAACCATGACTAGAGAAAGAGCTATCTCTGGATTGCTATCATTTATATAAGTCATCTCAATGAGGTTTATCAGTTCTTGTAAGGTCTCCGGTAATACTCCAGTATTTTCCAGTCCTCTATGCACGGATCGTAATTCTTCCTCTGCTTGAAATAGTTGAGTTCGATTTTCCTCCATTACCGATAAATAACCACGAACCTGATCTGGTTCGTAAATCAATGCCTGAGCGGTTTCTATTTCCCTTAACAAATTATGAACTAGAGCTTCAGCTTCTGAGACCTCACCCATCATCCTATTATTTTGTACACTTGCTAGTTCTATGTACTCCATCAACTCAGTATCCTCATAATTCATCAGGTTGTCAAACTCATCTCTTAAAATATCATCATCCATTTTACTTAATATCTCTAATTTTTTTCCCATATCCAACTCTTCAGTTTTATCATCCAAGTCCATAGATATGTCTGGGGGTTCTTCTATGTTCAATGTAGATATCTTTAAAAAATCGACTCCCATGGTCAGCGCTTTTTGAGACAAATGACCCTGTTCTTCATCCAAGATAAGGATGTTTTTCATACTTCGAAGCATATCAGCAAAGTGTTCTAAACCAGGATAATCCTCAGACTTTCTGTCCATATCAGAAACCACGAACCCTAGATTGGAGATCTTTTCTTCGTTGCTAACGTTGTCATCCTCTAAAACTTCTAGTGCCTCAGAAAAATCGATCCCAGAGTCATCAAGGGACTCAGCGTATTCATACAACGGTAACCATCCTTGGACTCCCTGAGAAGTAACTTTCGATTTGGAGGTTAAAAAAGAAGTAGCATTTTCAACGATGAACTGATCTCCTTCTTCTAGAAGTCTTCTACAAGCGGAAGTGGAATTTAGCATTAAATGATAAAATCTGGTCTGATTGGAGAATGAATAATCCTTGATAGGATCAATATTCTCATCAAGACGTTCCACCAGTTCGTCCTCAGCTTCAAGTAACCATATACCTGTCAAAATCGATGAAGCCGGTGTATAGACCCCGTCCTCAGCCATAACCGTATCCACAAGGTTAGGCTTCAAAGACGGATCTTGTTTGATCTCTTCTTCGAGATGGAGGAACATCTTCATACCGTCGACGGTTAGAAAACTATATTCGTCAGATATGGATGTGATCTGAATGAAATCCTCAGCGTCTCCAAAATTGTCCTCAATTTCGTTCATGTGGAGTGTTTTTTCAGTATCAGGTAAAAACAAGTCTTCATCTGTTGACGTCGTAATCGTAGAAGCATAGTATCCCAGAACTAATGTGATCAATATAGTTAACACTATTATTTTTTTAGGATTTTTAGATATCATCGAGGATGTTCGATATTTTAAATCAGATTTATTAGTCAAGGAATATGCCTCCTAAGTAACTCATTTAGATGAAAACCGTCCTGTATAAACATCAAAAGTATTTCCTATACACAGTATAAATATCAAACGCATACATGTAGCATAAGTGCTTATATACGGTTAAGATAAATTTGTTGTCAGGAGAGAAATAACATGAAAAAGATGAGTGTTTTAATTGCTGCCTTGCTCATAACAGTATCTTTTTTCAGCATCTTGGGAATATCTTCTGAGATAATAGAAGAGTGTTCGAAATCTGAAGAGATAGTATCTACTGACCTAGGCCAGTTAGATGTACCCACATGGAATATAGGAACTTACTGGACTTACCATCAAGATTTTTGGGTTAACTCAACAGACGAAGAACTGTACCTCGAAGAGAGATTGACATATACGGTTTCATCAATTGAATATGTCGAGTTAGACGGGGTCATGACACCTATGTATGTACTGGATATAGATGGTGAAGTACTGTCCGGCGAAGGTGATGGTCAAGCCGAATACGAGATCGATGAGGGTTACTCCGAAGGATATTTATTATGCAGGATGGACGATCTTGGGGTTTTAGAGGAAGAACAGTTCAAATACATGGAAGGATCGGCTATGGGATTTGGTATGGACATAACTATGATGAACACTAACTCTAACGACCCTGTGGTAGAGAATTATGATTTTCCGATTTCATTCGATGGTGAATTCTACGCCAATAACACGTTACAATCGGAAGGGTACACCCATGTCAAGGTAGGTGGATTCGTTGACGATAACGAGACCCATGACGATTCACAGGATCTAGAAAAACACGTATCGATATCCGGTGAAATCGAAGATATAGGAGTACCCGCAGGGATCTTCGAAAGTGTCGTCATATCTGAAGAAGTATCTGGAGATGACGAAGGCACCACCGTACGACATTACAACGGAGATGTACAGAGTTATGTAAAGGAGGTTGTAGATTTGGAAGAAGTGGACTGGATCCGTGTTCTCGAGGACTATCACATAGAAGAGAGCTCGAACACACTATCCCTAGATCCTTCAGAGGGATATGTAGGGGACACCGTCACAGTCAGCGGAACTTTCCCTGACCATGGGTCAGAAGATGTAAGCTTGAGCATACCCATGGCCGAGGTGCAGGAAGGGACAACCACCGATACTTCAGGTCATTTCAGTGTTGATATCGAGATCCCTGATGTAGAAGACAACACCCCATCCCCAGATTATCAGGCAAAGGTCGGTTTGATATCAGAAATCGGGGATTATGAATCCTACATGGTTTCCTCGATAGTTGTTCAAGATGCCCAGGATACACAGCAGCGGACCTTGGATTTAGATGATGGTTGGAATTTTATATCCATGGAACTTTTACCTGAAGACACATCGATCCAGAGCATATTAGATTGTCCTGAAGATGGGATCTCAGGCGATTATTCTCGTGTCATGTATTATGATTCCATCGACGAAGAGTGGACTAGTTACAAGCCAGGACGTGCGGAGCATTTCAACGATCTAGATGTGATTGATGATGAGATGGGTATCTGGATAAAATTGGATGATGCTGCAGACCTTACAGTCACAGGATATGTTAGGGATGATATCAGTATCCAATTAGATCCAGGATGGAACATGGTCGGTTACAACGGATTTCTCGGTGAACTTCCAGAACCAGTGATTACGATAGGGTACTATGATGCATCTGCAGAGAATGATGTATCTTATACAGAAGACGTCGATGGCTTTTCATTCCAAACAGGAAACGGTTACTGGATATACGTAGAAGGGGACGAAACGGTTGTTTGGAGTGCCTGATATATCAACAAAAATCTTTCTTTTTTTTATTTTTTTTTAAAAAAAATCTGAGATGTAAAATTTAATAATAATCTCTAGGATAGAAATATGATAGCTATGACTCCATCAGAAAAACCCTGGCATGAAAAAGAGGAATTTTGGGAAGATAATCCATTCCCGGAAAAGATTATAGAAAGAGCTGAGAACGAGGTTAGCCGATTGATCGAGTTAGTCGATGCAAATGAGGATATGAAGGTACTCGACTTATGCTGTGGTGTAGGGAGACATTCTATTGAATTCGCTAAGAGAGGTTACGATGTGACCGGAGTGGATAAGACGGGACATTATTTACAAGATGCAAGGCAAAGAGCGAAGGAAGAAGGAGCGGACATAGAATTTGTTAAGGATGACATGAGAGATTTTAAAAGGAATGAAAAATTCGACATAGTGATCAACCTTTTCACTTCTTTTGGATATTTCGAAGAGGAAGAAGAGAATGTGAAGGTTTTAGAGAACGTTTACGAAAGTTTGAAAACTGATGGTAAATTCATCTTGGATGTCATGGGTAAGGAGATAATAGCTCGAATATTTATAGAAAAAGATTGGAACGAGTTCGAAGGTGACTTCAAACTCATGGAAAGGAGTATCGAGAAGGACTGGTCCTGGTTGAATAACCGAAGGATAAAGATCACTGATGAAGGAGTAAAAGAATACAACGTTTCCCATTGGTTGTACTCCGCCAAAGAGTTGAAAGACATGCTAAAAAATGTTGGTTTTAGTTCGGTAGACGTCTATGGTGGTTTTGACGGGAGAGATTACGATGAAGAAGCCGATAGATTGGTGGTAGTCGGTAAAAAGTGATACTAGTCGATTGATCAAAAAATCAATTTTAGCATGTTTGCATAAAATTTATAACATGTATAATCATTATAAGTTATACCATGGGACGAACTACTATCGCTGTTAAAAAAGAAACAAAAGATGAATTAATACATCTTGGTAGAAAGGGTGAGTCATACGATGATATTATTGCTAGGCTTCTTAAATTAAGCAAAGATGAACTTAAATTGATAGAAGAAGTGTATAGACGGATAGACGAAACAGATAGACGGGAGTACGTTGACCTTGAAGAGATATGATATCCTACTCAATCCTAAAGCTAGAAAAGAGCTCAAGGACCTTCCTTCTGAGATCACAGATAGAATAAAAAAAGGAATGAGAGAACTTTCTTCATCGCCAAAAGAATCTAGAAGCGGTAAGGATGTTAAAAAATTATCAGGAACTTCCAGTCCCGAACTTTATAGGTTAAGAGTCGGTGATCACCGAGCTATTTATTGGGTAGATGAAGAAGAAAAGGAAGTTCTAGTTGAAAAAATAGCAATTAGAAAGAGAGCCTATAGAGATTTGTCTGAACTGATTTAGATCAAATTTATGTGATAAGGGACATGAAGATGGATCCAAACTTGAGGATATGCATCGGTGATGTGAACGATTTCGAACCGAATATATTGAACGAACTTTCCTTAGGTGTAGAACTGCAGGACTTCGCAGATCCAAAGTTGTTAGATGGTGACTTAGAAAGTAGAGTTATACGATATCAAGAAAAACTTGAAGAGTTTAAACAAGATGTATCTGTACACGGCCCTTTTTTAGATCTGAGTCCCGCAAGTCCAGATAAGTTGATATCTGAAGTTACTAGAAAACGGTACATGCAGGCCCTCGATGCAGCATCGAAATTGAATGCATCGCATCTAGTCCTACACAGTCAGCACAATACAGCTATCAAGGATCTAAAAGTCAAGCAAAAGAAGATAAAAAGACAGCTTCCCTTTTGGAAAGAAATATTAGATCTGATCTCTGGAGAAGATATCGTGATAGTTTTAGAAAATGTTACCGAAGATGATCCCGTACACCTATTGAACTTGGTAAGAAGTATCGATTCTCCCCATTTGAAGATATGTTACGATGTTGGGCATTCACTACTTCACTCTTCTCATGATATCGGGTATTGGCTGGAAGTTTTAAAAGGTTACATGGAGTATGTTCACATCCATTGGAATGCAGGTGATATCGATGCTCACAGAGCACCTGAAAACGAGTTCATCAAAAGATTTTATTCTTTGTTAGGTGAAAAAGGGGTTGATCCGATCGTAGCACTAGAATATGAGATAGATGATATCGAGAAAGAAGTCAGAAGATTAAAAGATTGCATGAACTTTTGATGATCACTTATCTTCCCATTCATCTTCTAATAAAGAATAATTGATCAGATCTACGTATTCGCCCTTTACAAAAGCAGCATCTCTGGAAATACCTTCCTTTTCAAAACCAATTTTTTCCCATATCTTCAACGATCCGGGATTATTTCGAAGTGCGGCTGCAAAGACTCTGTGAAGGTTCAGGGTATCGAAACCGTATTCGATGATCAATCTAACTGCCTCTGTTCCATAGCCTTGTTTCCAGTATTTCGGAGATATCCATAGACCGATTTCACCCTTTCTAACTCGATGATCGATATCGAATATAGAAACCATGCCTACTTTTTTGTCATCATCACATATCATCAGGTGGATCTCTTTATCACTTTTAGATATATTTTTAAGGAATTCTCTTTCTCTGATCTTGTTCGCTGGAAGGTGAATTGTCAAATTAGATCACACCTTAGGGTCGTTGATATTCTTGACCATGAAAGGGATATCCTCCTCTTCGATGGTTTTGAGTTCGATCCGTTCGCCTTTTAGGAAGACCGCTCCTGTCATTATCATTTGTAACTTGTTCTTAAGATAAAAAGTTTTTACCTCGGTAGTCGGTCATGTTAGAAGTTCCGATAAGATATTTATACATGCGATCAGATAATGATATATGGAGGAGATCTACCTTTGGATGCTGGTATCGATAGCTCTCGGTGGTGCAGGTTTTTTCGTCGCTTTCACTAAAGCCATGAAGGAAAGGAATAGGGTCTTGTATTCCCTGTCTTCGGAGACGACGGAAAGTATACTGGAAGGAGAACACACCCCCCGGCAGGAGCTGTACGGACCAACTTTTGTATTGATGATGGTCACGGTTCCAGCTTTTATGTATACAGTATTAGGTTCAATATTGATATCTAATTTTGGAATCATATCAGATGTACAATTGAAAGTGGCTATAGGTGGACTGTTGGCACTGGGTCTAAGTAGTTTTTTCGCCAACACAGGAAGGTATTTCATCTACAGAGAAGTCATGGAGGGGTTGAATGAAAGTGATTCTGGATCCAAAAAGGATTTTGGAAAATATATGATATTTCTAGTCCATTTTGAGACTCCTGCTATCTTCGGACTAGTGGTCTTCATTTACGGTTT
>Ga0207421_10004734_pt1 | contig 15528 bp, 16 predicted proteins | sample SodLakKL_010_SED_4_FD_187542 | JGI IMG/M metagenome (GOLD analysis project Ga0207421, IMG submission 187542) | Alkaline sediment microbial communities from Lake Tanatar, Kulunda Steppe, Russia - 8KL_010_SED (SPAdes) (version 2) | ecosystem: Environmental > Aquatic > Non-marine Saline and...
CCGCGATCGAGCGGATCGACGAGCCTGACCGCGAGCCCACCGGCTCCGCGTAGCAGGCTGTCGCCCGAGCGCGCAGGGTCGCGGCACCCACGAGCACCGCGACCCTGACGAGGCCACGCCGTCAGGCGCGACCGTGCGCGGTCAGGTGCGCTCGGCGGGCTTGGGCTCCTCGTCCGCCGTTGGCCGCCTGCCGCGATCCAGCAGCGCGAAGACCACCAGCCCGATCGCCACGACGACCATCGTGACGATCATCCACGTCGGCAGGTAGTAGGTGAAGCGCGTCTCGACGCCGGTCAGCTGCGGGAGCGCCTCGTAGCCGGAGGGAACACCAGCGACGTCGCCGCCGATCGAGTTGGTCACGAGGATCCAGTGGTTCCCGACCAGCGCGAGGAAGGTGTAGAAGAGCGCCAGGGGCAGGTTGCGCCACATCTGCGGGCCGTAGTGATAGCGCAGCCACGAGAAGATCGCCCACGTGAGCAGCAGCACCAGCGAGGCCAGGATCTTGTTGCGGATCACGGGGCTGTTCACCGAGGCCTCCAGGCCCCAGATGAAGAAGCCAGTCCCGAACCCACCCAGGCTGAACAGCAGTCCTGCGATGCCCGTGAACCAGCCCGCGTAGTCGCTCGCGACCGCCAGCGGACTGGACTCGTCGGTGCCGCGCCACTGCAGGAACAGGCGCGCGACCACCGCGATGGCCGCGGCGAAGAACAGGCCCGTCAGCAGGTGGACGACCATCGAGTGAAAGGCAGGGGGCATCTCAGACCTCCTCACGGTCCTGATCGCTGGCAGAGGCAGCGCGCGGCCTCCAGCCGCTCGCGATGCGAATGAAGGCGAAGGAGCCACCGAGGATCAGCACGCTCCAGGCGACGACGGTCAGCAACCACTGGCTGATGACCTCGTCGCGGTACTCCGACTCGAGGGCGTAGAGCCCCATCTTCTCCGGCTCGTGCTGCTGCTCGAACGGGATGCCGGCCTGGACCTGCGAGCCGCCTCCGTGGGAGTCGCTGCTCGCGATGTGGTCCCAGCCAATGACACCCGGGTAGAACAAGGTGATGGTCGTGGGCTCGATGGCGTCCCAGTCCGGCTCGCCATCCACCCGCTCGGCCTCGATGTCCGCGTCGACGCCCAGGCCCACCGTCTTCGGCATCCCCACGAAGTGCCAGCGGTTGCCGGTGTTGCCGGCATGGATCGCGAAGGCCGCGTCGTAGGAGCGGAACTCCTCGAGGACCTTGTCCTCCTCGGGGTAGCCGGTGTCGAGGGCGCGCTGCAGCTCGACCTCCCAGCGATCGTCGGCGGCGACGCCTTGCGCGAAGATCTGGCCCCGCGAGCCCTCGGGCTCGCTCAGCACGCGGCGAGGGATGGTGTCGCCCTCCTGCCAGTCGTGGTCGGGGTCGAACTCCGTCGCCACGTCCTCGCTCAGGTAGTACTGGTCGTCCGGGCTGTAGTCGAGATCCAGCACCCGCTCCCAGTCCATGGCGTGCTGACCAGCCACGTCGGGGTCGAACATGAAATCGGGCTGCTCGGTGTCGTCGTCCCAGTTGGTGTCGTAAGGGCCCTCCCCGTCGTCACTGTGACGGTGATCGGTGATGTGCTGGGCGTCGCTGTACCCGATCGGGTTGGAGCGGTGCCCGCGCCAGTGCCACAGGTCGAGGAAGTAGCCCGAGGCCTGCAGGTCATCGATCTCGTCATCGTCGAGCCGGCTGGACCAGTCAGTGGGATCGGCCAGCGTCCCAGGGATCTGCTTGCGCAGATCGTCGGTCCCCTCGCCGTAGATCTCCTCCACGTCCTCGCCCTCGATGTCCTCGGGGCTCATCTCGCGGGTGAAGCTGTGGACGGTGAGGAACCCGCCGTACTCGTCGAACCCGTCGACCGACCCGTCGTCCATGAGGAACGTGATCCGGTCCTCATTGAACCCCTCGCCGGTGCCGTCGGCATCAGCGCCGTACCGCTCCCACTCGCCGTCCTCGTACACCAGGAAGTCGTGGTGGAAGCCAGGGTTCTCCGTCTCCCACTCCAAGCGCCAGTAGATGTCGTCGTCGTCATAGGCAGCCCGGACCTCGAGCTCCCGGGTCACCTCGTCGGCTTCTGGTTGGGCCGTGCCATAGGCGCTGTCGTTGCCGCGAACGCCCTGTGAGGCGAAGGCCAGCGAGCCGACCGCCAACGCGGTGACGAGCACGACCACGACGCCGAGCTTCACTTCCTGTTGAGTCATCTAGGCCTCCTGGTGTCGCGGCGGCCCGCCGAACTCTGGCAGCGCCACCCATGGTCCCGTCCGACCTCTAGCCCCGTGAGAACTCACCGACCGTCCTTTCCTCGCCTCCGTCGGGGACCACCAGCCGGCTGTCGTGCAGCCACAGGACGCGATCGGCCCACGCCGCGACCGCGGGATCGTGCGTGACCACGACCCCGGCGCGCCCTTCGGCACGGGCTGCGCCGGCCAGCAGGCCCATCACCTGCTCGGCTCGATCGCTGTCGAGGCTCGCCGTCGGCTCGTCGGCGAGCAGCAGCCGCGGACCGACCAGCAGCGCGCGCGCCAGGGCCACCCGCTGCCGCTCGCCGCCCGACAGCGCGCCGGGCAGGTGACCGAGGCGGTCAGCGAGCCCCATCTCGACGAGCAGGCCCTCGGCCTCCCGCCGCGAGGCGCGCCTGGAGGCTCCGACGAGCTCGCCCGCCAGGGCGACGTTGTCCCGCGCGGTCAGGTAGGGCACGAGGTTGGCGGCTTGGAAGACGAAGCCGATGTGGCGGGCGCGCAGGCGCGTCCGGCTGGCCTCGGACAAGGTCCCGAGGTCCCAGTCGCCGAGCCGCACCGCGCCTCGTGTCGGGACGGTCAAGGCGCCGAGCAGGGCCAGCAGGGTCGACTTGCCCGACCCCGAGGGCCCGACGAGGGCGACGAGCTCCCCGGCATGCACGCTCAGGTCGACGCCGTCGACGGCGGTCACCTGCCGCTCGCCGTCCTCGTAGACCTTCGTGACCCGATCGGCTCGGATGACGAGGTCTCCAGGCACGCCGGTCTCGCTCACAGGGGCTCCTCCGCGACGGCGTCCTGCGGGTCGAGGCGCGACAGGATCGGCCACGCCGCGGCGGTCACTCCAAGCGTGGCCGCGACGAGGCTGATCCCCCCGACGGACGCGACGATGACCGGGCGGACCTCCATCGGCACGCTCGGCGGTGCCACCGCAGCCAGGATCACCGTGGCAGCCGTGGACACGATCAGCGCACCGACCCAAAGCAGCACCCCGCGCACGGCGACCGAGGCGAGCAGGGTGCGGGCTGGTGCGCCGACGGCCCGCAAGGCGGTCAGCAGGGCACGGCGCTCGAGCACCTGCAGCACGCCGATCAGCGCGGCGAGGCCGACCGCGACCGCCAGCGTCACCGCCACCACCGCGCCGAGCGTGACCTGTTGTGCCGACACGCCTGGCACCGCGGCGACCGCTCCCTCACGGGTCGTGACGGCGAGCTCGTCGTGCTCCTCGGTGATGGCCGTGGCGACCGCCTCGGGATGCTCGGTGGACTGCAGGACGGTCGCACCCACCAGCTGCTCGGCGTAGTCGGCGTCACGCTGCACCGCCTGGCGCAGTCGGGCCCAGTCGTGCTGGCCGAGCCAGACGGTGGGCTGCTGCAGGAAGCTGGCGTCGTCGACGAGGCCGACCACCTCGACCTCCCGCTCGCCGGCCAGGGAGAGCGTGTCGCCCACGACGACGTCACCGCCAGCCAAGGCGACGTCGACGGCGGCCGACCCGGGCTCACCGGGGCGAGGGAGGCGACCGTCGACGGTGTCGCGCGGCATCGCGGGCGCATCGGGGCTGAAGCCGACGGCCGTGACGCGCTCGGGCGCTCCCCCGCCCACGCTCGCAGAGGTCGGCACCAGACCGATCTGGCCGGCCGTCGCCACGTCCGGGCGCATCAGGAGCGCGGTCCGCTCCGCGCCGACGAGCCGGCTGCGCAGCAGCTGGTGGTTCGCGGCCTCATCGGTGACGACGACGTCGGCGTCGAGCGCGCGCAGCACCCCGGTGCTGCCGCGCACCAGCCCGTCCGCGAGCGCGGTCACCGACAGCGCGAGCAACAGGACCAGCGCGAGCCCGACCGAGGTCAGCGTGGCTCGCCCGGGACGGGCGCGCAGCTCGGCGAGCGCCAGGCGAGCCCCGGTCATCGGCGCGCCCCGAGCGCGTCGACCGGGGCAACGCGCGCCAGGCGGACCACGGCGACGGCGCTCGCCATCAGCGTCGCGGCGAGGGCGACGGCGGCGCTGGCAGCCCACGTGCCGGGCTCCCACCGCAGCGGCACGTCGGCGGGCGCGAGCCACGCGGCCAGCACGACCAGGAGGGCCGCGAGCACCGCGCCGACGGCGGTCACGACCAGGAGCTGGACCGTGAGGGCGGCGAGCAGCCGGCGCCGCGGCGCGCCCACGGCGCGCAGGAGCGCGATCGTGCGCTGGCGGTGCGCGACACCGGCGACGGCGAAGGTGGCCGCGACCGCCGCGACCGCCATCCACGCCACGCCGAGCAGCAGCCCGAAGCTCGCGCGCACGCCGGCCACGCCCGGAAGCTGGCTCGCCAGTGACGACGGTGGCGCCGCCTGCACCGGCGAGGAGGACCCGTTGAGGGCGGCGGCGAGCTCCTCGACCCCACCGTCGGCCCGCACCGCCATGGCCGTGGGCTCCACCTCGTCCGGGTCGGCATCTGCCGCCTCGGCGGCGATCTCGGTCCACGCGTCGTAGGTGACTGCTGCGGTCGGGATGGCGCCGAAGCGCGCCTCGGCCGTGAAGCCCACGATCTCCAGGACGGTGCCGGTGTCGACCAGGGTCAGCCGCTCGCCCAGCGCCGCGCCCTGGGCGCGGTCGGCGACGTCGAGCACCGCCTCCCCCGGCTGGCGCGGCAGCCGTCCGGCGATCACCTCGGGGGCGGCGGGGCTGTCGGGGTCCAGCCCCCAGAGGGAGAGGTCGAGCAGCTCCCCGTCCGCCACCCGCGCCCCCATGCGCTGCTCCCCGACCGGTGCCAGCTCCGCGCCGGCGGCATGCTGCCGCACGTGCGCCGCCGCCTCGTCGTCGATGCGGCTGGCCTGGAGCGCGCCCTGCGCGGCGGCATCCAGCACGAGCAGGTCAGCCGGGGAGGTCGCCACCTTGCCGGTCAGGTCGGTCACATGACGGTCGGCGATCGTGGCCAGCGCGGTCATCAGGGCAACGAGCAAGCCGAGCACAACGCCGAGCACCACGAAGCGCCCTGGTGCGTGGCGCAGCTCAGCGAGCCCGAGGAACAAACCATGACCTCACGAGTTGGGGTTGACGGATCATAGCGCCGCCGCCCGAGCCGACCAAGCGAGTGGCGGCAGGGGCGGGTCGCGGCGACGCGACGCGTGCCGCCGACGTCACCGCCGAACCCGCGGCGCTGGAACGCCACCGGCGCTGGGGAGGCTGGTGCGTCACACGGATCGGCTCATCGGGCGTCGTCGGGCGACTCCGTGGCTGGCTCGGCGTCGGGCTCCGCGTCCTGCGTGCGGCTGCTGCTGCCGTCGGCGTCGGAGTCCTCGCGATCGCTGGTGGGTCGCCGCTGGGCCAGGCCGGGGGCACGCTCCCGTGCCCGGTCGGCCAGCTGCTCCATGCGCTGCTGGGCCTGGTCGGTCAGCGACTCGGTGCGTGCCCGCGTGCGCTCCCCGAGGTCCTCGGCGACCTCGTGGGCGCGCTCGCGCAGGTCAGCCACACGCTGCTCGACCTCGTGCTCCGCGGCCAGCTGCGCCATGCGCTCACGGGCGCGCTCGATGGCCTCGCTCATGCTCGCCTGGTAGCGCTCGAGGCTCTTGCGAGCCGTCTCGGTCGGCGACGCCGGTACCGCGTAGGGCGGCCACCACGGGGCGCCGGGGTCTGCCTGCGGATAGGCCGCGCGCAGCTCGTCGCTGCGATCCAGCAGGGTCGCGGCGATGCGACCGGTGAGCATCGCCGCGTCCTCGTCAGCACGCGGGGTCAGGACGTCCATGGTCATGGTGACCACCACGCCCCGCTGCGGCACGCGCACGACCGGCGAGAACCCCCGCTGAGCGCCGAAGTGGGTCACCACCAGGACGTTGGCGTCGGCCTCGAGCGCCAGCCGCGCCGCGCCCTGCCGCAACGGCAGCAACGCGCCGGTATGGGTGACGGTGCTCTCGGGAGCGAGCATGACGGTGCCACCTGCGCGCAGGCGCGCCACCGCGTCGCCGTAGGCCACCTCGCGTTGGTCTGCCTCACCACGCCCGACGGGCACTGCTCCGGTCCGCCGCACGAGCGCGCCAAGCCCGCGAGCATGGAACAGCTCGGTCTTGACCAGCGGTTGCACCCACCGTCGCAGGTGACGCCACAAGGTGTCGGCGACGAGCAGCAGGTCCACGTTCGACGTGTGGTTGCACACCACCACCAGCGGCTGGTCAGCGGGCGGCATGGTCGCCGCCTCGTGGACGCGCACACGCCATCCGAACAGCCAGCGCAGGAACGCGCGCACCGCGCGGACGATGAGCTGCCACGCCCAAGGCGGCCTACTGGTCGGCGGACGTGCTGCGTCTGTCACCGCGTCCCTCCCTGCTTGGGGTTGCAGCCGAGCGGTGCGAGGCCACCGACGGGCGCGGTGCCACCGTCGTCTGCCAGCAGGCTGTTCGTGCCCGTCCCGGGTCGGTCCTGGGGGTGTGGCATGGCCCGGAGGTGTCGCTCACGGTGCTGCTCAGGGCTCTTGGTTGGGGTCGCCACGGTGTGTCGAGGCTGGCCGTCGGACATCCCCTGCACGGCGCGCTTCCTCGGCGGCGAACGCCATGAGGTGGCTGTCGAGCGACTCTGCCAGCGAGGTACGGGCCTCCTCGCGTGGGGCGCCGGCGAGTCGCCCGCGGAGCCGGCGTGCGAAGTCCCGCATGATGGCGTCGTCTCCTCCCGCATGGCCCACCATGTTGACGATCGGTGCGATCGGGTGGTCGTGTGGGTGCGGAGCGAGGCTGACGCGCTCGGAGTGCTCGTCATGGAGCGGGACCGGCGCGGTGCGGCGTCGGGCGGTCTCGGCATCGTCAGCGGGGGCGTCGTGCCAGGCTGCAGGGACGGTGCGCACGGTCAGGGTGCCGTGCTCGAGGTCGCCGAGGATCTCGCCGCGTGTGCCTCGGACAGCAACGGTGCGGGCGTTGCGCGGCGTGAACGCGGTGACGGTGAGCGTCGCCGAGACGCCGTTGCTGAAGCCCAGCAGCACCTGCTGATGGTCAGCGACATCGTTGTCGGCGCGGTACACGCACCGCCCATAGGGGCCTTGGCGAAGTGCGTCTTCGCGTGCGCGCAGGTCTGTGGGGTCTGCAACCAGGGTGGTCACCGGCCAGCCGGTCCAATCGCGCAGCTGTTCGAGGTAGAAGCGTCCGGCGTGGAAGGGGCACGTGGAAGCTGCTGGACATCCGTCCAGGCAGCGCTGGGGTGCGCCCTCCGGCGCGTTGTCCACGCGGAAGTGCCGTAGCGCCCCGGTGGAGGCAACGCTCGTGCACGCGGAGCCGGCCAGCCATCGCAGGATGTCGAGGTCGTGGCAGGCCTTGGCCAGGAGCATCGGGGACGAGTCCGCAGCGCGTCGCCAATTGCCCCGCACGTAGCTGTGCGCGAAGTGCCAGTGTCCAATCGCCTCGGTGTGGTCGAGGTGCACCAGCTCGCCGATGGCCTGTTGCGCCACCAGCTCGTGCAGCCGCGCGAAGAACGGCGTGTGGCGCAGCACATGGGCCACCGTGACGGTGGCGTCAGAGGCGTCCGCAGCCTGGCGCAGCTGGTTGAGCTCGTCGGCGTTGTCGGCGATCGGCTTCTCGATGAGCACGTCGACACCCTGCTCGAGCGCTGCTGCGGCGGGTGCCACGTGCTCACCATCGGGGGTGGCGACGATGACGCCGTCGATGCCGATGTCAGCGTTGGCCAGCAGCGACCGCCAGTCGTCGTGGTGCCCTGTGGCGGGTAGCGCGTGACGCTCGGCAACGCGGGATTGCCGCGCCTTGTCCGGCTCGGCGAGGGCGACCAGCACCCCCTCGTCGGGGTAGCGGCGCAGATAGTCGGCGTAGACGTCCGCCCCGCGGTCGCCCGCGCCGATGAGGGCAAGGCGCGGTGGGCTCACTCGTCTGCCTCCTCGTCTACCGCGTCGTCGAGCTCCTCGGCCTCTTCATCAGGGTCGATCTCCTCGACGAGCGCATCCTCTGCGGCCTCGTTGACGGTCTCGAGCGCGGGACCCGGATCAGCGCCTTCCGCGTACACCGCGTGCAGGTTCTCCTGCACCGCCAGGCTGAAGCTGTTGTAGCCCGGCACTGGCGGGCGGGCACGTCCCTCCTCCTGGACCTGCTCGAGGACCTCGTAGATCGGATGGAGGTCTTCGTCGAGGAAGTCCTCGTACTCGTCGTACACCCACTGCGCGGTGGGCGGGGGCTGCATCTCGGCCAGGATCTCCTGGACCTCACGGTCGGTCGCGGCCCACTCGACGAACTCCCGTGCGACGTCCTGGTTCTCGCTGAGCGTGCTCACCGCATTGTTGAGCCCGCCAAGCGTCGAGATCGTGTCGGCGTCGGTGCCTTCGAAGGTCGGTAGTGGGGCGATGTCGAAGTCACCGACGACATCGCTCGGGTCGTCGTCATCATCCTCGAGAGCCAGCGGGTAGGCGTAGGGCCAGTTGCGCATGAAGATGGCGTCGCCGGCCTGGAACGCCAGCCGGGCGTCGTCCTCGACCATGGTGTTGAAGTCGGAGGCGAAGACACCCTCTTCGAAGGCGTCTTGCATGAAGGTGATCGCTCTCTCGGCGTGATCGCCTTCGAGCAGCAAGGATGCGGACTGTTCCTCGTCGAAGACCTCGCCTCCCGCGCTCCACAGGTACTCGAGGTAGTTCACGACGAAGCCTTCGTAGGTATCGCCCTGTCCGACGTAGCCGTCGATGTCAGGGTTGTCCTCCTGGACCTCCAGCACCGTGTCGTAGAGGTCTTCCCAGGTCTCCGGGGGTTCGTCGACGAGGTCGGTCCGGTAGTACAGGAAGCCGAAGCCCGTCACGTACGGGACCGCCCACAGCTCGCCCTGCCACTCGGCGGACTCGACCGTCCCCGGGATCGAGTAGCCGTCGACCGCATCCCTCATGTCGTCGAGGTTCTCGATGAAGCCGGCCTCGGCGAACTCTCCAGTCCAGATCACATCGAGACCGAGGACGTCGTACTCGCCCGCGCCCGTGACCTGGTCGTTGAACATCGCCTGACGTTGGTCGTCGGCCTCGGGCGAGAGCAGCTCCAAGTCGACCTGCTGATCGGGGTTCTCCTCGTTCCACAGGTCGGCGACGGCCTCGTGCGTCGGGCCATCGGCGCCGGTCACCGCCCAGGTGAACGCAGCATCCTCGTCAGCGACGTCATCGGGGTCATCCTCGTCCGGTGCTGGGCCGCATGCGGCTGCCACAAGCGCAAGCACCGCGAGCAGAGCGACCCCTCGGGCCACACCCAGAGTCGTCAGCATCTCACATCACCTTACAGGGAGCAGTGTCGGCTTTGTGCTCATCGGCCACGGCGCGGCGGTCGGATGGCGGGAGGGCACCACGCCGCTTCTAGGCCCGTCAACAGCGGGGACTGCCCAGAACGCGCTGCGTGAGACCTGGGTGACAGGTCATGGGGAGCACGGGTGGAGCTCCGTGCTGGCGACCAGGCGCCAACCGCTCCAAGACGTGCGCGGAGTGCGATGTCCCCGTGGCGTGCGGTCTCCCGGTGGGCCGCCGGCGCGCCACCGGCAGGCGGGCGATCGCCGCCGCAGCAGCCTGCTCGTGGCGATCATGCAGCGAGCCCCTGGGTGGGTGGCGCTCGCCGTCACAGGTGCGCCGCGTCCTGACGAAAGGACGCGAGGTGGCCACACGAGGTCCCACCAGGCGGTGCCGCTGCCGCTGTTGTGGGTGCGCGGCGTGCCGCGCCGAGGCCGAGCCCGCAGCCGGGCGCTACGCACGGATGTGGGAGTTCTGCAAAATTCGCCTGGTTCGCGCGCTGCAGCCACACCAAGGCCGAGGAGTACGCGGCCATGGAGGATTTCCCCGCACCGCTGGAGCTCCCCGGCCGGCTGGTGCGGTGGGTGCTGTTCCGCGTCCCTCGATGCCGGTGTCGGGCTGCGCGACGCGCAGGACTTCGCCCGCCACACCGACCCCAAGACGACGCGCGGCTACGACCACTCGCGCAGCCAGCTGAACCGTCACGCCACCTACGCGATCGCCCAATACCTGGCCGGCGGTGCCTGACGCCGTCCCGCGACGTCGCGACGTTGGGCCACCGAGCTACGTTGGACCCTTCATCGCCGGGCGGCACGACGATGTTCGGAGAATCCTCTCCTTCGTGTACACCACGAGGTACACTTTTGGCATGCCAAAGACCGTGCCTGTTCGGGAGTTCCGCGCCCATCTCGCCGAACTGCTCGCCGAGGTCGCCGATCGTCGAGAACACGTGACCGTCACCCGACGCGGCCGCCCGGCGGCGGTCCTTGTGCCCGTCGACGAGTACGAAGCCCTCGAGGAGACCGCTGAGATCCTCTCCGACGAGGACACGCTCGCAGCGATCCGCCGCGGGCTCGACGACCTCACAGCCGGCGACGAAGTCCCGCTCGAACAGGTGCGCCACGAACACGCCGACCGCAACCGCTGACGCCTCGTGGCCAAGGTCGTCCTGGCCCGCTCGGCGCGCAATGCCATCTCCGAGCTCGACTTCCTCCTGGCTGACGCGATCCTGGACGCCCTCGGTGAGCTGGAACGCGACCCGGAAGCTGGCCATCGGCTGCGCGGGCGCCTGACCGGACTGCGGTCTTACCGGGTGGGTGCCTACCGCATCATCTACGAGCTGCGCGATGCCAAGACGGTCCGTGTGGTCGCGATCCGCCACCGTGGCCAGGCGTACGACACCGACCCTCGCTGACTTGCTCACAAGGCGAGCGGGCCTTCTCCGACAGTCGGCGCGACGACGGGCCAACCTCCCTTACCAAGGCTTCTGGGTTCGGTCTATGCCGGTTTGGCCGGCAGTCGGATCGGCCAAGCGATCACCCTCCGGGCTGGCCGGGGGCTGCTGGTCCAGGTCGGTTACGTCGGTGATGAGGTTCGCCTTCGGAGCGGCGAGGGCGGACAGCATCGCAAGCCGGGACCGGTGCGTTGCGGTGCTGTGCGCGGGTCTTCGGTTCGGTGTGTGGTTGTCGTCGATCTGGCGCCGAGGTTGGAGCGGGCGACAGCGATGCCGGCGTCCCAGCCGGGTGCGCGGCCTCGGGGTGGGAGCGTGGGCAGCGGCACCCTCGCGGTGAACAGCAGCCATGAGATTGCGGAGTTGGAGTTCCACATATCGCCGACGCGGTGCTCGTCGCGGCCCCATGTGGCAGGAGGAACTCTGCGTAGCTGCTCGAGGAGGCTGCGTACCAGCACCGGGTCCTCGGTGAGACGTTGCGGGCTTGCGACCGCGTACTCGACGTCGGGCAGCTGTCCCTGCGGCCAGCAGCGCAGCTCGTAGCGGAAGAGTCGGAATCGGCCGAGCGCGCCCAGCCCCACCGGTCCTTCAACGACGACGCCGCGCGCGGTGCTGTTGCCATCGGTCGCCGGGGCAAGCTCAATGACGTAGCGGCTCTCCGCGGCAGCGACGATGAGCGCCCCGTGGTAGAGGTCCAGGGGCCGTCGACGGGCCAGCACCGCGCTGCACCACTCATACAGCCTGCCGTTCCAACGAACGACTGACGCGCCCGCCCCCAGCGGCAGCCAGTACACGTCCACGGCGGCTGTCGACCCCGTTTCGGTCCCCGCACTCATGATCCTCCCTGCAAGCTCGGACCCCGAACGACGTGAGGCGGGTGAACTCCGGCAGAGCTACTCGTGCTCCCACGAAGACGGCCGCCTTGCACCATGGCCAGCACCATGACCGGCAACGTGCACAGCGCGCTCGTCGCGGTCGCCACGCTTGCCGCGGTGGCGGCGCCAGCGGCGTGCAACGCCAGCGCTGCCAGCGACAGCACGCCCATCGCCACGAGCCAAGCCGCCACCCAGCGCAACAGCCGGGAGTGCCCCCGCACGTTCGAAGCAACAACATCGGCGGACCCTCTCCCCCACGGCCGTGACTGCGCCCCAACCACCTCATCCGTCAGCCCCGACTGCGGACCTCGCCGGGGAGGGCGGCACTCATCGCGTCGCTGTTGCGGCCCGAGACGCTCGCGCGTCTTGGACGGTAACGATCACGCACCGGTCCGCGGCTTCGTCGAACTGGTAGACCAGCAGCAGCCACCGCCACGGGCCGAGGAGGAACCGCAGTCCGGCCCAGCGGCCACCGAGCTCTGGTCCAAGGCGCGGGTGCTCAAGCTGTCGCGGGCTGCGACGCACGCGCGCTCGCGTGTCGTCGGGGAGGCTATGCGTGCGGATGAGCGCGTCGAGGTCGTGGAGGGCGGCGGCCGCGAGCTCGACACGCGCCGTCGTGCTAGAGCTCGTCCACCGCGATGGTCTCCCCGGCGGCGGCCTGGCGCAGACCGAGCTGGGCCCGGTCGTAGGCGCCGTCGATGCCGTCCAGCAACGCCACCACGTTCGCTGGATCCGGATCCGCGTCGTCGATGGCGCTGGCAAGCAGCGACCGGGCGAGCGTGCCTTCGTTGACGTGGACGCGCTCGGCCAGCCTGGCCAGCTTCGCTGCGTGCTCCCCGTCGAGGGTGACGTTCAACCGCTGCGTCCGACCCTCCATGCCCTCACGCTACACGGCGCGACGCGCGTCGTGCACGGTCTTACTGCGGCCCCACGCCCGTCGGCCAACTTGCAGAGTTCAACTCATGCCGGGTTGGGGGAACCCCAAATTGAGTGTAGACGGATCCGTCTACACGGGGTACGATGCTCGTATGAGCGACACCACGACCGTGCGGATCGATCGCGCGACCCATGAGGAAGTGCGCCGTCTCGCCCAACAACGCGACATCACCGTTGCCGAGGCCGTCGCTCGGGGGGTACGGCTGTTGCGGCAAGAACAGATGGGTCAGCAACTCACCGAACCGTTAACCGACGCCGAGCGCGAGTGGCTGGATGCTGACCTCGGGTGATGTCGTCGAGGTCGATCTCGGCGTTCCGGAGGGCTCCGAGGCCGGTCTCCGACGCCCTGCGGTGATCGTCACCGCTGATCGCATCCTCCTGCACCGGCCCACCGTCGTCCAGGTCGTACCGGTGACTAGCACCGTGCGCGGGTACGCGACGGAAGTCACCGTGCCAGCAGATCCCGCGAACGGGCTGGAGGTCGATTCGGCAGCCCAGTGCCAGCACCTGCGAGCTGTCGCTTCCCAGCGGATCGACCGCACGCTCGGCAACGTCGGCCCGATGACGCTCGCGCAGGTCCGCGACACGATCGCCACCTTGCTCGACCTGTAGCAAGAGCATCTCCGTGGGCCGGGACCGCTGCCTCCATCCTCTCGTCCAGAATCGCCGAGAGCCGCGGGGACCTCGGTCCAACCTCCCTCCCCGCTGCTGCGAAGTGCCGCCCTCGCCGGGAAGGCTCGCGGCGGAGTGGTCGATTGCGCAGCCATGGTCTGGAGCTAGCCATGGAGCCGGGGACTCTCGGTGGATCGTCTTCGATCCTCTCATAGTCGGCGACCTCGAGGCCTCGGGACGGTGGAGGCAGTGCCGGCCTATCGACAGGGCGTTCGAGTGTGCATAGCCGTGAGTGCGGGTGCTTGTGCTGAGGTGGCCGTGTCGCGGGTGACGCTCGAGGGGTGGTCCGGTTGGATGCTCAGCTGTGGTGGGCCACCGTGAAGTCGGGGGCGTACTGGAGCCGGTAGAGTTCGCGGACGAGTTCGGCGCGCGAACGGACGCCGACCTTCTCGTGGAGTGACTTGACGTGGTCACGAACCGTGTGTGGTGAAAGACCCACGGCGCGCGCGGTCTCTTGGGTAGTCGAGCCCTTGACTAGTTCGGCGAGCACGGTCTCTTCGCGGGGGCTGAGTCCGTGGGCGGCCACGAACAGCGGCAACAGTTCGTTGCTGCGGGACGGTTCGATCACGATCGCCGTCGAGACCGTCACGCCGGCGGTGTCTCGTGAGCAGTCGGCGCGCAGCGTTAGCCACTGCCCGCTGCGAGCCCGTGTCCGTGCGACCGGGGCGGGGCCGGGCAGGCCTGCGGCGCGTGCACGGGCGCGGGCGCCGACGACGTAGGCCTCGCCTGGCAGGGTGGTCCCGCGGTGTTCGACCGGTGGGTGGGACAGTTCGGCCAGGTAGGTCTTTGCGTGCTCAGTCATCGACACCACTGCGCCGCGGTCGTCGAGCAGCACGACTCCCGGCCCGACGTACGGCTCGGCGCCCATGTCGGCGCCCAGCACGAACCGGCGTAGCCCCCGGGCCACCGGCTGGGCGATCGCGTCCACGAGCGCGAGGTCGTCGTCGTCGAAGTCGGCTGCGGCGACGTCGCGTAGCAGGTTGATCGCGCCCCAGCACTCGCCGTCGACGCTGAAGGTAGCGCGAAGCTCGGGACCATAGCCCCAGGCGGTGTTGACCTCGCGGTAGCGGATGCTGCGTTCGGGTTGGCCGAAGGTCGAGCGGTGCAACGTCGTCGCGCCGTTGCCCGCTCGGTGCAGGTCGGCGTACTTGTTGAAGTCCTCGGCGGCGAACTCGTTGTCCAGCCACGGGGCACACATCGTCGGCGGCAGCGCTGCGACGATGCCCGCCTGCGAGAACAACGTCGTCGTGGGGTCGGTCGCGGAGAGGAACGCCGCGTCGAAGGTGATGTGGACGCGCAGGCGGGTCAGGACCCCCTCGAGGAGCACCATCGGATCCGCGCCGGTGCGGCACAGCTCGCTCATCTCATTCCGGCAGCGATCCCGGACCGCGAACACTGCGGGGCGTCCCCTCATCCTCGTGTGCCTTCCGCTCCGCCGACGGGATCCAGGGCCGGCGGCACGAACAGTAGCCGGGGACCGGATCGTTGGGCACCCCCCGGATGGAGGGGGGTGAGGGCGCGCGCACCGCCACAAGGAGGGAGTGACGCCCTGGCACCGCTATGGCTTGCTCTTGGTGCCCGGCGACCGCCGAGGCCGGGTGCGGCGACCCGACGATCCACCGAAGGAGCAGAAGATGACCGAGCAGCTTGTCACCGACACCGATGCGACCCTGCGTCTCGTGGAGCCGGGTGGCGGCGACCACTGGTGGATGCTGGGCACGCTCACCTCGATCAAGGCCGGCCGTGACGCCACTGCCGGACGGATGACCATCGCCGAGTTCGCCCTCCCGCCGAGTTTCACGCTGCCGCCCCACAGCCACCGCGACGACGACGAGCTGTTCTACGTCCTCGATGGCGAGGTCACCTTCTGGTGCGACGGCGCCGAACGCACCTTCACCCGCGGCGGCATGGCATGGCTGCCGCGACGCAAGCCCCACACCTTCGCGGTCGCCGACGACGGGCCCGCCCGCATGTTCAACATCCACACCGGCCCGATGTTCCAGGACATGGTCGAAACCCTCGGGCAGCGCACCACCGAGCTGCGCCTGCCCGACCCCCCCGACGAGGAACCCGACCCGGGGGTCATCGCCGCGGTGTTCGCCGACCACGGCATCGACCTGTTGCCCCC
>Ga0207421_10004735_pt1 | contig 15527 bp, 10 predicted proteins | sample SodLakKL_010_SED_4_FD_187542 | JGI IMG/M metagenome (GOLD analysis project Ga0207421, IMG submission 187542) | Alkaline sediment microbial communities from Lake Tanatar, Kulunda Steppe, Russia - 8KL_010_SED (SPAdes) (version 2) | ecosystem: Environmental > Aquatic > Non-marine Saline and...
GGTCAACCATCAGCAGTCGAAGCCCGTTCAGGATGTGAAACACTGCGACGGCTAGCAGTCCGACCTCGAGCACGCGAACGATAAACAGCGACTCGAGCCCCTGAAGGGTAGTTGTATAGATGTCTTCGCCCGCTGCGATCGTCTCTGGCGATGCACTTGCAGCGCCGATGGCCGTACTCAGCACGGCGATATGGGTAAACAGGTAGCCGATCAGCATCCACCCGGTGAACTTGTGGAAGATCCACGCCCACATGCCGGCCGAGAACTCCTTCCAGCGACCGAAGTCCTCGATGAGACCGCGATTGTAAGACTGACTCATGCGCTCATGTCCACCTTTGACCGCGGAGGTATAGAAGTTACTTTTGTCTGCCCGAATTTCCGTTTACGGCGATATTTGTTACTCGCATTCCAGTAGTCGATCGCAGCTGCCGCCCCGATCGCAGGGCAGTCTGATACTTTCCCAAGCGTCGGTGTGAGTGAACACGAAAACGAGACGCGGTGGCGGCCACCTGCCTGCTCAGTCCCGAAGTCGGTCCCGGGACTGGCTCCCCCGTCGTTCCTGAGATCCTCTGCGCTCGCGCTTGAGTGCCGTATGCGTATCCGGTGAGAGCCCGACGAGATGACAGAGCGGGTTTCCCGGGTAGACCACGGGGTTCTCGAGGATGCCCACTATTAGCCCCGTAAACGGCGCATTGACCGTGACGATATCGTCTTGCTCTTTGAACGGATTCGTGATCGTACAGATCACATCACCCTCCTCGACGAGTGCGCCGCGGCCGCGTTTCATATCGACGATCCCGCCCGCATCGGCCCGGAGCCACGTCTTTTCGTTATCGTCGTCGATCACCGTCCGCCAGCCGGGCCAGTGGACCGACGAGTCGGGATGGAGGCCAAATTCGGCGAGGACGCTCGCCACGCCGGTCAGCGCCCGATCGATCAGTTCACGCTGGAAGCGGTGGGCCTCGCCCATCTCGATCGTGATCGTCGGAACGTCAGCTTCGGTCGCCTCGCGGCGGAGGGTCCCCGAGGGCCCCTGTCCGGCGATGATGACGTTCGAGCTGAACGCGTAGGCGAGGCGCTCGGTCGATGAGTCGTCCATGTTCGCCCGGACGTGGAGCATGTTCGTCCGACCCCGCGTCGAGGTATGGAAGTCGAGGCCGAGATCACAGGGTTCGATGAAGTTCGTAAAGATGCGGTGGGCCATCCGCCTGGCGCTCGTCGACCCCTCCCGGCCCGGAAACGATCGGTTCAGGTCCCGATCGTAGATCGGGAGATACCGTTCCTGAGCTAAAAATCCGGGGACGTTCATGACGGGCAGACAGATGAGTGTCCCATGGAGATCGGCGTGATCCCAGTCGTGGGCGACCTCGCGGACGACTTCGATGCCGTTGAGTTCGTCGCCATGGGCCGCCGCGGAGAGAAACACTGTCGGTCCCGGATGCTCGCCGTTGATTACGGTGACCGGGATCCGGACCGGATCACCGAGATAGGTCTCGCTGATCCCGTATCGAATGTTCGCCGACTCGCCGGGATCGACTCGCCCCCCATTGTACGTAAACGCGTCGTCGATGGGCCCCGAATCGCTCCCGCCGCCAGGCGGCTCGTCCACATCGCTCATAGCCGTATCTGCGACTCCAGCACTGAGAGTCTTTCCGATCGGGGTCTCCACTGTGGGTCGGTGACACAGCGGTCTCGAAGCAGGGAGGGTTCACAGTGGTCTCGGAACGGGTGGACCTCCCCTCCTCTGGGCATACGTTTAGTACGATGGCGTGCTATGGACACACATGGAGATACGAGACGCAACCAAACACGATGGTGACCGAATTCGATCGATCGCTTCGAACTCCCTCCGTTCGACCTATACGGCGTTTCTGAGCGAGGAGACGATCGACGACGCCATCGAACAGTGGTACGGCGATGGGCTGGCGGAAGCGATCGACGACGACAACTCGCTGTTCTTGGTCGTCGAGCGTGACGGCGAGGTCGTTGGCTTCTCACAGAGCGAACTGGTTGGCGAACACCGGGGAACCGGTCAGATCCACTGGCTCCATATTGATCCCGACTCCCGCGGGAGCGGGACGGGTGGCAGACTTCTGGTCCGGACTCGGGAGCGGCTGCTCGAAATGGGTGCAAACCAGATTCAGGGACTGGTGCTCAAAGACCACGAGCCCGGCAACGAGTTCTACGACGAACACGGGTTCCAGCAGGCTGGCCAGCGCGAGGTCGAGATCGGCGACGAAACGTTTACCGAAAACGTCTACGTCGAGGGTGGGATCGAAGGCGGCAACGAGTGGAGCGCCGTTGACGAACTCGAGGTCGACCAGGAGACGGTCTACGTTAGCTACGGAGAGGCATCCCGAGGGTCGAAGTCGCCGTTCTACGTCGCCTACGAGTCCGACGACCACTCGACGCTGTTTGGCTGGTTCTGTGGCCACTGTGATTCGCTCGACAACGCGATGGACACCATGGGCCGCATCGAATGCAACTCCTGTGGTAATCGCCGGAAAGCAACCCGGTGGGACGCATCGTACCTGTAGCCGACGACGTCGTCGATCGGGTTTTTTGCGTCGATGTCGGCCGTCGATCGGGTTTTGACGTCAGCCTCGGCCGGTAGTAGGGGTTCAACCGACTGGTCCGGCCGGTAACGGAAAGCCATCGCCCGGTTCCACAGTTGTTGGCTGCAGTCGGTTCCCACCAGTACGGCACTGTTACGACCCCTGTTGGCATCCATTACCCCGAGCGTCACAGCTCTGATAGGGGCCCGCTGGGTGTTCGTGCTGCATTACAATTGCCCGTATGCTCGACCCACCAGGTGCGACTGTGGCTCCGTTCGATCAGCGTTGCGAGCCCTGAGATGCACCCATATGAGCAGACAGGATCACATCATCCACGGATTCAAAGCAACGCTCGTCGCTCGAGCGGTCTACATGCTCTCGAGTGCGCTATTGATGTTTCTTCTCGCGCGCTACCTTCTCGACCCCGAGGGCTACGGCGCGCTCTACTGGGCGATCGGCATTCTTGCCGTCGTTCAGCTTGTTGCGGATCTCGGGCTGGGCAAGTCCGCCGCACGCTACATCTCCGAGTATCGCAAGACCGATACCGGACAGCTGCCATACCTGCTGCGATCGACGATCGGGTTCAAGCTCGTCGCACTCTCGACCGTCGCGACGGCGCTGTTGATCGGTCACGAGTGGATCGCAATCTTGCTTGGCGATCCGGACGTCGCCCCGTTTCTCGCGGCCGGCGTGCTCTACATCGTTGCGTTCTCGTTTTCGACGTTCACACAGGTCGCCTTCCAGGGGTTCAACAACCTCCAGTACAGCGCGATCGTCCAGGCGATCAGCGGCGCGGCGAGACTGATCTTCGCCGTTGCCTTCGCCCTGCTCGGGCTGGGTGCGCTGGGTGCATTCTTCGGCTATATTGTGGGCTACGCGATCGCCGCTGCGGTGGGGCTGACAATCCTCTATCTGGAGTTCTATCGCGACTACGAGCCGGCTGCCGAGTACGAGGCGGGACTGTCGCGGCGGCTGCTCGAGTACAGCGTCCCGTTGACGGCAACCCGCAGTGCGAACGTCATCGACAAGCGAATCGACGTGGTTCTCGTCGGCTTTTTCCTCTCACCCGTCGCCGTCGCTTTCTATACGCTCGGAAAGCAGATCTCCGACTTCGTGCTCGCACCGGCCGAATCGCTCGGCTTTACCATTTCGCCGAACTTCGGCGAACAGAAGGCTGCCGGCCAGCTCGATCAGGCCAGAGAGATCTACGAGACGTCACTCGAACAGACGCTACTCTTGTATATTCCCGCAGCCGTCGGGCTCGCGATCGTCGCCGAGCCGTTCGTCACGATGGTCTTCGGGGCGGACTACAGCGGCGCGGTACCGGTCTTGCAAATCCTCTGTGGCTTTATCATCCTCATGGCGATTACGAACCTGACCAGTGACAGTCTCGACTATCTCGGCCGGGCCCGCTCGCGAGCGATCGCGAAAGGAACCGCGTCGATCGCAAACCTCGGGCTGAATATCGTTCTCATTCCGGCGATCGGCGTCGTCGGAGCCGCTGCCGCGACGGTCGCGACCCACTCGTTTTACGTCGCGGTAAACCTCTATATCGTCCACAGCGAACTCTCGCTTCGACTCCGATATCTTACCCGACGGATCGGTCTGATCTGTGTGATCACCGGCGTAATGGCGGGGGCCGTCTTGCTCGTGACACCGCTTATTTTCAACCCGGTGATGCTCGCGCTCGCGATCGCACTCGGCGGTGTGACGTGGGCAGTGCTCGCGGTTGCAAGCGGGCTGGTCGATCCCCAGGAGGTCCGATCGGTCGTGACGTGATCGACGGCGATCGCCGCCACACAGTGGGCGATCACAACTGGTCCGACGTCCCGTCAGGTATCGGTCAGGTACCCGAAATACAGCGGTGGCATCTCTCGATCAACTGGGAATACTTTTCTCCCCCGTTGCCTTCTATGGGATATGAGCGCTGATCCCGTCACTGTCGGTGTACTGAGCCTACATACCAGCAAGGAAACGAAAGCGATTCTCAACGCCGTCGAGGCCCTCGGTCACGACACCGAATGGCTGCGCAACGAGAACACGTCGATACACGTCACTGACGGAAGTGTCGTGATCGAACCGGATGTCGACGTGATCGCCAACCGGATGTTACTCTCAAAGACAGAACAGCCCGCCGAAGAACTCGGCCTCGCGAACACGTTTGCGAGTCTCGTCCCGATGCTCAACGATCCGGGGTCGGTGCTGACAGCAGTCCACAAGCTCTCGACGGCGACGGCACTCGCCTCGAACGACGTCCAGGTCCCCAACGTCACGCTCGCGCTCAGCAACGAGAACCTAAACGCCGTCCGCGATCGGTACGGCGAGGAAGCGGTCTACAAGACGGCGATCGGCACCCACGGCGGCGGGACGTGGAAAGTCGGTCCCGGCGACCCGGTCAACGCGAAAGTCGGCAACCGGTATGCGTTCTTGCAGGAACTCATCGATCGCGACGACGCTCGCCATCGGGATATCCGCGTCTACGTCGTCGGCGGGGAGGTCATCAGTGCAATGTACCGGTATGCCCCTGACAACGACTGGCGAACCAACGTCGCGCTCGGTGGCTCCGTCGAGGACGCCACCGACGATCTCCCCGAAAAAGCCCGGGAGATGGCCCGCCGGGCCGCGACGACGATCGGCCTCGACTACGCAGGCGTCGACCTTGTCGAGAGCGACGAGGGATGGTTCGTCCTCGAGGTCAACCCCACAGCGGGGTTCAAGGGCCTCTACGAGGCGACGGCAGTCAGCCCCGCACCGTACATCGCCCGGCTGGCGATCGAACAAGCTGGCGGCGAGGTCGACGACGATCGGGTCGCGGAGCTGTCGACGGTGCTCGACGACTCCCAGCCGACCGCACGGCCGCCCGAAATGGTCTCACCGGACGCCGAGCCGGCGATCATCGGCTACACGGAAGAGGTCGTTCTCGCGGGCACGAGCGGCTCGAAGTCGGTAATCGCCAAGTCCGACACCGGCGCGACGCGGACGAGTATCGACACCTCGCTGGCAGCCGATATCGGTGCCGGACCGATCAAGTCCATCACCCGAGTTCGATCCGGCAGCACCAAGACTGCAAAAAGCCGGCCGGTCGTCGACGTCGTCGTCGGCGTCGGCGGGACCCAGCACACTGTCACCGCGAGCGTCGAAGACCGCAGCCACATGGATTACGCCGCCCTCCTTGGCCGCGATATTTTAGAGAACTATCAAGTCGATGTTAGCCGTCGGGTCGATGGGGATGTGACGGACACTCCCGAAGAAGAAGAGTAACGGCTCGGCCGACAGTCCCACATCGCCTGCCAACTGTTTCCCTATAGAAAACATTTTTTTATGTTATAGAATACCCATTTTCTCGGAGTGATCAAAAAGTTCATGTTGCTGTTCGAACTTCGCTAATACGCTCGCAATGAACCAAAGCCCCCCAACCAATCTTGGCACGTCAGAGATATCGACGGCTAACGCTGAGGACGACGGAGAGGCCCCGACAGCGAACTCACGCACAACCACACGGGTACGACGATGAGTAAATCTAACCAGGAGTGGTGGCCGAACCAGTTGAACGTAGAGATTCTCGACCAGAACGCTGAGCAGGTCGATCCGAGAGGCGAGGAGTTCGACTACGCAGAGGCGTTCGAATCACTCGACTTCGAGGCTGTCAAAGAAGATATCGAGGAGGTGTTGACGACGTCCCAGGACTGGTGGCCAGCGGACTACGGTCACTACGGACCGCTTATCATTCGGATGGCGTGGCACAGTGCCGGCACGTACCGCACCACTGACGGCCGCGGTGGCGCGTCGGGTGGCACACAGCGGTTTGCACCCGTCGAAAGCTGGCCCGACAACGCAAATCTCGACAAGGCGCGGCGCCTGCTCTGGCCGGTCAAACAGAAGTACGGTCGCAAACTCTCGTGGGCCGACCTGTTGGTCCTCTCTGGAAACGTTGCCATGGAGTCGATGGGATTCGAGACGTTCGGCTTCGGTGGCGGCCGTGAGGACGCCTTTGCACCCAACAAAGCTGTCGATTGGGGGCCTGAAGAGGAAATGATGGCGGACAAACGCCACGACGAAGAGGGGAACCTCCAGGGAGACCTCGCCGCCGACCACATGGGCTTGATCTATGTGAACCCGGAAGGGCCGGGCGGCGAGCCGGATCCAGAAGAGTCGGCGAAGTACATCCGCCAGTCGTTCGATCGGATGGCGATGAACGACGAGGAAACCGTCGCGCTCATCGCCGGTGGCCACACGTTCGGGAAAGTCCACGGTGCTGACTCCGATGACAATCTCGGCCCCGAACCCGAGGCGGCCCCCATCGAGCAACAGGGCCTCGGCTGGGAGAACGAGTACGGCTCCGGTACAGGGTCCGACACGATCACCAGTGGCATCGAGGGGCCGTGGACGCAGTCGCCCATCGACTGGGACATGGACTTCCTCAACAACTTGCTCGACTACGAGTGGGAGCCACACAAGGGTCCGGGCGGTGCCTGGCAGTGGCGGCCGAAAGACGAGGAGCTACAGGGCTCCGCGGAGCCCGCCCACGACGACACCGAGAGTGCAACCCCGATGATGCTGACGACGGACGTCGCATTGAAGCGGGACCCGGAGTACCGGGAAATCGTCGAGCGCTACCAGGAGAACCCGATGGCGTTCGGAATCAACTTCGCGAAGGCGTGGTACAAGCTGATCCACCGTGATATGGGTCCGCCATCTCGGTTCCTCGGCCCGGAGGTTCCAGACGAGGAAATGCTGTGGCAGGATCCGCTTCCCGAGGTCGATCACCAACTGATCGGGGACGAAGAGATTGCAGACCTCAAAGCGGAAATCCTCGAGTCGGACCTGTCGGTCTCCCAGCTGGTCAAAACCGCCTGGGCGTCGGCATCGACGTACCGCGACAGCGACAAGCGCGGTGGCGCAAACGGCGCTCGCATTCGCCTCGAGCCACAGAAAAGCTGGGACGTAAACGAGCCGGAGCAACTGGAGACGGTGCTGTCGACGCTCGAAGAAATTCAAGCGGCGTTCAACGACTCGCGAGCCGACGGGACGAGGGTCTCGCTTGCCGACCTGATCGTGCTAGGTGGCACCGCCGCCGTCGAGCAGGCCGCAGCGGATGCCGGCTACGACGTCGACGTTCCGTTCGAGCCGGGCCGTACCGACGCCTCGCCGGAACAGACCGACGTCGAGTCGTTCCAGGCGCTCAAACCGACCGCCGACGGCTTCCGAAACTACCTCGACGAGGAGGCCGACCGACGGGCCGAGGAGCTGCTGGTGGACAAAGCCGAACTCCTGAACCTGACGGCTGACGAGATGACCGTCATGGTCGGCGGTATGCGCGCACTCGGCGCGACCTACCAGGACTCGGAGCTCGGAGTCTTCACTGACAACCCGGGGACGTTGACCAACGACTTCTTCGAGACCGTGCTCAGCATGGACTACGAGTGGGACGCCTCCTCGGAGTCCGACGCAATCTACGAGATTCGCGATCGGCAAACGGGCGATGTCGAGTGGACGGGCTCGCGCGTCGACCTCATCTTCGGCTCCCACTCACGACTCCGAGCCATCTCGGAGGTCTACGGAGCCGCTGACGGCGAAGAGCAGTTGATCCACGACTTCGTAGACACGTGGCATAAAGTGATGAGTCTCGATCGGTTCGACCTCGAATAATCGATCGGAGCCTGCTTCCGACGGCTCGCGGCTCGAACCGATCGTCGCACTCGCCGCCGCCGAGTTGCTCGCGTAACGCGATCGGTTCGAGCTGCCGGCGGATTACTCGCCCCGGATGACGATCTCGTCGTCCGTGATCTCAGTGATCTGTGCCGGTTCGATCGGATACTCGTCGTCACTGTGTCCGCCCCAGTCTAATCGTGCCTTGAGCCGATCGGTCACCCCGGGCTGGGGATCGACGTACGCCATCCCCTCATCGACCTCCGTGATGATGCCGATCGTTTCGCCTCGTTCGTCGACGACGTCTTTTCCCTGGTCGTCCGCCGAGAGCTCGATCGGTGTGGACTCTCCGGCTGCAACATCGGCATCAGCATCGGCACCGGTTTCGCTGCCGGTGCTGTGTTCCATTCCCGTCATCGGGCCGGCGCGGTGGCCACGGTCTGCATGCTCGCCACGGTCGATTTCGGAGTCGGCCGTCGTCTCGATCGTGCCGTACTCCTCGACGTCGATGATTTCGCCTTCGAGCAGCTCGCTGGTAACCACCTCCGACGTTAGCAGTTCGGCCTCGTCGAGGACGAACTGTAGCCGCCGTTGCTCGTCGACCTCCTCTTCGATCGTTCGACGCTCGATGAGTTCGCTCCGGACGGCGTCGCCTTCGGTGCGGTTGCTCTGAATGACTTCCTGTTGAAGAACATCGTCCGGCGTGACATCCGCGCGGATGACGTCGCTTTCGAGGATCGATCGCTGGACGCTCTCGAGTTCGATGTCCGTCTCGATCGTATCGCTCTCGAGGTCTTCGTGGTGTTCGACGTCGACGTCGACGACGCGACTCTCGACGGTGTAGCGTTCGATCTCCTCGACCGTGTCGAGATAGGTCTCGCTGACCGTTACCCGAATCCGTTCGTCGTCCACGAACTCCGTCTCGATAAGCTCCCGACTCAGCAGTTCGGAACCGACGACCTCCCGTTCGGCAACGTCCGATTCGACCACTTCGCTCTCGATCGTGTCCCGTTCGACGACCTGCGTCTCGACGACCTGCGTCTCGACGATTTCGGTCGTGACGGTCTCACCTCGCCGGAGTGAGTCCTCGAACTCGTCCCGGCCGAGGTCCGCCCGCTCGAACGCTCGATCGCGTTCGACGAGTTCGAAAGAACCCAGTTTCTCGCTCTCGCCCGCTTTCTCTTCGTCGTGATAGACGAACACCAGATCCTCGTTCTCGAACGTCTCTGCGAACTCGTCCCACGTATACTCCTCGTGGTCAGCTCCGAGTTCGTCTCGGTGGACGAACGAGTGGCCGTGGCCCTCGCCGCCGTGCGTCGAGACGGGGACCGCATCGCGAGATTCGGCCCACTCTCTGATCTGCTCGGGGTCGGTGGTCATTCGCCGTTCGTCGGATTCGTCGTGGGGTGTCTCGTTTGCCATCGGCGACGTTGGAACCGCCCCGTACTTGAGTCGTTCCGGCCGTCATGGCGGCTCAGTGTAGCGTTTCCCGAAAACTGGGTGCCGGCCGGCAGCTGCAGGGTCGTAATCGGTTGTTACCCGTCGCTTCCGGCGATCGCGTTACAGATCGAACCGATCGTAGTAACGGATTACTCGGCCTCGTAGTCGGCCCAGATGTAGCGCGTCGCCACGCTCCGATAGGGCCGCCAGGCCTCGGCGATCTCGCGCATCTCTCCGCAGGTCAGTTCGTCGCCATCCGCGTACAGCGCCTCGATACCGCGGCGAACCGCGAGATCGCCGAGCGGAAGGACGTCCGGTCGATCGAGGACGAACAGAAGGTACATTCGCGCCGTCCACGGGCCAACTCCTGTGATGTCGGTGAGGCGATCGACGACCTCGTCGTTGTTGTGGTCAGCAAGCCCTTCGCGGGTGTAATCGTTCTCCTGAAAGGCGATCGCAGCGTTCTGGATATAGTCGAGTTTCTGTCGAGAGAGGCCGGCATCTCGGAGCGCCGACTCATCGGCGGCCAGGACGATCTCCGGCGTCACCTCGTCGTCGAGGTGATCGAACACGCGCTCTCGGACGGCCGCTGCACTCGCAGTCGAGAGCTGCTGGTTGATAATCGAAATACAGAGTCGCTCGTACTCGTCCCAGTCCGGTTCGACGTAGGGGTCGTGTCGATCGAGAAGCGCTGCCATCGTGGGGTCCTGGCGAAGGACCTCGCGTGCCTGTTCGATCATGCTCGATGTGTGGATGCAAAAAGACAGTCCGGAGACGGCATATGCGTCTCGGTCTGGCGCTTGGCACTTACCGCTGCGATCTCAGGTGAGTGAGGGCGGGAGCCAGTGGCTTCACTCGAGGTGGTGGTAGTCGAGTTCGTATCCTGCCTCGAGTGCCTCACGGACTGGCGCCGAGGGTTCGCCGACGCCTCGACGGGTCGTCGAGAGCCCACCGTCGTCGATCGAGGCGACGATGTTGACTCGCCACGACGAATCCGTCTCCGGGAAGTCGGTTCGGTAGTGGGCTCCGCGGGACTCGGTCCGTTCGAGGGCAGCCCGGAGCATCGCTTCGGCGACGGTGAGGCTCACCGAGAGATCGACGGCGAACTCGAACGATCGACTCGTCCGATCGCCGTCGACGTGAAGATCGGCAGTTCGATCGCGGATCTCGGTCAGCCGCTCCAGCCCCTCACGGAGGCCGTCCTCGTCGCGCAGGATGCCGGCGGTGTCCCACAGCACATCACCGAGTTCATCGAGGAGCTCACGCGGGGTGACGTCGCCGTCCGACGCCGCAAGCCGATCGAGGGCGTGGAACTCGCGCTCTGCAAGCGCCCGCTGGCTGCCGGTGAGGTGCGGCTCGCTGTCCCCCTCCGTGACCTCGCGTGCGACGTGTTCGCCGACGGGTTTCCCGATCGCGACGGTTTCGGCTAGCGAGTTGCCGCCGAGGCGGTTTGCGCCGTGGACGCCGGCGACCGTCTCGCCGACGGAATACAGCCCCTCGACGCCGGTCTCGCCAGTCGGGAAGTCGATATCGACACCACCCATCGTGTAGTGGGCCGTCGGGGCGACTTCCATCGGTTCCTCGGTGATATCGACACCCAGCGACTCGAATCGTTCGACCATCGACGGCAGCCGATCGCGGATGTACTCGGGATCGCGGTGAGAGATATCGAGGTAGACACCGTCGTTCTCAGTCCCCCGTCCTTCGCGAATCTCCTGGGCGATCGCCCGGGCGACCACGTCCCTGGCGTCGAGTTCCATCTGATCCGGCGAGTACCGTTCCATGAACCGCTCGCCCTCCGTGTTGTAGAGCCGGCCACCCTCGCCGCGGACTGCCTCGGTGACAAGTCGGCCATCCCAGTCGTCGCCGTAGCGATCCCCGACCATCCCTGTCGGATGGAACTGGACGAATTCGAGATCTAGCAGCCGTGCCCCCGCCTCGAGAGCGAGTGCCTGGCCGTCGCCGTTGTTCTCGTCGTCGCGCGAGGAGTGGCGGTGGTAGAACGCCGAGAACCCACCTGCAGCCAGGACGACGTGGTTCGTCCGAAAGAGGAGTCCATCGCCGGTCTCCATATCGAAGCCAACCGCGCCGTCGACACGATCGCCATCCGAGAGCAATCGGGTGATCATCACGTTGTCCCGGTAGGGGACCTCGAGTGCCTGGGCCCGATCGATCAGCGTCTCGAGCATGGCCTCGCCGGTTCGATCGCCGACGAAACAGGTTCGGCGATAGGACTGTGCGCCGAAGTACCGCTGGTTGATCGCCCCATCGTCGGTTCGATCGAACGGCATCCCCCATTCCTCGAGTTCGCGGATCCGATCGGGCATTCCCTTCGTCACCGATTCGACGGCCTCGGGATCGTTCAGGTGGTGGCCCTCGTTTACCGTGTCAGCCGCGTGGATCGTCCAGTCGTCGTCGGGGTCGAGCGAGCCAAGCGAGGCGTTGATGCCGCCGGCCGCCCACGTGGTGTGGGCGTCGCCGTGGTCGCTCTTGCCGATGACGAGCGGGTCGATCCCGGATTCGGCGAGTTCGATCGCAACGCGGGCACCCGCAGCCCCTGCCCCGATGACGAGTACTGGGGTGGTGACGGCCTCGTAATCAGCATCGTAGTTGTCGATACTGTCCGCTCCGTCCACAGCATCGAGTCGACCTTCGACACCGCGTTCGTACTCGCTCGTCGATCCTCGATCGGTCGCAGACGGTGTTCGTTCCATACAGATACTCGGGGCCGAGCGAATTTAGGTCGCGTCCCAAACGACGCAAGTCGTGCGAGAGAAGTTCTGTGTCCGGCGAAAATACCGGCCCTGCAATCGGAACGTACCGGGGTTTACCATGCTCGAGTCGCTATAGCCGAATGGATGCAACCGATCGTCCACCTCGCCGTCGGATACATCTGTTATACGGCGTACACCCGATTCGATCGCGGCGAGCCACCGGCGTCGGTACCGGCGATCGTCGCCGTCATTGGCGCGGCGCTGCCGGATCTGATCGACAAACCGCTTCACTCGTGGGGTGTCGTCCCTGTCGGCCGAACGATCGGTCACTCGCTGTTGTTTGCCGTGCCACTCGTCGCCCTCGCCTGGCTGTTCGCCCGCCGTCGCGGCCGCGATCGACTCGGTATCGCATTCGCGATCGGCTACGCCTCACACATCGCGGCGGACATCCCCTGGCACGTCCTCAGCGGCGATTTCCACGAACTCGGCTTTTTGCTCTGGCCGGTTACCCCGATGCCCGACTACTCCGGCGTCAAGACGCTGGGGACCGTTCCCGGAGTCGGCGTCGAAGCCACGACGCTGTGGCTCGAGGCCGTTATATTAGCAGGCGGCGTTGTCCTCTGGTGGATCGACGGCCGCCCGGGCCTCGGAGCGATTCGGCGATCGGTCGAGCGCTATCGACGCCACTGACACTCGGTGACCGCCGACCACACCGCTGTCGATCGATGGCAAAACACCCTCCGCCGTTACCGATCGCGACTGAGCTGGTCGGAACTGTCTGGTGGGTCGGGTTCCACGTTCGCCAGCCGCATTGCGTTCCCCGTCACGCCGAGGCTCATGCCCATGTCGCCGATGACGACCGCGTGAATCACCGTGACGATTCCAAAAGGTGCGCCGACTGCGAGGACGGCCTTGACTGCCAGACTTGACCAGATGTTCTGTCGGATAACGCCGTTTGCCGCCCCCGAGAGTTCATACAGGTACGGAAGGCGGGTAAGGTCATCACCCATCAGCGCGATATCGGCGGTTTCGAGTGCGGTATCAGTTCCCGCGGCACCCATCGCAATCCCGACGGTCGCGGTCGCAAGCGCCGGCGCGTCGTTGATGCCGTCACCGACCATCGCGACGTGGCCGTGGTCGTCGCCATCGCTTGCGTGCTCGCGCTCCAGCCGATCGATCCAGTCGAGTTTTTCATCGGGAAGCAACTCGGCGTGGTACTCGTCGATGCCGACCTCGCGAGCGATCGCCCGTGCAGTCCCCTCGTTGTCGCCGGTGAGCATCACGACGCGGACGCCCTGTTCCTGGAGCTGCGAGACGGCCCACGTCGCTTCGGGGCGGACGCGATCGGCCACGCCGATGACGCCGACCGGGCCGTCGTCGGTGCCGACGATCACGACGGTCTTGCCCTCGGCTTCGAGATCGGGGACGACCTCCGAAAGAACGTCGAGACAGTTCTCCCGATCGCAGTCCGGATCGTCGTGGCCGCCGTAGCCCATCTCTGCGAGCGTCACCCCGCCGTCCGTTGTCGCGTGGGCGTGTTCCAGATCGGCGAGACCGTCGAACAGGTCCGGCTTGCCGACGTAGTGGGTCCTCCCGCCGAGGTCGGCACGAACGCCCCGCCCGGCCAAGACCTCGAAGTTCGAGATTTCGTCGCCTCCCGGATCGACCCCTCGCTCCTCGGCGTAGCCGACGATCGACTGGCCGATCGGGTGTTCGCTCCGGGATTCGACGGCTCCTGCCCGGGACAGCACATCCGATTTGGTGGCACCCTCCAGTGGGATCACGTCGGTCACCGTGAGGTCGCCTTCGGTGAGCGTCCCGGTCTTATCCATCGCGAGCACGTCGCTGTCGCCGGCTGCCTCCAGATGGCGGCCACCCTTGATCAAGACGCCGTTGCGGGCGGCACTCGTAATCCCCGAAACCACGCTGACGGGCGTCGAAATAACGAACGCACAGGGGCAAGCGATGACCAGCAGCGTCAGCCCGACAATAAACCAGTAGCTCCAGGAGGCACCCACGAGCAGGGGCGGCCCGATCGCGGCTGCGACCGCGGCAACGACGACGATCGGCGTGTAGACGCTCGCGAACCGATCGACGAACTGCTCGCGCTCGGTTTTGTTACGTTCGGCGTCTTCGACCATGCGGACGATCCGGGCGATCGTCGACTCGTCGGCCGCACTCGTCACCTCGACCTCGAGATAGCCCGATTCGGAGATCGTGCCGGCGTACACCTCCGCACCCGCAGTTTTGTCGACCGGGACGCTCTCACCCGTCACCGGTGACTGGTCGATCGCCGAGGTACCGTCGCGGACGACTCCGTCGGCCGGGATCTTCTCACCCGGCCGGACGGCGACGCGATCGCCCGGTGTGAGGTCATCCGCGGGAACCGTTTTTTCGGTCCCATCGTCGCGTTTGATCGTCGCCGTCTCCGGCGAGAGCTCCATCAGTTCGCGTAGCGAGTCGCGGGCGCGATCCATCGAGAACCGTTCGAGCAACTCGGCGACGCTAAACAGGACGGCGAGCATCGCCCCCTCGAATGGGTGGTGGGCGGCGACGCTGGCGACGATACCGAGGCTCATCAGCAAGTCGATATCCAGACTCCGGTTGCGTGCCGAGTAGTAGCCGTTCCGGAGGATCGGGGTGCCCGCGGTCGCCACAGCCACGATGAACAGCAGGTGTGAGAGCGCGTAGCTCCGATCGAGCGCGACGAACAGCTCCGGGTTGGATGCCGGCACCACGAACTGGAGTGCCAGCCCGACGGCCACGAGAAGCCCACCGATTGCCGTCCCAATCGCGCGGCGGCTCCGCCAGACAGCGCGCTTGTCGCCGATCGTCGCCGCCCCATCGTCGATCGGTTCCGCGTCGTAGCCGGCGGATTCGATCGCGTCGATGACGGCCTCGGCGTCTGTGCTCTCGGCAGCGACGACGGTTACACGGCCCGAGGCGGGTCTGGTCTCGATGTCGTCGACGCCCGCAGTCGCTGCAAGTGCGTTCTCGACTTTGCTCGCACAGGAGGCACAGTCCATACCGGGAACCGAGACGGAAAGCTCGGCTGCCGGTGATTCGACGCTGTAGCCGGCCGCCCGAACCCGATCGCGAATCTCGTCTCTCGTCGTCAGCGTCGGGTCGTACACGACGACGAGGCGACCGCTCGTCACCTGCGGGTCGA